>Ga0247727_10003690_pt1 | contig 33537 bp, 35 predicted proteins | sample WisWelCaveWW1625_FD_202498 | JGI IMG/M metagenome (GOLD analysis project Ga0247727, IMG submission 202498) | Biofilm microbial communities from Wishing Well Cave, Virginia, United States - WW16-25 | ecosystem: Environmental > Aquatic > Deep subsurface > Groundwater > Cave microbial mat | place...
CCCGGAAGGGCTTTCGTGGTTGGTAGATAACAGAACCCTTCTTCATAAGAGCGTGACGACGCTGGTTGTTGACGAATCAACACAATTCAAAAATACGACCACTGTTCGGTTCAAAGCCCTTAAATCCATTCTGAAAAAGTTCGACACTCGGTGGATTCTTACAGGGACTCCTGTAGCAGAAACATTGTTGGACATCTACGGCCAAATATACCTACTTGACTACGGGGAGGCGTTAGGGAAGAACATAACAACCTTCCGCCGAACATATTTTTATCAAACTGGCTATGGAGGATATCAATACACTCTCCAGCCCGACGCTGCTGAAAAGATATATGAGAAGATTGGTCCGTTGACGTTGCGGCTAGGGATTGATGAATTATCCGACCTTCCAGAACTTGTAGAAAACGTCGTAAGTGTAGTTCTTCCAGCCGAAGCCCGTAGGGTATATGACGAATTAGAAACTTCACTAACTACACTCCTAGACAATGGCGAAACATTGTCGGCGGTAAGTATTGCAACCGCGCTTGGTAAGTGCCGCCAATTGGCGGGGGGCAGTGTATACTATGCTCCCGCACAACTAGGCGCACCGGTACGCCTTTATTACACGCTACACACGGAAAAAATAGCGGCTGTGCGCAGGATAGTGGAGGAATGTTCAGGGAAACCAGTGCTGATTTCGTACGTCTACAGACACGAATTGCAAAGGTTGTTGGAAGAGTTTGGCGAAACCACTCCCTACATAGGAGGAGGAACCACTCCGGAAAGTAGGGCCTCTATAGCAAATAGGTGGAACAGCGGAGAGATCCCAATTCTGCTAGGTCATCCACAGGCTATGGGACTTGGCCTCAATCTACAGCATAGATGCGGCCATGTGATCTTCTTTACCCTCCCACAAAGTTATCAGCAATTCGTTCAGACGATATTCAGGCTGTATAGATCGGGAAATACAAGTGAGAAGGTGATTGTTCACAAGATAATTGCGAAAGATACCGTGGATGTTGTTGTAGGCCGTAGTCTATCCAAGAAGGGTGTAGCGCAGGAGGATTTCTTTGAGGCGATAAGGAAGTACAGAACTATTGGGGAGTTCTATGGATCATAAAGAAACCTATTCTGCGATGTTAAAAAAACTTAACGACTCTGGTCTTGCACTGGCTTTAGATACCCTAGCGTATACAGCGTATTCAAGCGACGAAGCCTATTCTCTTCCTCTAGTCGTACAAAAAGCAGGGTTCAAGATTCCCTACTTCGACATATACGGTAAGATAACGGAGGTGTGGAACTATAGAATACTAGAGAAAGATAAGACAACATTGAAGAATGTGTTGGGGAGGAAGGATATAAAGTATGTCAAACCAGCGGGCTCGAGAAATGAATTATACTTCCCTCCACTAGTCAATTGGGGGAAAATAGCGGCGGACACTCACAAAGATATTTACATAACGGAAGGAGAACTAAAGGCGGCGTGCGCATCTTTGAACGGATGGGCTACAATAGGATTGAGCGGCGTGTGGGGATTTAGATGTGCAAGAAGTATGGAAGTTCCCCTACTCGCAACATTTGGTAAAATACAATGGAAGGATAGAAACGTCTACGTCATTTTCGACAGCGACGCCGGACACAATCCGAATATAGCCGATGCCGAGAATGTCTTGTGCAAAGAATTAACGATTCTGGGAGCTATCGTCCATATCATTCGTCTTGCTAATATAGAAGGCTTGTTAAAAACTGGTTTTGACGATTTAATAGTTAGAAAAGGAGTTGCGGAAACAAGACTTATACTGGAAGAATCAAGTAGTCTATACGCTTCAGTAGAATCCCTGCATCAACTAAACAGCGAAGTTCTGTATGTAAAGGATCCAGGAATAGTCATGGAATTGCATACTAGGCAGAAGATGCACCCACGAGCGTTTGTAGATCACGCATACGCCAACCGCCGATGGATAGAGTACATACACGGTAAGAAAGGATCAGTGAAGGCCGTTGAGCGTGCCGCCGCCTCCGAATGGTTGAAGTGGGCGCATAGAACGGAGGTCTCATCCTTTGTCTACGAACCCGGACTTGGAGAGTTTGTTGACGGGAATAACTACAATCTTTGGGAAGGTTGGGGAGTAGCCCCTACTCCCGGATCTATAGAACCGTGGTCGAACTTGCTGAAATTCATATTCAAGGCCGAAGAAGAGGCTATGAAATGGTTTGAAATGTGGGCCGCATATCCGTTACAATTCCCGGGAACTAAATTATTCACGACTGTCGTTGTGTGGGGAGTGGCTCATGGTACAGGTAAGTCATTAATTGGCGAGACTCTCATGCGTATTTATGGAAAGAATTCCACGGAGATTGGTAATAGAGAGTTACACGGCATATTCAATGATTGGATCTCGAACAAGCAATTCGTAGTGGGAGATGAAATTGTTGGCGGAGATAAGCGACACATGTCTGACAGACTGAAGTCGATGATTACGCAGAAAGAGGTGCGTATAAACGCCAAGTTCTTACCCTCTTACGTCACTAGAGATACTGTGAACTACTATTTCACCAGTCAACACTCGGACGCATTCTTCATTGAGGATACCGACAGACGATACTTCATTCATGAAGTACTAGGAAAGCCTGCCGAACACTCATTCTACCTAGAGTATATTACATGGTTGAATGGAAAAGGTGCTGCCCACCTTTTCCATCATCTCTTGAATATCGACATTAGTACGTTCAAGCCCACGGCTCCGGCCATAATGACCGCATCAAAGAGTTCGATGGTAGAGAGAGGGCGAAGCGAACTTTCGACTTGGGTGCATATATTGTCCGAGACTCCGTCTGACGTTCTTAGAATTGGCACAGTGGAGCTCGACTACGATCTATGGACGTCAGAAGAACTTCGAGCAATATACGATCCATCACACCGTACTAAGGTCACGTCTAACGGCATGGGAAGGGCATTAAAGAATGAAGGGTTTCGACAGGCGACTGATAACCCCTTGCGTACAAAAGTGGGTCATAAGAGGCTGTGGGTGATTAAGAATGCCGAAGCGTACCGCGCCAGCGTATCATCTGAGATTGCGATGAGGTATGAATCTGAAAGAAACCTCTAGAGAGGCATACAAAATACTTGGGGTCTCTCCAGAATGTACTACGAAAGAACTTCGGACTGCTTTTGTAGCGTTGGCGAAGGTTCATCACCCAGACGCCGGAGGGTCCGCAGAAGCTTTCAGAACAATCAATGACGCCTACTTACGCGTCATTGCTATCAGGAAGGAGGGCTCTCACCCTCCTAGAGGGGAGGGAAGAGTGGTGTCCTATGGTCTAGGGAAAGTACGCCTACGAACGTCTAACTAGCCGCAATCCAACACGACACATCCCCAGTTCCAGTAATAATCGTTATGTCTGCTTGTACCATTAAGACCGGTACAACTGTGAATGCTCTCAGCGCATATCTATCGACAAGTTCGGTGGCGTCGAATGTGATAGTCGCGAATATCCCTACTATGCTTGGATCAATACGGTTAATTCCTCGACGTACCACTACAGTGAGGGCTGTGAGGGGAACCGCGCTGGCGTAAGACACCTCTATTAGCCCATTAAAGGCCACTCTCTGTAGCCTTATATAATGAGAAGGTGTGATTGCGGTCACGTCAAATTTGCTGGAAAAGAGATTATGTACCATTCTAGCCTCCCATGTTATCTACGGTATACTGAACTACACTGTTTACATCTTCTAGTACGACTTTGTACAAAGTCGCCTCGGCTAGCCACACGTCAGCCTCGCCGTTGGCATCAAGCACAACGGGGTTGGTATTCTGAGTGGTCTGTGTAGAGTCAATATATGTCGCGAGCGGCGTAGTCGTACCCGCCGCGAAAGAGAACAATCTGCCTCCTGCTAACGGGGCTCCATCACTATCAAATGCTCTAAATCTCGGTTGGGGCATTAATACGGCGGCCATATCATTCTCCAGATAATTCCGATCCAGTAACTTTCCCAGAAAGTTCTGGCGTGCTGTCGAGGAACTTAGCGAGCTCTTTAGCGAACCGTGGAGAGTCCTTGCCAAGAGTTGATGAAGTCAGTAGAAAGCGCATACCGGCCTTCGTAGTGAACAGAGTCTTCGCAAACGCTCCTAGGGCTATCCCAGACGCGGCTACAGTCGGATTGATGTAAGCCACTGCTCCACCAGAAATCATCCAAGGAAGTATTCGCTGACTACCGCCTTGAGTATGAAAGGCTCCCGCTCGCTCCACCCTGCTCATAAGTTTGGTAAAACCATCTAACTCCCATCTTTCCTTCCCTTGGAAAAACACGTTTTTTGCTTCACTGATCTTGTTGATCTCGTCTACAAACTTCTTTGGAGAGAAGACGCCAGAAGTTTTTTCGGTTGCCTCATTAATGGCAGTGGAGACCATACCATACCGAACAGCAGAACGCCCTTTTGGGTCGAGTGCTTTATAGAACTTCGCAGCACGATCGCCTTTCCCAGGCTGAATCCACTTCCCATATATCTCGTCAGGCAAATCCGAATTCAGTGAAGAGTTGAGAAGGGGGTCTTTGTAAGGAACGACGTTGGTCTGGTAAAAAGCGTTCGCCTTACGCCACGCCTTCGCTATACTCGCTGGAGATGGTGTATCACGAGGGGAATAGCGTGGGGAAGGTGTCAAGGATTCTAAAGTGGCGAAATAACCGTCTATGTCCTTCTCTACTGCCTCCTTGATCATGCTATAGTGTCTCCGTTCCTTACTACCAGAAGGAGCCTCTCTGACCAGATCACCAAGCTCGGACCGGAACTCCCTAAACTTCTTAAAAGTGAATCCACCAGCCTCTTTGGAGCTCTTAGGACTTTCTAGCTCCCCTAGTGCTTGCTCTATACTGCGCAACCTCCTAAAAAGACGGGGATTAGATATGACCTGTTCCGATACATCTTTAAATGCAGCGGAGGCCGCCATATACGATCGGTGAACCGGAAATCGTGGCAAATCGGCCTCTTCGACCATATCACCGACTTTGTCATAAAGTCGAGAAGCAAGGTCTTTTTTCTTCCACTTACTTAATTGACCAGACGCTTGAATCAACTTAGGCCAATCACCGCTAGACTCTTCAACGGCTTTCAGCAACCTCTTAGCGTACTTATCTACTCCCTCTGCGGAGGACAACCGGACGAACGGAGGGGCCTCCATCTTTTTCAGAAGCGGCGGCAGAAGCCTTGCGGCAGATACTTTCGCAGCCTCTTGTTGCGAGTGGCGAAGGGCTTGCATCCCTACAGGAAGTTGCTCCGAGGCTACTTCAGCACGTTTTACAACAGGATTCCCAGAGATATCTCCATAAGTAAGAGGGACCCCATGCCTCTCTCCTAGAGCAATTATTTCCGCAGTTCTAAGATCTATGCTTTTCGGAGATGGCTTAACTGTGCGAACAATCTTGGTTGCAAGAGGCAAAGCTCCCTTCACAAGCGCAGGGGCAAGAGTTCCTCCAACCACGGCTCCCGCGCCAGTTTGAACAGACTTATTTGAGAAAAAGTCTCCCTCGTTTGTGTAGACAGGCATGGACGCTCCACCGACGGCTCCGCCGATAACTCCTCGCCGAGCTGCCTGAACGAGAGTCTTTGCACCAGATAACTTACCTCCAGGTAGGGGAACCAACATACTCCCTCCTACTTCAGCAACGGTCTGCCCTACTGTGGCTTCCTTGCCTTGTAGCCAATTTTGCTCATAGTCGGCCTTCGCCACTTTGTTGCGAAGATCAATAAGATCTACATCGTCGGCGGTCTGCAAACCAATCTTCTCTCCAACATGTACTGCGGCCTGTGCCAGACCAGCAATAGGATCTCTAATCCCTTTTAGAACAGGTCCTACTGGCGACTGGCCAATTCGTTCGCCAACCGAATCTGGCTTCGTAATGGAGTTTTTCAACATACCGTCCTGGTATCCGGAAGACTTCTTTATCTTTTCTGGCGAATAGCCGAAGGCGGATATAATTTCGTCATCCGTAGTAAGGGAACGCAAGAGCGGTACAGAAGGCTCCATTACTTCTGTGGAGACAGCCCCTTCTGGGGACATAGAGAGTGCTTCAAATATATCCTTTGGACGAGCCACACCGTTCGGAGCACGGGCAGGAGCCACACCGTTCGGAGCACGGGCAGGAGCCGACCGTGCTTCGTCAATGACGGAGAATATGTCGACAGGATTCCCCATTACCTGACTCCTCCTCCTGCTTCACGGATCCTTTTTATGACCTCCGCCACAGGTATTCCATGGAGTTCCGCAGTATGTACCACGTCTAAGGGGGTAAACGTCTGTCCACCCTTCTTTGCCACTAGTAAGGACGTCCCCACTCCTGGCCCAATCGCCTCCGGCCGAACCTCGGGATATAGGAGGGCACGTTTTTGAAGATCAGCCATCAGCACCACGGCGTCCGCCTCCGCGTTCGCATAAAGTAGTTCTGCAGTGCCGACTAGTTCCGCGCGTGCCTCGGGAGATAGCACATCGCCCTGTTGCCAGTTCTGCAAACGAACCGCGATTCTCTCTGGAACACCCTTAGCCATCATAATATTCTCGATATCTGAAGGACGAACAACGCCACCAGGATCGATCATACGCATAAACCCGTTGATCAAGGCTACGTCGCTGATACCCTTGCCTCCAGTAAGGAGCGAAGTGTGTGCCGCCTTGACCCGACCATAAGCACTGCGAACTTCAGAGAATGATTTAGTACCGTCAGTATAGTCTTTCGAAAACTTCTCTTCTAACCCATATGCAGTATCACGAGCGTCTCTGGTCGCAGCTCGTTCATGCTCGCTTACGGTTTCTTTAAATACCTTCTCTTGCTGCGTTCTGGCAGCGTCTTGGGAGGCTTCCTGCCTCAACTGCCGCTGTTCGTCAAAAGATAAAGCCGCCACTTTACGCGACTCTACAAAGGCTGGATCATACGTTTCAGGTATCTTATCTGCTCCAGGAAGTCCCAGTCGTATGCCTTGCTCTCTTGCATACTGATAACTCGGCTCATCATGAATGCTATCCAGAAGTTTCTTCCCTATCCCTAACTGCTTTTCAGTCAAACCCATTGCAGAAGTGCTCTTACTCTGGCTCTCGGCCTCCATTTTCTGGGCTGCAAGAGGGTCAATGGTGTACAGCTCTTGTAAGAATCCTTTCTCGTTGAACCCAGACGTGCCATCTACAGTCTTTGTAGTGTACTTTTGATAGAGTCCTCGTATAGTCTCCTCGCTCATTTCCTGAGCGTGAGCACTCCTCTCTGCCCGCTTGGACTTCGCCAATGTCAGCAAATTATCCCTTCTAACAACATCCTCGTCATGCAGCTCCTTCTCAGTTTTGAAGGTAACTGGAGGCCGAGTTCCACGAAAATCTTTGCTGTATATAGACGTATCAAACGGCATATAGTCTCCTATCGAGCAGTCTTATTAAATCCCCCTTGCCCCGCCTTCACCCCAGTCTGTGCAAGAGAACTAATGGTATCGTTAATTATGCCTCCTTGCGCAACTGTCGCTGCGGCGGCGGCGTTGCCTTGTCCTATGCGCACATTTCCTATATTATTTAGACCGGAGGCATTGGCTCCTGCGTAACCCGCCCGTAGAATAGCCAAGTCCTGAATAGCCTGTTGTCTCTGGCCAGAAATGGTAGAAATCGCCGACGACCTATCTCGTTCAGCCCCAGTGTAATCTATACCGGCCCCGATTTTAAGTTGAGCTCCTTGAAGACCTCTATCTGCTAAATCCGACAAGGTAAGTCGTCTAGACTCACGGTTCTTAGAATATCTGTCGAAAGCCGCCGCATATTCGTCAGACGCAGTTCCTTGTGCAAATCGCTCCAGCTCCTTAAACTGTCTGCCAGACAACAACATGCCACGAGAAGCAGCTCCGCGCTCTAAAGCCTTTTGCCCCTCGGCCATACGAAACTGGTAGCCTTCGTCATCCATAAACTGCTGACGATTCCAAGGATTATCTGCATCCAGCGAAGCAAGTCCGGAGGTAGCCGTCTGACCAGCCTGTATGATAGGATCGATCCCAGATATTTGATCAGCATACTGAGCTTCTCTATCCGACAACGCTGTTGCGAATCTACCACCTGTCGCCAATTGCTCAGCGGCCAACCTCCTTTGCTCTCTAGCATAGGCTTTATCCGTACGCCCTAACTGCCGTCTATTGAATTCTAACGCAGCACGCTGGTCTTGAACGGCTCTTTCGCCCGCCGCGTATTGTTTATCTTCAGCACGTTCAGCGGAGACATAGTCTATAGTCCCTCCAACAATGGCCGAACCCACAATCGCAGTAACAACCCAAGCCATATCACCCTCCTACTAAATCCCCTTCAATAAATCCCGTCAAGTCGGACGTCAATACACACTGGTCAAAGATGGGGAACGTGTCGGCAATAAGCTCTTCCCTAATCTTTATAAGATCAGTCTCCCGCGTCGGACTTATCGTAACCCACGTTGTATCTTCAAGAACGTAGGCTGCTCTCTTTGCTCCCGGATATCCGATGAAAGTAGTCCCTCCACACACCTTACGAACGCCTTCTTCAGTGAGTATGTACAGAAGTCCTTTAGAAATGACATTTATCTGTCCCTTCTTATGGATTTCCCCAATCGCCAGAGTATCCTTCAACAATGTTATTTCTCTCGCATACAATCCGTCAACCATGTAATGCGTAGGAACGATCTCTACCTGCGGCATCTGCACCAACTTATTCTGCCATCGCATGATCTTAGCACGATAATCAGATGAAATTAGCACTAAAACACCTCTATCCCAGTACCTTGTATATTGACAAGAGCTCCAACGTCGGCAAAGGCTTGTAACGAGCCTCCAGCCTCTAATACATGACCTTCACACTCAAAAGCCTCCCACGTCTCTAAAGGTGCCAAAGCATGGGCGGAAGTCACCCTATTGGCAACGGTAGGACTACCCGCCAGAACTACTAAATGAATAGTCACTGTATGGGCGGTTGTGTCTGTATTAGTGCATGTCAACTTTGCTACTCGACACTTAGTATTCGGCGGTGCAACATAATACGACGCCACCACATTTGTCAACAACGATCCGTGAATAATTTTACGAACGATAGTAGCCATTACAACCCCTCCTGTATTCTTGATACTCCAGAAATGGTGATGACAGCCCCTGTTACAGCCCATGACGGCATGTTCAAAGTCCGGGAAGCATTCTGAACCACCGCACTACCAAATCCGCCGCCGACTATGGCTGAGACGTTCATCACTCCATAACCGAACGCCTTGTATGGAAGATTATTTACAGTGGTCACACCGTTAGTCGAAGAAGTCGTGCTACCGAACGTAGGTGTGATGAGAAGTTCCAAGTATTGCCATCCCTTTATCCGCAAGAAGTGTCCTGAGATAGCGACTGTTCCCGCTACAGTTAATCCGACAAACACAGGAGTCCATACTCCAGCCGACACTCGACAGTGTGCAGAAACCCCTTCTAGCAACTCTATCCGATCCTGAAGCCACGATACAAGTGGTTGGCTTGGAGCAGAACCCCCCTCTAGCGCCTCTATCCGATCCTGAAGCCTTTGTAGTTCTCCACGCACACCAGAAGCATTTTCTGCCAAATCTAGGGCAGAGAAATCATCAGAACTTGCTAAAGCCGCTCCGCCGGAACCGCTCCCCACACTTCCAAACACACGTTGAAGCCATAACGCCCAAATTGGACTCATCAATCCATGTTTGTCAAGGACGGGAGTTTGTATTGGAGGGCGACTAAGCATTAGCCACTCACCGACACTTTCATTTCCGCTCCTAACAAAACTACCTTCACAGGGGCAGTTATTATGAACCGAAATACTCGGTCTCTGGCCATTCCTAGCCTTCGCCAAATAAGTCTCGTGGAGTGGCGACCAGCATCACCAATACTACCCCATTCCTCTTTTGACCACGAATGGCCTCCGTCACTGCTATATTGAAGAACAGCCTGCGGATACCTTGAATAAGCCAAAGACTGTAGTCCAACGCCTGTCTCCATATCAAGTTGTATACTGTGATAAATTATGCGATCCAACCCATTACTGATATGGGGAGTACTCCGCAATCTCAGTATGGGCGAACACGCCATCTTCTATCCTTTCTTTCCAAGTCGCGTAATCAATATCTGCTCCATAAGAAACACAGTTCTTGTGCCAAAATGTCCTGATATACCGACACAGACCGCCGACCAAAGAGGAGGAACCCCCGTAGCCTCACAAGCCCAAAAGGTAAGAATACCAGCGAACGCGCTGGTAGTAAGCTCCCCGACTAATTCGGTTACGTTAATCACTCTTGCATGTCCCTCTCGCATCTTTCTCATGAAAGATACTATCCCTCCCCACAAAGACAGTCCAACAATCCAGATATACGTAGTAGCCGAGTAATCTTCAGGGTTAGTCAAGGTATTCTCCAACTTTACGTTCAATGTAGTAACTAGGCGATGCGCACTCTATGGGCGCGGCCAATTGAGTCAAAGCATATTGCCATCAAAAGATTGTCGTCGATCTGTATATTAGTAAAATCGTCGAAGGTGTCGGACACACCCGGGATAAAGAGTCCGTCTATGTACGCCAACGTACCAGCGTCGAACCGCGCAAGAGTATTCGTATTGTAGTCCCAAGCAAACAATTTATTCAGTGTCTGTGAGTAACTCATCCGGGTTGATGAAGTCGGAGGCGTAACAACCTGAACGACCAGGAGGGTCTGTTGGCTGATCTTATAAATGTCCCCGCCGTTGACGGCGTAGATAAACCCACCACCGATGCAAGCCCACTGAAGTGTGACGGGCAGACTAGTATTCATTACCCCTGTTGTTGCGAACGGCGAACGCGTCAACTTTTCGACGCTAATCCCATCGCGACACATAAAGACATGCTGCCCATCTTCGCTAAAAAGCATGATAGACCCGCTGAACGGTGTGGCGTTATTCGGAAGCAAAGACGGAATCATTGCCCCGACCTGCAATATATTCGTCAAGTCCATTTGAGCGTAAAACCGATTGAGAGTGCCGGTCTCTGTAACGTCCAGCACTCCGAAGTTCCCGCTCGTCTTCATCCTGACATGTATCGGAACACCTCCGAACGGTGGCGTAAACGGTACCGTTCCCATTAGTAGATAGGAAGGTGGCGCGTAATACCCAATCGCCGTCAATGAACTTCCTGCAGAGGTATACGCATAGAAGTCGGCGTCGATGGTCATTGAATTTTCGTCCAAAAACCCGTCAAAAACACTGCCCGTGCTGGCTATCAACGATAATCCGCTCGCATAGTTAAGTATTCGAACATCTCCGTTGTCTGAAAAGTATGTCGCGTAGACATTCCTTCCAACTGGATCGATATGCGAAAAATTAGGAGTCCCGAAGACTGGCCGTACCACTATCGAGTCGATATAGGAGAATCCGGACGGTATCGCAACAGGCTTCAGCCGGAACCTTACAACGGTATCTCCAGATGTAGCAATGGCGACACCCAACTCATCGTCTATTGCTATAGTGTCAAAGCCTTCTATGCCCACAAACGGCGTCGATCCGGTCTGAATGAGTGTTACAGGATCGAGGCGCACAAGCGCATCGACCGTCCCCTCCTGAGATATGAACAAGGCATTCAGACTTTCCGATACAACCATTCCCCCCATGCTTCCTAGTCCGGTATTGACTGCTGTCTGAACTAAAGTAGATTGGCTGTAGCGATAAAGATCTTGCGGACTGTCTCCGCTGACGTAGATCGCCCCCGCGCCAACCGCTAGCGCGTTAAACAAGAAGGATGGAACAATGACTATACTCGCATTGGCCCCCACGGAAAACGGGGAAAGGGTGCACTTTTCAATAGATGAATTAAACCGGACAACAAAAAAGGTGTTCTCGTCCTCACTGAAGAGTATATTTCTGAAGGCGTTGGTACCCCCCGCCAAGACGTTCGACTGGATCATTGCCCCGACCTGCGCCAGTCCCGCCAAATCCATCTTGGCGTAATGTACTTCAGAGGTATCCTTGTTCATAACAACGAGGATTCCTACGTCCCCCTTACCAGCAAAGCCAAGAGTCCGCGCCCCGACTAATGGGGTAGTGGTATCTGGAGGAAATGGGGTCGTATATGGAACGATAGAGTCGAACACGTATGCTGGACGAAGAAACCTTCGGATGTGGGCATAGAAGAGCGGCGTTGGTTCGTAATCTTCAAGTCCAACCACGAATGCGTCAAACGTAGAATTAAAAGCACTGTTGTGTACACCAAATATATCTACGAGAATATTTCCGGCATTAGAATCTACCGAGAGATTCGGCGAATAAGTTACAACAGACACCGTACCATCGTCTAGACTCAGGTAAGCCTTCTTGTTCACCGAGTCTATACTAATGGAATGGGCGGTCGTTCCCGACTTGACAACCAGAGACTGTTCAATCTGATGAAACTGGAAGGGTAGTACAGACACCGTTACCTGATTGCTTACCGTCACTCCCAGTGTTGCTGTGATTATAGCCGCTCCATTCGCGACGCCCGTGGCAAGTCCTGCGGCATTGATTGTAACGAACGAAGGAAAAGAAGACACCCATGTCACTAGCGCGGTCAGATCAGCCATACTCGCGTCGGAATATGTGCCGATGGCGAGGAATTGTCTAGTCTCCTCCTCGTAGACGATGGGATCGACCGGCGTGATGGAGATGCTCATCAGCGAAACAACAGCGTTACCGTGTCCGGCTAAAACACGACCTCCGCCGAATGGGCCAGTTCCAGGGAGCAGACTCGCGTCCCCGCAACCTTCCCCAAACTCATCTTCATACGTATCTAGGCGCCACTCATACAAAATTGGCTCAGCATAATCCCCTACAATATGTTTCCCATAAGCATAGGAGTGAACACCTGCCCTATGACGTTCCAAAACTCCATTATTGAGAAATGCGCGTTCGTGCCAAAATTGAGTAGTTGTATCATATACCCAAGTCGTATTCAGTCCAGGAACATTAAGGACATAAAACTCATGGCCTTCTTGTTGATATGTAAAGGCTACCGCCCCTGTTAAGTCCGATAATGCTTGTAGAGACAATTCCACCGCGTGAGTAGATATTCTCGTTGGGACATAGCCGGAGGCAGAAAATATAACAGCCCCGCCACTGCGATCGCTACCAAGCCAGAAAACATTACCGCTTAACTTAGCAACCGAGTGAGTAGCCAAACAGCCTTGTTCAATGTACGCCCCTTCTATTCGTTCAAAGGGAAAATCAGGATTACCACTATTGAAGTAAACTTCTATGGACGCTTCTCCGAATAACCACAATTCTCGGTGGTCGCTCAGCAAACTTATCAACTTATCAGGAGCGCCCTCCGCCGTCGCGAAGTCCAACGAGTCTATATTGAATCCATCATACAGAGAAGTTATGTAAAATTGAGCCGTTCCAGGCTTGTTAAGTATGAAAAAACCGTCTTGGAAAGTGACTTTATCTGCACCGACAAAATCCGGATCTGTCACATCCTGAAACAGTCCTAGGCCAATCGTGAAAATGTACCCATTCGAACCGTCTACGACAAAGATCTGCAGACCATTGTCTGCCATGCTAACAATTCCAGACGTTGTCTGGAGTGTTCCAAGAGTATCCAACGTGTTGTTAGAATTAACACGATAAAAAGTATCTAGAATGACAACATAAAGTACATTGTTTGAGGCCGTAAATGCTCCCCGCACACTGCCGGTAGAACCCACTGTACCATATAATTTCAATCCAGGAGTGCCTATGAGACACCCCACGTCGCCTTCTTTACCAGTACCTACTTCGTTCATCTCAGGATATAGATTTACACACCTCTGGGCGTCGGCAGACACAGACTGATTAGTGTGACTACCTCCTATGAATCCTGCCAATCGCACTATCCCAACCTCCAATTAAATCGCCCGCCGCCAGAACCGCGGAGAAGGGCTGAATCAGTATCAAGTACTACAGCACGACTATTAACATTCTTGAGGGAAGCCTTCGAGTCCATAGCAACTCTAATAACCACCTCCGATGGCAGGGCGCCGTACATAGACGCCATCTCTAGAGCCAGGTTATATGTCAGCGCACGTTTATATCCAGGAGGCAGTACAAGTACTGTGTCAAGAACTGAGTCAACAGCCAACGCATTCCACGAATACAGGGCAAGTCGGCTAGGGACACTCGGTACAGGCCATAGATATAGAATACTGTTTGGGACTGCATTCTCTAGATATACAGACGTAGGATACGACGACGTAATCGTCTTTACAACGATATCCGCATACTGCGTGACATCTATAACCTTCATAGGCAACTCGTAAGAAGGAGTTACATCAATTATTAGACCAGCCTTTTCAAGAACGGTAGGTCTGGGCTGTGTGAACAAGGCTCCGACTTCTCCGATGGAGTATGTCGACACTCCTACCGTTAGAGGATGCTCGTTACGAACGGTGGAATACGTCAAATTGTGCTCAATATTCCAAGCCTCCATAATGCCACGGAGAAGACTCAGAGCATCCGAGGCTTCAGAACTCGTAGGAGCCTCGTTCTGACCAATGGCCGCTATAAGAAGCATCGACTGTCTGATAAGTTCTCTAATAGACATACACACTCTCCGTCTGGAGAGCGGGGCCTAGCCCCGCTCTCCAGAGACATCTACTAGTTTCCGTAGACACGACAAGCCAATTCTGGGTATAAGGTCTTCCACCCATACAGCACGTCCATACGACATACGAAGCGATCGGTCAGAATGTCGTACTGCCGCACCATACGAATCGAAATCCCTAACTGCTTGTCGCTTACACGAGCCGCCATATCTACACCCGACGGAAGTGGTAGATCGGCCGTAGCCAATACGAACGCGTCTCGGTGATAGCAGAGATTAGCAGCAGATACAACATTCGCAGGCCCAAGAACCGTTATAGCAGCGTTATCTGCCGCAAGAGCCGTCACTGTCTTAAATGGCCCGACTAATGTCAGCGAGGGAGAGATTGGAATCGTCACATTGCCGACCACATCAGAACTGGCATTGGCCAACACCGTGAACTGTCTCAACTGACCAGTAGACTGAAGATTCTGCGGATTTACCGCGAACACTCCTGCGATTGTGAACACGTCCCCTTTCAGCAACCGAGAAGCGACAGCCGCCGTCCACCCATCAGTGATCAAATTGGCGCCAGTCTGATTAGCACCATTCACCAATGGCGCACCCCCCAACGGTCCGACGGTGTGATTAACCACGTTTTGGTCAATGCTGAACTTCAGACCTGCCGCCAGTCCCATATTACCGCGTTCATACTGCTCAGCAATCTTTTCACTAGACTGAAACAATCCCTTCAGTCCATCCACCATAGTGACTTGCGTATTTGCATCGATCACTGCCGAGCGCATCTTATCCAGAGGAGCGCCCTCGTTGGTCATCTTAGCCCCCGCCTGTAAGAACGCCAACAAGGACGTAGTTGACGTCAGCGCAGTGCCCGGAACTCCTACGGAGTTATACACGTCTTGATACAAGAGTAGCCCGTCTCTGTCAATACCATTTGAGATAGACGCCACCGCAGGCTTGATGACACCGTCAGAAAACTCGTCTAACGACAGAGCCAGTTCCTTGGAACTGAATTGCAAGTCAACCCCGCGTTGCGTGGTGAGAGTCAATGGCACAGAGGTCTGAGTGTGGTCCTCGATTACAGCCGTTTGACCGACACGTCCCAGATAGCGCGGGGGTTTGCGAATGTTGAGGGTATCTCCAATCTTAGCACCATCCACCCCGTACTTATCATCATACTTTCTAGAAACCCCTTTCGCAAAGGAGAGATTATTCTCCAATACGCGCAGAGATTCCTTGGTGATCATGCTGATTGTTAGGATTGTATTTGCCATGTGAGAATCTCCTTAGTTAACGAACTAGACTCGCCCAGCTTCCCGGGCACGTTGAAAATCTCTATATCCCATATCTTCAATTCCCACAGTGCCTCCAGCATTCCCAGATACTCGGGAAATAGGAGCTGGAAGAACTGGTTTGCCCACAACGGCCTTTTCTACTACCTTTGCCGTAGATTGTAATCCTGCTTCTAATCTGCCAATAGCCCGAGCCACCTCAACTACACCCATAGAATTGAGGGACTTCAACAAGTCTGAATCCGTTGCGAGGGCGTATAGTAACTCTGCGCCATACTCTGACGACACTATCTCGCTACGAAGTCCATTGGAGAGTAAGACTTCCGTATCTGCCTTCTCCATCACTTCGTCAAAATCAGGAATGTTTACACGAGCGACGGCCAAGCGTTCGCCGAATTTCTGCTCTTTGATGGCCTCCGCTTTACGATGATCAGAAAGTCTCCTATCCTGCGTTTGCTGCTCAAGTCTCTCCGAGACAGTCCAATTTACAATGGCTTCAACATACTGATCATGAGTCTCAAAATCATCAGGAACTGGCTTAACAGACGGATCAATCACCTTCCCGACATCAGGCTGTGCAGAAGAAGCAGACTTTAGTTTATCATGCTCATTTTGCCAATACGAAGTCTGACGGGCTTGCTCATCATTCTTGCGAATGAGAGAATCTATACGCTTCTGTGCATTACGAGATAAAGCAATAGAGTCTTTCCCATCCTTCTCTACCGTAGGGGTGGGCCCTGCCGTAGGGGTGGGCCCTGCCGTAGGGGTGGGCCCTGCCGTAGGGGTGGGCCCTGCCGTAGGGGTGGGCCCTGCCGTAGGGGTGGGCCCTGCCGTAGGGGTGGGCCCTGCCGTAGTGGTAGCCCTTGCCACATCTTCAGCACTATCTGTCGTAGATTCTACCGTGACTATGCTCATATCGTCTCCTTGTTTGCCGTATTGACCATACTTACTGCGCGAGCCTCTTCTCTCGACTTTGCCACTAGCAGTTCTTGTGTAAGCAGCAATTTATCATCCGCTGATTCGTTTGTAACCAACAACGTAACTAGAGCCAGACGAATCTTCTCGGCTTCGATGCGTTCCCGAGAAGCCAACTCTGCCTCCTTACTATCTACAGCATCGTTTACAGCCGTCAATTCAGCCACCAACTTCTGTATTAACTCCGCTTGCTCCGCAATCTTCTGAGCAGACTGCTGCGCCACTTGTTCTAACTGCTTCGGATCTCCTGCCTGTCCTTCCTCTTCCAATAACCCAGGAGGCAACAACTTACGAAGTCGCTCGGCTATCTCCGTCGCTCCGGGCCAGTCCATACTCTTAACCAGCAAATCCCCAATGACGTCAATCAGTTTAGGCTGATTTTGAGTGAGCTGCAACATGCTCTGTACAGCCTCTTCTCGTCTAGAAGCGTAACTGGAGCCAATATCCGCCGATACATCGTACCTTCCTACAGTTAAGTCATAAATCTTTTCAGTCGAAGAAGCCACTTCCTCAGGAGCATTACCATTCGCTAATTTCACTATTCGGGACTTATTGTCGTCGCCAAGAATCCTAACAACGGCACCTCTATTATACACTTTCGGAATTATATCAATCAAAACCCGTCCAACTTGGCGCAAGGCTCTTGCAAAATTGTCAACGAAGTGGTAGTTACTGACCTGACCTTGTGATGCGCGAGCCAGGATTGCCTTACCACTTCGTTCATTACTGACATTCCCCATACCGGCATCATAGATGCCAGTTGTAGCCTTTATATCATCTGCCGCATGTAGCCGCGCACTCGTTATAGCCGAGATTGGAGGTTCTTGAATATTTCGTTGTGGCGGGCCGACAACCTGACCGTTGGAGGAAACAGTCTTATACTCCAGATAAGCAAAGTTTCGCATATTGGCCTGTCGCCACAAGTCTTCCAACCCCTCAAACTGCCCCTGCACACCGATCCATGGTGCTTTTGGAGCCAGTGCAATTATCTCAGTCTCCGCAGTCGCCCAATAATTGTACATCCGCTGAGAATCTTTGGCGTGTCTAATAGCACTCTCAATATAAAGTTTCCCATCAACGATGTACGAATCTCCATACACGGGGATGATGGGAATATGCTGTCCAAGCCACGTGGTTTCTTCCAGAATATTGAAACCATTAGTCTTACACCATTTAATGACAGGCACTTGTGCGACACGCTTTGAAACGTATTCTACGTTCTTCTCAGTACAGTACTCCTCACTTACCACCTCGCCAGTACTAAGAAGACACAGGGTTTCCGTCTTATATTCAGTATAAAAGTATTCTGCAATCCTACAACCCTCGGCATCTATCCAGCCAGGAGCAGAATTCCCAGCACTACTCCAATCCGACACTTCAGACATGCTACTCGTTGGGTAGGTACGTTTGAACTCCTCCTTTGACATTTCCGAGATTACGAATGCCCATTCTAAGTCACTACCGTCTGATTCCGATGATCTAGGATCGAGGTAGACGCTAAAGGGGTTGTTAACTTTTTTCACAGATACTTTTTGTTCAAAACCTTTGACATCTACATATTCAGTGACTACTCGAATGTATCCAAAACTCATAGAAACAGCATATTCAAAGGCTGTGTCGTAAGCCTGATCTGCGCGAGAGTCTCTTTCAATATGACGGATAAGTCCTTGAAATACCTGAGCCGTTTCAACGTCTCCGTCATCATCTACTGGTATTATACTCAACGCCATACGACTTTGACGGTGAGCGTTGGTGATTTGCTTCACATACTGAGGCAACCGATTGATGGTTAGACAAGGCCGTTTATCCAACTCCCTCGCCGACTTTATATCCTCTGGCCACTGCTCACCGGCCCTAAACCGTAAGTCGTCCAGAGCCGCCTTTCGTACCGGACGAAAATACTCTTCAGAAATCTTAAACCGCTGCATTGCTTCCTGGACTATACGCCGCTCGCGAAGCGTTGCAGGAGTGTCAGTACTAAGGGGGGTGTCTAGCCCATCCATGCGCCACCTCCTTGTTTTCCAGACACAGCAAATGCTTTTTCTTCAGAAACCCTAACCATAGGGGCCTTGAAGGCTTCTCGTCCCCGCATAATTAGATAGCGAGTGCTGTCCATAGCATGGTCATTTTTCTTCACAACTTCCCCGTCTTCATCGCGAATATAGGAGCGGAATTCCTCTAACCAATTTGAGAGGCTCCCGAACACCTTTAATCTATCCGACACCAGTCTCTGCCATACAGCGTACAGCCCTGCTTCCCGAGCATTTGGCGAAGTGGAAAGGTGTAAGCCCATCTGTTCATACAGTTCCATCAACTGTAGACCGTCTTTCTGGCTTCGTCCTCTAGACGCAGGGTCAATACTACCCTCAATCCACTCTCCACGCGACTTTATCGCCTCTGTATGGATGATCGGCTCCGCTTGTCCTCGATAATGTTCGGAGTAGAGGTATATGACATCATTCTTTTTGTCCCACGCTCCCCAGATAGCACAAGTCTTATTCCATCCGACATCCATACCGTAACCACGAGGCCATTCTTTCGGAATATCAAAGTCTTTTACTACAAAGTCCGCCTCCGCTATGGGGTAGATTGCCCCCACGCCTAGTTGTGGAATCCCTTTCCCCCGAGCATCTCTTTGAAATGGGGGTATACTAGCCCACATCTCCGCCTTGACCTCGGCGGAAAGGTGTGGCACGTCATCCCAGCCAGCCACTACTAGAGTTCTCGACGCCTTGTCTTCGTTTCCGGGCAGAAACTGTTTAACGAGCTCACTTTTACCGCGTAATGGAACGAAAGTGGCCATAATAATACCATCGGTGGTCATTGTCCTCAGCAAGCATTCGGTATAGATATCCAGAGGACTCTCTTCATCTAAGAGAATAACATGCTGACTCGTTCCTTGGAACGCCGCGCGGCGTTGGTCATAAGACTTGAACAATAGTTCGGACACCCCTCCGCTGGCATGATTTACGAACGTCGCTTCGACGATGTCCCCAGGACCGACTCCTTTTCTAACTCTTGCGATAGTCTCTAGTGGAATCAGTCCAGTGCCTACTTGTCCTGGATGGCCTAGTAGTACGAATTGTAAAATCTCTCTGACTGTTTTGGAGGTATCTCCCACCGCCCACGCCCGGATGGGGTGATTAAATCGTCTCCCAACCCACCACGCAGGATACTTGCCTGTCAAGTGTAGCGTGAGCTCGTAGCACCCTACTCCCTCTGTCTTGCCTACGCGATTGGCCGCCAGCATCAGTCTCTCTCGAGAATGAGCCCCTGCTGCAAAGAATTCTAAACTCTTTGGATAGAGTTCTCTCCGCAACGGTCCGTCATCTTTATAGAAGGAGGTAAGTTTCGTGGCCGCCACCCGTCGATCCCGCTCTGTCAACGCTCGCGCCAGTAGCAAAATCTGTCGTCTGTCCATTATTTTCTACTGGCCAGTTTTTGAGTAATCAATTCTTCTAACGCCTCGTTAGACATCTTACATAAAGGGTCTTTGGGAGTGTCTGCCCCACCATCGCGATACTTCTCTGGCCGGTTGCCTTTCATCCAGAACATGGCTAGGGCATCACTTACCTCACTACGGGTGACTACCCGCTTCCCTCCGACTATATTTACGATTTCTTTCCCTATAAAGCCACGGTCAAATATAAGCTCTTCTGCAGCATCTATCCCTTGGGACTTTGCTCTTTCAAAATCTTCTAGCTCTTCTTCATGCTTGTCGAGGTGGGAGTATATCTCCCGACTATCCAACCCGACACGAGCAGCGGAGTGCCTCATTCGTGCCGAGGATGCGAATTCGACGAGAAATTCCTGCCACTTTTTCGCGGAAATTGCCATAGCCAGTGTATAGCACACTTACGGCTAAAAAGCAAGCCCCCCCACCTTGTACTTACTAACCCTTCTCATTTTCCTCGGTGGTGGCGGTAACCTCCGTCTCATTCTCATTCTCATTCTCATTCTCATTCTCATTCTCATTCTCATTCTCACTCTCATTCTCACTCTCATTCTCACTCTCATTCTCACTCTCCCTCTCATTCTCATTTTCCTCGGTGGTGGCGGTAACCTCCGTCTCATTCTCATTCTCATTCTCATTCTCATTCTCATTCTCATTCTCATTCTCATTCTCACTCTCATTCTCACTCTCATTCTCACTCTCATTCTCACTCTCCCTCTCATTCTCATTTTCCTCGGTGGTGGCGGTAACCTCCGTCTCATTCTCATTCTCATTCTCATTCTCATTCTCATTCTCATTCTCATTCTCATTCTCACTCTCATTCTCACTCTCATTCTCACTCTCATTCTCACTCTCCCTCTCATTCTCATTCTCACTCTCCCTCTCATTCTCATTTTTCTCGGTGGTGGCGGTAAACTGGCGGAATGTAGAGGCCCTCCCCCAGTTTTTGCCCGTTGCGACTGCGAGGCCCTTGAGGGGGGGGACTTAAAGTAGACCTTTAAGTATTGCGCTAAGAAGATTAATACTTAAAGTAGAACTTTAAGTATTGCGCTAAGAAGATTAATACTTAAAGTAGAACAAGTTGCACAAAAAAGTGCACAAGTTGCACAAAAAAAGTGCACAAGTTGCACAAAAAAAGTGCACAAAAAGTTGTACCAGAATTATTTTGCAGTGGTACAGGCAAAAACACGTGTAAAAGCAAAAACCGTGCCCACATTTGTACCAGAATTGTACCACTTGTACCACTGCTGTGGTACGCGCCCCCGTGGGCGGGGGAAAATAACTTAAACCCGCGCCCTGCGCGGGGTTTGGGGGTCTTCAGTTGGGCGTTCATTAACACCTTTGTACCACTGTACCACATTAATATAGTAGTTAGGGTGGGTAGTAAAAAAGGGGGTTTTGCTTGTAAACTATTGTTTTTATGGTGTTTTTAAGGATTATAAACATAGTTATAAACATGTTATAAACAGGTTATTAACAGGGTGGTTTTTTTATATATGTATAAAGGGTTGGGCATAATGCGGTACAGTGGTACAAAGTAGCAAATGATTGCAAAAAAACCAAGCCGCACAAGGGTTTAACGCTGGCGTAATTTGTACCACATGCTGTGGTACATGTGTTACAATTCGCGCCCCAATACCGCCGTAAACCGCCACACCCCCCACACACTAGCGGCCCGCCAGTTTTGCCAACGTTGGCGGTGTGGCGGTGTGGCGGTTGGTATATCCCCCACCCCACAGCGATGGCGGTGTGGCGGTTGGTATATCCCCCCACCACACAGCGCTGGCGGTTGGTATATTCACCCACACCACAGCGATGGCGGTGTGGCGGTGTGGCGGTTGGGTAGCTCGCTGCCTACCAAGTGGCAATTTTTGCCTACCGGTTTTTACCTGCCACTACATGTAGTGGTTGGGCGGCAAAAACTCCACTACCTGTAGGGGAGTGCCTTTGGCATGGGTGTTGCTACTATTACTAGTGTACCCCGTGCGTAGCGGGGCAACGTCACCCCACAATAAAGGAGACTACAATGCACACCACCGACACAATCACACCACCAGAAGAACAAAAGACCATAAAGGCCCCAAAGGCCCCAAAGGCCCCAAAAGAACCAAAGGTCCCAAAGGTCCCAAAAGAACCAAAGGCTCCAAAGGTCCCGCGGTACCGCTTAGAGGAGTGTTTAACATGGCACGTATCCACCAATCCTAAGCGGGCCGGAAGTGCCGCCGCCGCTAGGTTCGCCGATTATATGGGGGCGCCAACCGTGGAGGCGTTCTTGGCGGCTGGCGGTAGTACTGGCGACTTGGCGTGGGACGTTGGACGCCGGTTTGTGACGGCGGGCTAACTGTGACGGGGGGGTGGCGGCCATGTGGCCGCCCCCCCGATATAAGGAGAATACAAAGGAAAGCGCAAATGTCTCAATGTCTACGATGTGGCGGGCTAACAACCGAGACTCTTCTCTATGAAGAGGCAGATCGAGACCTGAGACATGTAGTAGAAGGTAGGAGATGCTTTAGTTGCGGAGACATTTCGGAGGAGCTTATCCTATCCCACAGAGCGTGGTCGGGTCTGCTCTCAAGCGAGGCGAGTGGTGAGGTTAGCATGGAGGTCAAAATGGACCCTAAAATAGATACTATTACCGCTCTACAAGTGCAGATAGAGGCGGCCATCCCTATCGTCAGGGAGACCGTAGAGTCCAATGAACAGTATGTGACAGAGGCCGCTCGCGGAGTTAGTCTCTTACGAATGGAGAAGGAGGTAGACCTGCGCTTTTATGGGGCGGACGACAGCGGACCGCTCCCTTCGGCGAAACGAGCATACGAGTACATTCGTGACGCACACAAGCGGATGAAGGGACTGGTAAAGGCCGAACGCGACTATATCAATGCGGGGTGTCTGGCGTGGAAGGATAAGGTACGCCGAGAGGCGGAAGCGGCTGAACTGCGACTTCAGGCAGAGCGGGACGCGGAGATTGCGAGGTTGAGCGCGGAGCGGGACTCAGAAGTGCGGCGACAGCTCGCAGAGCGTGAGGCGGCGGAGGTCTTACGCGCCAATGAACGGCGGGCAGAGGAGGAGAAGATTGCGGAGTTGGCAGCGCTGAGGGGCGACCCCGCGCCCGAACCGCTGCCTCCAGACGAGCCGCTGCCGCCGCTCCCGTCACTGCCGCCGATTGTCCTGCCGCCGGTCGTGAGGGTGCCAGTGGTTGCCCAGATCAAGATCGATGGCGTGCAGGAAGTGACGACATGGAAGTTTGAGGTGCTTAACCTTTCGTTGGTGCCGGAAGTGTATCTGCTCCCGCGAGAGATAAACGCGGTGCTGGTCGGGCAGATCGTGCGGGCCAAAAAAGAGTTAGCAGTGGAAATGCTTGGCGGTGCGAATGCGGTGAGGGTGTACACTGTCACTGGGATCAGGAACAGGAGTTAATTAGGAGTGCTATAATGACGGAAGAGATAAAGGAGCTCGGGTTGTGGACTTGCAAACTAACAGGAGGATGAGATGATTAAACTATCTGTACAGGGCGGGCAATACCCAGAAGCGGGATATATGGTCGGATATAAAGATGGGCTCTATCCGATGGCGGGATATGAGACGCTTGTCTATGGAGCGATGGGCATCAAGTTGCTGTCGTTGCGTGTTGCCTTACTGCGCAACGAGATGGAGAAGGGATGGGATGCTGAACTGGCCACAGCGGATAAGTGTCTGGACGCTGTTGGGCAAGAGGAGAGACATCGGACTCTCGTGGCATGGCAATCCGCTTCTAGGACTAGGAGCGGGTTTGTTGACGCATATAGAGAAGTCTTGCGCGTGTTCTATACTAGACGGCGGGAGCTTCGTGCACTCGCAATCAGCGCGTCGCTACGAGGCGCGATGAGAGAACACTTTACGGAAGATGAAAAGTATGTCATGGCTTTGGTGGTCTTTAAGGCCCATGTTCGTGAGCTTAGTGCGAGAATAGAGACGGCGGAAGAGACGGTGCGTGTTGTTAAGATGCTCGCGCTCTCGGATATAGAAGCCTTTTCTGCCTCTAGTGGTAGGTACTCTGAGCTGCTGAACTCATTAAGCGAGAAAGAGTTGCAAGCGTCGCGGAATCTCCCGCTCAAAGAGACTGAGATCGGGAGGAGTAGGCTTGAGTTAGTTGAGAATCGTGCCGCTAGACTTTGGAGTTCAGGTGTTTTTGAGCGCGATATGAGGGCTTTAGAGTATCTGCGCAATGACCTGAAGGACACCAATCTTAGGATTGAGGAATTACTAAGGGCTAAGACGCCATTAAGTAGCTCATAAATAACCTGGAAACTCGCTAACGGGCGTCACATGGAAGTTGAAGATTTAGATATGATCCCAAGGGAACACATCCTAGAGATGCTAAGGATGCCGTCTGGTACTCTTGCGGCGACGTGTTGATGAACTTATCCTAGCCAACCGAGAGATGTTGGCGGATACTCACTTACTGACGGGGGGAGTAGAAATGGAAATGGAAATGGAAATGAATAATCCGATCTCCGAAGAGATCGAGGGCGTGAACTGGGGAGATTCCCCCATTAACACTCTGTTCATTCGCTACAATATGCTCGCCGTCCGCGACGTCGTGAAGCGCATCGATCGAGGTTTCGTCATCACGAACCCCGACTTCAAGCGGACGTTCCTCTGGGACGACGCCAAGCAGAGCAAGCTCATCGAGTCGGTGCTGATGGGCATCCCCTTGCCTGCGTTCTATCTAGCCGAGAATGCCTCGTGCCAACTGAGCGTGCTGGATGGTCTGCAACGATTTTTGGCCCTTGCTCGCTACATCAAAAACGATCTCCGCCTGAATCTCCCGAACCAGCAGTATTTTCATAATAAGAAGTTCGATGACCTATCCCCGCAGTTCCAGAACCGCATCGAGGACTGCATCCTCGTTCTTTATATTATTGATGCCAATGTCCCCAAACGCTACTACCTAGACATTTTCGAGCGTGTTAATAGGTGCCATAATCTGGGCGGAAAGCGATGAATAGTGAACTAATCGTGGTTATTCTTCTACTCGTTTATGTATGCTGTGAGGAGGAGTGGTGAAATGACGAGCGATAACTTCATAGTGGCGCTTATTCTTCTAATCGCTTATTTCTGCTGGCGTGAGTATCGTGAGTTGACCGCTCTGTGGGACAGTCACATTCTCGAACCGCTCCAGCCATACGAGCTGCTGTTCCGCTCCTCCACCGCCAATTGTTCTGCCGCACAACATAGAATGGGGCAAAAATTCGTGCACCAATAGGTAGGCAATAATTGCCTAGCCTTTGCCTAGCCTTTGCCTAGCCTTTGCCTACCCACCCTACCGGTAGTGTGTGTGGGCAATGTGGAGGGCCTATATGTAGGGGGTGGCGTGGCGGCCTACGGCGTGCATTACTTGGGGGGTGTGTAGCGGGGCCATTGTGGAGGATATTATGAAGGACTACTTGCTATATGTACCAAGTCGTGGACGGCCCTACGGGGATACGGTCAAGTGTCTGAGTGCAGGGGGCTTAACTGCCAGAATGCGCCTAGTTATACGGGAGGAAGAGGTGCCTCTTTATGCAGAACCATCTACGAGAGTAGACGGCGGGTTCTATACTCCTCACGGCGTTAGGATTCTAACCACGTCGGCGCAGACTATCACGCAGACAAGACAGTGGATTGTTGATCAACACGACACGTCCCTCTACGGAGCATTCATTTGTATGTTAGACGACGATTTGAAGTTTTATCGGCGCAGCGCCGTTGATCCTTCAAAGTTTCTAGCACTAGACTCAAGTACGGAGCATGCTGAGATGTTCGACGCATTGCATGATGCTTGGAACTTTGACAAATATGCGCACGTCGGTATCCTTCCTAGGGAAGGGGCGCATATCCTCACAGAAAACGCGGAGTGTATACGCAATATGAGATTGTTGTGTTATGACGTAGAGGTTCTGAGAGAGAAGGCAATACTGTTCAGAACAAGTGGGCGAGAAGACTTCGATGTTCAGTTGCAATTGATAAAGGCCGGTTATAAAAACTTGGCGTTGTATAGATGGTGTCACAATCAAAAAGGGAGTGGGTTGGTTGGAGGAGTTAGCGACTATCTGACATTATCAGATCGTAGTAGTATGTGTCAGGAACTAAAGGATTTCCATCCTGATTTGGTGGAAATCGTTGAAAAGCATACGAAAACGGCGTGGGGCGGGCAGTCAAGACTAGATGTTAGGATTGCTTGGAAAAAGGCATATACTCTTTATGGGAGGAGAAATCATGTTTCGCCCGATGTTAGCGGCTAGAACAGAAGGAAAGGGGTTGTACTATCCTCTCCTACTATCTCCAAAGTTGGACGGTATCCGAGCACTGGTAGTAGACGGTGTCGTTAGGAGCCGTTCTATGAAGCCTATCCCCAATCAATATATCCAAGAAAAATACGGTAAGGCTGAGTTGAATGGGGCAGACGGAGAGTTGATTCTAGGAGATCCTACCGACCCTTTCTGTTTTAGAAAGACGACATCGGCCGTCATGTCTAATACCTATAACTTATGCTCAGAGGTTTGTTATTACATCTTTGACAAAACCGATTCAGACAATCCGTACTACATGAGGCAAAAGGAACTAGAGGCTTATACCCTCCCCGTTAGTCCTTTTATCACTCAGGTCATACAATCGTATGTCGGCAGTGATTCGGAGCTTTTCTCACTAGAAGAATCCCTAGTTTCTGCGGGATACGAAGGGGTGATGCTGCGAGACTCTAATACCTACTATAAGAACGGGCGCAGCACTCACAACGAGGCCTGTCTTCTAAAGTTGAAGCGATTTAACGATAGTGAAGCCATTGTGTGCGGTTTTGAGGAGTGTAATCGTAATTCTAACGCTCCTATCGACAACGAACTCGGCTATGTCTCGCGGACTTCTCACTCAGCGGGCATGGTCGGCAAGAATACTCTTGGAGCACTGCTGGTTAGAGATTGCGCAACAGGAGTGGAGTTCAGTATTGGTTCTGGGTTCACAGCAGGTGAACGTTATGTAATATGGAATGATCAACCATTTCACTTGGGGAAGATCGTAAAGTATAAGTTCTTCCCAAAAGGGTCAAAGGACAAGCCAAGATTCCCAATATTTTTGGGGTTTAGATCCATCATAGACTTAGCACTCACGCCATAAGGAGAGAATATGCGCGTAATCAATGTTTCCGACTGCAACGCCGCTTTGAAAATAGGGCTGGCCTATTTATTGAATCGCGGCGTAGTTGAGAATTCTAGGAATGGGGAGGTGTTGGTTGCTCCAGAGCCTGTTACAACGGTCTATTCAAAGCCTAATAGGCGTGTCCTGAACTCGCCTATTAGAAACGCCAATCCATTCTTCCATGTAATGGAATCCTTGTGGATGCTTGCAGGACGGCAGGATGTTGCATGGCCAGCAAAGTTCGTAAAAAATATGGTGAACTATAGCGATGACGGCGTCACTCTATCAGGAGCATACGGAAATAGATGGAGGCAACATTTTGGCGTTGATCAACTGGCGTGGGTGGTAGACACTCTTTGCAAAGATCCAACAACGAGGAGGTGTGTCGTGAGTATGTGGGACGTGTCTAAGGATACAGAGGCCTCTGATAGAGAGGGCAAAGATATTCCCTGTAATACTCACGTCTACTTTTCTGTCCATGCGAACCTTCTTCGTATGACAGTGTGCTGTAGGTCTAATGACGTACTTTGGGGAGCGTATGGGTCAAACTATGTACACTTCACCTTTCTTATGGAGTATATCGCCAATCAATTAGGCATAGGACTGGGGCAATATTCTCAGATCAGTAACAATTATCATGTATATTTGCGACAATATCCGAGAGAAGTCCTTCGTGATATAGTGGCTGAACCGTTTGTTCGGTACCCCGATAAGGTGCAATGCCCATTGATATCGTCTTCAGTCACAGACTGGCATCGTGACCTAGAAAACTTTCTCGACTTTGGAGCTTCTGAACAACAGTACACCGATAGATTCTTCCCTGACGTCGCCAAGCCCATGTATGACGCGTGGACTTTTCAGAACAAAGGCATGCACCTGGCTAGTCTGTTTCAGTGCGCCGTTATTAAGGACGATGGTTGGCGGAGAGTGTGTACAGAATGGGTTCTGCGTAAAATGAACAAACTTTAAGGAGGTTATTATGGACGAAGACGCTATTATAGAAGAGCTCTCTGATCTTGACGAGGGCGACGGGGTTGACGGTAATTGTTCGTGCGGGATACGCGGTTCGCATTCCGATAAGACGCATAACAGCATGTTGACAGGGACAGACGATAGTGATTTTCGCTAACTTACCAAATTGACAAAGGAGTGTTGATGTACACCAAAGACGTCTCAGACAGTCTGCCTTCCGTTGAGAGCAGCATGTGGCCGTATCTCCCGTCAGACACTCAACTAGAGATAGTTCGCCGTGGAGCGGCGGTTAAACGATTCCACACCATCCCTACCATTCACGAGAATACGGTTGGGCAGCACACCTTTGGATGTCTTGCCTTGTTGCATGTGCTGTATGACGATATAAGTCTGGAGTTAGTTAAATATGTCTTGATGCACGATATTTCTGAACAAGTTACGGGAGACATTCCATCTCCTGCTAAAAAGAGAGGGTACGTCACAGTAAATAGCCTCAGTTATCTTTCCTATCTACTGCCCACAATAGACGAAAGAGACCGTCGCCGAATGAAGCTTGTAGATGTGCTGGACGGGATGCTCTTTTGTATCGAAGAACGGTTACTTGGAAATCTCAACGTAGTGGAAGTTTTTAATACCTATAAGACCTATGCAGAAGATCTGATTAAAGACGGGTCGTCGTCAGAGAAAGCTGTATGGAAGACTGTATTGTGGAAATGGGAGGCTTCTAATGGCTAATGCGAATGACCGACAAGTTGGTGGTAATCACTATGGAGCAGAGATACAGCATTGGGACTTTGCACTCTCGAATAATCTCGGGTATTTTGAGGGACAGATCACTAAATACGTCACACGTTGGAGAAAAAAGGGAGGGATTGCGGATTTGGAAAAGGCTCAGCACTTTCTTCAGAAACTGATTGAAAGCGAGCGTAGTAGATTAGAGGCTGTAAGAGAGGCTTCTTTGAAGATAGATGAGCAATGCGTCTCTCTAGAAGTAGTAACTCCCCCTTTTAAAAGAGGTTATTATGACAAGTCCGTATGAACGAACCGAAGTTTTTGATGTCTACTGGAGATATGCGGCGGAGAGACAGTCGATCTTCATTAAGCGCGTAGCAGGAGTACCGTCGCCGTGGACTACAGACCCTATTCTCCAGCAGTATAAGTTCACAAATCCTTACAGGGCTTCTGACAGAACAAGTCAGTATCTAATTCGCCACGTCATCTATGGCGAAGGTAGTCAAGCCCCTAGGGAAGTCTTTTTCAGAATCTTATTATTCAAGTTGTTCAACAGTGTGCGAACTTGGGAAAGGTTTGTAGAGAAGTTCGGAATACCTTCCTGGAGAGAGTACTCCTTCTGTGCCTATGCTGCTGTGTTGCATGGTGTACCCTCTTCCCAGACTATCTACTCCGGAGCCTATGTTATGCCGGCTCCTAGATTGGGCGAAGGTAGTAAGTATGGAAACCATCTACGATTACTAACGCATATCATGGATGATCGGTGTTGGGAAAGAGTCGTCCGAGCCAAGACGTTTTCAGACGTCTTTGAAGAATTGTCAAAGTATAAAACATTCGGTCCATTCTTAGCCTACCAGTACGCAATAGACCTGAACTACAGCGAGATTATTAACTTTTCTGAAATGGATTTTGTGGTTGCGGGACTTGGAGCGCGTGATGGCATTGCAAAGTGCTTTAAGAATCTTGACAAAAGAGTGAGTTCTATAGACTTTAGTCAGCATATTAGATACATGGCCTCTGTAGCCGACGAGGAGTTCAGTAGACTAGGCTTAACTTTCGACACATTATGGGGGCGAAAACTGCACCTTATAGATTATCAGAACATCTTCTGTGAGATTAGTAAGTATTCTCGAGTCTCACATCCTAGTGTGATAGGGCTAAACGGCAATCGCCATATCAAGAACCGCTATGGGGTCTCTGCAGAACCGCTTGCGCCGCAGTGGTACCCGCCCAAGTGGGGCATAAATGGCACCCCCACGTAGCAAGGTGGCCGCCACGCCGCACTATTTGGCGGGGTGTGGTTAGGGTAGCCACCCGTATGCGTAGGGCGTTAAACAGGCAGCACGTTTGTGGAAGATGCCGATAACCCACAACGATTATATCGGCACGAGAGGATAACATGAATACCAATCAGGAAGTTATAACGTGGGAAGAGGAGTTGGCCAAAGACGCGGTTGAACACGCCGCCAATGCGAGAACCCCCAATCCGGGAGCCTTCATATCCACTCTTGGGGGGAGGTTTTCATACGACGGCCATAGTCTTCCAGACACCATAGAGGTGGTGGTGGTGGGAAGTGTTCGAGAGAATAACTGGTACTCCAAGCCCTTTGACTCAGAGAATCCTTCTGGACCAGCGTGCTTTGCATTCGCAGTTCCAGGAACACCTATGCGCCCTCACGAAACGATAAAAGATCCTCAAGCCCCTGTATGCGGTGAATGTCCTAAAAACGTCTTTGGATCAGCCATTGGCGGGCGAGGCAAGGCGTGTAAGAACATCGTCAAGTTGTCCGTCGTTATGGCCGATGACCTAGCCTCTGACGGCCCGCCTCAGAGTGCTCTGCTGCGAATACCTGTGACTTCGGCTAGGAACTGGGAGGAGTATGTCAGGGAGTTGGCTACCGGCAGTTCGAGACCTCCGTACGCCGTCGTAACCAAGATAACCATCAAACCGAACGCAAAGTCTCAGTTCGCGATAACGTTTAAGTTGGGGGGGCTGTTGACTGATCAAGCCTTGACAAGGTCTCTGAAGGAAATGGGGCCAGAGGCTTTGGCCACTTTGACCGAGCCTTATGCTGCCCTCGCTGCTGACGCCGCCCCCTCTTCGAAGTTCTAACAAGCCAGACCGCCAGTCGGCGTGATCGATAGTCGGCTGGTGGTCGGAAAGGATACGCAGATGATAGTTCTTGACTTTGAGACCGAAGCCATTACAGATCAGATTAGACCCCCACGCCCCGTGGGACTGGCCGTATACGAAGACAACAAGCCTCCCCTCTATATGTCATGCGGACATAGTTCGGGGAACACACATTCATTTCAAGACATTTCTGAGGTACTTTACCGCATTTGGGACACTGATGAAGAGTTACTGTTTCACAACGCTAAGTTTGACCTAGCAGTTGCTCGTGAATGGTTTGGGCTGTCTTGTCCGAGATGGCAGCGAATACACGACACGATGTTTTTGATATTTTTAGACTCGCCATACGCCTCGTCATTGGCACTGAAGACTTCGGCTGAGAGAATCCTTGGGATAGCTCCTACTGAACAATCCAACGTGAGAAGTTGGTTGATATCAAAAGGGTTGGTCGGCAGTACAGACGCTGATTGGGGCAAAGACATTTCCAAAGCACCAGTTCATCTTGTTGAACCCTATGCTATAGGGGACGTCATACGTACCAAAACCATTTTCGACACTCTTTATCCGCGAATAGAGTCCCATGGCATGTTATCGGCTTATCGCAGAGAATGTCAACTATTGCCGACCCTACTTGACGCAGAGACTCGTGGTATAAGAATAGACACTGAAGCGTTGGCGCGTGATACTCAAGTCTCTGAGCTCTGGCTGTCGTATGTAGATGATGCTATACGAGAAATGTTGGGCGCACCGTCGCTCAACCTAGACAGTCCACACGAGTTTGGGGAAGCGTTACAGAAAGCAGGAGCTGTCAAGTCATGGGTACTTACTCCTACCGGTAAGCGAAGTGTCGCTAAAAAGAATCTTACCACGGATAAGTATGTAGACGAAGAATTCGGGCATCTCGTCACTTATCGAGATCAATTACACACCTGTTTGAGCATATTTATGCGTCCATGGAATGAAAAAAGTCAGGTGTCTGGACGGGTACACCCCTCTTGGAATCAAGTGCTGCATAATAGAGGAGGGAAGTCGTCAGGGGCTAGAACAGGACGATTGTCAAGCAGTCGCCCTAACTTCCAAAACATCCCACGAAGTTTTGAACGCTTTAAGCACCCAACAGCCCTTCCTTACCTGCCAAAACTTCCGACTTTGAGACGATATATTCTACCAGAAAAGGGACATGTCTGGCTACATAGGGACTACGATCAGCAAGAATTGCGAATCTTGGCCCATTACGAGAATGCAGCCCTGCTTGCAGAGTACAAAAAGGACGACAAGTTCGACATCCACACTTTCGTCAAAAGTGCTATATCGGCCATGTTAGGCAAAGATCTGCCTCGTGAAGCCGTTAAAGTCTTAAACTTTGGGGCCGTCTATGGTATGGGGTTGAAAGCCCTTGCCGAATCCCTGAACGTCTCTTTAGAGGACGCTAAAACAGTCAGGACTGCTCAAATGACGGCGCTCCCAGGACTAAAAGAACTCTCCTATGCCATAAAGAGACAGTCAAGCGCAGGTCTGCCGATAAAGACATGGGGAGGTAGAAGGTACTTCGTAGAAGAACCAAAACTTATAGGGGAGCGCATACAGACGTTTGACTACAAACTCCTCAATTATCTTATACAAGGTTCCGCCGCTGACTGCACTAAGCAAGGGCTGATCAACTATTCAGAGAATAGTCGCAACAGTCTATTTATCAGTACTGTTCATGATGAAATAAATATCAGTTGTCCGGCCACAGAAGTCGCAGCAGAGATGGAGATTCTGCGAACCTCTATGGAGGGGGTAGGCTTCGATGTTCGTATGCTTAGCAAAGGGAAGATTGGACCTAATTGGGGAGACCTCAGTGAATACAGAGATTAAAAAGATTGCTGCATGGTCATATTCGAGATACTCGACATACCTCCAATGCCCATTGAAGGCTAAATTGAAGTTCATATTAAAGATGGAAGAACCCACGTCCAAGGCTATGTCTCGAGGGACGGATATCCACGAAAAGGCGGAAGAATATCTCTTACATGGAGGGGCCTTACCAGAAGAATTGCGAAAGTTCGAGGCTAATTTTGTCGCCCTAAAAGACGGAGGGGTTCAGTGCGAGGTAGAGTGGACCTTTACTTCTGACTGGAAGCCTACTGGATGGTTCGCTCCAGATGCGTGGGTGCGGGTGAAGGCTGATGCTGTGAGGTATGTAGAACATGAAAAGTCAGTACTAATTATAGATTTCAAAACAGGCAAGACCAATGCCGATCATGCCCGCCAGTTGCATCTGTACTCTCTGG
>Ga0247727_10003691_pt1 | contig 33537 bp, 36 predicted proteins | sample WisWelCaveWW1625_FD_202498 | JGI IMG/M metagenome (GOLD analysis project Ga0247727, IMG submission 202498) | Biofilm microbial communities from Wishing Well Cave, Virginia, United States - WW16-25 | ecosystem: Environmental > Aquatic > Deep subsurface > Groundwater > Cave microbial mat | place...
CCCAACTGCGCCTACAAGTGGCTGGAGTGGTCGCTCAACCCCAAGCTTCAAGGCGATTTGGCCGCCTGGTTCCAGAATGTCCCCGTACGCCTGGATGCCTGTGATGGCAACGAGTTGCTCGGGCCAGATGGATGCAAGAATAATGGCTTGGATAACTTTGACAAGATTGTGTGGTGGCGCACGCCTACTGCCGATTGTGGCGATGGTCGTTTGGAATGTGTACCCTACTATGAATGGGTCACAAACTATGTGGCTGTGATTGGCGGCCGTTAGCATAAAAATGGTTTTCAACGTCAGGCGGGACTCTTCCTGCCTGACGTTCTTCATTTGCTATGGTATGTCATTCTGAGTGGCGCCGCGGCGCCACGAAGAATCTCTAATGTCGAAGTAGAGACCCTTCGCGGAGTTTATCCTGAGCTTGTCGAAGGGCTCAGGATGACAGCCCTGATATGAGTTTTCAACACTATGACTAACCCTTCAACGCCTGCCATCCGTTTTGATCAAGTGAGCCGACATTTCGGGGAAGTGAAAGCGGTGGATCAAGTCGCTCTCGAAATTCACGACGGCGAATTCTTTTCCATGTTGGGGCCTTCAGGCTCAGGCAAGACGACGTGCCTGCGCATGATCGCGGGATTCGATAAGCCCACATCCGGGAAGATTTATTTGTATGGGCAGGACGTTTCTGACCTGCCTCCCTATGAGCGTAATGTCAACACGGTCTTTCAGGATTATGCCTTATTTCCGCACATGTCCATAGATGACAACGTTGCTTATGGATTGATGATCAAAGGAATTCCGAAAGCGGAACGCATGAAACGAGTTGAAGAGATGCTCGACCTCGTGCGTTTACCCGGATTCGGATATCGGCGGCCATCCCAACTTTCAGGCGGACAAAGACAACGCGTCGCTCTCGCCCGCGCCCTGATCAATCATCCCAAAGTTCTCCTGCTCGACGAGCCTCTCGGCGCATTGGATTTGAAACTGCGGCAACAAATGCAGGTGGAACTCAAATCCATTCAACAACGCGTGGGCATCACGTTTATCTTCGTGACTCACGATCAGGAGGAAGCACTGACGATGAGTGACCGCATTGCCGTCTTCAATGAAGGGAGGATCATTCAAATCGGCACGCCATCCGAAATCTATGAAAAGCCTGCGTCCCCGTTTGTCGCGGGTTTTGTTGGCACTTCCAACCTGGTCAGCGGAGAGGCGGCAAAACGAATTACAGGCTCAGAGCAGATGTTTTCCATTCGCCCGGAAAAAATCCAACTGGGCCCTGCGAACGGCGCGGCCGATAAAAATATGATCTCAGTGGACGGCATTGTGCGGGACGTTGTATATCTTGGATTGTTCACACGCTATCTTGTTGAGATCGAAGGCGGGACAGATCTTGTGGTGGTTGAGCAAAACCTGAAAACGACTTCCATGGATGTATTATCCGCTAGGGGACAGAAAGTGCGCTTGCACTGGAATAAAGATCACATCAGCCGCGTGGGAGGTTAGCATGTTGAGCCGCGCATCCACGTATCTTTATCGACGCCCGCAACTGGTTCTGTTCCTTTTGCTGGGTCCGCCGCTGATCTACATGCTGGTCGTGTATCTCGGCTCGTTATTTTCTTTGCTGGTTAATAGTTTTTATGCGATTGACGGGTTTACTGGTCTGATTGTCCGCAAGTTTACGTTGAGCACGTACGCGCAGATATTCAGTGTTGCGAACCGCGAAATATTCACGCGCACGGCAAGTATGGCGGCGGCGGTAACACTGGTGGATGTATTGATTGCATTTCCGCTTGCATATTACATCGCCAAATTTGCCTCACCGAGATTGAAGACCTGGCTTCTGATCGCGGTGACGATTCCGCTTTGGTCCAGTTATCTGGTGCGCGTCTACGCCTGGAAACTGATCCTGGCGAAAGAAGGGATATTGTCCTGGTTTATCAATCTCCTCCAACTTGATGGCGCGCTGGAATGGTTGTTGAGTTTTGAGAGTATCGGTGGGTCGTCGCTTGCGCTTTCACCCATTGGAATGTTTATCGTTTTTGTGTACATCTGGTTGCCTTACATGATCATCCCGATCCAAACTGCTTTGGAGCGCGTGCCTGGTACTCTCTTGGAAGCATCCAGTGATTTGGGCGCCAAGCCGTTACAGACCTTTCGTACTGTGATTTTGCCGCTGGCTTTCCCCGGCGTTATTGCAGGTTCGATATTCACTTTTTCATTGACTCTGGGCGACTTTATCATTCCGGTTGCCATCGGCAACTCCAAATTTTTTATCGGTCAAGCGGTCTATTCTTATCAAGGCACAGCCGGGAACATTCCGCTGGCGGCGGCGATGACGATGGGTCCCGTTGTTATCATGGTGTTTTACCTGCTCGTTGCCCGCAGACTTGGAGCGTTCGATGCCCTCTAAATCATCTTCGGGTCTATCAGCCTCCTGGGGCTTGAAACTTGCCGCCGTCGGCACATTATTATTCTTACATGTGCCGATGTGGATTATTTTTCTATACACTTTTACCCCCGATGAAACGACATACACCTTTCCATTACCTGGATTCACAACCAAATGGTTCGCTATTGCGTTTCAACGAGCAGATTTGTGGCGGGCGTTGACTCTTTCCGCCCAGGTTGCGGCGGTTGCCACGGTTGTCGCTCTGATTTTGGGGACCTTAGCCGCGGCGGCAGTGTATCGAAGTAATTTCTTTGGCAGGGAGTCAATATCCTTTCTGCTGGTTTTACCGATTGCCCTGCCCGGCATCGTGACGGGAATTGCCCTGCGCGCCGCAATTGGCGGACTCGATATCCCATTTTCCTATTGGACGATTGTCATTGGTCATGCCACGTTTTGTGTGGTTGTCGTCTACAACAATGTGCTGGCGCGATTCAGGCGTATGCAAGGCTCGCAGATCGAAGCCTCGATGGATTTGGGCGCGAATTCATTTCAGACGTTTCGTTATGTAGTTTTGCCAAATATCGCAACTGCTTTGCTCGCTGGTGGAATGCTTGCCTTCGCGCTTTCGTTCGATGAAGTGATCGTAACGACTTTTACAGCCGGGCAGCAATCCACCCTGCCGATTTGGATCTTCAGCCAGTTGTCGCGTCCGCGTGATAGGCCAGTGACGAATGTGGTTGCAACATTTGTTATTTTGCTTACCTTCCTTCCCATATTCTTTGCCCAGAGATTGTCGGCGCAGAGTTCGGATACGGAGGGTGAGACGAAGTAACCATTATGTCATTGCGAGGGCTGATGGTCGAGTAGCCCTGAGCGATCGTTGCGAAGGGCGTATCGAGACCCAGCCCGAAGTAATCCCCTCATTGCGGCGGAGATTGCTTCGTCAGGCTAGGTCTCGATACGCCCCGACGAACACGGGGCTACTCGACCACCAGCCTTCCTCGCAACGACATATTTAGAAAACAGAATCAACCTCCAGCCTAGAACGAAGCGTGAATCAAATCCAAAAACTCCTCCGTCTAAAAGATTGACATTTCAAATGAACGCGATAAAATTTATTCAAATCTAACAAGGAGATTCTTATTCCAAGACTCGCACGAGTGTGAATGAAGAGATGCTCGCGCCTTTTTTCTAATTTACGCCACGAATAAAATCTGGCTTCCGCCGCCCTCCAACTAAGACTTGGTGAGGCGGCGGGACTGCTTAACGTAGATGCAGTCAACACAGTGGTTCGGAGCTGTTGTGCTTTGGCTGTTTTTGATTCTTTAGTCAACAAGACTTCGGAAGTCTTCCTCGTAGAACACCCATCGCGAAGACTCCAAAAGAGACTTCCGAAGTCTGATTCGATGTGTTGTCACTTTGGCGATATGCCAAAGATATTCTGGGCGAAATGCCTTCACCAAAATGAAAGGAAAGAATGACCGGTCAATTTTATTCCCACCTGAACCCGAAATGTGATTCGGGCGAGTTCGAAGAGAAAGGCGGATGCGGTGTGTTTGCGCGCGAGCCGATCAAAAAGGGCGAGTTGATTTGTTTGTGGGGAGGGCGCATCGTAGCGGAGCACGAACTCGACCCGAATATGCCGAACTTCACACAACGAATTCTTCAGATCGAGGAAGGTCTGTATTTGGAAGCGCCCGAACCCCTCGAGCCAACCGATTGTTTCAATCATTCGTGCGAACCGAATGTCGGTTTTACGGGGCAGATCGGCTTGGTTGCCATGCGCGATATCAGCGCGGGCGAGGAGCTGAACTTTGACTATGCCATGTGTGATGGCTCGAACTATGATGAGTTCAATTGTTACTGCGGCAGTGAGAATTGCCGCGGCAATGTCAAGGGAACAGATTGGATGCGCCCCGAACTGTGGGAGAAATATGACGGCTACTTCATGCCGTATCTGGCAAGGCGTATTGAGGCGCTCAAAGCCAGGATGCACGCAGTAGCATAAAAAGACAAAACGGATTGCGTAGTAAAATCAGCGCAATCCGTTTATGTTCAAATCGTTTGCATTCCGCATTTACATTGTTGCACTTGTTCTTCGATTGATTCCCGTCATCTTTGCGCGCGGATTGGGAATCGGTCTCGACGATATGTTTCAATATGACATGCTTGCACGCAGTCTCGCAACGGGGAATGGATTCCGTTGGTATGCCGAGGTGGACTTAAACCAACTCGCCTCTTTCGTGGACTTCGACCTGACCAGCGTTAAAGACTATGATCCCAGCCTCGGCGTTCCCACTTCGTTCCGCGCGCCACTGTATCCAACTTTTCTCGCCATCGTCTATTTTTTTAACGGGACAGATTTCTCGCGTTTCTTCGCCGCGCGCTTGGCACAAGCCATCTTCCTCGGCGCGCCGCTCGCGCCGTTGACGTATTGGGTGGCATTGCGCCTCTTTCTTCTTTCTTCTTTCCGAAACGATGAAAGAGGAAAGAAGAAAGAAAAAACCGCGCACGTTGCGGCTTGGATCGTCGCCGCGTACCCGATGCTCCTCGTATATCCACTCGGTCTTGGAACTGAAAATCCCTTCTTTGTTCTTCTTCTTGCTTCTGTTTTCTTTCTTCTCTCCACTATTGAAAAAACAACTACACCTAACTTTCTGCTTTCTGGACTGTTCCTCGGACTTACCGCACTCACTCGTTCCGTCATTCTCCCTTTTGCCGGGTTGGCAATTCTTTGGATTTGGTTCTCTCTCAAACAAAAACGCGGCGCGATTTTTGTATTCCTAGCATTTACATTGACAATTACTCCCTGGATTATTAGGAACTCCCTTCTTCATCAAAAACTGACAGGTATCGAAACTTCGATGGGTTACAACCTCTATCTCGGCTATCATCCACAAGGAAACGGATCGTTCGTATTTGGACCCTCGCTTGATTTATTGACTATTCTCGATGACGCTGAGCGAGACAAAATCGGTACACAAAAAGCAATCGAATTCATCAAAGCAGAGCCAGACCGATTTATACATCTTGCCATCAATCGCCTTGGTTTTTTCTTCGGGCTTGAAAAACGCGTGCTCATGTATTTCTATGGGAATAACATTATCGGGTTTGTTCCACTTCCTTTGTTGCTGACGACCTCCGCTATTTTGCTTCTTCCTTTTGTTTTCATTTCCACTTCTGCTGCGCTAGGATTATCTCTCCTGTATTGGAAACCTGAACATATTCTGCTTGGGTTGCTATTCATCAGTTATATCCTCCCGCATGTCTTCATCCTTTCTGAAGATCGTTTTCATCTTGCGCTTGTGCCATTTATAGCCATCCTTGCCGCGCAATATTGGATAAATGGATACAGCGCGTTATCAGCCCGCTGGAAGGAATCATGGCTAGGAAAAATTCTCACAGTTCTCTCAATTCTCTTTGTATTTCTCCTCATAACCAACTGGGGACTTGAACTCTCTCGTGACTGGGATAAAATTGCGCAACTGGTTGGTCCAAATGGAAACCAATCCTACTTCCCATACTGATCACTGGAAACTGATCACTGATTACTGGCTCTTATGAAATATCTCCTCGGCGAAAAACTCCACTTTGACTGGAAAGTCGTCACCATCACGATTGTATCCACGCTGTTGCTGATGGTGGATTACTATCACAGGCTGACACAGTTCAAATATTGGGATCGGATTATTCTTTATCTTATTATCCCGCTCATCATCATCGTTTTTATCTTCCGTGAAAACCCGAAGGAATTTGGTTTTGGAGTTGGAGATTGGAAAGTAGGACTATTAATCACGACCATAGGGATTCTATTGATGGCTCCGATCATCTATTTTCTGGGGAGCGGAAACGAATCCATGCGGGCGTATTATCAGCCGTATGTGAATGGACTTCCGTGGACGACATTCCTTGACCTGATTGGGTGGGAGTTTATCTTTCGCGGCTGGATTCTGTTCGGGTACGCGCGCAAGTTTGGACCAGAATCTCTGTGGCTGCAAGCCGTCCCATTTGCTTTGATGCACAATGGAAAACCTGAACTGGAGACTCTTTCCACCATCTTCGGCGGATTCGCCTTTGGCTGGATTGCCTATCGAACAAAATCGTTCCTGTATCCGTTCTTGATCCATTGGTTCATCGCGACGTTTATCATCCTCGTCGCGGCGGGAATAATTTGACCATTGGTCTCGATACGTCCTCGACTTGCACTCGGACTACTCGACCATCAGACAAAAAGACTACATGACTAACTTCACTCTTCGTCCCGCGCTTGAATCAGAATCCCGCCAAATTAAGGATCTGATTCATTTAGTGGGGATCAACCCCATGGGCTTGGATTGGAAGCGTTTCGTCGTCGCGGTCAATGCTCGTGATGAAATGATCGGATGCGGCCAGTTAAAGCCTCACGGGACGCACGCGGAGATCCTTGAATTGGCTTCGATTGCTGTATACCCCGAACATCAGAGGAAGGGTATTGCGAGCGCGATGATTGAGTATTTGCTGAAAGACAGCCCGCGCCCTTTGTATCTGATGTGCGAATCGTCACGCGGATCGCTGTATGAAAAGTTCGGTTTTCGCGCAATTCCATACAGCGAGATGCCGCGATATTTTCAGCGTATCACTACATTGGCTGGGTTAGTAACCTCCCTCGGGCGTAGGGAAGAACACTTGCTCGTGATGAAGTTGAAGTAAAATATCCCAATGCAAACGATTAGATCAATTCTCTACATGGCTTCTGGTGTGATGTTCGGCTTGTTCGTTGCCGCGCTCATTTGGGTGGTGGCGCGTAACCCGAGCGGGGAAGGGGTGACTCTCCGCCCCGTGCCGACGGATACGCCCATTGTTGTTCACATCACCGGCGCGGTGCCGCGTCCGGGTGTGTATGCGTTGCCTCAGGGCGCGCGCGTGCAGGATGCAATCTCTGCCGCAGGCGGTTTTCTCGCGGAAGCGGATAAAACCGGAATCAATCTGGCGCGTGTGGTTGAAGACGGGGAACAACTGGATATTCTTTTTGTGGAAGGCGCGTCCTTTGTAATACCAACACCCGGCGTGGAAGTCGTCACTTCTGGCACGGAACTGATTGACATCAACACTGCTTCACAAGCTGAACTCGAATCTCTTCCGGGGATTGGACCGACAACGGCAGTCAAGATCATCGAGTATCGCGAAGCAAACGGACCTTTTTTGAGCACGGAAGATATCATCAAAGTCTCGGGGATCGGTCCCGGCACGTATGAACGGATCAAGGATTTGATTACGGTGGGGGAGTGATAGGAGTGAAATTTAGGAAATCAAAAACGCGACTCATTCCACAGGTGCGTTTTTGATTGTTCAATATATTTGGGCTGATGCAGAATGATTAGTACAAATAATAAACGAAAGACATTTCTTATTGTTGTGTCCTTACTTTCAACAATTCTAATTGGAAATATATACCGAAAGACCTATTCGGACAGCGAGTATATCGGCTTATTGGGAAGACAACCTGTTTGGATGTTCAAAACAACTGGTCGAATTCTTTCTTGTCTTCCCGATAAGAATTCAGGTGTTTTTGTCTACACTACAGACGCTGTATATCTGGTCAATTCCGTAACTGGTGAATTAATATGGAAGACAGGTCTGAAAGAAAATACTAACACCTATGATAAATACACTATTCAAACGGGCATAAAATCTATTGAAAAGGTATTAGTTGTCCAGCGAGGTGATGGAAGCATAGTGTCGTTATCTACGGAGAATGGTCAAATGCTTTGGCAAGGCATATCAAAAACAGGCTTGCCTGTTTTTGATATGAATATAGATCGACATTTTGCTTATGTAGCGCGCTCGAGCTTGTCTCTTGATGCCTATGACACTAGCACCGGCGAAAAAGTTTGGTCTAGTGATGTGCCGGATAGGACTTCGTTGTACGTCTTCCCAGAAACAGATAAAGTTTATTTAGGTACAAGTTATATATTATTCGTATACGAAGCTCAAACTGGAAATTTGCTTTCTGAACACAGGCTTGATGGATTCTTAGGGAAAATGGTTGTTGATTCCGGTTCCATTTATGCAAGTTATCTGAATGGAAAATATTCCTTCACTTCACTAGATGCGAAAACTTTAGAATATCGTTGGGTTGTTCCTCAGGATTTATTATCTCTGTCCGAAGTTAATTCTATCGTTGTCGATGATGATGTAGTTTATTTTTCAGGAAACAAATTGATTGCTTTGTCTGCGACTGATGGTGAAATACTATGGGTCAGTGATATTAAGGATATATTTGGCAGAGCAGTTATACACAAGGACTTCTTGATAATACAGGGAAAAACACAAATATATGTACTCAATAAAGTTGATGGTAATCTAATTGGCAATCAAAAGATTTCAGGTTTTCTTCCTTTGTTATCTTGGATGCTTTATGCCCAAGCAAATCCATGTGCTAGCGACACAACGGTCTGGTTGGCAAGCAATTCATATTTATACGCCTACGATTTGTCTCGTTAAAGTTTCGGGTTGTCCATTTGGTCCTGGTTCGGCATGGGGCTTGCGAAGCATTCCCGCCGAATCTTGACCTAAACTCTCAACTAAAGATTGAATAGCTATTCCATCGCCAGTACATGTCTTGCAATGACGACGCGTGACCCCCTCTGTCCTTCGGACATCTCCCCGAAATCCGCAAGCTAAAGTAAAACTAATTATCCCAAATATCCATTGCGGATTTGGGATGCACCCAAAGGTGTGCTTCGCGAAGAACCTATCGTAAGTCGCGATCGAGAATCGTCAGAGGTGTCAAATCTCAAAAGAAACTCGCCCTTAAATAATTTTCATGGGCGAGTTTTTGTTTTCGATTATCCAGCAATCACTGCAGGTGGGCGGGAAACGATCTTTGGCTTCCTCAAACGGGAGCGAATCGGGGCTAACTTACCAACATCTATGAAGATGACACCATTCTTCGGCGCTTTTTCCAATATGTAGCGGCTGTAGCCCGGGTCGGCGCGATCCAGTAAAATTACCTCTGCGCCTTTGGGGATATCTTCGCCAAAGTCAGGATGCGTGATGAGGTAGCGAGTAAATTCAGTAAATAATTCATTGAATTTTGCCCGATAGAATTCGTTCATCTCTTCATCTCCTTGATAAAGCGCTCGCGGTAGGCAAGCCAGTTATCCATAATATCTTTTTGCCCGATTGTGAGAACATCTGCCACGGTGTAACCTTCAAACCAATCTTTTGTTTGCTCGCCGCTCGCATGAAGGATATCCCGGTGTGGTGCTCCGTGTGCCGTATCATACCGAACAACCGGATACCACTCGTCATCAACCAAAATTTCTAATTGAATGCGGAACTCGACGATTTCCCTGCCGTTTGAAACATGATAATGCCTGTACCGACATAAACGAGTTTCGGGATCAAGGTAAATCAGGAATTCGCGTTCGGCCATAGGTGAAATTATACTTCACATGCAGGACGAAAATTACTCCATCGCCAGCACGTGACGGGCGATGACCAGTCTTTGAATCTCGCTCGTGCCCTCACCGATGGTCATCAAGCGCGCATCGCGATAAATCCGCTCGACGGGGTATTCGCTCGAATATCCATACCCGCCGTGGATTTGAATCGCGTTGCGGCAGACTCGTTCCGCCATTTCGGTTGCGATTAACTTTGCCATCGCGGCTTCCTTGTTGTAATTGCGTCCCTGTTCCTTGAGCCATGCGGCTTTGTACAGCATCGTGCGCGCGGATTCGATCTCCGTCGCGGCGTCCGCCAGCATCCATTGGATGGCTTGTTGCTCAGCGATAGGTTTGCCAAAGGCTTTGCGTTCTCTTGCATAGTTGACTGCGAACTCAAATGCGGCTTGCGCCAAGCCAATCGAGATCGCCGCGATTCCAATCCGCCCGCCATCCAGCGTGGAGAGTGTCTGTTGCAGGCCCGCGCCTTCTTCGCCGATCAAATTTTCGAGCGGCACGCGGACGTTATCATACGTCACTGCATGAGTGGGGGAGCCGTGCAGTCCCATCTTTTTTTCGGCGGGACCGATTTTGAGTCCGGGTGAGTTCGTCGGCACCAAAATTTGACTCAACGAACGCGAGCCGCCTTTCGCGTCCGTGCGGACAAGCGTGATGATGTATTCCGCAATCGACGCGTTCGTGCACCACATCTTCGCCCCGTTGGTGACCCATTCATTCCCATCTTTGACTGCCTTCGTGACCACTCCTCCCTGCAAGTCGGAGCCTGCTCCCGGCTCTGTGAGCGCCAGCGCGGCGAGTTTGTTTTTCCCACTTGCTATGAGCGGAAGCCATTTCTTCTTGAGTTCTTCACTTCCATACAAAACGATTGGGGTTGTGCCGAGTCCGTTGTGCGCGGCGATGGAGAGCGCGGTGGAGCCGCATCCCCAGCCGAGTTCCTCCAGCGCAATCGCCGCGCTGATTGCGTCCACGCTTGAGCCGCCATATTCTTCAGGGATGCTGAGTCCCAGCAAGCCAAGCGGTCCCATCTTGCGCGTCGCGGTCCAATTGAACTCGCTGGTTACATCCACTTCATGGGCTTTGGGTTGTACTTCTTTGGCAACAAAATCGTGAACAGTCTTTTGCCAAAGTCTTTGTTCATCAGTTAGATCGAAATTCATTATTTGCTTTCCCTTCTCGCTGGTTTGCGCGTTGCCTTTTCTTTTGTGCTGACTTTTTTCTTATTAGCCTTCTTTGCTTCGATGGGTTCGAAATACGCTTTGAGCAGTCGGTCTCCCTTTTTTAGATTCTTCTTCTCGACAAAGATCTGCACCAGCCCGAAGATATCCAGCGAACTGGGGTAGAGCCTCCCAAGCGTCTCCTGAAACAGTTCCGAATCAATGCCATGCCCCGCCAGATATGCCTTGATGATGTCGGCTTCGGGGCGTCCTTGAATTTCAGTGAGCAGTTCCCATTTCAGTTCGTCCATGTGTGTCTCCAATCGCCTGTAGGTCACGTTTTAAACGTGACCTACAACTGATTGTAGCAGATGCGGAAACGCCTGGGTGACTGAATCACTCACCATGTGCAGAGTGCAATCCCGAAGGGATGGGATGATTCTAGTTTTGATGCCAACCCCGGAAATAATCCCGAAGGGATGATATGATTTCACGCAACCCTATGACATCTGTTTCGACAGGCTCAACACATCGCCTTCGGGATTGATAAAAACATTCCGAATTCTCTCTATAATCGTTTCACTTGTTTCGACACGCCCAACACATCGCCTTCGGAGTTTTTTCTGCGTATGGTCACACATTGTACCCTTCAGGGTAGACCGCCCTTGAGCGTTACTGCGTAGGGTAACTGAATCAATTAGCGGCTCGAAACGAACCGCTTCCAATCCGATTCGAGTATGCTAGAATCCGCCTCAAATCCATGAACGAAAGAATCGTTGCCTTGCTAAAGATCAGACCGGAGGAGACACGTCTTGTCGCGTTGATGGCGGCGCTGTTCCTTTCGATCCAAGCCGGGCAGGGGATTGGCGAGAACGCCGCGTTTGCGTTATTCCTATCGCGCGTGGACGTGGGTTTTCTGCCGTACATGTACATGGGGTTGGGCGTAATCGTATTCATCGCCTCGATCATATATTCTGCGAGTTTGAGCCGCTTTCAAAATGCGAGCGTGGTGGTTTATGTTTTGGCAGGGACTGTCGTATTATTTCTTGGGGAATGGATCGCGATCGTTTTTCTGGATAGGCCCATTTACTCCTGGCTTTGGCTGACGACTTACGGGATGAGCGTGATCCTCGGCACGCTCGTGTGGATGGTGGCGGGCGAAGTGTGCGACGCGCGGCAGGCGAAGCGTTTGTTTCCGCTTTTCACCAGCATGGGAATTCTCGGCAGTGTCATTGGGAATGCGCTCACCGGTGTCGTTGCCAAACTCGCAGGGACGGAAAATCTTGTGTTGTTGTATGCGTCCCTGCTCACGATTGCATTCTTCATCACCCGCGCCATCACGCGCAGATATTTCAAACCCGAGGTGATCACGCCGAATACTCGTTTTAGCCTGTTGGAGGATATTCAGGCGGGTTACGAATTTGTGAGTGGGTCGAGCCTGTTCAAGCTGATTGCGATCACCTCCATTTTGTATTCAGTTTTATTTTTCGCGGTGGACTTCCCGTTCAGCGAAAGCTTGTCTTTGCAGTTTGCGGGTGATGAAGCGGGTTTGGCGGGCTTCAAAGGCGCGTTCACAGGCATCACAACGACCATCACATTTCTTGTTTCGTTATTTTTAGCGAATCGTTTGTATACGCGGTTGGGAATCATCAACAGTGTGTTGATCATGCCGATGGCATACATCCTCGGCTTCCTGGTTTTTTATTTCAGTTTCAACATTCAAGGCGCGGTGTTTGCCCGCTTCACACAATTGGTCGTGCTCGGCGGATTGCTTGGCACGGCGTGGAATGCGCTCTTCAATGTTGTGCCACTCGAACGGCGCGGTCAGGTGTTGGCGTTCAATAACGGAGTCCCTGCGCAGATTGGCGTCATCGTTTCTGGTTTGCTGATCATTCTCGGTAAACAATTTCTCGATACACAAGTCGTTCTTCTGCTTGGCGTGTTTGTCGCGGTGGTGGCTGTGTATCTTACGCTGAAAATGATCCCCGCGTATGGGCAGGCGCTGGTGGATGCGTTGCGCGCGGGTCGCGCCGAAGTGTTCAATGAAGACGATGAGGCATTTACCGGTTACCAAAATGATCCCGCGGCAATTCAAGTGATCCTCGGCGCGCTGAATGATCCCAAGGCGTTCACCCGCCGCCTCGCCATCGAGATGCTCGTAAAAATGGAGATCAGGCTCGCGATCCCCGATTTGATTGAGCGGCTGGCAGACTCGGATGCAAGCGTACGCGCCGCGGCGATCAAAGCGCTTGCGCAAATCGGACCGAAGTCTGTGTTGAACCAGATCATTCTCGGGTTGGATGATTCGGATGACTTCGTCCGCGAACAGACTCTCACGGTTCTTCCCAAGCTGGAGGTTGATCCCTCGCCCGAAATGCTTCGCACCCTCGAGCGTTTGCTGAAAGACACGAGCGTGGAGATTCGCGCGCACGCCGCGGTGGTGTTGGTGTATTTCGGCGAAAGCCGTCGCGCGATAAATTTACTTGCCCGTCTTTCCCAGTCAGACGATGCAGAAACGCGCCGCATCGCGCTTGATTCGTTCGGTCATATTTTGGAAAACGCAAAATCGAATGCGAAGTTGCCCTTCAAGCCGAACCTGGTTTTGGAGGCGATCAACGATCTCTCGCCGATTGTGCGGCGCGAAGCGATCCAAACCGCGGCGATGTTGAAGGGGAGCGATGTGATCGTGTCCATTGCGGCGCACCTATCCGACCAGGATGCCGGGGTGAGGAAGCTCGCGTCAGAATCGCTGAAGCAGGCTTGGCCCGAGTCGAGAAGCGTCGTTATCCCCATCCTTGAAAACATGGACGGCTTCCTCATCGATTCCACATTGGATTCGATCCCGCCGGGCGATCCCGAAATTCAGGATACTCTGCGAAGATATATTCAAGGCGAAGTATCGAGCATCCGTTATTTGCGGACGTTGATCGCGTCGCTTCCGCCTGAGAGGGGGTCTGCGATCCGTTTGCTTGAGCAAACCCTGCGAAGCCGCGAGTCGCTTAGCGAGGAGCGATTGATAAAAGCGGTGGGTTTGTTTGGCAATACCAGCGCGATGAGCCTGGTGCGTAAAAGTTTGAACGCGGGCGATGCAAATGCGCGAGCCTCGGCGCTCGAAGCATTGGAAACGCTTGGCGATAAAGAAATCACGCAGGAAGTGTTGCCGATCCTGGATCGGGGTGGTGTGTTCCAGGCTGAAAAAGACCTCGCGATGGAACCGCGTGAGGTGATCAAAACATTGATCGAAGACGAGGATTATTGGTTGCGCGCGCTTGCCACGCGCTCGGTGCCTGAACTTGGGTTGAATGAATTCTTACCAGCGTTACGCAAATTGAGGTCTGACCCGGTCCCGCTCGTAAAATTTGCCGCGCGTGACGCGCTGGCTCGCATGGACGGTGAGGTAAAAATGAAAACACTTAAAACGCTTTCCACCCTCGAACGAATTTTGTTGTTGCGTGAAGTGCCGATGTTCTCGAAACTTTCGCCCGAGGATCTTGAGAAGATAGCCGAGATCGCGCAGGAGCAGTTGTTTGCAAGCCGATCTTTGATCTGCCGGGAAGGAGACCCGGGCAGTACGCTGTTCATCATCGTCAGCGGGCGCGTGGATGTGATCATCACGGCTGGCAAAAGGGAAAACATCATTGCTTCACGAGGTCCGGGTGAATTTGTTGGCGAGATGGCGATCCTTGAATCCATGCCGCGTTCGGCAACACTGCGAGCGCGGGGAGAGGCGCGTGTGCTTGTGATCGAAGGCGAGTCGTTCAACGCGATCCTGCTGGATCGCCCGGAAGTTACGATTTCTGTATTGAGGCACATGTCCAGCCGCGTTCGTCAAGCTAATGAGAAAATCGGCGTCACAGCCGGTGGATGAGCAACTCGTCTTAAACGCCAGATGCTCGAGTAGGGTCATCGGCTTCGCTTGCATATTACGCTAAATAGTTAAACATAATAAAGCGAAGAAAGACTTTCAATGGATGAAATGAAATACGCGATACTCACAGAAGTACAAGGTCATTGGATGGCAGACATCCTTGAAAGCTATCTGAGAAGCGAAGAAATTGATGTGGTGCTCGTTCAAGATGCTGTTTCGCATATTACTCACATCACTACATTCGCGCCTGTTCAAATTTTCGTTCCCAAAGCTGGTATCAAACGCGCGCGTGAATTACTGAAAGTTTTCAACAACACTCAAAACGATACAAAGGAGAAAATAGGTATGGCAAACAAAAAGAAGATCGAGGAACGAAACAAGGCGATACAATCCAAACAAACTGAACGTACCATTCAGAGGGTTGGGATTGCGGTGATCATCGTCATCGTACTGGCATTAGGTTACTTGTTCGTTTCTAATCGAGGGGAGCCAGTCGTTGCAACCGAGGCGCCTCAACTTGCGGATGTACCCCAGAGTACCGAAGCGCCGGCAGTGGCTGAACCGTCCCAATCTACTTCCAAGCAATACGATGCATATCCACCCATGACGATTGACGAAGGCAAGAAATATTTTGCCACTGTGAAGATGGCGAATGGCGGCGAATTTGTGATGCAACTTTTCCCCGACAAAGCGCTGCTCACAGTAAATAGTTTTGTCTTTCTCGCGCGGGATGGTTATTTCGATGGCGTTACGTTCCATCGCGTGCTGGAAGGTTTTATGGCTCAAGGCGGCGACCCAACCGGAACCGGCTCAGGCGGACCGGGTTATGAATTTGCTAATGAAGATAGCGACCTGACCTTCAATAAAGATGGTGTTGTCGCGATGGCAAACGCCGGGCGCGATACGAACGGCAGTCAGTTCTTCATCACGTTTGGCGCACAGGAATTCTTGAATGGCGGGTACACGATTTTCGGTCAAGTGATCGAAGGTATGGACGTGGTCAACGCCATCACACGCCGCGACCCGGAGCAATTCCCTGATTATCAGGGTGATGCGATAGAGACAATCACTATCACGGAAGAATAATAAGCAAGATATTGAATCAAAAAAGACGCTGTCCTGACGGACGGCGTCTTTCATTTGACTATTTGACTATTCGACCAACAAACCATCTAACCACCTACGCGTACATTCCCCAATCCAGCGCGGAGGGGTCTTCCATCATTGAGAAGTCCCAAACGTCCATGCCCATTTCGATGGTGACTGGCATGTTGAGTCCTTCCACTGCTTTGGCTTTGGTCATTTCGATCATCGCCGGTCCGTAGGGGCAGAACGGGGTTGTGAGAATCATTTTCAAATGCCCGACGCCGTTTTCAATTAATATGTCGCGCACCAGTCCCAATTGGATGATGTGCATCCCGATTTCAGGGTCAACCACTTCGGAGAGTCTCTCTCTCGCCGATTTCACCATCTCAGGATGTGTTTCGTGGATCGTCCACTTGATTTCATTGATTATTTCTTCTGTCATTTTTCCTCGTTTTTACGCCGTCGCAAGACGGTTTTTTCTTTCAAACTAGCCGTGCCATCTTCAGGCTTTTTATTCTTGTTTACCTGTGTACTTGTCCACTTTTATACGGCAGTTCTTACTTCAGCACTCACCACATACGTGCAGTGCGCGCTTCCGTCCAAAACACACTGTACTTTATGAGCAGGTAGCGCCAGCATTTTTGAAATCAAAGTTTGGTCAACAGTACAGACTTCAGGGTGGGCGATGCCGATCTTGTAATATGGGCAGGAGGTTTCGTGGATTTGGTACTCTTTCCCTTTCTTCTCCCATTCAACGGTAAAACCTTCATGCCCCAGCATTTCCTTGACGAAGTCAAGACGCTCTTCCATGCTGAGACCCTTCATCTGGTCTGAATATTCGCTTGCCATATCTTCTGCGATTTGGCTGAATAATTTCGCAACGACAGGTCCGGGCATGGATTCTTTCATCTGCGTCAGCAAGCGGGTGGTCAGCCTCAGGTATTTGGTGGGGAAGCGCTCCATCCCATCTTCGGTAAGTGAATACACGAGCCGCGGACGCCCAACACCATGACGTTCCTCGTCTGCCGAGATCAAACCTTCCATTTGAAGATTCGTGAGGTGATGGCGGACAGAAATCGCATTGATACCCACAGCGCCGGCGATTTCATTAATGGTGATTTTGGGATGCCCCAACAGGGTTTGAAGAATCTTGTCTTTCGTACTTTTCATGGGCGGGAGTATACCTGCGTGCCTGTGTATTGTCAATATACTAGAATAATATCATAAATATTGACTTTTCCACCCAGCCCTGCTATAATGCCGCCGACCCGTTAAAAACGCCAGCAATGGCTTAAATCGTTAGGAGCACATAAGAATGTCGCAATTGGTAATCAAGAACCTGCACGTTAGCATCGAAGACAAGGAAATTCTCAAAGGGCTTTCGCTTACTGTCAAAAAGGGAGAAATCCACGCCCTCATGGGACCGAACGGAACAGGGAAGTCCACTTTGGCATACACATTGTTGGGTCATCCCAGCTACACTGTCACACAAGGCGAAATAATTTTCAAAGACCAGAATGTTTTGGAACTCGAACCTGACGAGCGCTCACGCCTTGGCATGTTCCTTGCGTTCCAATATCCTGTAGCCATCCCGGGTGTGACGGTCGCGAACTTTTTGCGGACGGCGCTCAATGCCCGTCGCCGCGCCGTCAACCCCGAAGACAAGGGTATGCCCATCCCTGAGTTCCGCAAATTGCTCAAAGATAAGATGGCAATGCTCAAGATGGATCAGAATTTCGCGGGCCGCTATCTCAACGACGGTTTCTCAGGCGGCGAAAAGAAACGGGCTGAGATCTTGCAGATGGCAACCTTGAAGCCCGAAGTCGCCATTTTGGATGAAACAGATTCAGGCTTGGATATTGACGCGTTGCGCGTCGTCGCAGAGGGAGTCAACGCTCTTTCCGGACCCGGGCTTGGGGTGCTGATCATCACGCATTATCAACGCTTGTTGAATTACATCAAGCCCAATTATGTCCATATCATGCTGGACGGACGCATCGTTGAAAGCGGCGACGCTGAACTTGCGTTACATCTTGAAGAACATGGCTACGATTGGGTGCGCGAGAAGTATGAAGAGATCACTGCCTAATTTTCCACAGAGCGCACTGAGAAAACAGAGTTTAAAAACCTTTTCTCAAAAACTCTGTGACCTTAGCATCCCCTTGTGGGACTGTGGCTAATTGAATGGAGACAATCATGTCTGAAGACGCAAAAATTTTAGAAGATATCGGCGAATACAAATACGGTTTTCACGACCGCGACGACAATTACGTGTTCAAATCTGAACGCGGACTTTCACGCGCAGTCGTCGAAAATATTTCGCGCATGAAACAGGAGCCGCAGTGGATGCTCGACTTCCGCCTCAAGGCGCTCGAGCATTATCAGAGCCGCCCGATGCCGAATTGGGGACCGTCGCTGAAAGAACTTGACTTCGACAATATTTATTATTACGTCAAGCCGACGGAGAAAAGCGAAAAATCATGGGACGATGTCCCCGACGATATTAAGAAGACGTTCGATAAATTAGGCATCCCCGAAGCCGAGCGGAAGTTTTTGGCTGGTGTTGGCGCGCAATACGAATCGGAAATGGTCTACCACTCGATCCAGGAGCATCTTGAAAAACAAGGCGTCATCTTCCTTTCGATTGAAGACGGACTCAAACAATATCCCGATTTATTCCGCGAGTATTTCGGTACAGTCATTCCCCCCGAGGATAATAAATTCGCCGCGTTGAATTCAGCCGTCTGGTCTGGCGGTTCGTTTGTGTACGTGCCGAAGAACGTGAAAGTTGACCTGCCTTTGCAGGCGTACTTCCGTTTGAACACTCCCAATGTCGGACAGTTTGAGCGAACGCTCATCATCGTGGATGAGGGCGCGTCCGTACATTATGTCGAGGGGTGCACTGCTCCTCAATACACCACCGACTCGTTCCACTCTGGCGTGATCGAGATCATCGTCAAGAAAGGCGCACGCTCGCGCTACTCAACGATTCAGAATTGGTCAACCAATGTCTATAACCTTGTGACCCAGCGTGCGAAGGTATTTGAAAACGCTTCGCACGAATGGGTGGACGCGAACATCGGCTCGAAGGTCACGATGAAATATCCGTCCTGCTATTTGATGGAGCCAGGCGCGCGCGGCGAAATGCTTTCGATGGCGTTCGCTGGCACAGGTCAGACACAGGATGCCGGCTCGAAGATGTATCACTTCGCGCCGAACACCACGAGCAAGATCACATCCAAGTCCATCAGCAAGAGCGGCGGACGCGCTTCGTACCGCGGCATGGTCAAAGTGTATAAAGGCGCGAAGGGCGTCAAGTCCAATGTTGTTTGCGATGCGCTTCTGCTCGACCCAAAGTCACGCTCCGATACTTATCCCTATATCGAGATTGACGAAGACGATGTCACCATCGGTCACGAGGCTTCGGTCAGCAAAGTGGGTGATGAGCAACTCTTCTATCTGATGTCGCGCGGTCTCAGTGAAGAAGCCGCCATCACCATGGTCGTCTCTGGTTTCATCGAGCCGCTCGTCAAGGAACTGCCGATGGAATATGCGGTTGAAATGAATCGCTTGATTGCATTGCAAATGGAAGGCTCAATAGGATAATTGTGTGTCACTCTGAGCCCGAAGGGTGAAGAGTCTCGGATGCAACCGAGATGCTTCTCTACGCTCAGCATGACATTACTTGGAAAATATGATGCAAGAGAAACCAAAAGTAGTTGTTTCAAAAACTCGACGGAGTGACTCCGCCGCAAAAGATTTTAACTTCGCTGAATCCGATATCCGCGCAACGGGCGACTCAGTCGCTTCTTTCCGCGCCTCAGCCTGGTCTGCGTTCAAAAAGAATTCCCTCCCCGATACGACTCAGGAAGCCTGGCGTCGCACCGACATTCACAACCTGCCCGTGGACAAATTCAAATTCGCGAAAGACGGCGCGTTTGAAGATCTGCCATCCGTCCGCGAAGATTTGCTCAAGCCGCTGACAGGCGACCAGCACGGCGGCCAGATCGTCCTCGTCCCGGGCGGCGTGAAGATTGAACTCGATGAAAAACTCGCGCAGAAGGGTGTCATTTTCACCGACTTAAAAACAGCCGAAGAAAAACATCCTGACCTGCTCGCGAAAATGATGGGAAAGACCGTCAATGTGGAGGAAGGCAAGTTTGCCGCGCTGGCTGGCGCGTTCGCGCAAAACGGAGTCGTGTTGTATGTTCCGAAAGGCGTAACAGTGGACGAGCCGCTTCACTCCGTGTTGTGGGGTCCCGGCGTGGATTACGCTCACATCTCACACATCCTCGTCCTCGTCGAGGAAGGCGCGTCGGTGACGTATGTTCACGAGTCGGCGTCGCCCGACGAAGCAGGATCAAATTCGATGCACGCGGGAAGCGTCGAAATCCAGGTCAAAGAAGGCGCGACTCTGCGATTCGTCGAATTGCAATCGTGGGGCAAACACGTCTGGAATTTTAGTCATGAACGCGCGCGCGTGGAACGCGGCGGCAATCTCGATTGGATCTTCGGCGCGATCGGTTCGCGTCTCACCAAGAATTTCACCGAACTCGATCTGGCTGGCGAGGGCGCGCAGGGGCGTATGTCTGGTTTCTATTTCACAGATGGCAACCAGCACCTCGACCACGATACGCAACAGAATCATCTCGCGCCGCGCACGACCAGCGATTTGCTTTTCAAAGGCGCGCTCAAAGGCAAGAGCCGCTCGGTGTGGCAGGGCATGATTTACGTTGCAAAGGATGCGCAAAAGACAGATGGTTATCAAGCGAATCGTAATCTCGTCCTGAGCGATCAAGCCCGCGCCGATTCGATCCCAGGTTTGGAAATTCTTGCGGATGATGTCCGCTGTACACATGGCGCGACGGTTGGCAAGCTCGAAGCGGAACCGCTCTTCTATTTGAAGTCGCGCGGCATCCCGCAAGCCGAAGCTGAAAAAATTGTTGTTGAGGGATTCTTCGACCCGATCTTCCAGCGCATTCCATTTGAAGGTGTGCGCGAGCGCTTCCAGCAATATATTGCCGATAAGATGGCTTAAAAAGGATTGAGAAAATTTATGATTGCAAAAACAAAAAGTAAGACGAAGGCGAAAGTTGGCGCAAAATCAAAGCCTGTATCGCGTAAAACACAAACCGCGATCCGGGCAAAATCCCGAAATGCTGTTGCTGAAAGTAAAACGAAGAGCGCTGTCAAAGCGAAGCCGAAATCCATTGTTTTGTCGAAGCCCAGGGAAATGACGGGCGCAAAACCAAGATCACAGACGATGACCAAGGTCCGCGTGGTGAATAAGATTCTCCCGCCGCGCATCCTTTCCTCCAGCGAGGCGCGCAGAATCGCGAAGGGATTGCGACTGCCTCAATATAATTACATGAAGCCGCCCGGGTTGACCCATGATTTCCAAGTGGGCGATACGGTTGAAGTGTATTGCGACCACGAAAAAAATCGCGACCGCGTGCGCGGCTGGATAAGAGGCACCGTCGTTCAGGTGGATAACAAACTTGTCGCGGTGCAGTTCCGCTCGAATGTGTATCTTACCGATGGCTGGATGGTGCCGGATCGCATCCTCTGGTATCCGTTGAACTCGGAACATATGCACCCGGTGCCGGGCAAGAAATCACTTAAAAGAGAAAAAGCAATTCCTGACTATTAGGTAGACAGGTAAACACGTAGACAAGTAGACAGGTCACTTGTTTACGTGTCTACTTGTTTCCTTGTCTACTTCCCCATGCCCCTCAACGTCAACGAAATCCGCAAAGATTTTCCCATCCTCCAGCGCGAAACCGCAATCGGCGTGCCGCTGGTGTATCTCGATTCCACTGCCACATCGCAAAAACCGCTCGCCGTCATCGAAGCAATGGATTCGTATTATCGCCGCTCGAACGCGAATATCCATCGCGGCGTGCATACGCTGGCTGAGGAAGCAACTGCCATGTATGAAGCGGCGCGCGAAAAGATCGCGAAGTTCATCAACGCGCCGTCGGCTCGTCAAATCATCTACACACGCAATACAACGGAATCGATCAACCTCGTTGCATATTCATGGGCGCGCGCGAATCTAAAAGCGGGCGACCTTGTCATCTTGACCGAGATGGAACATCACTCCAATCTTGTGCCATGGCTCATGTTGCAGACGGAACGCGGCATCGAATTGGATTTCATCCCCGTGACGGAAAACGGCTTGCTGGATTTGGACGCGTACAAGACGCTTCTTTCCCAAAGCCCGAAGCTGGTCTCGTTTACCCACATGTCCAACGTCCTCGGCACGATCAACCCTGCGGCAGAGATCATCCGCCTGGCGCACGCGGCTGGCGCAATCACGCTCGTGGACGCGGCTCAATCCGTCCCGCATTTGAAAGTGGATGTGCAAGCCCTCGATGCGGACTTTCTCGCGTTTTCCGCTCACAAAATGTGCGGACCCACCGGCATCGGCGCGTTGTATGGCAGGCTGGAGTTACTCGAATCCATGCCGCCGTTTTTGGGCGGTGGCGATATGATCAAAGTGGTTCATCTGCGTTCATTTCGCGCGAATACGTTGCCTCACAAATTTGAAGCAGGGACTCCCGCCATCGCGGAAGCTGTCGGTTTCGGCGCGGCAGTGGACTACTTAACTTCCGTTGGCATGGATAACGTCGCCGCCCACGAGCATGAGATTACTGAATACGCTCTTGAAAGATTGGAAGAAATCCCCGGTGTGAAGTTGTTCGGTCCCTCTGCGGATAAAAAAGGCGGCGTCGCCGCTTTTACCTTTGAAGGGATTCACCCTCATGATGTCGCGCAGATTCTAGATCGCGACGGAATCGCGGTGAGGGCAGGTCATCATTGCGCGCAACCGTTGCACGAGAAATTTGGAATCCAAGCCACGTCTCGCGCGAGTTTTTATCTCTACAACACAAAAGAAGAAGTGGATAAACTCGTGAACGGGATTTACAAGGTGAAGGAATTGTTTGGATAGCCTGGTGGTTGAGTAGGCGACGATGCTCGTTCGTCGCCGTATCGAAACCACCCATGTTCAAAAGTAATTTTGTCACAGTAATTGCTTTACGCACTGGTGGTCTCGATACGTCCTCGGCTGCCGCCTCGGACTACTCGACCACCGACTTAGGAAAGAAATATGGACGACCTCTATCGCGAAGTCATTATCGAACACTACAAAAACCCCTCCTATCGCGGTCATCTCGACCCGCACGATATTCAATTTGCGGATAACAATCCGTTGTGCGGAGATCACATCGAGATCACGCTTCAAACGTCTGACGATGGAACCGTGAAAGACGCGCGCTTTGATGGGCATGGCTGTGCCATCTCACAAGCCTCCGCGGATTTGCTCGTTGAATCCATTATTGGCAAACCACTTGAGGAAGTGAAACAACTCAACAAGGACTATATCCTTGAAATGTTGGGTATCGAGTTGGGTCCCGTGCGCTTGAAGTGCGCGTTGCTTTCACTCAAAGTGTTGAAGGCAGGGGTCTATGGATTAGGGGAAGCCAGCGATGAGTTGGTGGAATGAGAATGTAGTCACGTAGACACGGAAACAGGTAGACACGCATGTCTACCTGTCTACTTGTTTACCTGTATACTTATCCCCATGTTCAACTACACCCAACAAAACGAATCGAAAATTGAATACTTTGAAATTGCCCCTGCCAGCGAATTACCGAATGGAGAAAGACTGTTCGTTGAGATCGAAGGCAAGTCAATCGTGATATTCAATATCGCGGGTCAGTTCTTCTCGATTGCCGATATCTGTTCTCACGATGACGGACCCGTGGGGGAGGGCGATCTCGAAGGCTATAACATCACCTGCCCGCGACACGGCGGCGAATTCGATATACAGACGGGCAAAGCTGTGCAACTGCCCGCCGTGGTGGATATTCCCGCATATCCTGTGCAGGTAAGGAATGGAAATTTATTCATCGGAATCCCGAAAGAACAGCAACCTTATAGAATTTGATTTACCAATCGCCTGCATATTGAATATGGTGAGGCTTTGTGATTTTTTCAATTCGTACCCGCCGTAATTCGGCAAGCTGTCTGATGTGAAGATTGTCGTGAGCAACCCACGAGGCGAACATGTCGCCTGCGCGCATCTTTCCCCATTTGTTTTTGTATGTGACGTTCCAATCTGCGTTCTTCAGTCCCTTCAACCAAATTAGCGACTTGGCGCGTTCGCGGAAGAATTTGTACTTCATTGTCTTGAAATCCTGTTCGTTATATTTCCGCAACTTAACCCATGCCGTCGGCGCGATGGGATGCCACTCCTCATGTTGACGATGCAGGATGAAATCCAAATGTTCGCGGAAGTCTTCGCGCTCTTCATCGTAGAGATGACAAGTGACCTCCAAAATTGACCACGTCCCTCGGCTGGGTTTGTACTGCGCCTCTTCTTGACCGATACCTGCCAGCAAAGCCCGAATCATTTCCGTGCTTTGAGTAAGCTCCTGATAAAGCACATCATATTTCATTGTTAACCTCCAAACTTGCCGACAATCCTCAAGATATCAAACCCCTCCGCAAACGGACTTTCCGCCAGCGCGCCGTGGCGAACCATGATGGAACGCGTCAACTCACTGTTGAAATAATATCGGTCGCGATACGTTTCATATTTGGATAACGCCTCAACCTTCTTGTTGACATCCTCCTCTGTGACTTCCACGAGGAAGTGTGGGAAGAATCCATGCGACGAACGGACGACATCGAAGCCTAAAACCGTGATGCCGCGAAACGCGCGCAGGGCTTCGTCGGTCATGGTGTTGTGGTCCTGGTGCACATCCTGCTTGGAATGAGTGAAAATCAAGTCGGGATTGAAGTCCTTGCGGAGTTTGAGAAAGTATTCGAGAATTTCCTGTCGTGAATCAGGGAACACGCGAGTCGTGAATTGACCAAAGACAATCTTATCCTTTGGCACTCCAAGCGCCGCCATGGACTCGTAATGCTCGTCTTTGATATTCTTCAAGTCAGGGTTTTGCTGGTTGTCAGAAAGTGTGACACACATCACATCCGTTTGTTTGACGATGTGATGCAGTAATGCGCCGCACCCCAACTCAATGTCATCGGGATGTGCGCCGAGAAACAGGACTCGTTTGCCAAAGAAGTTCATATCATCTCCCCGTCATTGCGAGCCCCGAGCCTCAAATGGCGAGTGGGCGAAGCAATCTCCACCAAAATGTGGGGGATTGCTTCGTTGGGTCTTCGACCCTCCTCGCAATGACGATAGGTATTTATTTATCCAAAACCGCATATGCTCTTACGGGAAATGTTCCGAATGCCTTCACTTTGACAGGCACGGCATGGAAGTGAAATCCTTGATTAGGTAATGTTTCAAATCCGCACATGTGCTCACAGATCGGGATGCGATTCCCCAGCAAGGTGGTGTGAACGGGACGAGTGCCGTCCGTTGTGTCGTCAATATTATACGTGTCAATGCCAACGAAAGCCGCGCCGTTTTCAACGAGAAATTCAGCCGCGTCTTTTGTCAGGAATGTATGACCTTCAAAATATTGGTCTGTTCGCCAGTGACGCGCCCAGTCTGTATGAATAAGCACCGCTTTACCTTTTACGTTGATTCCGTTCAATGCTTTTGCTGAAATTGCGCGACCCGAATTTTGCGCGCGAACAACGACTCCTTCAAGATCAGCCAATGACTCAAGTGGAAGTTCTGACAGGTCAATCCCATTTGCGAAGCGATGAAACGGACTATCCACGTATGTCCCAGTATTGGCGACCATTTCGATCTTGCCGATGTTGAATTCCGTTCCAGCAGCGTAATGTTTACGAGAATCTTCTCGTGATAGAAAATCACAAATAATCGGCGCAGGCAATCCTTTGTAGGTAATCATCCCGTGCTCAACGGTATGGCTGAGGTCAATCAATTTATTGCTCAATCTCTAATTCTCCAATTCTCTAACCGCGAAGCCACATTGCCAAATCATCACGTATATCATTTCGTCGCCAGAATCCCACCAACGACTTTTGTCATCACCAATTTGCCATCGCGATTGAGCCAGCGTGTAGCCACTTCGGTAATCTTGCCAATTAGGGTTTCGTATTCATCTTTGCCGTTGAACATGGATGTCCACAACTTGCGGTCTTCACTCAGCGATGCGCGGACGTAGTCAATGAACGGCGCGACCTCGGGGAAGGTGAGGTGGTTCTCAAATTTATGCAGTTCGGTTGTGAAAAAGATTCTGTCAATCGTATTGAAGATGTCGCTTTTGAAACGACTCGATCCGGGCATCGGTGGGATGGTCGCGTTCGTGGCTTCCTTGATGATGTTGTAAAACATTTGCTTATTCTCGGGCAATGGACCCGATACGAAAAGCCGTCCGCCAGATTTGAGTACCCGATGAGCCTCACCAAATGTAAAGTCCAGATTGGAAGCGTAATAGATGGCGAAAGCGCTGGTGCACAAGTCGAATGTACTGTCCGCAAAATTGAATGGCTTGTTGAAATCTAAAAATTGGAAATCAATGTTCGTGCCGCGTTCCTTGTTTTTTGCGCGGGCTTTATCCAGCAGTTCTTCAGAAAAGTCTCCGCCCGTGATTTTTGCGCCACCTTTAGTATAATCATCGAATAGGAAAGAGAGTTTTCCAGCGCCACAACCGACATCAAGAATGTTCATGCCAGCTTGTGGTTTGAGAAGATCATTCGTCCATTGATCAATATTGGCGGAGCCGTATTTTTCGTGAATGTCAATGCGGACGAGAAGGTCTTTTGAAGTTTCCTGATAATTGATTTCCATTTGATTCTCCTGAATGTAGTGGCGACTTCAGTCGCTGATTTATAGAACGACTGAAGTCGTTACTACGTGATAATAAAAGATTATACCAAAAATGAATCAAAATTCATTGGTTGAATTTTGAAGCCGTCCGTCATTGCGAGTAACGCATCGCGCCACGAAGCAATCTCCACCACAATCTTGGGGATTGCTTCGTCGGCTACCGCCTCCTCGCAATGACGGGAAATTGGAGCCTGTATGTCATCGAAAATACAACCCGTCAAAGGCACGCGTGAATTCTATCCCGAAGAGATGGCGTTACGCAATTATCTCTTTGAGAAAATCCGCGCGGCTTCACAATCATTCGGCTATCAGGAATATGATGGTCCTTTCATTGAGCCGATTGATTTGTACGCGGCAAAATCTGGCGAAGAACTTGTGAAGAAGCAATCGTTCACGTTCGAAGATCGCGGGGGCGACCTCGTGACCCTTCGCCCCGAACTCACGCCGAGCCTTGCGCGCATGATCGCCGCGAAACAAAACGAACTGACGTATCCCGTGCGTTGGTGGTCGTTCGGTCCGTTTTGGAGATACGAGTCGCCGCAAAAGGGACGTTCGCGCGAATTCTTTCAGTGGAATATTGACATGCTTGGCGTGGACTCGCCGGAAGCGGATGCAGAACTCATCGCCGTCGCCGCGACTTTCCTGCGCTCGGTCGGACTCAGCCCGAGGCTGGCTCAGATCTATGTGAATAATCGCCGCCTGATGGAGTCTCAGTTTGACGCGCTTGGAATCCCCGCAGAAAAACGGATTGATGTGTCGAATCTCGTAGACCGCCGCGCGAAAATGGAATCCGCCAAATGGGACGCGTACGCGCTTGAAATTGGTTTAACCCAAACTCAACTCGATGGCTTGAAGAATATCCTGGGCAATTTCGATTTATGGAAACAAAGCGATGAACTCACACGCACCTTTGCCGCGCTCGATGCGTTGGGTGTGCAAGAGTATGTAAAGTTTGACCCGAACATCCTGCGCGGGCTCTTGTATTACACAGGCACTGTCTTTGAAGCATTCGACACCAGCGGCTCGGTGAAGCGCGCGATTCTCGGCGGCGGGCGTTACGACAATTTACTCGCAGATGTCGGCGGACAGCCATTGCCGGGCGTTGGATTCGCCATGGGCGATGTGGTGATCGGCATCATCTTGCAAGAGGCAGGTCTCCTGCCTGAGTTTCCATCCACGCCGGCGTCTGTGCTGGTGACAGTGTTCGATGAGAAATTAGCCATGCAATCGTACGCGCTGGCGGCTGAACTTCGTAACGCGGGTTTGAACACGGTGGTTTATCCTGAGCCAGCGAAACTACAAAAGCAATTCAAATTTGCCGATAAGATGAAGATAAGGGTCGTGCTCGTGCTCGGACCAGATGAGGCAGAAAAAGGATTGGTCGTTGTCAAAAATTTGATTAATGGCGAGCAGGTTCAAGTGGCGCGCGAAGCGTTGGTTGAATCCGTAAAAGGATTGTTGCGAAGTGCCTGAGATTCGTCCAGTCACGAAAGATAATTGGAATGAGCTGATCAAACTCAAAGTGCGCGATGATCAGAAGAACTTTGTCGAGTCCAATTTGTATTCCATCGCCGAGGCGCAGTTTGGAGACGACTTCGAGGGTCATTGGGATTTGTATCCATTTGGAATCTATGATGGTGACACGCCTGTCGGCTTTCTCATGTATGGATTTAATTATGAGCATCCTGAAACGCAAGCCATGATTTTTAGATTGATGGTGGATGAAAGGTTCCAGGGAAAAGGCTATGGTCGTTTTGGCATGGAAAAGACGCTGGAAGTGTTTCGCGCGGATGCAAAGGTGAGGCAGGTCGTGGTCACTTACCTGGAAAATGAAACGGCGCGGAAGTTGTACGCAAATCTCGGATTTGTTGAAACGGGGGAAATCCTGGAAAATGAAGTTGTCGCTGTTTTGAAGTTGAAATAGAATTAAAAGGAGCCAGGCAATTGTCTGGCTCAATGTTTTTCTTTGAACTACATTCCGTTGTCTATATCTTTGGCGCCGTATCCCGGACCGCCTTTGAAGAAATCATAGTTGGGTTTGATATCGGGTGTGAGATCAAGGACTTCACCGGCTTCCAACTGACGGGCGTTGTCCATTATGATAGGTCCGCCGTGGTGATTGGTGCCTTCAAAACGACCGGTGAGACCAACGTTGGTGATATATTCGCCGCCTTTGGCAGTGTATGCGGTGGGGACTTCGTCTTCCGGGAAGATCGCTGCAAAGGGGCATTCGGGAACGCATGCGCCGCAATCAATGCAGGTGTCAGGGTCAATGTAAATCCAGGGCCACTCGTTGATGGGTTGTCCGGGGATCATGCACTCAACAGGGCAAACGTCAATACAGCCGCGGTCTCGAACACACAAGCTTGTGATGATGTGGGTCATGGGATATTTCTCCTTATAGGAAAATATTCAAAATTAATTTCCACTATTATATCGTTGTTTGTTTTTTTGTGACAAGGGCAAGTCTCGAAGCCTATGGTTTATACGAATTGACAAAATTGTCAAAAACGTAAGGGCACATACCGGTGTAGTATTGAAATTCAGCCAAACTGCGGTCGAAGATATCGCGTTTATAACGCCGCGCGCTCCTGCCTGACTGCATCATGTCTGTGCATTCCGCTGTGCCGTAATGATCCTTGTTGAGTAGTTCGCCAAACGGGTGCATGATCTCGTGCACAAAAGTGCTGGATGAAAAGTAGGTTGGTGTGCTGGCGTATAGATGGTTGACTGTGTCACTGCATATTGTGTAGTCATATTTTCCCACGCAAGCAACCTGCGCCTGTCCTCTGCATTCACCGCCGATGGAAACATCGCTGATCGGGGTATTTGAGTCTCCGTAGCCGCATTGGGCATAGCGATGCCTGAAGTGTATGACACCTACATACAGATCTCTTTGAATTGCCCCAGGCGCAATAAAGGGATTGCGAAACCCATCTGGACCCAGGTATGTGTAAGCATAGCCGCCGTATCGTTTTGCATCTCCATTGTCGCCAAACGAAAACAGAATAATGCCGTTTGGAATGATCGCTGGCGATGTATTCAAATAAGATTGAACCATATCTTTGGTTGAGGCGCCAGTATTGATTTCCTGAAAATCAACCATCTCAAAAACGAAGCCTGTCAAACCATAGAGGATGCGGGATGATTCATTCACCAACGTCTGCGCTTGTTCACGTGTGACTGGTTCAGAAGTTGTGTCAACGAGAACGGAAAGAGTAAAAACACCGAGCGGTTTAGGAGTTGACGTTGGTGTTTGAGATGGGATTGTTTCCGTGGGGGTGGAGATTTTTATCGAGGCTGTGGCGATTGTCGGTGAGGCAGGAGGCGGGGTTTCTGTCTGCGGAGACGCGCCAGCGTTACAGGCGAGAGTTAAGAAAAGAGTTGAAATTAATAGCAAAGTCTTCTTATTCATTTTGCACATAAAAAAACCATCCCGCAGTTTTACTGCGGGATGGAAATTTACTTCGCACCAAATTTTTCGGCTACCGCATCCCAGTTGATCACATTCCAAAACGCAGTGATGTAATCGGGGCGGCGATTCTGATAATTCAAGTAGTAAGCGTGTTCCCATACATCAATTCCAAGAACGGGAGTCGCGCCATCAGAAAGCGGAGAGTCCTGATTGGCGGTGGAGACGACAGCCAAGCCATTGCCTTTTTTGACGAGCCATGCCCAGCCGGATCCGAAACGCGTGGTGGCGGATTTGGTGAACTCCTCCTTGAACGCGTCAAACGACCCGAATGCTGATTCAACCGCCTTAGCCAATTCCCCGCTGGGAGCGCCTCCGGCTTTGGGTCCCATCACCTCCCAGAACAGGTTGTGATTGTAGGTGCCGCCACCGTGGTTGCGGACGACCATGCGCACGCCTTCCGGGACGGCGTTCAAATCGCTCAACAGCGCCTCAAGGGATTTGCCCGCGAGTTCGGGAGTCTTTTCCACCGCGCCGTTCAAGTTGGTCACGTAGGTGTTGTGGTGCTTGGTATGGTGGATTTCCATCGTGCGCGCGTCGATGTGTGGTTCCAACGCGTCGTATGCGTATGCCAGTTTTGGAAGTTCAAAAGCCATTTTTCTCTCCTTTGAGTACTCATTCATGTTTAGGGTATGTTGCTCCAAAATTGTAGCCTTGTAGAGGGAGGGTGTCAAGAAAGATATTCGGGCGAGGAGATTTTGCAATTGGGGTGTTGTAATCTGTGTCTGAAAGTTGTACAATATTTTGTGGGTCGCAAGCGTTTCAACCATTTTGTTTGGAGGAGAATGCCATGTCAGTCAAACGAAGTATTCAAATCTGCTTGATCCTGCTGTTAGTGGCCGCGTCCTTTGCCAGCGCGGGCAAAGCCTCAGCCTGGTCATATTGCGGGAGTTACTATTACGTTGGATGGGGAGACACCCTGTTCAAGATCGCCAATTGGTGCGGCACAACGGTGTCTGCGCTAAGAGCGGCAAATGGCATTCCCTATTACAGCAACCTGATCTATGCCGGGACGTATCTTGTCATCCCCAGTGGATATTCTGGCGGACATTACGACCCGGGTTATGCAGGTTCGTGTGGTCCAACCTATGATTATTACGGCGCGTATTATGTGGTGTGCCGCGGCGATACTCTTGGAGGAATCGCCCTCTACTATGGGACAACTGTGAATCACCTCGCATGGTATAACGGCATTCCCAATGCGAATCGCATCTACGCCGGGCAGGTGATTCGTCCATAGGTTTTATTCAGGTGAAGTTGAAAACACAGGTTGTGTGAGGTAACAGCCTGTGTTTTTTCATTATAACGGAATCAATTTCCGGCTGAGGATGAAGCGAAGCATCCGCTTTCAGCCTTGCAGGAATGCGTCCTCCTCGATTATCCTTGCGCCATGCACAAGGGACGACTCGAAGCCTTTAGCGATGGCGTGATTGCGATCATCATTACTATTATGGTGTTGGAATTGAAAGCGCCTCACAGCGCGGAGTTTGCCGCGTTGAGTGAATTAGCCCCTGTCTTTTTTAGTTATGTGTTGAGTTTTGTCTATCTCGGTATTTACTGGAACAATCACCATCATTTATGGCAGGCGGGGAAACACGTGAATGGACAAGTCCTTTGGGCAAACCTGCATTTGCTCTTCTGGTTATCGCTAATCCCGTTCGCGACCGGTTGGATGGGTGAGAATGATTTTGCCGAGTTCCCGATGGCTTTGTATGGCCTTGTTTTGTGGATGGCGGGCTTGGCGTATTATATCTTGACGCGCGCCATGATCGCATCTCATGGAAAGGATTCCACCCTCGCGACCGCGATCGGCAAAGACTCAAAAGGCATTCTTTCGTTGGCGGGCTATACGATTGCGATCATTTTGGCGTTTGTGAATCCCTTTATCTCGTTTGCTTTATACGTTTTAGTTGCTGTTCTCTGGTTGATCCCGGATACCCGCATCGAAAAAACCATGTCGCCCTGAGGGAGCGATTGTTGCGACCGAAGGGTCTCTCACGTGGCATTGGAGGTGCTTCGCTGGCGCTCAGCATGACATCTCCTCGGGGTTGGATATATTAAGAAAGCCGTGTATGTAACCAATTCGCGCTTGACTTTGCTTTTGCAATTTGCTACGATATTCCCAAGTCCCATTGTAAAGGAGAATGATATGAAACAAAGCAAGTTCTGGCTTAAACTGCTCGTGTCTGTGTGTGTGATCATGCTGATCACTTCGGTGGTCGGCGCCGCGCCGAAGGATGGTCCTGTCGTCAGCTTAAGTGTGACACAGGGTGAGTTCGGCGCTTCAGAAGATGTGTTTGTTACCGTTACCATCTTTAACCCGAACAAGCATACGGTTCGCGTGTTGAAGTGGTTCACCGCGTCAGGCGGGGTGGAGGAACCACTCTTCTCGGTCATGCGCGACGGTGAACCTGTTTCCTATATCGGAGCGCATTACAAGCGTCCAGCCGCCACCGGCAAGGACTATATCTCCCTCAAGTCTGGCGCGAGTATTGTCAACACGGTGAATCTGGGCGATTATTATGACCTGTCCCAATCCGGTCAGTACGAGGTGGCATACGGGGTCGCCGCGTTCAATCTCTTTGATGAAAAAGGCAATGCCTTCAAATACAAAGACGTGCTTGTCTCTGAAAAAATCAGCTTGAAAGTTGACGGGCGCGCGCCCAAGGGCAAGCCCACGCCTCCGCCTACTCCGCCTCCCGGTGGCAATTCTTTCAACGCTTGCACAGTTGACCAGCAGTCCCAGCTTATATCTGCCCGCAACCAGGCTAAAACCTACGCATCTAATGCGGAGAATTATGTGCTCGGAAACAATCAGGGTTCGCGCTACGTCACCTGGTTCGGCGTTTATAGTTCCACGCGTTACAACACGGTGACAGATAACTTCACGGCCATCTCAAACGCGATGGACACTGCGGGCATTGCCTTCGATTGTAAGTGCAAACAAAACTACTATGCCTATGTCTATTCCAACCAACCCTACAAGATTTACCTGTGCAAAGTCTTTTGGACTGCGCCGCTATCGGGAACAGACTCAAAGGCTGGCACGCTCATTCATGAAATGAGTCACTTCGATATCGTGGCTGGCACAGATGATGTCGTTTACGGCCAGACCGGCGCGAAGAATCTTGCGATCAGCAATCCCGATGATGCCACCAGGAATGCAGATAATCACGAATACTTCGCTGAAAACACACCTGCGCTGCCATAACCATTAATTCCTTAGAGAGTGTTTCTTAAGTAGTCGGGTAAGATTGGCGAATGACCAAATTCAGCCAAACCTACTCGACTGACCTCAAGTATACCGAATGGATGCTGATTGTGGATTTCTTTCCAAGCCATCACA
>Ga0247727_10003692_pt1 | contig 33534 bp, 31 predicted proteins | sample WisWelCaveWW1625_FD_202498 | JGI IMG/M metagenome (GOLD analysis project Ga0247727, IMG submission 202498) | Biofilm microbial communities from Wishing Well Cave, Virginia, United States - WW16-25 | ecosystem: Environmental > Aquatic > Deep subsurface > Groundwater > Cave microbial mat | place...
AGTCGCGGCATGCTTGCGCCGTCGCAAACCGGCGGTCGAATTCCGCCATCGTTCGCGGATAGTCCCCCTCGGCCACCTCCGGATACTACGCATGGTAGTTACTGGAGGCAAGTGGATATGCCTTAGCGCTGTAGTGTTAGGTCAACAGTGCGCTGATCGGCGTCCCCTGGTCGGTGACCCGCACTGCCCCCGCGTCGCGATCGATGTAGCGCTTCTTCGGATCGATCCCGAGCGCCGTCGCCATCGTCGCGAAGAGGTCGGGCACCGTCACCGGGTCTTTCGCGATCTTGACGCCGTCGGCGTCAGTCTGGCCGTGAATCCGCCCGCCGCCGATCCCGCCGCCCCACAACGCGACGCTGTAGCCGTTGGGCCAGTGGTCGCGGCCGGTGCCGCCGTTCAACTGCGGCGTCCGCCCGAACTCTCCCATCCAGACGACGAGGGTCGTGTCGAGCTGCCCGGCCTTGTCGAGATCCTCGAGCATCGCGTGCAGCGCGGGGTCGAGAATCCCGCAGAGGTTCTTCACCTCGTTGTAGTTGTTCGCGTGAGTATCCCAGCCGCCGAGCGTGACCTCGATGAACGGAACGCCGCAATCGACGAGCCGCCGCGCCAGCAGGCAGCCGAGTCCGAACTGCTCTGCCGGGCCGCTGTACTGCCCCTGCCCGACGTAGGTTCCCTTGTTCGCTCCGACGTAGCGCTCAATCGTCTCGGACTTCTCGCCGCGGATGTCGAGCGCCTTCGCGAAGGGCGAGTCCTTGACGCTCTTGGCGGCTTCGATCATCGCCTTGCGGGCGTCGGAATTGTCGTTCGGCCGCGTCTCGCGGAACTCCTTGTTGAGGTCTTCGAGGAGGTCGACGCGCTCCTTCAGGCGGTCGCCGAGCGCGCGAATGGCCTCGTCGGGCTTCTCCGGCTTGTCGATGACGAACGGCGCGGCGATGGGGCCGAGGAAGCCGGGGCCGGGCGTGTTGAAGCCGAACGCCGTCGAGTTGCGCACGCTGACGTAGCCCGGGATGCCGGGCGCGGTCTTGGTCTCGTACGCGGTGATCGACCCGAACGAGGGATGGGTCACGGCGGCGGCCGGCTTGTAGCCGGTGTGCATCAGGTAGCCCGCGCGGCCGTGGTCCTGCTCGTCGGTCGTGACGCTGCGGATGATCGCGCCCTTGTGCATCATCGTCGCGGTCTTCGCGAGATGCTCCGAGATGATCACGCCCTTCGCGCTCGATTCGACGCCCTTGATCTTGCCGCCGTTGGGTCGGCCCGGCTTGGGGTCGAACGTGTCCATCTGGCTCGGCCCGCCGTCCATCCACAGGACGATGCACGACTTCGCCTTCTTGACGGCGTCCTGCCCGAACGCAAAGTTGTTGCGCAGCGCATAGCCGGCGAATCCGCCCGCGCCCAGCGACAGAAAGTGGCGGCGAGAAAGGCACATGCGATCACCTAGTGATTGAAAATGAACTCGTCCGTGTTGATGAGCGCCCAGAAGACCTCTTCGAGTCCGCGCTCCTTGCCGTTCTTCGTGAGCTCCTCCTTGCGGCGCTCGACATGGTTCATGCAGCGGCGCACCTCGGCTTCGGTGGGGCGCCGGCCGACGGCGGAGAGATAGAGCTTCGCGATGACGCTCTCGGGCTGGTCGTCGTAGAGCAGCAGGTCGTCGAGCGTGCCGCCGCCGAGCGGACGAACGCCCGACCAGAGGGGCGAATCGACGCTGAGCGCCCGCAGGATCATCTGCACGTTCGCGGTGTAGGTGCCGAGCGCCGCCGGCGCGTCGGGGTTCGACGTCCTCGCCATCAGCGTGAAGAACCACCGCTTGAGCATCTCGCGTCCGCTCTGCGCCATGGCGGCGGGGTCGGTGCCGACCATCCGGCGGATCGCCTTCAGATCTACGTCGGCCTTTGAAAGGTTCGTGGCGCGTTCGATCGCGTTCCAGAGCTGGTCGGGAGTGAGCGGACGGACCCGCGAGCGGGCGAACAGCTTCTCCTGGAGCGCCGCGTCCTGTCCGTTGGTGGCGCGGCTTGAGCGCTGGTAGGTCTTCGAGGTCGCCACCGTGCGGATCAGCCACTTGAGGTCGTGCTTGCTCTCGCGGAACCGCGTCGCCAGTCCGTCGAGCGCCGCGGGAGCGACAGGCTTGAACTGCGGCGCGAAATCGTCGTACGGGTTGACGATGCCGCGGCCGAAGAAGCAGGCCCAGACCCGGTTGACGAACGCCCGTGCGAACTGGTCGTGCTTCGTCAGCTGCTCGGCGAACTCGAGCCGGAGGTTCTCGCTCTCGGGCGCGCCGAGGCCGATGAACTTCGGGACCAGTTCGCCCTTCCAGCCCTCGAACTTCCGCTTCACCGGCTTCTTCTGCGTCTTGACGCCGATGGCGTTGTAGTCGCCGCTGCCGTCGGTTTTCTGGAAGTAGGCGACCATCCCGAAGAAGTCCTCCTGCGTCCACCGGTCGTGCGGGTGATCGTGGCACTGGGCGCAGCGGATCCGGACGCCGAGGAAGACGGACGACGCCTTCCCGGTGAGCTCCTCGACCTTCAGGCGCAGGCCGCGCTCGTTGAAGTCGAGGAACTGCGCGATGAACGACGTCTCGGGCTTGTCCTTGATGGTGCCGCCGGCCGTGATGAGCTCCTGCGCGATGGCATCCCAGCCCGCGCCGTCGGCGAGCCGTTCGCGGATCCACTTCTGGAAGCCGCCGCGGTTCACGTTGTATTCGTAGTCGCGCGGGAAGCCGATCAGCGCGGCCGCGAGGCGCGACGACCAGAAGTCGAGGAACGCGTCGGAAGCGATGAGCGCGTCGATTTTCTTTGTCCGCTTGTCGGCGTCCTTCGACTCGATGAACGCGCGGGCCTCGTCGGCGGTCGGGATCGTGCCGACCAGGTCGAGCGTGATGCGGCGCAGGAAGTCGGCGTCGTCACAGAGGGTGGCGGGGGAGATGCCCTGCTCCTTCCAGAGCGATTCCATGGCGGCGTCGATGGGGTTGGGGTCCTGCCCCGAGGGAACGAAGCGAGTCGAGGGGTCCTGGGCCAGCGGCGCCAACACAGCCAGAGCCAGCAGTACGCTTCTCATGTCGCCTGTCCCCTTACAGCTCTAATTGGACGGTGAAGAAAAGGTTCGGGTGTAAGAATTCTGCTACGCGCCGTTGACGGGCGCTTCGCAGAATGAAATCGCCGAACCGGACCGGTTGTACTATCTGCTAAGGTATTCGGCCATAGCGGTCTCCGGAAACGGTCCACGGTCGTACGGTCCACGGTCCTACGGTTTACGGGAGTCTTCGATGCTTCTAGAGCGGATCGCGCAGCAGATCAACGCCATCGACTTCGACGTCATCGATCGCATCGCGTACCGTGCGTTCGTCCAGACGACGAAGAGCATCTACGAGGCGAACCACCGGCCGACGAAGGAGAAAGGCGATCCGAAGATCGGGGGCCATCCTGCGGCCTGTTCGTCATCGATCCAGATTCTCTCGGCGCTCCACCTCGTCGTCCGCCAGCCGGGCGACTACGTCTGCTGCAAACCGCACGCCGCGCCCGCCGATCACGCGCTCCAGCTGCAGCTCGGCCTCTACCGCGACCACGTGCGCAACACCTGGATGAGCGACGAGGAGGCGAAGCACGTCATGTACCGGCTCCGCCAGTTCCCCGAGGGGAAGGACCAGCCGGTGCTGCAGTCCTACCACGCGGAGAGCGACCCCGACAGCCACAACTGGCTGCCGTCGGGCTCGGTCGGCATCCCGCCCGTCGTCTCGCAATACCAGGCGCTGGCCTATCGCTACGCCGAAGATCACGGCCTCGAAGTCCCGAAGGAGGCGCACTTCTGGTCGCTGGTCGGCGACAGCGAATTCCGCGAGGGCTCGCTGATGGAGGCGATGCCCGACGCCGCCGAGCGCGAGCTCGGGAACGTGACCTGGATCATCGACTACAACCGGCAGAACCTCGACGGCACGCGGATCCCGAACTACCGCAGCATGAACGGGACCGATGCCGACCGCATCGAGCGGACGGCGATCGCCAACGGCTGGGAAGTGATCCAGGTCCGCCACGGCAAGCTGCGGCGCGAATCGTTCAAGCGTCGGGGGGGCGCACGGCTCAAGTCGGTCCTGGAGAACCAGTTCAGCGACTACGAGTTCCAGATGTTCCTGTGGCGCCGCCGCGGCGATCTCTCGCGCGCGCGGCTGATCGAGCTCGATCCCGCGCTCAAGCCGCTGCTCGCGGACTATTCGGACGACCAAGTGCAGGCGATCTTCGCGGACCTCGGGGGCCACGACGTCCAGGCGATGGCCGAGGCGCTTCTCGCCTCGCGCCGTGACACGACGCGCCCGACGATCATCATCGCGCACACCGCGAAGGGCTGGGGACTCGAAATGTACGCGGCGCCGGGCAACCACTCCGCACTGCCGGGCGATGAGGAGATGAAGCGGCTGATCGCCCAGGCGGGGCTGACGGAGGAGGATCCGTTCGCGCTCTTCGCGGCCGAGACCCCGGAGGCGAAGTACCTGGCGAAGCGGCGTGAGGAGCTGCGCGAGGGGATCGAATCGCAGCTGACGCTGCGCGACCGCAACCTCGAGAAGGTCCGCCAGGAGATCGCGTCGGCGGGCAGCATCATCCCGGAGTCGCTCGACATCGACCTGACGATGTTCCCCATGGTCCACACGCAGTGGATGTGGGGCCAGCTCGCGGCGAAGCTCGTGCGGCTCGGCAACGAGCAGGAGCGCAGCAAGCCCGGCGCTCCGCCGCTGACGGACCGCGACAAAATGTGGGCCACGATGGCCGACCTGATCCTGACGATGGCCCCCGATGTCGGCACGTCGACCAACGTGAACCCGTCGATGAACGAGAAGATCTACGGCCCGTCGCCGTCGGCCGTCCTGCGCGACACGCTGGTGATCAAGGAGAGCGGGCGGCCCGACCTCAACCCGAGCGAGGCCGCGTGGACGCGCCACATCCGGTTCGAGATCGCCGAAGCGAACTGCATGAGCGCCGCCGGGTCGTTCGGCAAGATGTACCACCACGTCGGCATCCCGTTCCTGCCGATGATGACGGTCTACGACTTCTTCATCAAGCGCGCGCTCGACCAGTTCTTCTACAACCTCTATTGGAAGTCGGGCTTCATCTGCATCGGCACGCCGTCGGGCGTGACGCTCTCACCGGAAGGCGCCCAGCACTCGTGGAAGAGCGACATCCAGATTCCGAACCTCGTCACGTGGGAGCCGGCGTACGCAAAGGAGCTCGACTGGATCGTCTCCGACGCGGTGAAGCGCCATTTCACGGGCGACAACATCGCGCGGCAGGGCGTGCTGGTGCGCTGCGTCACGCGGTCGATCCAGCAGAGCGAGTTCCTCCAGCGGCTGCGGCGGTCGAAGAAGTACAAGCTCGGCCTGCAGGAGGGGCAGAAGCTGACGATCGAGGAGAATCCGCGGCCGGGCGCGGTGCGCGAGGATCTCGTCGAGACGATGTCGGACAAGGAGATCTTCGACCTGGTCCGCCGGGACGTCCTCGAGGGCGGCTACCGCCTCATCGACTACCGCGGCTACGACGACTACGAACCCGGCGACAACGTCGTGCACCTGTTCGCGATGGGCTCGCTCGTGACGGAGGCGATCCGGGCGAGCGACCGGCTCTACAAGGAGGGCATCTACGCGAACGTCATCGTCGTCACGTCGCAGGATCTGCTCCTCGGGAACCTCGCGCATGAGAACGGGTACGAGCATCTGCGGAAGAACCTGCACATCACGGGCGACCTGCACGTGTCGCGGTTCGAGGTCGGCGGCGGCGTCCATCGCGTCGCGAACCGGCGCATCCCGATCGTCTCCGCGTCCGATGGCGAGCCCGGGCTGCTCGACAACATCGGGAGCATCGTCGGCGTGAAGCAGGTTCCGCTGGCGGTGAGGCACTTCTCGAAGTGCGGCCGGCCGGCGGAGGTCTTCCACTACCAGGAGATCGACCACGAGGCGCTCTACGAGGCGGCCCATCGCGTGCTGAGGTTCGCGGCGGACGAAGGCGTGCGGATCCGATAGTGACGGACTTCAAGGCCGACGAGAAGGCGCGATGGGACAGCGTCGCCCTCGGGTGGAAGAAGTGGTGGGCGACGTTTGAGCGCGGGGCAGGGCCGCTGAGCGAGGCGGTCGTCGCGGCGGCCGGCGTGGCCTCGGGCCATCGCGTGCTCGATCTCGCGACCGGGATCGGTGAGCCGGCGGTGACGGCGGCGAAGCGCGTCGGTCCGTCCGGGAGGGTCATCGCGGCCGACCTGTCGCCGCAGATGCTCGCGATCGCGGCGGAGCGCGCGGCGTCGCACGGACTCACGAACGTCGAGACGAAAGTCGTCGACGGCGATCTGGTCGATTTCGCCGCGCAGAGCTTCGACGCGATCACGGTTCGGTGGGGGCTGATGTTCTTCGAGAAGCCGGGCGAATCGCTGAAGCGGCTGAAGGCGCTGCTGAAGCCGGGAGGGCAGCTCGCGGCGGCCGTGTGGGCCGAGCCGTCGAGGGTGCCGATGCTCGCCATTCCGGCCGCGACCGTTCGCGCCGTGCTGAAACTCCCGCCTCCACCGCCGGGACCGGGCCCCTTCGCGCTGTGCGATGAGCCGGCGCTGAAGAAGCTCGTCGAGGAGGCGGGCTTTCGTGACGTCAAGACGCAGCGGCTGCCGGTGGCGTTCGACTTCGAGTCGACGCGCGAGTACGTCGCGATGATGCAGGACTGCGCGGCGCCGATCAACCTGCTGCTGGCAGCCCATCCGGTAGAGGTCCGCGCCCGGGCCTGGAGCGCGGTCGAAGAGGCGGCGAGAGCCTATCTCAAAGACGGGCGCGTGCGGTTGACGAGCGAGAGCATCCTGGTTGCCGGGACCGCCTAAATAGCCGTTCACGGAATTTGGATAGCCAAATTCCGGTGAACAGCGGTTTATCCTCGACACGACATGTGATGCGTGCATCGGCCGGCTCCGGCCGGCCGCGGCGCCCGCCGCAGAGCGCTTCCGCCGGCAGCGGAAGCCGCTCTGGAGTCACGAAGGGCGCCGCCATGTCGTGTCGAGGATAACCGACCGCTCGTGATGTACAAACATCACGAACGGTCATTTAGGCGAACATCGTCTCCTTGAACACCTTCACCATCACGTCATCGCCCGCGACCTTCACCTCGTAGCACTTCACCTTGATCTGCGGGATGCGGAGATAGCATCCCGTGCGCAGATCGAACGGCCACGCATGCTTGCGGCAGACGACGGCGCCGTTGTGGATCGAGCCGTCGTGGAGCGGCGTTCCCTGGTGCGGGCAGACGTCCTTCATGGCGAGGAACACCCCGCCGTCGTTGGCGACGACCACCGGGACGCCGTCGATCTCGCGGCCGAGCAGTTTGCCGGGCGCGATGTCGGCGACCTTCGCGAAGAAGACGAAATCAGGTTCTGACATGGGTGGCGCCACCGTCGACCTTCACATCATAGTTGCCGGCGCGCAACGGAGGCAGGTCACAGAGGGTCATCTCAACACCCGCCGCAGCAGGGGTACGACCACTTCCATCGGCAGGCCGACGACGTTGCTGAAGCTCCCCTCGACGCGCACGACGAGCGGGTCATTCGATTCCTGGATGGCGTAGCTGCCCGCGAAGCGTCGCGGGTCGCGTCGGCGGCAGACGCGCTCGATCGCGGCGCGGTCGTTCGGCCGCATCGTGACGCGCGAGATCGCCACGCGCTCGATGACCCTCGGGCCGCGGCGAAGCACAAGCCCCGTCGCGAGGTCATGAGTCCGGCCCGCGAACTTCAGGAGCGTCTCCACGCCGTCGGCGAAGCTCCTCGCCTTCCCGTAGAAGCGGCCCTCGAGCATGATCATCGTGTCGGCGGAGAGGACCCAGTCGGTGGGATGGCGTCGTGCGACGACGGCGCCCTTGCGCCGCGCGTTCTCGATCGCGGCCTCCTTGAGCGTCCGGCCCCGGCCCTGGAGTTCGTGCGCCGCCGAGACATCGACGATAAACTCAAAGCGCGCATCGCGAAGCAGCTGCGCGCGCGCCGGTGAGGCCGAGGCGAGGACCAACATTGGCGTGGCAGTGTACGAAAGGACGCCGGCGATGCATCTATTGAGTATGAGAACCCTCCCCTTCATGGCCGTGGCGATGCTGCTGGCGCTGCCCGCCAGCGCCCGTCCGCGAATGACGGTCCCGGCGGGATACACCGAGACGACCCTGACGACGTCGCTCCAGCGGCCCGTCGCGCTCGCCTGGATTCCCGGCGGACGGCTGCTCATCGCCGAGCAGTACACGGGGGCGATCCGGGTCTTCAAGAACAGCGCGCTGCTGGCGACGCCGTTTGCCACGATTTCCCCGATCAACACGAACAACAACGAGACGGGGTTCGTCGGCCTCTGCGCCGATCCGAATTTCGCCGCGAACGGCTATGTCTACGCCTTCGCCACGCAAACCGCGACCGTGCAGCGCATCTGGCGCATCACGACCAACGGGGTCAACTTCACCGGCGACACGGGGACGGTCGGCGCGACGCCGCTCATCGACAACATCCCGTCGAACAACGTCAACCACAACGGCGGCGGGATCGGGTTCGGCCCGGACGGCAAGCTCTACGTGAGCGTCGGCGAGAACGGCAGCGCGACCCAGGCCGAAGCGCAGAACACGACGACGTGGCGCGGAAAGATCCTGCGCTTCAACGCCGACGGATCGATCCCGACCGACAACCCGTTCGGCGCGACGAACGCGATCCACTGCCACGGCCTCCGCAACAGCTTCCGGTTCGCGTGGCGGCCGAGCGGATCCCTCATCGCCACGGAGAACGGGCCGAACGTCGACGACGAGATCAACAAGATCGTCGCCGGCGCGAATTACGGCTGGCCCAACGACACCGGTCCCAACACGAACCCGGCGTACACGAACCCCCTCTTCACCTTCGGGACGACGATTTCCATCACGGGGATCGTCTTCTACGGCGGATCGACGCTTCCGTTCAGCGGCGAGATGCTCTACGTCGACTACAAGAACGGACGCATCCGTCGGATGACGCTCGACGGCGCCGACGCGGTCACGAGCGGGCCGACCGACTTCGTCACCGGCGCGAACCAGCCGGTCGATCTCGCCATCGGACCCGACGGCGCGCTCTACTATTCCACGCTCGTCGGCGGCCTCTACAAGGTGCAGGCGAACGGCACCGGCAACCTCGCGCCGACCGCGTCGTTCACCGCGACCCCGACCGGGGGCGCTCCGCCGCTGCTCGTGAACGTCAATGCGTCGGCGTCGTACGACTCCGATGGCTCGATCGCGTCGTACTCGTGGGATTGGGGCGACGCCTCTCCTCTCGGATCGGGAATCGCGGCGTCGCACACCTATGCCGCGCAGGGCAGCTACACGCTCCAGCTGACGGTGACCGACAACCAGGGGGCGATCGGGACCTCGTCGCAGGGGATCATCGTGACGACGGGCAATCCGCCACCGTCGGCACACATTGAGAGCGCGACGCCGTCGACGGGTGCCGCGCCCCTGCTGGTGCAGTTCTCCGGGCACGGCCATGACGACGCGAACGGGCTCACGCATGCGTGGAACTTCGGCGACGGCTCCGCGGTGGTGACGTTTACGAACGTCGTTGCGGATTCGAACACCAACCCGAGCCACACGTTCGCGGCCGATGGAGCCTACCTCGTGACTCTCACGGTGACGGACGCCGGCGCGCTGACCAGTCTCCACTCGGTCCCGATCACCGTCGGTTCGGGTGCGGGCGGCGGCGGCGGGGGCGGGAAGGAGAAGCGCTGCGGGCTCCTCGGGCTCGAGGCCATGGGGCTGCTGCTCCTCCGGCGGCGGCGGCGGTAGCTATACTGTCCGCTCGATGACGACCGACCTCGCGCGCAGCATCCTCATCGCGGGAAAGCGGGTCCGCGTTCTTCAGTCGCCGATGGCGGCGTGCACCGATCTGCCTTATCGCCGGATCGCCCGCCGGTTCGGCTGCGGCATGGCGTACTGCGAGATGGTCCGCGATCGCGCCGTCGTCGCACGCAATGACGCGACGATGGAGATGCTCGCGACGGCCGACGACGATCATCCGCTCGGAATGCAGCTCCTTGGCCGCGATCCCGCGACGCTCGCCGAGGCGGCGATGATCCTCGAGGGCCTTGGGGCCGACGTCATCGACCTGAACCTCGGCTGCCCCGTGAACCGCATCGTTGCCGACGCGTGCGGATCGGCGCTCCTGAAGGAGCCTGAGCAGGTCGGCCGGATCCTCGAGAAGCTCGTGCCCTCCGTCAAGATCCCGGTCACGATCAAGATGCGGACCGGATTCAGCGAGGGAGACGACGAGCGGTTCATCCGGCTCGTGCGGATCGCGAGCGCGACGGGCATCGCCGCGATCACGGCGCACGGTCGGACGCGCAAGCAGGGCTTCTCGGGGATGGCGAACCTCGACGCGATCCGGGCGGTGAAAGCGAACGCGTCGTGCCCCGTCGTGGGGAACGGAAACATCCGCACGGGCGCCGATGCGGCCCAGATGTTCGAGGCGACCGGCTGCGACGCCGTGATGGTCGCCCGCGGCGCGCTGGGTAATCCGTGGATCTACAGGGACATCGAGTCGTATCTCGACACCGGCGTCGCCGCGGCGAAGGCCGGGCCGGCGGAGCGCGCCGCCGTGCTGGAGGAGCACTTCCGGCTGCTCTGCTGCCACTACGGCGACGCCCTGGCCGTGCGCCGCATGCGCCGGATCGTGCCGTGGTACGTGAAGGGCGTGCCGGGGTCAGCGGAGATGCGGAACCGGTCCAGTGCGTTGACGACGCCGGCGGAGTTCGAGGCGATCGCGAAGGCGTTCGCCGCCGCGGATCCGGCCTCATGCCTGCCGCCGGGTGTGTGGGGCGCGGACGGCACGTTTGGAGAGACGAATGAGTAGCTGGCTGCTAGCTACTCCCTAGTCGTCCGTGAGCCGCGGGTTGTACGGCGTCTTCAGCCGCTCCTTGACCTCGACCTGCTCGTACTCCTTCACCTGCTCGGAGTTGAACTGCTTCCCGCACTCGAAGCTGGTGCAGCGGTACTCCTTCGCATCGGAGGGGGAGAAGGCGTTGATCTCGTTCTTCTTCACGCGCGTGCCGCCGCAGTACGGGCACATGGCCTTCTGCCAGTACTTCGGCTTGGCGGCCTCGACGACCTTCTGGCCCGTCACCTCGTCGGTGACCATCTTCTTGATCGTCACGCGGCCGGCGGCGGCATCCTTGCAGTAGTGGCAGTACTTGCCGAAGCCCTTGTGGGTGCACTCGAACTTGCGGCGCTCCATCCGGACCTTGTGAGCCATCTGCGTCTCCTGTCTTGGGCCGAGCCCTTCGACTCGCCGCCTTCCGATGGGGGCGGCTCGCTCAGGGCCGAGCATTAGACGGAGTAGCGCGCCCGAATTCAAGGGGGAGAACGAAGGGCGTCGGACCGTCGGACCGTCGCCCCCGGTCCCAAATCACGGTCTTGACGGTCCACGGTCGTACGGTCTACGGTCTACTCCCCGTTCTCATTCGCCAACTTCCTTCAGTTTGTCGCGCACGAACTTGAAGGCTTCGGTCGCCTCCCGCGTGTCGTACGTCTTTCCGCATGCCTCGTTGATGCGGCTGAAGAGCTCGTTGGAGTGCTTGAGCAGGTTCTTGATGGTCTTGAGCTTCTCGCGCAGTTCGGGCTTCTGGGCCTCGGTGTAGTTGTTCATGATCCCCTCGACCGACTTCAGCAGTTTCAGCCCCTCCGCCGCGTCCTTCGCCGCCTCCGCCTCGAGGTCCTTCGCATATCGCTCGACGGCCGCGTCGAACGCGCGCTGGTGCGAGGTCACGTCGTAGGGCTTGCTCGCCGCCGTCGCGGCGCACTTGTAGGCGTCAAGCCCGTCGCGCATGTCGCGCAGCCCCTGCTCGATCGCCGTCATCGCCTTCTCCTTCGCGTCGCCGGCCGCGGAGAGGTTCGGCATCTGCGCGTCGATGACGCCCCGCCCCTTGTCGCAGAGCACCTTCGCCTCGCCCTCGAGCCGGGCGAGCGTCTTGTCGAAGAGGCCCTGCAGATCGCCGACGGGGTACTTCATCCCCGTTTTCTTTTCGGCCTTCCGGTAGTAGTCGAGCCCCTGGCGCAGGGTGCCGAGCGCCTCGAAGACGCGCTTGCGGAGTTCGGCGCGGTCGAGCGGCCCCGAGTTGTTGTAGGCGATCACGTCGCGGTCGAGCGCGGTCTTGCCCTTCTGGCAGAGATCGCGGCCCTCGAGCTCCTCCGCCGGCGTCGTCGCCGCCTCGGCGGCTTTCGGTTTGGCTGTCTTTTTCTCGGCCTCGGGCCCGCCGCTGTTCATCATCACGACGACGAGAATGATCACGAGGACGCCGCCGCCGGCGCACGCCCCGATGATGATCGGCAGGTTGCTCTTGGCGGGGGCATCGGGCCGCGCCGCCGCTCCTCGCGGCTTGTTCTCGCCCGTCGCGGCCTTCATGGAACGGGTCTGCTTCGGATTGCGTTGAGTCGCCATTCGACCCGGGCGCGCTAGGCGCCCCCTCGCTCATGGCAAGCCATGGGGATGAGCATAGGGCCGCCTCTGCTCGAGCGCGAGACAAAACCGCGCCGCGGGCGGAACGCCGCCCGCCGCTGGCCCGAGGTCCGTTATTGCTGGAACTCGTCTGCGCACATCGGTATCCTTCCGCCGCCAAGGAGGAGGATTCATGAGCGGCAACGCACGTCAACTCGCGATCCAGGCCATCGCGGAAAAGCGCCCGGTGTCGTCGGGCGTCGACTATTCCAAGAAGGCCGTCACGGAGCTTTACGGGGAGAACCTCTTCAGCATGGCCGTCATGCAGAAGGCGCTCCCGAAGAACGTCTTCGATTCGCTCCAGCGCACGATCGAGCACGGAGAGAGGCTCGATCCGGTGCACGCCGACACGATCGCCAACGCGATGAAGGAGTGGGCGATCGCGCGCGGCGCGACGCACTACACGCACTGGTTCCAGCCGATGACCGGTCTCACCGCCGAGAAGCACGACGCCTTCGTCTCCTACACCGGCACGGGCGTCGCGATCACCGAGTTCTCGGGCAACACGCTCATCAAGGGCGAGCCTGACGCCTCCAGCTTCCCGTCGGGCGGCATCCGCGCCACTTTCGAGGCGCGCGGCTACACCGCGTGGGATCCGACGAGCCCCGTGTTCCTGGTGGACGTCGCCAACGGCAAAACGCTATGCATCCCGACCGCGTTCTGCGGCTACGGCGGCCATGCGCTCGACGAGAAAACGCCGCTGCTGCGGTCGATCGAGGCGCTCTCGAAGTCGGCCGTGCGGCTCCTGAAGCTGCTCGGCCGCGGCGATGTGAAGCGCGTGACGACGACACTCGGCCCGGAGCAGGAGTACTTCCTGGTCGACAAGGCATTCCACGTCCAGAGGCCCGACCTCATCGGCTGCGGGCGCACGCTGTTCGGCGCGAAGCCGCCGAAGGGGCAGGAGCTCGAGGACCATTACTTCGGCTCGATCCGTCCGCGCGTCCTCGCGTTCATGATGGACACGGAGGCGGAGTGCTACAAGCTCGGCATTCCGATCAAGACGCGGCACAACGAAGTCGCGCCGGCGCAGTTCGAAGTCGCGCCGATCTTCGAGCGGTCGAACCTGGCGGCCGACCACAACATGCTGGTGATGGAGATCTACCGTACCGTCGCGAACAAGCACGGCTTCCACTGCCTGCTGCACGAAAAGCCGTTCGCGGGCATCAACGGATCGGGCAAGCACAACAACTGGTCGATGTGCGACGACCGGGGGAACAACCTGCTGGAGCCGGGCCACTCGCCCGAAAGCGACGCGCAGTTCCTCGTCTGCCTGACGGCGGTGATCCGTGCCGTCAACAAGTGGGCGAAGCTGCTGCGCGCCGGCATCGCGACGCCGGGGAACGACCATCGCCTCGGCGCGAACGAGGCGCCGCCCGCCATCATCAGCGTCTACCTCGGCGACAAGCTCAACGAGGTCGTCCTGGGCCTCGTCGCGGGCACGAAGGGCGTGAGCCGCCAGGGCGGAAAGCTCGACATCGGCGTGCAGGCGCTGCCGGCGCTCCCGCGCGACGCGTCGGACCGCAACCGCACCTCGCCGTTCGCCTTCACCGGCAACAAGTTCGAGTTCCGGGCGGTGGGGTCGTCGCAGAACATCGCGCGGCCGAACACCTACCTGAACACGATCGTTGCCGACTCTCTGGACCACGTCGCCAACGAGATCGAGAAGCGGACGAAGGGCGGCAAGAGCCTGCACGACGCGATCCAGGCGGTCGTGCAGGAGACGCTCGCCGAGAACCAGCGGGTGATCTACAACGGCGACAACTACACGAAGGAGTGGTACGCCGAGGCGGAGAAGCGCGGCCTCCCGAACCTCCGCAACACGGTCGATGCCTCCGGCGTTCTCGCGGAGCCCGAGGTCGCGGCGCTCTTCGCGCGCCACGGCGTGCTGAGCGAGGAGGAGACGCTGGCGCGCCACAAGATCCTGCTCGAACACTACGTGAAGACGATCAACATCGAGGCGCTGCTGACGTCGTCGATCGCGATGCAGCAGATCCTGCCGGCGGCGCTGAAGTACCAGCGCGAGGTCGCCGAGACGATCCTGAAGACGCGCGAAGCGGCGCGGAGTCCGAACACGGCGGGACCCGAACTCGTTCTGGGCAGGGTGTCGGACCTTTCCACGCAGCTGACCGACGCGATCGAGAAGCTCGACAAGGTGCGGACCGAGGCCGACGCGCACCACGGCGACCTGACCGCGCACGCGAAGTTCTACCGCGACAAGGTTGTGCCGGCGATGGAGGCCGTGCGCGCGGCGGCGGACGGGCTGGAGCTGGTCACCGATGATGCGCTCTGGCCGCTGCCGAAGTACCGCGAAATGCTGTTCGTTTACTAGAGCCGAGTACGCGCCAGGAACGGGCCCCGGGGGAGACCTCGGGGCCCTTTTGTTTTGGCGGGGACCTTCGCCGCGGGACAGCCCGGTCCCACGCCGGAAGGGTGTTACTTCTTGATGCGCTCGGTGAAAGCGGCGAGTGCGCCTTCCGCCATGGCACGCTGCTCCGGACGGACGAGGGTCGGCAGGTTCTCGACGATTGCCCGGTGTTCCTCCGCCGCCAGCCGACCGATGTGCTGGAACATTTCATCGTCGATGATGCCGACCTTTCCAACCGTCCGGCACAGGATCGGCACCGCCGAGGGGTCGTTGAGTCGCGCCAGGTACAGACCCTGAAAGTAATCGAGGCTTTCGGGCGCAGGGGACGAACGCAGAGTGTCGTGAAGCAGGTCTGGGCTTCTCTTCAGCAAGGCCTCTGCCGCGTGCATTGAGACGCTGTAGTGCCAGGCCGCCACGGTTGCGGCGAGCGCGCGATCGGCTTCAACGCCCTCAAACCGCTCGATAGCGCGTTCGGCGGCGAGATTGTCGGGCATCAGATCCGCTTCCGCCGCCTCCGTCAGGTACGGCAGAGCCTCCCTAATGCCCAGCATTCCTACGGCCATGCAGAGCCACTCTGCATCGCACGCCGATCGAATCGACTTCATCCGCTGTAGCAGGACGGATGGGGCGAAGCAGGATCCAAGTTCCTCCAGCAGTGCCCGGGCGCGCGAGTCGGTTTCGCTGGTGCGGAGCCCGGTCAGGGCGACGAACTGCTTACAAACCGAGGACGGGGCTCGAACGCGCATCAACAGCACAAGCGCCTGAAGCCGCACGTAGCGGTCTGGATGAGAGAGAGCGTACTTGAGCCGCGACTCGGCCGTACGCACACGAATGGCGCAACTGAATTGGACAGCCGGTTGCAGATCGGGGTACTGCAAGAAGTACATGCAGGCGAGATCGAAGCCCTGGAATGTCTCCGGCTCACCGAGGAACAGGACGCTTTCCTCAGCCTGCCATCGTTCTTGCTTAAAGAACGCTTCGCCGCAGCGCCACACCGAGACGGCGTCATCAATCCTGTCCGGCGGCCGCAACGCGATTTGTGCCGGCGCGACGGGTCCTGCTGCAGGGCCGGCTGCCGGGTGAGCCTTGTGGCACGCCGCCAGAGCGGCCAACAGGAACAGACACGACGTGGCTCGCATGCAGAGTGGAACGGAGACACGGCCCAGCGGTTCGGTTCGGCGCGGGACGTGCCTCGTGGGACCGTCGTGGACGAACGACGTGGGATGAGGGACCCTACTAGAGCACCAGGCTGAGCCCAAACTTCCGCAGCCACTTCTCCTGCTCGCGGTAGCTCGGGCACAGCTCTTCCACTTTCGCCCAGTACGCCTTCGAGTGGTTGAGATGGACCCGGTGGCCGAGCTCGTGGCAGACCAGGTAGGTCGCGACGGCGTCGGGCGCGAGCAGGATGCGCCAGTTGAAGGAGATCGTGCCGTTCGGGTAGCAGGTGCCCCATCGCGTCTTCTGATCGCCGATGACGATCTTTTTGAAGCGCAGTCCGTGCTTCTCCGCGATAAGCTTCGCGCGCAGGCTGAGCTCGCGCTGCGCCTCGGCGGAGTACCACGCCTTCAACGTCTCGCGGATGGTCCTCGCGGTGCGGCGGGGGACCGCCATGATGAGCGAGTCTCCGAGGCGCCCGACGCGCGCCGGGCCGAGGCTGAGGTCGAGCGTGAGCTCGCCGCCCAGGTAGGGGACCTTCGCACCGTGCTCCAGTGTCCGGTCCGGGATGATCGTCGCCAGGCGCTCGAACCGCTTGAGTGTGCGGAAGAGCCATCGACGTCGCGAGCGCAGGAACGACTCGGCCTTCGATTCGGGATCGCCCGCCGGCAGCGTCACGCGCAGACCGGTGCGCAGGCCGACCTCGGCGCGGATCCACTTCGCGCGATTGCTGCGACGAAGTGTGAACGCGACGTGTCGGCCCTCAATGTCGAGGGTTCTAGCCTCCGCCTCCACCACTCACCGTCTCCCCAGGCTCCGTCCCTTCGACGCCGTCGATGCTGCGCATCGACTTGCTCAGGGCGAGCATACCCCTATCCACCGCCACCGCCGCCTATTGTCTCACCGGGTTCGGTCATTTTCCGAAGATCAAACGCCTTCTCCGCCTGCTCCGGCGTGATCAGCTTCTTCTCGAGCGCGAGCTGCTTCACGCCGACCTTCTTCTTGAACGCCTCCTTCACCAGCTCCGCCGCCTTCTCGTAGCCGATCAACGGATTGAGCACCGTCGCGAGCGACAGGCTCTTCTGCGCAAGCTCCTCGCAGCGCTCTTCGTTGGGCGCGAGTCCGTCGACGCACTTCTCCGCGAAGACCTTCGCCGTGTTGGCCATCAGCGACATCGACGAAAGCAGGTTGTCGACCATCACGGGGATCATCACGTTGAGCTCGAATGCGCCGCCCTGGCCGCCGATCGCAATCGCGGCGTCGTTGCCGATCACCTGCGCAGCGACCTGCGTCATCACCTCGCTCATCACGGGATTCACCTTGCCGGGCATGATCGACGAGCCGGGCTGCAGGTCCGGGATCTGGATTTCCGCCAGGCCGCCCAGCGGGCCCGAGCCCATCCAGCGGATGTCGTTGGCGATCTTCATGAAGCTGCACGCCAGGCCCTTGAGCGCGCCGCTCACCATGACCATGTCGTCGCGCGCGCCCTGCGCCTCGAAGTGGTCCTCGGCTTCGCGCACCTCGATCGTCAGCCGCTTCGAGAGGATCTCGCAGACCATCGACGCGAACTTCGGGTGGGAGTTGATGCCGGTGCCGACCGCGGTGCCGCCGATGGCGAGTTCGTGGAGCCCCGTCGCGGCGCGGTCGACCTGGTCGATGCCCTTGGCGATCTGCCGCGCGTAGCCGGCGAACGGCTGGCTCAACCGCACGGGCATCGCGTCCATCAGGTGGGTGCGGCCGAGCTTGATGACCTTGTCGAATTCCTTCGCCTTCGCGGCGAGCGACTTCCGGAGCTTCTCGAGCGCCGGCTTCAGGTCCTGGCTCCACGCGAGCAGCGCGGACAGGTGGCACGTGGTGGGGATGATGTCGTTCGACGACTGGCCCTTGTTGACGTGGTTGTTCGGATGGACCGGCTTGTACTCGCCGCGCCTGCCGCCCATCGACTCGCTCGCGAGGTTCGCGAGCACCTCGTTCATGTTCATGTTCGTCGAGGTGCCGGAGCCGGTCTGGAAGACATCGAGCGGGAACTGGTCGTCGTGCCGCCCGGCCGAGACGGCATCGGACGCGTCGACGATCGCCTGGACCACCGGGGGTTCGAGCCGCTTGAGCGCGAGATTCACCTCGGCGCAGGCGCGCTTGAGGTGGGCGAGCGCCGCGATGAACTGGCGCGGGAAGCGGCGGCCGCTGATGGGGAAGTTGTCGATGGCGCGCTGCGTCTGCGCTCCCCACAGCGCGCTGTCGGGGACCTCGACGAAGCCGAGCGAGTCCTTCTCTTTGCGGAAGCCCATGAAAAAGACCTCAATGTTCGATGTTCGATGTTCGATGTTCGAGGTTCGATGTGATGTCCGATGTGGAAAGAGTAGCGTCCTCTGACCGGGAGACAAGGAATTGAGCGATGGCCGAGTTTCTGGCCGTCTACTGCTTGGCGTAGTACGGATTCACGCCCGCCGCGTGATCGGTCACGTCGACGATGTCCGTCACTTCGGGAGCGACGTCGCGGATCGCGTTTTCGACCCCGAGCTTGAGTGTCGCGGTCGACGACGCACAGCCCTGGCAGCCGCCCGCCATCTGGATGAAGACGACGGTGCCGCGGACGTCGATGAGGTTGATCGATCCGCCGTGCGCCGCGATCGCGGGGTTGATTCGGCTTTCGAGCGTCTCGGTGATCTTGCGGCGAATCCCGGCCTCGGCCGACCCGCTGCCCCCGGCGGTGCGGTAGCTCTCAAGCACCGCGGGCTTGCCCGAGCGGATGTGATCGCGAATCTGGACGGCGGCCTGCTTCGCCGTGGACCGCCAGTCGTCCAGTGGAGACTGCGCGCTGACGGTCACCAGGTTTCCGCCCATCAGAACCGACTTGATGCCCGCGATGGCGAGGAGCCGCTGCGCAAGCGGGGAGTGGGTGGCCATCTCGTCCGAAGCGATGTACGCGGTGCCCTCGAGGATCGGGCGGTCGATCACGAACTTGCAGCTTCGGCCCGCGGCGTCGGGCTCGGCCGTGATCTTGATGTCCTCCACCACCGGAGAATAGCCGCGCCCGAGCCGCACCGCAAGCGTGGGCTACTCCACCGTCGGCTTCCCGGCCTTCACCCACGCGCTGTACCACAGGCTGGCCGCCCACACCGCCGCCTTCGCCAGCTGCTTCTCCGTCATCTCGTGCAGCTTCTCGTGCAGGATCTTGTAGTACGCCTCGCTGCGCTGCTTCGGCAGCTTGCCGTCCTTGTCGGGCTTCAGCAGCGGCTCCTTCGACGTCGCCTCCGTGTCGGCGGCAAGGAGCTCGTCGACCCGCTTGAGGCTGTCGAGCGCGACGGCGAACGTCGCCTCGAAGGGGTCCTCGATCAGCTTCGCCTCGGTGATGAGCGTGGCGACCACCTTCTCGTAGTCGCCGCTGTTGAGCATCTCGGTCTCGTAGCGCGCGTGCACGCCGTCGTTCTTCGTCAGCTGCCCGTCGTAGTTCGCGCAGGCGTGAAGCGGCTGGTGCGCGTCGCCGGCATAGTGTCCCATCCACGCGGAGAGCTCGACGATCTTCGCGACGTCCTTCGCCTTCCAGGCGGCGACGAGGCTGTCGAAGGTCTCCCGCACGCGCCAGGGAAGAAGTCCGGAGCGTAGGAACGGGTCGAGCCCGTGCTTCTTGATCCCCTCGTCGATCGATCGCGGGTAGTTCTTCGGATCGCCGAACTGGTCGATGTCGATGAAGTGGTAGATGTCCTCGGCGCCGGTCTTCCGCTTCGCTTCGTCCGGCTCCATCGCCTTGGAGGTGATCTCCTTCTCGTGCTTCTCGTAGAAGGCCTTGAGCTCGGCGGGCAGGCAGCGGCACGCGAGCTTGTTCACCATCTCGTGGCCCTTCTTGCCCCACGCGAGGGCCGGCGCCGCCGCGACGGCGACGAGCAGGAAGATGCGAAGCGTCTGTTTCATGGCGGCAGTCTAGCTTCCGACGCCGTCGATTTCACGACCGGGATTTCAGACGACGTCCGTTTTTGACCACCGGCTCTCCTGTATCGTCATATAGGACATGCGAAGAACCCCGCTGCTCGGCCTGCTCGCGCTCCTCCCGCTGGCCTCAATCGCCTCCCCGTCCCGCCGCCACGATCTCGACGTGCAAGTCAGCGCAGGGTCGCCCCTCGACTGGCTCAGCGACCTCCCGCGCCCCATCCCGACCGTCGACCGCACGCGGCTCGGCGGCGCCGCCGGAAGCGCCACGATGGTCGAGGAGCCGCCGCACGTCCAGGCCACCGACGTCTTCTCGTTCGCGCGCATCACGACCGTCGACCTCATCGGCGAGATTCCCTGGACCGTCCGCGGCCGGTCGGAGACCGACAGCGCCTATCCGCCGCCCGTCCGCGACGACATCCTCTGGCTCGCGCTCGGCACGCTGCTCCGGCGCCTCCTCCATCCCGCGCAGGTGAACGACGCCGAGGCGTTCGAGTATCTCACCTACCTCGGCGAGCCCGCGTTCACCGCCTTCGACATGTCGCGCAGCGAGAAGGCCCTCGAAGATCTCCGCCTCGAGTTCCGCAAGTACGTCACACCGATCCCGAAGGAGAAGCCGGAGTTCGAGCAGGGCAAGGACGAGCACGACACGATGATGCTCCGCATGACGTACGAGGACCTCGTCCGCGCCCACCCGTTCTCGTTCGACCAGAAATTCGCCGGCCGCATCGCGCTGCTCGGCGACGAGGCGTCGCCCTACGTCATCCGCGCCTCCCGGTCGTCGCACTCGTTCCTCGCGCGGAACGCCGTCGTCATGCTCGGCCGCTACGAGGACGCCGAGTCGCTCAAACGGCTCCGCGAGCTCGTCCAGACTTCCCTCGACGCCTGCATCCGGGCGCGCGCCGTCGACGGGCTTGTCCGCCGCCGCGACAACGGCGCCGTGGAAGTCTTCATCGACATGCTCAGGAAGACGCGGGAGCGTCCCTTCGCGCTCAGCCTCGTGCGCGGCCTCGGCGTGCTCGGCTCGAAGTCGTCGGTCCCGGTCATCCTCGAGTACGGCGCGGCGAACACCGATTTCGACTCCACCTGCACGGTTCTGACGGCCCTCGCGCGCATCGCGTCGGAGAAGGACAAGGACGCCGTGCTGAAGCTCGCGAACCACTCAAAGGGCCGCGGCTTCCCGGATCCGAGATCGAACTACAGCGCCGTCATCCCGGACGCGCCCGACACGCGCGAGGAGATCGTGAAGCAGCTCGCGATGGTCATCGAGGCGGTCTACAAGGTCGCTGAGGCGGAGCACGAGATCCTCTCGATGGTCGACAGCGCGCGGCGCGATCTCAAGAACGCCGACCCGGTTGAGCGCGGCGTCACGCGCGGCCTCCTCGCCAAGTTCCACGCTCCGGTCGTCCATGTCCTTCTCCAGGTGCTCGGGCGCATGGAGAGGGGGCGCGACCGGCTCCTCGCGGTCGCCGCCGACACGCGCGAGGACGTTCTCGTCCGCGTCCACTCGCTCATCGAGCTCGCGCGCGCCAACGCGCCGGGACTGAAGGAGAAGCTCAAGGCGCTCTGCGTGCTGACCCAGGACCAGCCGGTGGCGGAAACGGCATTCCGCATTCTCGCGGCGCTCGACGGCGTGATGGCGGCGGAGACCGCGAAGCTGCTCGTCGGCGCCTATGACCGGAAGCTCTCGCTCTCGAAGAAGTCGGTGATTCTCGTCGCGATCCGATTCCTCGGTCAGCGCAAGGCGATCTCGCTGGAACGGCTGATCGAGATCGCCGAGCTCGAGCTCATGGCGCGCGAGGAGGCGCGGAAGGGGGCGGCGAAGGACAAGCGGCCCGACGCCATCGGCACCGATCAGCGCGACTTCACCTCGCCGGTTCCGTTCCTCGAGCACATCACGATCGAAATCGGCCGGAGCGGCGAGGCGGCCTCCGTGCCGATGCTGCGCGACCTGCTTCAGAATCTCGAAGGGCCCGGGCGCGCCGAGTCCGCCATCGGCCTGGGCTGCACGCGCTCCCGCGACGCGTGGCCGGCGCTGGTTGCCGCGCTCGGCGACACCGATCCGTGGGTGCGGCTGATGGCCTACCGCGCGATCAAGTACTCCGTCGGAAAGGACGCCAACTGCGACTGGCTCTTCGGCGCGGCCGACGCCAGGGCGAAGGCGATCGAGCAGTTCAAGGAGTGGACGAAGTGAGACTCTCCGCGGACGAAGTACGCGGGGAGTCTCATCGCGCCGAAGCTCGCCCGAGCGGAGCGAGGGGCCGGCTCGCTCGCAGAGCGAGACGAGAAGCGGAGGCGGATGACTGCGCCGGGTGCGAAGGCGGATGGCGAGAAGGATGGCATCTGTGATCACGCTTCTTCTGTTTTGTCTGTGCCAAGACGAGCTCGACGCGCGGTTGGACAAACTCTTCGCACGGATGAAGGAGAGCCTGTCGGAGCGGCGCAAAGCGGCCGATGAGCTTGCCGAGATGGTCCAGAAGGACCGCAAGATGATCCCGCTCGTGCGCGAGAAGGCGCGCAAGGAGACCGACGTTCGCGTCCGGACGCGGGTCCAGGCGATCGTCTCGCTCGATTTCGTCGACAAGACGTGGGATGTCGCCGTCACGGGCCCGATCTCGCTCCAGGTCGCGCACGGCAAGGTCTGGTTCCAGCGCGCCGACGGCCGGATCGTCGGGGTTGACGCGGCGACCGGCGAGCAGAGAGTGCTGACGCCGGCGCTCCACTGGGGCCGTTTCCTGCCGGCGGGCGACGTCATCGCGGGCGTGAAGTCGGGCGCTGCGCAGACGTTCGACATCAAGACCGGCCGTTCGAACGAGATTGCGCCCTGCACGCAAGGCCCTGTCGGCGATGCGGGCGGGTTCGCGTTCATCGACGGCCTGCAGCACCTCCAGATCCGGGCGAAGAAGAAGATGGATGTCGCCGTCCCGGCGAACGCGCAGATCGCCGTCGGCGAGGGGAAGGTGATGGTCTGGTCGGGCGACGACCAGATCGCCGCCCTGAACATGGACGACGGCAGGCAGGCGTGGACGGCGAAGTGCGACCAGGCGGTCACGCTCATCGTCGCGTGGGACGGATACCTCGTCGTGCGCACGAAGCGCAACCGGCTGCGCGCGTACGAGATCGCGACCGGGAAGAACGCGTGGGTCGAGGACCTCCAGGGGGACGAGGAGCGCGAGGCGCCGATCGTGAAGGCGAACGGCAGGCTGCATCTCTTCGGGCCGACGAAAATCACGGTGCGCGATCTCAAGACCGGCGCGGTGCTCTGGAGCGGCTCGCCGGAGTGGTACGAGAAGTCGCGCCGCGTTCCGGTCGTGATGGGCGATCTCTTCGCGTTCGCGGAGGGGACGGCGATCGTCACCGTGAACGCCGATCTGCTGGGCGCGGAGCGGACGCGGACCGACTTCGGAGCGACGATCACGACGCTGCTGAGCGACGGGAAGAGGGCCTACTTCATTGCCGGTGACCGCGTCTACGGCGCCGAATTCAGCCCCGCGAGAAAGAACGAATGAAAGTCGAAAGAAGGAAGAGGGAAGTCGGAAGGAAAGACGGAAGAGGCGGAAGGCGCAAGTAGAAAGTAAGGGCTTCCCCTCATCGCTTCAGTCAGCTCTGCGCACCCCAAGGGGGATCAAGTAAGCGAGAGCAGGTTGTCGCCGCGTCCAACGCCGGACTTCGCACCCTTTTCCTTTTCCTGCCTTCACACCTTTCCTTCCGACTTCCTTCTTCCGTCTTCTCACTTGCGGCGTTAGCCGCCGTACAGCTTCTTCACCTTCTCCTGGAACTCCGCCTGCATCGCGGCGAGCTTCTTCGTCTTGGCGTCCTGCGAGCCCGCGCCCTCGAGGACCTTCGTGTAGGCGTCGTTGAGCTCCTGCGACCACACCTCGATCTGCTTCGCCTTGTCGGCGTACTCCTTCGGGATCTCCTGCTCTTTCGGCGGCTCGAGGATGGCCATCACTTCGGCGAGCGAGCCGGCGAGCCCCGCGTGGCCGGGGCAGTGGCCCAGCCCGTCTTCGAGGACTTTGCGCGACTCCTTGTACTTCTTCGACTCATAGAGGCTCGCGCCGAGCTTCCACCAGCCGAGCGGGTCGTCCGGGTGGTGCTTCGTCGCGGCTTTCGCGTTCTTGGCCGCGGCGTCGTACTGCTCGAGGTCCATGTAAACGCCGCTCAGCGTGTCGGAGGCGATCATCCAGTCGGCCGATTCGGGCGGGAGCTCGAGGCCGGTCTCGAGATGCTCGATCGCCTCCTTGCCGCGCTTCAGGAACCGCAGGAGCATGCCGAGCATGATGTGCGCCCGGCCGTGGTTGCTGGCGATCTCGATCGCCGTGCGCAGCTCGGACTCGGCTTCGCCGGCGGCTTTCTTCTGCGCCGGGTTGAGCGCGCCCTCGCGCAGGGGCGCCTCGATCTGGCGCATGATGCCGATGCCCTTGTTGTAGTGTTCGTTGGCGTCGCCGGCCGGCTTCTTCGACTTGCTCATTCGATGCTCCTCAGGTGCTTTCCTTCGGGTGTGAGAACCTGGAGACGGTGGTTGCCGCTGTCGGCGACGATCAGGTTCCCGTCGAGATCGAAGACGATGTCCTTCGGGTCGCGCAGCTGGCCGGGGCCTTTGCCGTACGAACCGAAGCAGTTGATGAGCCGGCCGTCGAGGTCGACCTGCTGGATCCGGCCGTTGCCGCGGTCGGTGATGTAGAGCGACTTGCCGTCCTGGGAGGGCGCGATGAAGTCGGGCAGGCGGAACTGGCCGGGCTGGTCGTGGTGCCAGTAGTCGATCGAGCTTCCGAGCATCGCCAGCAGGAGGATCGCGCCGGCGGCGACAAACGCCGTCTTCCGGCGCTTCAGGATGAGCAGGACGGCGAGGGCGAGCGGCGCGGCGATGGCAGCGATCCACGAGAAGAGCGGAAAGAGCGCCGCCGTGCCGATGCGGAAGAGCTCCGCTCCGTCCTTCGAGTAGGCCGCGAGGTAGTTGCGTTTGTTGAGCGCGACGTAGACGCGGTCGCCGACGACGCGGACGGTCTGCGGATCCTGCGGGACGGGGAAGCGGCGGAGGAACGCGCCGCTCTTGTCGAAGATGTTGATGCGGCGGTTGTGCTCGTCGGTGACGTAGAGGTCGCCGTTCGTGTCGCGGGCGAGTCCTTCGGGGCCGTCCATCTGCCCGTCCTTGTCTCCTTGCGAGCCGATGATCCGGACGAGCTTCGCCTTGTCGCCGTCGATTGTGAACTCGACGACGTTGTGGACGGCGACGGCGACGATGTGGCGCGGCTCGATCGCGGTCATGTTGAGGCCGCGGCAGAACGGCGACGGGCGGTTCTGGCCGTCGTGGTAGCCGTCGATCGTGGTGAAGCGGGCGAGCGTCTTGCCGGCGCGGTCGAGCATGAAGAAGTCGCCCGTATCCTGGTCGCCGACGTAGAGGTTGCCTTTGCTGTCGGTGCAGAGGCCTTCGGGGTTGGGGAAGCGGCCATCCCAGTTTTCCTTGGGGTCGAGGATGGGGCGGAGGGCTTTGCGGATGGGAGTGCGGAGGGCGACGCCGATGATGAGGAGGACGGTGACGACGGCGAGGGCGACGCGGCCTTTGCGCGACATGGGGAGTGAGGATACGCGGGAGGGGTGGGGGAGTGAAGGAGGACCTACGTCTGCGGCGCAGTCCGCGGGAACGACGACGGGATCTTGAGAGCCACGGCCTCTCCCGTCTCGAGGTCGCGTCCCAGGCAGGCCAGCCCGACATACGCGCGTGCTTCGCCGGCCGCATCCGACGAACGAATCGGAACCGTCAGTTCGACCCATTGCCGCGTGGGGGAGTCGGCCGGCGATGGAGAGGGAACGTGAGCCTGCATGAGTCGCAGCAGCGCCCAGTCGCCCGAGCCGCGAAACGAGGCCGTCGCACCGTCGGCGGCGAGGTCGAGAATCGCCGGGGCCGTGGCCGGCCGCCACAAGGAGCGATCGGCCCAGGTCAACTCCAAGAGGAGCGGGTCGCCGAACTTCCAGTCGACGCTGTGGCGTCCGCTGGGGAAGCTCGCCACGCCCGAGCTGGAAGAGAGTCGCCACTCGATGATCTGGTCGGTCCCCCGGGACTCGTCGGGACGTCCGCCGAACGTGACGTCGATGCGGATGGTGCCGGCCCGGAAGAAGTCGGCGACTTCGTCAAGCTGCGCGATGAAGCGCCTGATCTCCGGCGTGGCGCGCGATGAAGCGGAGATCTCCTTCGCGATCGCCGCGCGGCTCGATTCATAGTCGTGAAAGAACGCGCCCGCGGTCTTGAGGGAAGCCTCCGGCGTCTCCAGGGAGCCGAACGGAAACCGACCGGCGAGTTCGCGATTGAAGCGGCTTGAGACCGCGCGGTAGCCGTCGAGCGGGAGATCCGGGAGGGGAGCGCCCGCGCAGCCGGTGAGGAGCAGGACGAGGACGAGCTGCTTCATGAAGCCGCCGATTCTATCGCGCGCAGGGCGCTCGATTCGTGTTGGATGACTCGGCCAATGATCCGCGCATCACAGCTCGGCCCCATCTCAATTCGCGGACGAGCGGCGAGGGCGGCGAATTGACGGCGCGGAGCGCAGGGTCAGTCGATCGACACCGTCAGGCCGTGCGACGCCTCACTTCCGGGGGTGATTCACGATATCCGCCGCCGCACCAACCCCATCCAACTCCCCGTCTCCCCCCAAGCTGCGGAGATCGAACCCACCCTCCCCCGCCACATAGTGGAATTCCTGCTCCCATGCGTCCTTCGGGACGCCGGCCATGTAGCCGCGGGCGGGCCATTTCGCCGGATTCGCGTCCGCCGGGCGCTCGACCAAGTCGAGCAGGCGCGCGGGATAGTGCCCATGGTCGATCTTGAAGAGTTCGATGGCGACATCCAAGTCATCAATCGCCACTCGCGTCCGGTGTCGAAGCCTGCTCAAGTTGGCGGCGGGAGGATCGTCGCCGAGTCGCGGCGCGTCGTGCAAGAGTTCGACTCGGATCAGGTCGGTGATCTCGACCTGCACACCCGGAGACGCCTGGAACTGCAGGACCCGCTTCGACGGCAGCCCTTGGTCGTCAAGCCAGAGCGTTCCGGGGATTTCCATCGACAGCCCGCGAATCTTCAACACGAAGGAGTAGGAGACCTCGTCCACCTTCCCGTCACGCGTTGCGCGCACTTCAACGAACTCCGCACTCGCCAATCCATCCGTGTCGGCTTCGGGAGCCGCCAGAAGACTGCCGGTTCTCGCGATCATGCCGAGGAGCCGCTGCAACAACCGCTTCCGCTCATCGGGGTCCACGTTCTTGACCACGCGCCTGCCGTGCTCCCACGTGGTCCGCTTGTCGCCCCGGTAGAGAGCCAGCTCGTCATATCCCTCAACGCCCTCGCGATAGCGGCTGACGCGCAATTCATCACCGAAGCATGTGAAGTCCAGGATCGAGCCCCGGTACTGCGTCGCCAACCGAGGCGTTTTCACCACGACGTTTTCCCGGAAGACGATGTGAAGGGCGCCCCGGTCGTAGCGGATCAACTGGTCGAGCCTCTCAATGAACGGGGTGCCGTCTTCCGTGACCTTGATCGCCGGCTTTGCCGGGGGAACCGGCGGCGGCGGTGAGCCGCAACCGACGAATCCCCCTGTGATGACGACGGTGAGCGCGATCCAGCCTTTGCGGGACATGGGGAGTGAAGATACGCGGGACGGGTTGGGGAGTGAAGGAGGAACCGGGGTGGCTGCGAGCGCTCCCCTCCGCGCCTTCACTCTCTCGCAGGACCTTCGACCTTCGGGATCGTCGTGCTCTCATGCGCCTCGCCGCGGTCCTGTGCCTGGCCCTTGCGTCCTGCACCCACGCTCCGCAGCCCCCGGGGGAAACGGGACCCTATTACTTCTTCTGCCGCGAGTCCGTCCTCTTCGAGGAGGACAGCATCGAAACGCTGCTCCGCACCGAGGGATTCGACTGCCTCAACGCCGGCGGATCGTCGATGGGCATGCAAGATCTCGTCATCGCCGGTTCGCGCTCGGTGATCTTCCGCGCGCGCGAGCGGGTGCTCCAGTTCGTCGAGCGCCATCCCGACCACGTGATCTCCTGGTTCGCCGATTGCATCAGCATCAAGCCGGAACATTGTGATCAGCTCGGAATGGCGAAAGGCCCGTGGACGCCGCTCGCCGCCGTCGACTACCGCGTGACGAAGACGGAAGAGGTGCTGGCCGCGATCGAGAAGACGGGCGCGGCGACCTACTTCTATTTCGGAGAGCGCCGCGACCTCGTCTTCGTCAAGTGCCCCGACGCTCCGCGCGCGCGGGCCCTGCTGCGCGGCTCGCCCTTCGCCGGCGTGTCGGTCTTCGACGAGTGACCGGAGCCGGGACTCAAACGACGGCACGCTGTGGGATTCGCCAAGCCAATTTTGCCGCCGTGATTTTTTTTTTGCGGCGACCCTTTCCCCTTCTCTCTCCATCCAGAGAAGGAGGAGACCATGCGCATCATGCTGACGATTGCGGCCGCGGCGCTTCTCGCGCAGGAGAAAGACCACTTCCCCTCGAAGAAGGGGATCGAGTGGACCTACCAGTTTGAGGACGACAAGACGGAGCAGCTCTACACCTGCGAGGGCACGAAGACGATCGACGACGTCGAGTGCATCGTCATCAAGCGCGCCGACAAGGAAGAGTGCCTCGGCCGCGAGTACTTCGGCCTCACCGAGGAAGGGATCGTGATGTACGGCTCGGGCTTCAAGGATGAGGATCCGGAGCTCGACTTCGAGAATCCGCGGCTGGTCCTGAAGTTCGGCGCGAAGAAGGGCGCGACGTGGGAGGCGAAGGACGGCGACATCGCGCTCGCGTTCGAACACGGCGGCGAGGAGGAGGTCGAGGTTCCCGCGGGCAAGTACAAGGCCGTCAAGATCATCTGCCGTTACAAGAGCTCGCTCGGCGACAGCACGCTGACGGAGTGGTACGCGAAGGGCGTCGGACTCGTGAAGAGCCTGAGCGTGACGAAGATGGAGAAGGAGGAATCGAAGGTGTCGCGCGTGCTGAAGAAATTCAAGGCGCCGTAAGGGGCGGCGTCATTGGCCTTCGGCACACATGCCGACGACCGCACGCCGATCTGCTCGCGGCGGACCCAAATATGCTATCGTATAAGACAGCAGCACAATGCAGTCGACTGCAACGTGCTGGTATCGTATAGGATAGCACCGTGGACCCCCTCAACCGCGTGGCCCGGCAGATCCAGGAGCGCGACCGGCGTGTCCGCGAACTCCAGGGCGTCATCGAGCGCCGCCGCGCCGGCATGGGGCGTCGCCTGCTCGCCGCCCTTATCCGCCGCCGCAAGGAGCTCCTCATCCCCGTCGCCGAGATTGCCCGCCGAACCGGCCTCCCGCCCTCCAACATCAGCCGCCTCGAAACCCGCCTGGACGCGCAGAACCCGTCGCTGGAGACGCTCGTCAAGTACGCCGCCGCGGTCGGCCTGACCCTGACGCTCACCGCCGTTTCCGGCGACTGGCGCATTCCCATGACGGACGGGGTCACGGAGCGACCTCCGCTGACATCGCGCCGTCGATAGGGGGCTTCTCTCGCTCTCAACAATCTGACCCATAATGGGTTCCTTTCTGCATGGTTCGCGCGACGCCGGCGTCCCACGCAATGTGTCCTGTGGTTCGATTCGTGGATTCCCTTTTTAGGAGACGTCGCATGCGTGTCGAGAAGCTCTCCGAGGATGTGGTTGTGCTGGCCACCGAGATCCTCCAGCTGAAGGCGCAGCTCACCTCCGGTTCGGTGACGGAGGTCAACATCGCGGCCGACGTTGGCGTCCGGCTGAGCAGGGTGCGCTTCCTGCTCATGCAGGGAGAGAGCCGCGTCGCGTACAAGGGGCAGTGGTCCGCATTCTGCCGCCAGCAAGTGGCGCTCAGCCCGCACTGGGTGATCGGCTACAGGGCCCTCTCCGAGGCCCGCAGCGAAAACGCCGAGTGGTTCAACATGATCGCCGAGCTCGGGATCACCAAGGCGATCCGGGCCTGCCGCGCCAGCGTGCCGTTCCGCTGGACGATCTCGACGAAGATGACCGTCGACAACCAGGACGCGGTCGGGATGACCTGCGACGAATTCGACGCGGTCATCAACATGCTCGATCCTGGCGCCGGCGTGACGCTGGAGGAGCCTCCGGAAGCGGCGAAGAAACGGCGCGCCGTGAAGGCCGATCTCGTCGAGGAGATCACGGCGAAGGTCGTGAAGCTGTACGACGCGACGCCGCAGGACGTCGGCTGGATCACGCTCGCGGAGTGGGTGCGGGTCACGATCCCGGAGGAGGTTCCGGGGGCGGAGCTCGCGCGGCGGCTCGCGGCGGTCGCGGGGGTGCTGAAGGGCGCGGACGCGCAGGAGATGGCGCCGTACTAGGCGGCGTATCGCGCGCTCGGCGAGATGATGAAGCGGCTGAAGGCGGCGACGGCGGCGTAGTCGAACGGCCGGGGCGGGCGACCGCCCCGGCTACTTCGGCAGCGTCATCTGGTCGACGATCTGCCGCGCGAGCTCCTGGGCGCGGGTGCGCCGCTCGCGCTCCAACGTGATCGTGATGAGCTCGTCGGTCTCGATTTTGAACCCCTGCGTGGGGATGTTGCCGACGAACTTGGGCTTGAGGTCGGCACCGGCGGCCTTCGCGGCGTCGTCGGCCCAGGCGTAGACGTGGAGGGACATCGGGAGGTGGCCGTGGATGCCGGTTTTTTCGTCCTTCTCGTTCTTCACCTGGGTGACGTAGAAGCTGGCCCAGGTGGGGTCGATGTCGAGGCGGATGACGCCGCGGCTGCCGATGCCGGGCTTGGCGCCGACGTTGAGGTTGACGGGGGTGCGCCTGGCGATTTCGTCGTAGAGGGCAATCGCGAGGGGGAGGAGGAATTCGTCGGGTTCGATGGAGATGTCGGGACGCCGGGGGCCGGGGCGAGTGGGATCGGCGGGGGCGGTGTACTTCTGGACGATCAGCTCGAAGGCTTTTTCCTTACTGTGGCGCGTTTCGCGTTCGGTGAGGGACTGGGGCTCGACGCCGCTGGAGGCGTTCCAGAACCAGGTGAAGGCGGCGAGGCTCGCGACGAGGAGGCCGACGAGGAGGTAGCGGACGAAGCGACCCATGGCCGGACATTATGAAGAAGGCAGTAGCCGGTAGCGAGGAGTTAGAGGAGGTCGTGGAGTCGTGAGGTCGTGGAGTCGTGTGCTGGCGGCCCTGCCGCAGGCTCGCAGAACTCCGCATGGTCCGGGCCTCTCCGGCTATCTGCCTAACCCCGCCTTGAGCATGGGATCTCACGTCCCATGCTCGACGCACGTGTCGACGTGGACCGAACCACGTCCTTCGGCTACGGTTACCTTGCTCATGGGACTCGACGCGTACGTGATGCCCATTTCGGCCTTCATTGCCGGCGATTACGACTCTGCAACGGCGAACGCGATGAAGGAGATGGGGCTCGTCTCGTTGGCGCCAAGTCGATCGGTCCCGATGGTGTGCGCGAGCTCGTTCCTGAAGGCCGCACCCTCATGGGACGCCTGCGCCGGTGGTCTGGCCTGCTGGCTCTTCAACGCGGCCTCGAACGATGGAAGGCGCGCCGACGCCGTGCGCCGGGACTGCGTTATGTCGAATGGCTTCGCCGCGAAATCGAAATCCGGCAGTGTGGCACGCTTTCGTGGAGAGAGGACGGCCCCTGCTACATGTCCCACCAGTTGTTTCGGGGGAGCCTTCATGCACTTCGTACCTTCGCGCTGCGCTTGGAGTTCCCGACCGCTCTTGGAGCCGCAAAATGCTACACCAAGGAGAGCGGAGAGGCTGTGTCGCTCGTCGATGCGACCTACGAACGGTACCGCGATATGTCCGGCACCTCGAAGCGCTTCGCTCATCTGTGCAACTTCTCGGACGTCCAGGGCTTCTATCTGCCGTGCGACTTCGAGCCGGTGCTCAGCATCAAGGATCCCACCTTGGAAGGGTCGATGTTCCCAGATCTCGAGTTCCGTCCGGTTGGATCGAGCATGCGCCTCAAGCGCGAGCTGGATGACCTCAACGAGACGCTCAAGCTACGTGGCCGCTGGCCGATTCCGGCGTTCAATTACGGCAATCCGGAGACAGACGACGAGGATCTCAGGGACGTCCACATCGGTTGGCTGCTCATGGAGGGCTTCGCCCGCGCCTCCGTTCAGGAGGACCTGCCCATCTGCTTCGACGGATGATGGATCATCGGGCCGATAACCTGCGATCCGAGCATGGGATCCCGAGTCCCATGCTCGGCCGCGGGGTCGCAAGACAATCGAGGAGCGGAGTCCTGCTCGAGAACCAAGCAGCGCGAGCTTCGAGCCCCGACTCGGGTAGAATGACCCGCCTGCCGGGATCGCACGATGACCCCTGATGAAGAGCGTCGGGCCCGCGAGGAGCTTCGCAGACTTCTTGCTGCAGCAGACGGCCTCACTCTCGCGGAACTCCGCGAACTCGATGACGAGGATCTCTACTCCAACCTCTTGATGTGCGTCGATGGCGCAGACTCCCTCAACGAGTCGCAGCGCCTCTTCTATGCAGTCGCGGCCTTCGAGGTTGACGTCTGCAACGGCGGCATGCCTCTGTTCTTCATCAACCACAAGGACGAGCAGATCCGTGAGACCCGCGCGGCCTTCGAGGCCCTTGGGCAGACCGAACTGGTAGCGCTCCTTGACATGGCCATTTCGCGTGTGCGATTCCACGGGCACCTTCGCGAGAAGCGGGATCGCTACGGAGACTTCCTTGATGCTTCCAAGCTCGGCGAACTCAGCGAAGAAGGACGTCACTTGGCTCTATCTAGCCGCCCGCACCTCATCGCTTTCGTGCGCGCACACCTTGCGGATTTTGCAAGCTCCGGATGAACCGATACTCGTGTTCGAAGAGCGTTGGTCGAGGACCGACGAGCCCTCCGAGAGCGTAGAATCCGCCGCGGTGTTCATCGTTCAGCGGCGCGACTCCTCATCCGAAGACGATCGCGTCGTCCTCTTCTGGAAGATCCAAACCTGCGCTACCTGCGGTGCCAGGTTTCGCTGCTTGATGGAGCGCGTGCTGGGCGGAAACGCGCATCCCGGCTCAAACCCGGAGTTGCTTCAAAGTCCCGTGCTCCTCGAGCAGCTCCGCCACGAGATTGACGAGCATCCCTGCCCCGAATGCGGCTGGCTGCAGCCGGAGATGGTGAACCGGCGCGGGGCCCTCGCGCACGGGATCCTCCTCGTCGCCACGCTGGCGTTGGCGCTGGCCGGGGGAATGTACCGGACGTCCGTTCATGCGGTTCCTTTTCTCCTGGCTCCGATTCTCGTCGTCATCGCGCTAGCGCATCTGCTCGCGTCGCGGCAGGCCCGAAACCGCGGCAGGGCACCGAACGTCGCGCTCGCGGCCGAGGAGGTGCAGGCGGGCGTCCTCAAGCTCGACCGCGCCGGCGATTTGTCGGCGCGCCATCAAAGGCCTGCGCTCCTGCCCGCATTCCTTCTGGTGCTTGGCGGCGTCGCGCCCCTTCTTGTGCCGCTGGCAGCCGCCGTCCTCAGCTGGCCCGTCAACGAGAACCTTGTGCCAATCGCCGAGGAGTGGGATGAAATTCGGAGTGAATTGATGTGACACTTTCCGGCCCTCCGACCCCCGCAATGGGAACAACGGAGGACCGATGCAGAGACCAGACGGAAGGC
>Ga0247727_10003693_pt1 | contig 33534 bp, 44 predicted proteins | sample WisWelCaveWW1625_FD_202498 | JGI IMG/M metagenome (GOLD analysis project Ga0247727, IMG submission 202498) | Biofilm microbial communities from Wishing Well Cave, Virginia, United States - WW16-25 | ecosystem: Environmental > Aquatic > Deep subsurface > Groundwater > Cave microbial mat | place...
CCCGGCATCTCCGGATTTTTTCCGCTTCGAACACCCAAAACAGACTGAGGGCCCCATGGGCATGCATGATGTGAGGGGCCACTGGGGAAGCGTGGAGGTCGAGCCGTCGGACGGCCAGGACTTCGCGGCGCCCGATCTGGCGACCGAGGCGCCGAGCCAGACCCGGGGAGGCCGGCCGACGACGGAGGAACTGATCGCGATGGCCGCGAGCGTGGGGGCGCGCGTGTATCAACTCGATCCAGACGCACCGATCGCGGGGCCGCTGGAGGAGGCGGTGCTCCGCTACCTGGAGGCGGCTGAGGACAAGATCGAGGCGATCTACCATGTGCGGACGCGGCTTCTGGCGGAGGAGGAGCTGTTGAAACTCGAGGAGACGCGCCTTGCGGCACGGCGTCGGATCGCCGCGCGACGACGGGAAGAGGTGGATGGCCTCGCGATTGGGCTGCTCAAAGCACATCGGCAGGCGTTGGGCCTCGATGCCAGGATCGCGTCCGCGACCGTGACGGCGCGGTTGGTGCGGAATCCGCCGGCGGTGCAGATCGAAGAAGGTGCATCCTTCGAGCGCCGCTGGTTGCGGATCGTGGCAGAACCCGACAAGGAGAAGATCCGCGGCGCGCTGGAGCTCGGGGAAGAAGTTCCTGGGGCCAGCTTGGTTTGCGGCGAACACATCAGGTGGAGGTGAGGCGTGGAGCGAGAGAACGGCAGACCGGTTCGTAGGACAAACCTCGTCGTGGACGCGGGCGTTCGCGGAGGTGCGGAACAAGAGCTCGTCGGCAGCGTGGACGAGATGGTCGCGCACATCGACGCGGTGCTGAACGAAGAGAAGCAACACGGGTACGCGGCGATTGCGCCGGAAGAGTTGTTGCGGGTGGAGAAGGGCGTACCCCACTACTTCCTGCGGATGTATCGGGTGCCGTTCCTGATCCGCGCGATCCGCGGCAACCTTCCCAAGGTCCAGTTCGAGGGAATGATCCGCGCCGCCCTGATCGCCGCTGCGGACGCGTTCGGGAAGCAGATCAGCGGCAACTGGCGGCCGGTCGCCGCCGAGATCAAGCAGACGGTGCGGCGGCGCTCGAGCCGGGTCGCGCGCGAGATCCCGCGAAGTGCCATCGGCAGACCTGGGCTCGACGCGTCCGGGCTCCCGACGCAACCGGGACCGCAGCGACGACTTCTCCAGGACCAGGAAGATCAAGACCTTCTGCTCGAGGTTGCGTTCGTGGATACGCTGCGCTCGAAGCCAATGGATCCGCTGTACGAAGAGCAGGGCCGCCGGGATGGGATGATGCGCGCCTACGTCGATTCTGGCGGCCAGCTCACCAGCTTGCCGCTGCGTCTGCGACAGGAACGGGAGCGCGCCGTCGCGATCATCCAGCAGGGCGCCAAGGCGGAAAAGCGCGGAACGAAGACGGAATGAACGGTCCGAAGCCAGAGGCGATCCTGCTGCCGCGCGAGTCGGCAGAGGAGTTCTGCGCGCTCTATCAGGATTTGCTTCGCCGCCACGCGGCCGATCCCGAAGAGCCGACGGCGCTCGAGCACTTCATCGTGCAGGAGCTCACGGCAACGTGCTGGCGGATCCGGCGGGCCGGCGAGGATTCAGAGGCCATCCTCGAGCAGGTCGTCAATCAGGCCTCCTACCGGGAGGGGCGGCACAACCAACTCGTGGAATCGGACGAGCGTGGCAGGCTGCGGGCGCTCGCGGCCCGGGAGATCGGGGCGATGTTGGAGATCAACCGGGCCCTCGCCGGGGCCATCCGCAGCATCACCCTACGACTACTGGAGGGCGGCCGTGAGTAAGACGCGGGGCGCGCTGGCGCTCATGGAGCAGGCGGCGAACGATCCGAACCTCGAACTCTCCGGCGCCGCCATCGCGCTGTGCCGCGGCGTCCTACACGGCGCCATCCACGGCTCCCACACCCTGACCGCCGCCGGTGTCGGAGAGATGCTGCGTGGCCTCGCCGCGTTGCAGGAGACGGGCGGCTCTGGCGGCGACCTGCGCAGCGCCCTGGCGGACTTCGCGCAAAGAGGAGAGGTGATCCCATGACCCCAGATCCCGCCAGCCTGCCAGCCGGTCCTGACCGACTCCTCGCCGCCTCCGCCGCCTCCGCCGCCGTCCCCGCCTCCGCCGCCTCCGCCGCCCTCGCCGCCGCCCACGCGGCGGCCAGCCCGACGAGCGGGGCAGAGGAGGCGGGACCATGAACCTCCGTGCCGCGAGCAAACTTCCCCTTTCCCTTCGGCGGGTGCGGCTCTCGGCCCTCGTGACCGGGCTCGCACACGAGCAGGTCAAGCAGATGGCCGAAACACACCGGCTGTCGAGCGAGAAAGCACTGGATGTTCTTGTAAGGCTCGGCGCCAGAGCCGCCGCGGCGCGACCGGAGCTCGTCGAGCGGCTGCTTGCGGAGGACGGCGGTGCGATCCGCGCCTGGAACGAGGGGGCTTGATCTCGGAAGTGCGGCATGGTTCGTGCCGCGGCTCCAGATCATCGGCCGAACGGGGCGCGTCCAGCGCCTCGCGCCCCTGGAGCCAGAGCAGGGCAAGTTCGTGCGGGCCTGGGGCGATGGCCGTCGCAAAATCTGTGTGCTCAAACCGAGGCAGATCGGCCAAACGACGATCACGCAGGCCTGCATCTTCCACGCCGCCTATGTCTCGCCAGATCCGATCGGGATTCTCACCCTCGGCCACGAGTCTGGCGCCTGTGCCAGGGTCAACCAGATGCACCGCCAGTTTGTGCGCGGCCTCCCGGGGCCGTTGCGGCCCCCGCTCGCGAAGGACAACGCGAACGAGATCGTCCTTGGCCACAACGGCGCGGTGCTGCGGCAGGTCATGGCCGGGGGCCGCGGACAGGCGCGGTCATTCACCTACCAGATGCTCGTTGCGACCGAGATGGCGTTCTGGCCCAGGGGCTCGGCGTCGGTGGCGGGGACCGATGTAGATCGCGATGTGTGGGCGTCCGCGCTCTCGACGCTCCATCACGGACCGCACACCCGTATCGTGGTCGAGAGCACCGGGAACGGGCCATCCGGTGTCTTCTACGACATCGTGCGTACCGCGCGCGAGTCGAAGGAATGGCTGTTCCTGTTCTATCCCTGGCACTCGTTCGCCTCCTACACGATCGAGCCGCCGGAGGGTTACGCGCCGACGCCGGAAGAACGAGAGCTGCTGCAGCTCTATGGCCTCACGCCGGGACAGCTCGCCTGGAGGCGGCAGAAGCTCGTGGATGAGGGGATATCGGAACGTAGATTCCGCTGCGAGTATCCCTTCACCTGGGAAGATCCCTTCCTGCTGACGGAGAGCTCGTGGTTCGACGCCGAGCTCCTGAATCGGGTTCTCGCCAGGGTGCCCCACGCCTGGCGGCGAAACAGCCTCGATGGACCGCTGCGCGTCTATCACCGGCCGGAGCCAGGGCGACGGTACTTCGCGGGCTTCGACACAAGCGGCGGCACGGGACGAGACGATGCCGCGCTTGTGATCTTGCGGGACGATCTGGAGGTGGTGCTGGCCTGGTCCGACAACCGCAGCCCGCCCCACATGCAGGCGGACACGGCAACGAGCCTCTGCGGCACGTACAACGCGCTTGTGCTGACTGAGGAGAACAACTACGGCCGCCAGGTGATCGCGAGGATGGAGTACCTCGGGGCGAAGACCTGGAAGGACGACAAGGCGAAGAACTTCATCAGCCTCGGGGGTCGCGCCGGCCAGTCGAAGAAGATGGTTTACGGCTTCGCCCGGCATCTGATCAATGACGCCGTCGCCTGCAGCGCCGATGCGAAACTCCCGGCCCGGATCAACGACGAAGACCTGCTCGCGCAATTGCTTGTGGTCCGCGAAGACGAAGCTGGCGCAATCGAGGCACCGGCGGGCAGGCATGACGATCTGGCCGACGCCTACGTGTTCGCGCTGTGGTGCGGTCGCCACCACTTCGCCCCGGCCCCGACACCACAGGAGCCGGAGCGGGTTAGGATGGGGCAGATCCGAACCCTTCTTGGAGCCACGGGACGATGACGGAAGCCGCCCAGGAAGTTCTCCGGCAACATGTGCAGTGGGTCGAGACGCATCGGCAGGGGTGGTTCGCGCGCCGCTCTGCGATGGAAGACGACTTCTGGCAGGGCGAGAGCCGGAACGGTGGCGGCTCCCGATTGCGCGTCGAGGGAGACGGCTTCGCGCTCGCCGGTCAGCCCGGAACGGGCTTCCACCACCTGACTCAAGTGAACCTGATCCGTCCCTGGGTGACGTCGTTCGTGGCGTCCCTCTACTACCGCGGCGTCCGCGTCTCGATCGAGCCCGACGCGATCCCGAGCGAAGAGGCCTCCCAGGAAGTGCGCGCGGAGAAGGCGCGAGGCATGCAGGCCGTGGCGAACCGTTTCCTCGCCACGTCCCAGGCCGAAGACGTCCTCGAACGCATGTTCGTCATGGGCCTGTGTTACGGCGGCGGCTGTGCGCCTCGGCTGTGCCTCGCCGCGGAAGAGCGGAGACCGAAGAAGCAGGAGGTGCTCGACCTCATCGGGATCGAGGCGGTTCCGCCCTGGGGCTGCGTGTGGGATCGGCGGACGCAGAGCCGGGACCGGCTGCGCTACATTGGCGCGCTCTACCAGATGCCGAAGGAGGACGCGGAAGCGATCTTCGGCGCCAAGGTGTTGGCCAAGGACGAGGAGATCGCGGGCCCGCTCATGGACGTGTTAGCCAACGGATTCTCCGGCGTGCCGGATCCCATGGCGCAGAAAGATCACGTCTGGATCTTCGAGCTCCTCGACTACATGACGCCGACGACGACCGACGGCAAGACGCTCCCCGGCACTTTCGCGATCTACCTCGTGACGGGCCTCGGAATCGAAAACGGCCTCGTTGAGCTACGGAAGGGCGCGCCCCCCTACGCCTGGGCAGATGATCGCCCCGCAGCCTCGTTGATCCCATTTCTGCCAGAGCCCTTCCCGGAGTTCCCTCTCGACAGCATGGCGGGCGCTCAGTCGGTCTATGAGCTCAACGCCGAGCTGAACCGGGCCCTCACCGTCGTTGCCGAGGCCTTCCGTCGCGATGCGGCGCGCGTGATCCTCTACCTGCGGGACAGGGGCGTGTCCGAGGAGGCGCTCGCGCAGATCGTGAGCGGGCAGGACTTGATCCTCGTCGGGCTCGACACGCAAGTTCTGGAGGGGCTCTTCAAGATTCTGGAAATGCCGCCTATTTCCAGCACTTTGCTTGAATACATCCGGCAACTACAGAACGGGATCGACAGGACGCAACTTCTCGCTGACGTCACGCGCGGGAAGGCCGGCGAGTACCTGTCCGCCACGGAGGCCGCGAACCTCGTCAACTACTCGGAGACGACGATCGGGCGCGTCCGGAAACGGGCCGACGATGTGATCGAATCGCTCGTTGCGACCTACTTCCGGCATCTCGATGGAGCCATGGAGGAGATGAGGCTCGACGAGATCGAGATCCTGGTCAACGGGAAGCCCGTCACGCTCGATCGGGAAGACCTGGCCCTCCGCTGGCAGATCCAGGCCATCGACACCGTGAGCACGCCGGCCGCCGCGGCGCAGACGCGCACCGAGTTCATGGCGGCGCTTCCGTCGCTGATGCAGCTCGCGACGGCCGCCGATCCTAGCGGAGCCGCGTCCGCAGCCCTCGCGGCGCGGGCGCTCGATCAGATGGTGGAGCTCCTGAAACTCCCCGCGGCGTTCCGCGCCGAAGCGCTTATGCCGGCCGGTCCAGCGCAACCGGGGCAGCCCGCCCCGGAACAATCCCCCTCTTCCGGCGGACCGGCCGGCATCCCTGCCACGGACGTGGAGGCGCTTCTCCGCAGCCCGGCGGCCCAGGCCATCCTCAACGCCGCAGAGGCCGAAGGAGGCGCGCCGGCATGATCCGCACCTTCGACGCGAGATGCCGCTGCGGACAGCTCTACGAGGTGTTCGAGCGCGGCGGCACGTCCTCGGCGTGTCCGAGATGTGGCGCCTCCGGTCCCGAGAGCCGGGAGCGGTTGTACAGCCCCCTGGCCGTTGTCGGGACAGGCGACGTCGCCGGCGTCGGTCGCATCTACCCGTACTTCGATCGCGGCCTCGGGCGCATGGTTCGGAACCGTCAGGAGCGCGACCGTGTGATGGTGCGGCGTGGCTTGCAGGAGTGGGAGCCGTCGGATCTGGAGCGCGCCGCGGCGAGGAACGCCAGCGCCTCGGCGGCCCGCAAGACCCGGATCGCGGCGCGGCAAGAGCAGCTCCGCACCGACCCGGCCTACGCGGACTACCGCAGGGCCGTGGACTCTGGTATGGTGGCCGAGCGGACGAAGAAAACCCAACAAGCGGCAGTCCGCGCCGCTGAAAAGGAAGCACGCAAATGCCGGTGACCGCATCCCAGCGTCGTGCCCAGCAGGCCGCGAAGGTACGGCAGGATTGGAAGGCGAAGCACGAGCCCGTCTCCGAGCTCGTCAAGGAGAAAACGCCACCGACCGGGCCGGCCAAGAAGACCCGCAAGTAGGAGCCAGCGATGCCGCACGCCGAGACGAGCGCACTGGAAACCCGCGTCCAAGAGCAGGACACCGAGATCGCGGCACAGCGCCAGCAGACGATCGGGGCCGCGGCACCACGGGCGAAAGAGCCTCTCGAGCCCGAGGTGGTGAACCTCGTTGCGAAGATGCTCGGTTCCGCCGTCGTGGCGTTGACTGACGGACAGGTCACGCCGGCATTCGCGGAGACGAGCGAGCCGGTGGAGGCGCTCCCCGCCGATATCTTCGCCGGGCTCGCTGCGATCACGACGCTGTTCGAGCAAGTTCCGGAAGCGGAGGCCTACCGCTACGACATCGAGGAGGCCACGGCAAGCAACGACGGCCTCGCGGAGCTCGCCAAGCGCCTCGACGCGGCGAGCAAGGACAAGGAGCTGATCCGCGCGATGAAGCGCCCGCAGAAGGCTGCCGCCCAGGAGAAGAAGCCCGTGGCGCCCGCCGAGGAGAATCTCGAGGAGTTCGTCCCGTGAGCGCTCTCCCCGCGATCGTCATGCCGGCCCCATCGAAACCGTCTCTCCCTCCTCCACCACCCCCCGGCGCGCCCGGCTCAACCGGCGCGCCCGCCGCTGCAGCGAAGCCTCCCGGCACCGTAACGCCGCAACGGAAGGTGGAGGAGGGGGATCTCCCGCTGCAGCCGGAGGGGCAGCCGACCGACGCGAAGAAGGAGGAGGCGCCACCCGAAGATCAGGGCGCCGCAGCCATCGAGGCCCTCTTCGGAGACAACCCTCCCGACTTCTTGAAGGCACTCGACGCCCAACTCGAGCAGAGCGGCAAGAAGGGTTTCTCCGTCAGTCGCGTGGCGCTCTCCAACCTTCCGATCGAGGCGCAGCAGCTTGTCGCCAACCTGCGGCGACTCGTGCTGACGAAGGCCTCCGATCACGCCCGCGAAGCCGCGGGCGCGAAGACGGAACGCAAAGCCCTCGAAGACGAGCGGCGATCCCTGCAGGCGGAGCGCGCCAAGCTCTACAGCCTCTTCAAAGACCCGCGACTGGCCGAGCTCGCGAAGGCGCCGGAGGGAGAGGCGCCGGACCCGTACTCGCCGGAGGGGATCGATCATCGCGTGAAGCATGGTGTCGCGGAGCGCTTCGGGGACTTCCTTGCCCGCTTGAAGGTCGTCTCAGAGGAATCGGAACAGCAGGTCGCGGCAACCATGGAGACGGCGCGGCGCACGGCCGAGAAAGAGGAGCTGAAAACGGCCCTCGCGACACAGGAGGGCTGGTCAGATCCCGACGTGAAGGACTACGCGAAGAGGCTGGTAACGGCCCACAACATGCACTGGAAGGAGGCGTTCCCGATCGCGGTGGCGATGGTGCGAGGCGCCGAGCCGAAACAGTCGGCAGACGAACCCAACGCCAGATCGCAGACGCGGATGGTGCGCCGCGAGGCCGGCGCCATGCCTGAGACTCCGAAGGATCTCGACAGCTACGGGTTGCAGAAGTGGTACGACGCGCACCCCGGGACCCGGGCACGTGACATCGAGCGGTATCAGCATCGACTCGGGCGCTGATCTGGCTTGACATGATCTGCGCGGCTCGGTAGAGTTCCAACAGCAAAGCAACAGCGTACGGCTTCGACACCCTCTCCTCCCGGGCTCTTCGGACATCCCGGGAAGCGGCTCCAGGCGGCGCGCGACCCCCACCACGAGGATCGCCATGCCTCTTCCCGCCGGGTTGTCCGAAGAGTTCCTCAGCACAACGTCGTTCAACTACTTGCAGAAGCGACGTTCTCTCCAATCGCAGCCCCACCCTCTGCTCGAGACGCTCCTCAAGGCGAAGCAGAAGAACGAGGGCGGCGACCTGCTCATCGTCCCGTTCGATGTCCGCCGCGTGAACCGTATCGGCGGCACGCGCTGGATCACCGGCTACGAGTCCGTGCTGATGGACTTCCAGCGGATCCACGAGGCCGGGAACGTCGGGCAGGCCTTCACGGTCTATCCGATCCCCTGGTCGATGGTGGACGAGCAGAAGAACAGCAGCGCTCAGCGCCAGATCTCCCTCATCGAGGAGTACACGAAGGACGTCCACGACGACGCCGAGGAGAACGCGGAAACGCATTTCCTCCAGGGCGGGATCACCGCGATGGCGGACTGGCAGACCTTCAACGGCGATGACGTCGCGGACGGCTTCCTCGAGTCCATCGCGCCCGGTGCGCAAAACAACGTCGTGCAGGACTTCAACAAGGCCTCGTTCGCGGCGCTGCCGGGTGCGAACAACCAGTTCGGGGACATCAACGGCACCTTCTCGACGGCGGGCCTCTCGACGCTGCGCGAGCACCAGGTTCGGCTCCGCTCGCTGACGAAGGGTGGCCGCCTCGCCGGCATCGCCTCCATCATGGGCGCGACGAACTACGGTCGCGCCGTGCAGGCCTCGGAGCGGTACACCGCGGGAGGCGCTGATGCCGTGTCCATGATCGAGGAGATCAGCATCGGCGGGATCATGTACAAGATCTCGCGCTTCATGCCGAACGCCGGCCCCGTGACCGGGGTTGCCACGCAGGAGTGGAGCTTCCTCACGATCGACCTCGAGGCGGCCTTCATCAAGGCGTTCGCGGGAATGAGCTTCGATCAGGAGCCGTTCCAGCGGATCCCGGGGACCGGGACGAGCATCGCACTCGTCCACGTCGCCGGCCAGCTCGTCATCATCTTCTTCGGCAGCTGCGGCATCATCCGCGGCGGCGATACCTGGTAGGAGCCCCCCATGACCATGCCGAGCGTGAAATTCAAGCACGACGACGCGGACAACAACGCGACGTGTGATGGCCCGACCAGCTCCGACGCGAACTCGCCGTCCACTTGGGACGAGTTGTTCTTCGTGACGACCCTGGGGTTGATGGCGCGCGGGCGTTCCGTGTCCGTCGATACCGCGGGCGTCGCCTTCCCCGGCCGCGAGATCGTGGATGCACCGGCGTCCGCCAACACGCCGATTGTGGGGATCCTGATGGAGGTGCCGACCGCCGGTGACTGGGTGCGCGTGCGCCGGCGCGGGATCATCGACGAGGCCACGGACGGCTTCCGCGTGAACGTGCTCGATACCACGGCGGCGAACCTCTACCTCCGGCAGAGCGCCGTGGCGGGTCAGCTCAACACGGCCACGATCGGAACCGATCACGTCGTGGCGCTGAACCTTGCCCTCGCGACACCGACCGGATCGCCTCGGGTCGAAGTCCGCTGCTAGGGGGCATCCGCTCCCAGGAAGGAGCCACGATGCGCCTCTCCGAGATCCGCACCCGCATCGAGCGCGCGCTGCAGCACGCGCCCGCCGTCGAAACGCATCGCGCCGAGCTGAACGATAGGATCAACGACGCCGAGCAGGCGTTGATGCAGGGCGGCCCCTGGCCCTTTCGGCAGCGACACATGTTGCTGCGCTGCAAGGCCGACGTCGTGTTGCCGCCGGGTTCGTACACATACAACACCGCAATCGCCGGCGTCTACGGCTTCGAGTTCACACCGCCGGCGAGCTGGGACAACTTCGATCGCTTCTTCGGCGTCCTTGGAGCCCTGGTCACGATCACGGGCGGGGTCTCCACCGCGATCAACACACGTTTCGTCGTCGAGCGCGCCCTCCAGGGTGCCGGGACCAACATCGCGTTGCGGCTCGATCCCAGGTTCTCCGGAAGCATCCTCACCGGAGCCGAGACCTTCACGATCCAGCATCTTCGCTACGGCCTGCCCCGGCACACGACAGACGTGCTGTCGCTCATGGACCGCGACACGGATCGGGGTCCCATGCGCGAGATCAGCCTCGCCCGTGAAGCAGGCATGCTCCTCGACGCCACAGATCTCGGTGCGCCCGAGGTCTACATGCTCGATCCGAACCATCAGACGAGCTGGGACCGCTGGAGCGGGAACGCGTACCCACACGACTACAATGAGCCACCGCACTCAGCCCCAACAGCCGTGGGTGCGGTGGTGGGAGTGAGCACGCTGCCGCTCCTGCAACGATTCTCCTATCGGTACGCATGGCGCTACGCCGGCCTCTGGTCGCCGGCGTCTCCGCAGGTCGATGTGACCCTCACAGGAACGCAGAACCACATCAACCTCGCCGGGCTCGAAACCCTGTTCAGTGCGGCGCTCGGGCGGACACGCCAGCTCTTCCGTCGCCAGAACGAGGGGCCGTGGTTCGCGTTGTCCGAGATCACGGATCCGACCGTCGCCACGTTCGCGGACACCGGAGCATTCCTGTCGGCCAGCCCGAACCCAGTGGTCGTCACGCGGGAGCGGCACTACCACACCCCGGGTGGGCAGGTCTTCATCCGGTTGTGGCCGCGTCCCGACGCGGATCGCGTCCTCGAGCTGCGGTACGTCTCGGCGGTGCCCCTGCTCGAGGATGATTCAGATGAGCCAGAGTTCCCACAGCATCACGAGATCCTGGTACACGCCGTCGCCAGGGATCTGGCAATGCAGGCCGACGCGAATCGCCTCGCGAGCTACCATGCCGGCCGGTACGAGGAAATGTTGCGCCTCATGCGCCGCACCATGGGCGGGAACACCGGCCAGCGCAACGTGCGGGGCTCCGTTCTTGGCGGCGAGGGAGCGTCTCACATTCGCGTCGGGCGCCCGGTGATGAATGGGTGAGCGGGAACGAACCCTCTCGGCACGTCCGATCGGAGGCATGGACGAACGGTTCGCGCCCTCTCCGACCGCGGCCGGCCAGATCGTCAACATGCACCGATCCGCCGAGGGGCTCTGGAAAACCTGTGGAGGATTCGGGCCCGCTATCGCGGCCAGCGGGTTTTCCCAGCTCGGGCCGATCCACTCCTTGCACTGGTTCGCGCAGCATCAGGGCGGCCGACAGTGGCTCGTCTTCGAGCACGAATCCGGCAACAACCTCATCCTGGCGTACCTGAACTTCCCGGCAGACCAGGTCACGACGATCCAGTCGGGGCGACGTCTGGTCCGTGGGCCATGGATCGGGACGTCCTACCTCGAGTCCGGTGACTGGATCGTCGCGCTGAACGGGTACGACACGCCGATCCGCTGGAACGGAAAGGAGCTCGTCGAGTTCGGTTTCTCGGCGCTGCCGCCGCCGCCCACGGTTCGTTTCGCCGGTTTCGATGCTGCCGACGCCACCTTCACCATACCGGCCGGCGGCCTCGACAACTTCGCTGGCCCGTTCCAGCGTGGCGTCGGAGAAGCCCAGGAGCCCTACGCCTACGGGTACGCGACCACATGGGTCAACGATCGCGGCATGGAGTCGCCGCCCTCTGCAATCACCTGGATCCGTGGCGACAACCCGGACGGCACCGTGAACCTGATCGAGGGCCTCGGAAGCAACTTCGTCCACATGCCGGCCGCCCCGGCGCATGTCCGTGGGCAACGGCTCTACCGGACGCAGAACGTGCGGGACGTCTCGACTTCCGGGCAGCAGGGACACGCCCTCTACTTGGTCGAGGAGTTCGCCACGGGCGGCGAAGTTGCGTTCGTGGATGATGCCCCGGACAGCGAACTCGGCCTTCTGCTCAACCAGGATCTGCTCGGTCTGATGCCGCCCGGGGCGCGTTTCGCGCAGGTCTTCAAGGACACGCTCTTCACCGACGGGGGCGCCTCGGCACAGAGCCGCCTCCGGTACAGCGCGCCGCGCCTCGTCGAGCAGATGCCGGAAGTGAACTACCTTCTCTGTGGTGATGCCACGACGGGCCAGATCGTGGCGTTGAAAAGCACAAAAAACGCCCTGCTCGTCTTCAAGAGGCGAGGGATCTACTTGCTGAAGGGTGATCCCAGGGTCGGCTTCTTCACCGAGACCTTGACGGAAGATCTCGGATGCGCGGCGAGCCGAAGCGTGATCGAGCTGCCCGGCATCGGAACGCTGTTCCTTTCGGACGACGGGCCCTACGTTCTGGAGGGCGCCCTCGAAAACACCGGCACTCCGACGGCGCTCCGCTTCATCGGGCAGAACATCGCGGAAACATGGTTGACCCGCATCAACAAGAAGGCACTCGCCGCCGCGCGGGCCGAGCGCTTCCTGCGGGAGCGGGAGGTCTGGTTGCAGATCCCCGTGGGCGGCGACGACAGGGCCTCTCTGGGCCTCGTCCTGCACTACGATGCCGCGGCCTGGTCGCTTCGGGAGGGCTTCCCCTTCTCGTGCCTGGCCGAGGCGCGGGACCACCGCGGCCACCTCTTCGGTGGCTCCTGGGACTCCGCACACCGCGGCGTGCATGTCGTCACCCGCGGCTCGTCGGATCTTGACGGGGACCCGCTGCAGGCCACGTTTGGATCGTCCTGGGTCATGCTCGGCAAGCGCGAGGTCTGGCGCGAGGTCACGCTGCATGTCCTGGATCTGCACGCGGCGATCACGGTCGAGTGGCACGTCGATCGCGAACCGTTGGATTGGAATCCGGGTCCCGCGGATCGTCTGGCCGATGACTACGAAACGACCCGCGATCGATGGGGCTCCGCCCGATGGGGCTCCGCCCGATGGTGGCCGCAGATTCCGACCTGGGTGCGTTGTTCGCTGCACAACGCCAGAGGTTTCGACCTTCAATGGCGTGCCCTGGGGGCAGACCTCGAACTCCTCGGCGCCGATCTTACACTCGTATCGCAAGGCGATATCAAGCCGCGAACGGACAGGATCGGCTGATGGCGCGCGCGTATCCCGTCGAACGCTTCGCAACGGATCAGACGCTCCGCGTCGAGCGGCTCAATGCCGATCTGGATGGGGCTGCCGCGGAGATGAACGGCCACCTCGATCGCGACAACATCAACGCGGACGCCATCGCGGCGGACAAGGCGGCGTTCAACACCTGGCACGGCATCCAGTTCGTCGAGGCGAGCGCCCCCCTCGCGCTCACGGCCGCCGCGGACTGGCAGACCGTGCTATCGACCACGGGCCTCGTGACGGATGACGGCCGCCTCCACGTCGAGGCCTCATTCAGTTTCGATGCCGCCTCCACTGCGCGCGGCGTGGGAGCCGCGATCTTCCTCGACGGAGCCTTGGTCGCGGCGAGTCCGAAAGGACGTCTCGAGGTGAGTGGCGCCAACGCCGTGATCGCTGCCCCTCCGGTGGGAGCCGGACCGCACACCGTGGAGTTGAAGGTTCACACGCAGGCGACGACAACGATCAATGGCCGCTCCCTCTTCTGCCATCAGGGGGCACGCTGATGGGCCGCGTCGAGTACGACCAGCTTCGTCCCGGGGCCGCTACGGCGGGGGCCCTCAACAGCATCCTGACAGAAGTTGCAACAGATTCCGGTCTGCTCTCGAATGCGAATTGGGCCGAGGAGGGCCTCGACAAGCGACCGTTCGCATCGTTGATCCAGGCACGCCGGGCCTTCATCCCGATCATACACGACGCCACCGCCACCCAGGGGCCCCTCGCCGCCGCCTTCGTTACCTTCAACCCCGGCGTGCTCTTTCGGACCGGCGCCTTCGTCCTCGCCGCCAACGAGACGCTACGTCTGCGCTTTACCAGCGAGTTTCCGAGCGGTCCCGTGCTCTTCGGCATCACTCCGACGCCGCCAGCGGACGTGCAGGTCCGCCTCGGTGGGCAGATCTCGGGGATCCCGTTCTTCAACACGGCCTCGTTGCGACGATATCGCAACCTCAACACCGGTTTTGGTGCCCACGCGCGTTGTCACACGCAGATCTACCTCGTGGGGCCGACCAGCTTCGACTTTGTCGAGGTCCAGATTGCAGATCCCGGCCTCTCCACGGTACAGATCGGGGGCGCCGTCCTCGCCGGCATGATCTACGGGGGGATCGTCTGATGCCCTACACGCCCGGAACCGTCTTCGCGGATGGGACGACCATGGACGCCGCAGCGGTGCGGGCAGAGCTCGTGGCGATCCGGGCGTGGCAGAACGAGATCCTCGCCACCGACATGGTGGCGGGGCAGCTCAACCGGACCCACATCTACAGGCCGGATGTTGCGGGCTTCCCGAAGCAGAATCTCGAAGCTCCGACGCAGGAGAAGTATGAGGACTTCTTCGGCATCGCGGAAGAGCAAGTCGATAACGGCATGATCCCAGTCGCTGGCTCGACGCGACAGGTCCGCGCCGTCTGGCGGGAGCGGCGTTCGATCTTCCTCGCCGCGCTGCTCACCTCCGATCGCTGGGTGATCCCGCACATGGCGCGTCGCGTCGTGCTGGACGAGACTGCCGAGGTCGAGATCATCGCGACCTGGAATGCCTGGTGCGCGTACAACCCGGATCCCGTGTCCGCCAACCTAAGCTTCCTCTCCACCGCGGGCCGCTTCCGGCTGATCTACACGCCGCTCGGTGCGGCGCCGGTGATCTTGCCAGGAACGCGTCGCAAGATCAACCCGCACAGCAATAGCAGCATCGCGTTCTTCTCCGTGTACTCGACAGGAACACAGATTCAGCTCGGGGCCGGAACCTACGACTTCGCGCTCGAGTACATCCGCGACGGCGCCGACAGCCGCGTGACACAGGTTATCATCGCGTCACCCACGATCGTCCTGAACGTTCAGAAGCTCTAGGAGGGCCTCATGCCTGTACCGCTCGGACTCATCGGCGCCGGCGTGTTGTCGGGCGGCCTCGGCCTGGCACAGGGGATCTCCGGGGCGATCAAGACGGAGGAGGACAAGCGCCGAGAGGAAGAACTGGAGAAGCTCCTCGGCCTGCAGAAGACGGGGGGGCTCGGCCTCACCGGCGAAGAGCGGCGGCTACGCGAGCAACAGCTCGTGACCCCGGTACGTGAAGTGGCCTCCCAATTGCAGAGCCGCCAGGAAGCGGCCATCGGAGCCGGGGCCGGTGTTTCCGGCGCCGAGCTCTCCCGCCTGCGACAGGAGACGGGGCGCACGATCGCCGGCGCCCAGCAGGCCGCGGCGACCCAGATCCTCGAGGCCGACATCGCGAAGGAGCAGGCGCAGCGCGCCGAGATCGAGCGGCGTGCCGCGGACATCGAGGCACGGAAGAAGGAGCGACGCGCCTCGATCTTCGGCGGCTTGTCGCAGGCTGCTGCCGCCGCTGGCGAGATCGCGGGAGCGGTGCCGGAGGCGGCCCGCGCCGCCGGGCTCGCGGGTGCCCCGATCCGTGACACGGAGGCGTTTCGCTCCATCATGGAAGAGCAGGGGGTCCCGCTGGCTTCCCAGGAGGCCCTTCTCCGCATCGGTCCGCAGAAGCTTACCCGGATCTTGGACAATCTCCAGTCCGGCAACATCGGATCGGAAGAGCAGGAGCTCTACGACATCCTGACTCAGGTAGGAGGGTGAAATGCCGGAACCCCGTCAGGTCGGCGCCCCCGTCAACGTCTACGACACGCCGATCTATTACGTGCCGCCGCCCCAGGAGCCGGTGAACATCGCCGCGGCGTTCTGGCACTCCTTCCAGGCAGAGCGGTCCCCCTGGGCGACGCAGCTCTTCCTCGCACGGCTGCGGGCGATGGATCCGCAGGCCCGGATCCAGGCTCTTCTCCGCGCCCGCGAGCTCGAGAACGATCGGGCCCGCCAGGAGATGAATGCCCTCAACGTCGCGCGTCAGGCGAACGCGAGCCTCTATCGGACGCTCCTCCAGACTGCCGCCCAGGTCCGCGGCCAGGACGTGCAGGCCTCGATTGCCGGCGCCGAGATCGCCAGCCGGGAGAAGATCGCCGCAACGTCCGTCGAGTCGCCGCTGGGGCAGAGGTTCATCGCGGACGCCGGAGAAGCCGGCAAGGTGCTGGCCGAGGCTATGGTGCGCGCCGGTACCGCCTCTCCCGACGAGAAGCAGGCCGTGGCGCGCGAGGTCACAGACGCGGCGCGGGCGATGGACAACTTGATCGAGCGCGCCACGACGGAGACGGCGCTCTCCAACATCGAGCGGGGCGCCGTCGCGAACCAGATCCGCGCCCAGCTCCGCGGCCAGATCACGCCAGGCCAGGTCCAGATCCTCACGGAACGCGGCCTTCTTCACTTCCCCGCCGAGTTGCCATCGGAAGCGCACGCGGCGCCCGGCGGCCCCGGCTTCCCTGGTGTGGTTCGGGAGCTCGCCCGGACCTTCGGCCTCGAGCCGGAGCAGATCCGACCCGAAGACGAAGCACGCAGCGTCATAGTGCGCGGTCCGGCGCGCGCGATCCCGGCAGCGGAGCCCGCGGCGGAGCCGGCCGCTGTCCAACTGGACGAGTTCGGGCTGCCGATCGGGCTGCCACCGGAGCTCCTGGAAGAGCTGGCGGCACCACGCGGGACCCGCCCGCCGTCCATTCCTGGGGGCGCGCCGGTCGAGGACTTCGTCAGCCGCATCGGTGCCGAGTACGAGAAGGCCGGTCGCGGCATCGGCGCCGTAGGCGAACCGATCTTCCGGCGCCCCGATCCTCGTGCCGCGGCACTCGAACAGGCCTTCGCTGGTGCCGAGACGTCGCAGGAGACCGTCGATCTGCTCGAGGCGCTGGCGAGCACCGGTCGCGGCAAGGGGCCGCCGGGCAGGCAATTGGAGAAGGCCCTTGTCGAACGGCCGGCAGAGCGGATCGGCCGCGAAGAGGCGCTCCGCGCCGCCGCGGGCGCCGCCGTGGCATCCGGCGGCGCCGAGCAACTTGCCCCGACAGAGGAAGAGGATCTCGAGGAGCTTACCGCAGTCCGTCAGCGACAGCCCGCCGCCCTCATGGAGGACGTCCGTGCGCTCGCAAAGCCGAAGCGCAAGCAGCCGGAGATCGGCTCTTTCACGGTGCCGGAAGCCAAGGCACAGATCCTGGACGAGCTCTATACCCGCCTGGAGGCAGGGGGTACGACGACACCCGAGGAGGCGGCCGAACAGGAGCGTGAAGTCGAGGCGCTGCAGTTCCTCATGGGAACACCAACAGCGACGATCGAGGAAGAGGAGGACGAGAAGGAACGCCGTCGCCGCGAGGCCAGGAATGCCGGCGCCCGCTGAATCCGAGGCAGAGGAGGCCGATCTGCTCGACGAGCTTGTCGCGGCCGGTCGGGGGCCGACGATCGCGAAGTTCGAGCGACCGGAAGAAGTGCAGAAACGCGCCGTCGCAACGGCCCGGGAGCGCGAGGATCTCCTCGACGAGCTGACCCGAGAAACCCGCCGCCGCATCGAGCGACAGGGTGCCGTGCCCGTGGGCGTAGAGGCGCGGATCGCGGAAGAGTATCGGGCCGCTCCGATCCCAGCAGAGCCCGCGGATCTGTTGACGTCCTTCGTCCAGGCGACACAACCCCGGCGGATCCGCGAAGACGCGCGCGTCACGTTGGCGGAGCTCCAGCGCGACGCCGCCCTCGATCTTGCCGTGCGCACTCCCGGGCTGCGACCGGCAGCAACCGCAGCGAAGGCGATCGGTATTCCTGGGGCCGCCCCCATCGCAGAGGAGCTCGAGCAGCGCGCGCGTCAGTTCATGCGGAGTGACCTCCAGCTCGCGCTTGACACGGCGAAGCTGGTGGAGCCCCTGACTGCTTCCGGTCTCGCCAGCCGCCTCCTCGGTACGGAGAACCCGGAGAAGGCGGCGATCACGAAGGCCGAGCGTCTGATCAAGCACGCGGCGCCGGTGCAGCCGGGAGACGTCGGCGTCGCTCTCGAGAGCCCCGCCATGGCCGGCGTTCGGTTCGCCGGTACCGCGGCGCCGGCCGCGATTCAGGAGGCGGCCTTCGCCTTGCCGGTGACGGCCCTTCGTAAGGAGGGACGCGCCGTCAGTGGCACGACGCTGGCGCAAGACTTCGTCTCCCGCCTGCTCGAGGGAGAAACGCCCGCCACGGCGTTGAAGGAGACCCTAGCCGGAGTCGATTACGGCTTCACTCGCCTCGAGGACGCGCTGCTCGGCACGACTCCGGCAGATCGCGGCCTCTACAGCGATCGCTCCCTCGAAACGAAGGGGGCATTGACCCGACCGCTTTATCAAGCATTGTACAAGACCGAGCTGGGTTATGGCTTTGGTGAGGACTTCAAGGCGACGGCGGCTGTGCGCGGGATGTCGCCCGGCCAACAAGCAGCGGCCTTCGGCGCCGGCTTTGCCGCGGATCTCCTGATCCCATGGGAGCTCCCCGCGACGAAGGCGTTGAAGGTCGCCAGGGTCGCATCCGCGGCGAACGATCTGTCTCGGGCCTTTGGCGCGGTCGGAGACCTGCCATCCGGGCAGATCTTAGCGGCGCTGCTTCGCGAGCGCCCCCAGGCGCCGGCGAAGGTCGTCGGAGACATGGTGGCGGCCCGCCTCGCCGCCGGCGAGCGTCCCGCAGATGTGCTCGGTGCCTTCGACGCGCCGACGGCAGACCTGATCAAGCAGATGCTCGACGAAGAGGGTGCCATCGGTGTGGTGGAGCGTGGCCCCCCACAGCCACCACAGGCGCCGCCGCTCGCGACGCCGGGGAACGAGCTTGCCGCGGCTCTCGGCGGTACGCGCGCCGCAGCGGCGCGTGCCGAGGAGGAAGTTGCCGGACGCTTCCGTAGTGCCGTCGCTTCCGCCCACGACCAAGCCCGCGGCGGGATCGCCGTGGCCGCAGAAGAGCTTGACGCGGCCCGGCGTCGGGCCTCCGATGATCTTCAACTGCCGCCGCCGCTGCCGCGCAGCTCTACCGAGTGGCGGGCGCAACGCGCCGCAGAGCTCCAGAAGGCAACAGACCCCGCCGAGATCCCGGAGGGTTACCGTGGTGCCCGCGGTGAAGCCGGAGAAGTGCTGCGGTGGCTCAATCCCGAGCAATCACCCGCGACGCCCCTGTACCGGCTCGTCGATGCCGATGGCAAGACGGTGGGACGCGGGGATTTGCAGCGGGTGCTGAGTTCGATGCTCTCCAGGCAACGGTATCGAGACGAGGTCTGGTTCGCAGACCACCGCCCCGTCAGCCATTGGCGGCGCCGCGCCAAGGCCGACGATCCAGGTCGCCCCCTCGGTTCTCTCGCCGTCGATCACGACTTCGTCTTGCCCGAGGAGGCCCTGTTCATCGACGAGCTGCGCCGCGGCCCGCGTGGGAAGATCCCGGAGCAGGCCCTGATCGAGCAAGGCGCCATCGATCTGCATGGGGCCGGGCTTGCCGATGGTGTCGTGCGAAGGATGGTGCGCTCCTTCTTTGGCGACGATGTCCGCAGACTGCCACGCCGACCCCTTGACGAAGGACAACGCACCTTCGTCCGCGCCGTCGAGGACGCGACCGAGGCACGGATCCGCGGCCACATCGGCACCGATCTGGTGCCGCTCACCGCCACGGTGCGGGTGACCCCAGCCGAACGCGACATGATTTTGGCACGCCTGCGACGCGAGCAGAAGAGCGCCGGGTACGATCCCGGCCGCGCCACCGTGAAGGACGGGATCGTGGAGTTCGCGGATCGGGCCGCAGCGGATCGGTTCTTCCGCGGACACGGGATCAGGCTGCCGGACCGTCCAACGACGGCCGAAGTGCGGGAGGCGGCGGCCCGGGTGCTCTACCGGCTGGCGGGACGTGCCACCGATGTCCGCTGGGCGATCCGTGGCACCCCCGCACTCTCAACGGCGCTCCTCTCCGCGGCGGCGGCGACACGCCCCGATTTGCTCTTGCAGGGCGGTGCCTCCTTTCTCACCCGTCTCGTCCCGGAGGGTCGTCTGGCCGCGCTGCCAGAGGAGACGCGTCGCATCTTCTCGGCGGTGCTGCGGGACGCGGAAAGCACCGGCGTCTCCGTCCTGCAGGAGGCCCGCCGTCGCATCGATGCTGGCGTCAGGGCGGAGGATGTGCTTCCCGACCTGCTCGAGGAGTACCGCCCCGTACCGGCGCGAGAGGGCGCGCTCGTCGAGGCCCTCACGGGGGAGCCGCCGAACACCCTTCCCGCTCTTCTGGCGGCCCGCCGCGCCATCCTCCGAGAGACGAGAGATCCCGCCGTGATCGGTCGCTTGGCTGAGGCGAAGACGCAACCCGTCTTGGCCGACGCTACCGCCGACTACGTCAACCACCGCACCCGGGACATGGTGCGGGAGGGACGGCGGGTATTGGAGGCGATGTTCAGCGACGAAGCGGCGGGGCGGATTTTCAGCCGCGACTCCAGGATCCTGCACAACGAGCAGCTCGTCCAGGTCTACCACGGCTTCCTGCGGCAAGGTCCCGCGGCTCCCGAGGTGACGCACGCGTTCGGCCAGATCGCCCCGGGGCTGGCGCCGGCGCGGACGGAACGGATCTATCAGCGCCTCCTCATCCTGTACCGCCGCGCGCAGCTCGAGAAGGAGATCGCGGCTCGCCTCGTCGAAGCACAGATCGGGGCCGCAGATCCGCGCACACAGAACGCCGTGCTCCGGGTCTTGCGCCGCGAGGACCTGCGCGACTTCACGCTGGGCGAGCGGGCGCTGGCCGCGAACATGGTGCGCCGCGTCGGCCTCGAGCCCGGTGCGCCGGTCGAGTTCGCGAAGTTCCGGGGCGTCCTCCTGCCCCGGGGCCTGGAGATGGAGTTGCGTGCCGCCATCGACCGCGGCTCCAGGCTCGGCAAGGATTCCATCACCTCGGCGGCATTCTCGTGGATCTACGGGCTCTATAAGGACGCCCTGACGACCTTCAATCCCCGATATCTCGTCTCGAACGTGATCGGGATCCCGTTCATGGCGCTGGAAACGATCGGTGGCGACGGCCTTCTCCGGGCGGTGTCATCCCTTGGGCAGCATCCCGCGATGGCGTGGGAACTGGTGCGTCGTGCTAGCGGCAATCCGGCCCACCGCGCGCCGCGGCTTGATGCCCGCGTCTTCACGACTGATGCCGGACAGGTCTACACCGCCGACGAGCTGGAACGTCTCGTGGCGCGGTACGGGGTTGCCAACACCTACCAGCAACAGATCACGGCGCGGCAGCTTGGCGAGGAGATGGCGCGCCTCTCCGGGCAGTGGAATGTGCTCGGGCGGGTGCGGCTACGCGGCGCACCGGCAAAGGCCCGTCTCCTCGCGGCAGAGACGCGGGAGGCCTTGAAGCAGGTCGCCGAGATCCCGGAGCGGGGCTTCCGCGTCGGCGTCTGGCTCTCCGAGCTCAAGCGTGGCACGGCGCCGGAAGCGGCGGCTCAGGTGGCTCGGGACGCCGCCTTCGACTACAGCCGGCTCACCGACACGGATCGCGCCATCGCGCGATGGGGGCTCGTATTCTGGGCGTTTCACCGCAAAAACCTGGACGCGTTCTTCACGCAGCTTGCCGACAATCCGCACCGTCTCGGTCGGCAGCTACGTCTCGCACGGGACCAGCGCAAGGCGTGGGGTGAGCTGCGGGGCACGCCGATGGATCCCGTGACGCTCTCGCAGCAGCGATCCTCTGATCTGGGCCGCCTCGTCCTCGACCGCATCGGAACGCCGAGCGGTTCCGACTGGACGGTGTCCACCTCCGGCGTGCTGACCCCCGTGGAGGGGCTGCTACTCTTCCTCCAGCTTCTCGCCCTCTTCCCGAGCGACTTGAAGCGCAGCCGCGCGGCTGCGACGGCCATTTCCGGGCAGATCCATCCTCTGCTCGGGACAGCGGTGGAAACCCTGACGGATGTGGATCCCGGGACCGGGTATCGCGCCTCGGCGCCGCTCTCGAACGTGATCCCGACGTGGATGGTCGAGACGCCCGGCGTCGCGGAGTTCGTTCAGTGGGCGTTCGCGCCGCGGCAGGAGCCCCTTCCCTTCTCCGCGATCCACCGCGCCGCCGGGATCCTGCCCGACGGAACTCCCTACGCGTGGGTGCCGGACGAGCAGGCGACGCAGTCGTGGCGGATCTTCGCGGCGATGGCACCGCGCGTCACCGAGCAGACGATCCCGGACACGCTGACCGCCGCGGCAGGCATGTTTCGCGACCTCGGCATCGACTACATGCAGGCCGAGCAGGGGCGTCTCGATCCGCGCGCTTCGACGCCGATTGATCTGCTCAGCCTCCTGTTTCACGTCGGGAGGGTGCGCGGTCCGATCGAGCAGGCGACAGCGCTGCGCTCCGCGGAAGCACGTGAGCTGCGGGGACGGATTGAAAGGGAACGCGAAACCCGATAGCCTGTAGGCCTGGAGCATCCCATGACTCGTTTCTGGCGTCGTTCAGTCACCCTTTCGGGGACCCGCGCCGGTGGAGCCGGCTCCGAATTCATCTCCACGGAGATCGCGCCGCCGGCCGGCGTCGGAACCGCCCGCGGCTTCCAGGTCCGGCTCGTCAGCGGTCCGATGACGGCGATCGTCCCCTTCCTGGTGACGAACGAGAACGCGCTGACCGCGACCCCGGCCGATGATGACGTCGCCGCGGAGTCCGCGAGCGTCGCGCTCACGGCATCGGCCACGAATGCGGATCTCGACAGCGACTTCGACAACCCCCGCGTGTTCGCGCGCGGCCTGCGAGCTGGCGGCAACGCCACCTTCTCCGGCAACGGCGCCTACTCGATCGTGTTCACCGCCTGGGGAGACACGCAGGGATGAGTCACAAGTTGGAGATCGAGGATCTGCGGCACGAACTGCGGCGGCGCGCGCCACGGGGCCGCGCCGGACAACACGTCGTGATTGATGATCGCGGGCAGCACACGCCGGTAACGCCAGTGGTGGGAGCCTACGGCTGGGCGCTGACCCGGGACGGCCGCTGGATCGTGACGTGAACGGCACCGCGCGACACCGTGATCTGCTCCTCGACGACAACCACATCGTCACGCGCTGGAGCTTTGTCACCGTCACGCTGCGGGACGCCGCCGCGTACACGACGGCGGATCTCGGTGGCGTCGCCGAGGTTGGCTCCGCAGAGCCCTTCACGTACTACGTCCTCGTCGGGCTCTCGCCGCTCACCTGGTCGGCTCTCGGCGGAAGCGACCTCACCGCAGCGAACGTCGGCGGCGGCGCCGGGTTGTTCCGAGACAAGACCGGCTCCACGCTGAACCTCCGCTCGCTCCTGGCGGGCGTTGGGATCGCCGTCTCATCCGCCGCAGACACGGTGTCCATCGCGTTCTCGCACGTTCTCGCCGCCGCCCTGAATGCCGCGAACTTCGCCGTCCACACGGTGCGGACGGTCACCTACGCCGCCGAGGTCAACAACGGGACGAGCGGAGCCGCCGCCACGATCAACTGGACGGCCGGCCAGAAGCAGCGGGTCACGCTGGGCACGAACACCACGTTCGCGTTCATCGCCCCGCTGGGACCCTGCAACGTGGTCTTCAAGATCGTGCAGGACGGGACCGGCGGCAGATCCCCAACTTGGCCCACGGCCTGCCGCTGGGAGGGTGGCGTCTCCCCATCCCTGACGCCGACGGCGAACGCCACAGATCTCGTCGTGTTCTACTTCGATGGTACGCTCTACTTCGGTCAGTCCGCTCGCAACTTCATGTAGGAGGTCGTCATGTTCGTTGCTTTCGTCGCCGCCCTGCTCGCCTCGCCCGCGCTGGCCGAGAACACGATCAAGGTGTGCATCGAGCTTCCTTCCGGCACACTGCAGGTGAAGACGGCTCCGCTCGGGGCCGGCCAGTGCGACACGCTCGCCAGCCCCCACCAGGCCATCGGCGTCTGGTCCTTCTGGGAGCAACCTGTCGGCAACCAGCTCGCAGAGGAGTGGAGTGGACACGACCTTTTCGGCTGCTTCGACGCCAACGGCGACACCGTGATCCAGGAGCGGGATACCACGGGCGCCGACAAGGGCACACGTCGCAAGCCCTACACGCCGAATGCGGCACCGGGGCAGCTTCGCACCCTCCCGGATGCGGTTGCCGATACCGCTGCGGCCGGCGACGTCACCTGGGATGTGGCGAACGGTGGCGCCGGAGCCGCGTACGAGACGAAGCTCGCCTCCTGCCGAACTCTGGTCGGATTCCCGCCCTGATCCTATACCAGCCCGCGCTCGCGGTCCCCGGCGACTGGCGTGCCTGTGCCGCGCAGGAGTGGTCGAGTCTCCCCTGGGCGCCGGAGCCGACGCCGAGCCGTCACGACGCGCCCCCGGGCAGCGGCTACCTGAACGCGGTCTGCGTCGGTGGTGACGTCTGGGATGGGTTCGACCACATCGCCGTGGAATCGTTGGGGCAGGATCGGATCCAGATCACGGACTGGCACGACAGCCCCCAGGATTGGCCCCCAGGAACGCGCTGGGGACGTGTGACGACGCTCTACCCCCACGAGCCAGATCCCAGATTCAGCGGGGCCATAAACCGCAGCTACACGACCGAGGTGTATGCCGAGGAGCGGGCGCGGCTTCCCCCGTTCTCCTCCGCGGTCCGACCCTGGCACACCTTCCCGACGCCGAGGCCTTCGATCACGCGACACGGGATCTGGATTGCGGACGCCCTGCACGCGGAACATGCTGTGACGCGCGGGATCCGCGGCTGGCGCGAGTGGACGGCCGGCGTGCCCGAACACCTCCTGCGCGATGGTCATGTCGCGATACAACGCTCCATCGGCCGCTGGCCGAAGGCGAGGGGGACCCGAACGTACTACCACAACGGCACCGCCCTGGTTTCCCCGCTTCACGTCGCCACGTTCGAGAACGCGCTCGTGCTGACGCCGACGGGTGCCGTGACCCAGAGCGTGACCGTCGGAACCGCAGGGGTTCTGGGCTGGGTCGCAACCGGGCCATCGGGCGAGCCGAACGCGGCGGCGTGGCCGGCAGGCACGTACCGACATCAGCTCGACGTCACGGCAACCGGTGTTGATCTGGCCTACGGGCTTCTCACGCTGGGTGCAGGAACCGGGCACTTCGCGCGCGTCAACGCTGCGCTTGGCCTCGAGATCGAAACACACGCGCAGAGCGAGGCCGCGTTCGGCGGCGCCGGCCTACGTCTCGCCACGTACGCCGCGGGCTGGGTGGCAGGTCTTGTTTCGGATCGGCTCGAGGTGGCAATCGCGGTGCAACGGATCACCGGCCACGGCACGCAATCGCTGTTTCTCCAGGTCGGAGAGGCCGACGATTATGTTGACGGACCCTGGGCGGCGGCTCCCGCGGGGCCGGCCGCCGTCTTGCATGGGTGCAACACCTGACGGGTCGTGGTAGGCTGCGCGCATGCAGGACCCCCGCGTCGTCCACCCGAGCAGCCGTGAAGCAGCCCCTACGCCCTTCATCGAGCTTCTGCGGGCGCGGGCGCACGGCTGGGCGTTTGTCCAGGACAACGCGCCGGCGCTACCGGCGATCACGGCCGGCGGACTTCTCGAGGGTTGGGTCGATAACAACATGTCGGCCGGCGCCTCCGTCACCTACGCGATCGGCGTCTACGGGCCACAGGTGAACGCCTTCACCGGAGCCACCTCTGGCAACGTGGCCGGCTGGAGGGGTCGCGGCACGACCAGCCGCAACACGACTCCGGTGCTGAACCCAGAGTTCAGCGCCATGATCTGGCCCCAGAGCGTGACCGATGTTCGCTACTTCTTCGGGCTGTACGATTTCGACGGCCTGATCTCGGCGGGTGCGGATGCGATCACGGCGGCACACCTCGCCTTCCAGTTCAGCACGCCTCGCGGCGACACGAACTGGCAGCTCTCCAGGAGCAACGGGACGACGCAGATCCTTGTCGATACCGTCGTCCCGTTCCCGGGATCTGCAGATCCGTACCGTCCCATCGTCGAGTACGGCGGGAACGGCACCACGGCAAGGGCGCGGATCTACGGCCCGGATGGTACGACACTCCTCTACGATTCCGGCACGCTCACGACGGGGCTTCCCCCGATCACGACCGGACTTCGCACCATGCTTGGCTGCCGCACCACGGCGGTGGCGTCGAAGCAACTGAGCTTCATGCACGCCGAGATCGCGATGGCGTAGAGGAGACCCGATGCCGGTTCGGAAGGTGAGGGGCGGCTACAAGGTACAGGGTACCAAGTCCAAGCCCATGACGAAGAAGGCCGCGACGCGGCAACAGGCGGCGATCAAGATCGCGCAGGCGAAGCGAGGCAAGCGGCGGTGAGTCTCATCGGCAAAGTCACCGAGCACTTCTCCTGGTCCGAACTCTGCCTCACCGAACATCGCGACTACGTCGAGCTGAACGCCAAGTTGCTCGAGGCGGACGACGAGGCGAGACGGGCGCTCTACGAGCTCTGCAGAACACTTCTCGAGCCGGTACGGAAGCGCTTCGGACCCGTGATCGTCCACAGCGCCTACCGCTGTGCCGCCCTGAACACGGAGATCGGGGGCTCCGTGACATCGCAGCACATCAACGGGGAGGCGGCGGACTTCCACTGTCTCACCGCGTCGCTGACCGAGGTGTTCGACTGGATCCGTCGCCATCCAGGCTTGCCGTTCGGACAGGTGATCCTCGAGGGACGGATCCCGTCGTGGATCCACCTCTCCCTCGGGGAGCCCTGGCGTCCGCGCAGTGCGTGCCGTCAAATATTGCGCTGGGACGGCGCGAAATACTCGATCGTGTCCTGATCGTGGGGCCTCAGCGCTCCTGACGCGCACAGGCTGCGATGGCGAGAAGAACGATCCCGAGTTCCGCGAGATCGAGCCCGCCCTCCACGGCACCGAACCCGCAGAGCAGCGCCGCGAACACGAGGGCGAAGATCCCGCCGATCCGAACATGCCCGGTGGCGCTCATGTCGCGCCATCGTTGCCAGATGGGAGCGATCCGGGGAGCGGGAGCTCCGGCTGGAGGAAGCGATCCTGCAGTGGCGCCCAGCCCCGCGCCAGCGCCATGCGGATCACGCCCGCCCTCGTCCAGTCACCGCCGGGATGCTCGGCCTTGAGCCGCGAGACGAGATCGCCGGCCCGCTCCCAGTCCGCGTGTGGGATCAGCATGTGATGATTCATGGGGGCTCCATGTTGACGTGTTGTGGTGATCATGGTAGCCTGGTGGCGCGAGGTGTCAAGTATCTGCTGTTGCATTTCGTCGTGCCGAGCGCCGTCGCACTTGGTTGCGGATCGGGTTGGGTGGTCCGTCCGGCTCCGGCAAGAGCTTTACCGCCCTCCGTCTTGCCAGCGCCCTGCTTCCCCAGGCCGGCCGCGTCGCCGTGCTGGACTCGGAGCATGGCAGCGCGGAGCTCTACGCTGGGGCGCGGAACCCAGACGGTGGAGTTTTCGACTTCGACGTGATCCGTCTCGATGAACTCCACGGCAGCTTCGATCCGCGCAACTACGTCGCCGCGCTCGGGGCCGCGGCCCGGGGCGCGTATCCGGTGGTCGTGATCGACTCCCTCTCCCATGCCTGGAGCGGCGAGGGTGGCGTGTTGGAGCAGGTCGATCGGGCAGCGGACCGCATGAAGGGCAACAAGTTCGCGGGCTGGAAGGTCGGTACCCCGATGCAGAACAGGCTCATCGACTCGATCCTCTCGTATCCCGGCCACGTCCTGGTCACGATGCGATCGAAGATGGAGTACGTCCAGGAGAAGGAGGGTGACCGGGTCGTGATCCGCAAGATCGGGCTGGCCCCGATCCAACGCGACGGCATCGAGTACGAGTTCTCGCTCTTCGCCGAGCTCGAGCAGGGCGGCGAGCGCTGCATCGTCACGAAGACGCGATGTTCTGACTTCGTCGATGCCGTGGAATCGAAACCCGGGGCCAGTTTCGCGCTTCGTCTGCTTGCCTGGTTCGAGCAGGCCCCGAGCGTCCAGGGGCGCGTCGAAGACCTCGGCGTGGAGTGGGACGAGCTGCTGGTTTGGTGCCGAGAGAAGGAGCAGCCACATCCTGATGCGCTACCGCCCCAGCGCCAAGCGGATCTCCTGATCTGGTTGGACTCGGAGGAATGTCCGTTGCTTTCTGCCCGGCGCAGGAATGCGTCACGCAGAAGTACCGATGGGGAGACGACGTGATCCATGAGGCAATGAGCGACGACGAGCTGGTGTGTGACTGCCCGTGGCAGACGCGCGAGTGCCTCGTGTGCCGCTGCGCGGACCTGTGCGCGGCGCTGGAGGGCAACATCATCCGCCTGGTCGGCACGGACGACGAGGCGAACGCGGCGCTGCGCATGCTGCGCCGACGGCAGCGACTCACGACAGACCAGCCCGAGCTGGGCCGCCTTCTCGCCGCGATCCGCGAGTACGATCACGACGCTGGCCTCACGGAGCGCATCTTGGAGCACGGCATCGCGATGGGCGGGACCATCGACCAGCGGCCCATGGAGGGACCCACGACGGAGGAGGGCGCAGCCCTGCGCGGCGAGCTCGAACGGGCGCGCGACGCGGAGCGTCGGCACTACGCGACGCCTGTTGCGCCCGGAGTGCTGGGCTGGGCGATGGAGGTGTCCGATGGCTGACCTGACCGGGCCCGCGTTGGACGACGCGATCGTGGAGTGGTTGGCCCGCCGTGGGGACGCAGCGCGCTGTGTCGAGGTGGCGTCGGGGGCGGGGGTTCCGTACGTGCGGACCTACCAGGCATTGTATCGGCTGCTGATCGCCGGGCGTGTCCGGCGGGTGTTCCCGCCGCGCCCGCGTCGGCGGTGCGCGTGGTGGGAGGTGGCGCAGAGTGTTCCCGCCGACCTGTGGCCGCGCCTGCTCGCGGCGGGCGTGCGGTATCGGCCGGGGATGCTGCTCTGTCCGCCAGGCACCGCCCGGCTCCGCATCCTGGACGAGTGGGAGTGGGAGCGGGAGGCTGACGGCCCGATTGGCGCTGCCGCGTGGGTCCCCGACCTCGACGATCCCGCGACGTGCGGCTGTCTGCTCGCGGAGGTGCGGCGGCTCTCGGGCTGTCTGCACGTCCACGCGTCTGGCGCGCAGTCCGTGAGCGCGGATCCGGTGGGCTGGCGTGTCTGGCGGCTGGACTTTGGCCGCAGCGGCGCCGAGAGCGCGGCCATCGGCGCTGGCAGCACCGAGGGTGGGGCGCTGATCGCCGCGCTTGCCTGGCTGGTCGGGGTGGCGTTGTGACCGAGGACTGGCGCGACGAAGCACAGGTGGTGTGCTCCGTGGTCGCCCTCGCCGGCGGCCCCGCCGTGACCGTCGCGCTCGCCGCGCTGCGCCTCGGTCGCGACGCGATCGGGATCGACCTTGACCCGCGCTGTGCGGAGCTGGCGCAGCAGCGGATCGCGTGCGTGCGGCCAAGAGTGTGGCATATGTGAAACTAGATGCCGCACGACGGCGCGCGACCGGAAAACGCACGGCGCCTGACCGCCGATGAGGATCGGTGAACTCTTCGCGGGGATCGGCGGATTGGGGGCAGCCGCCGAGCTCGCCGGCCTCGGGCGCACGGCCTGGCAGCACGACCTCCTCGGCGAGCGCGTGCGGGCGCGGCGCTGCCGGCTCGCGGCCAGGTGTCCGAGCCGCTGGCGCTCGCCGTGCGCCCCTGGCCGACACCGTGCAGCCGTGACGATCGGAGCGCCGGCGGACGGCTGCACACCCGCGGAGGGACCTCCCTCGCGGATGAAGCCGCGCGCCCTTGGGCGTCCCCGACCGCGAGCGACGTCCGCTCTGGATGGACGCAGGACGATCCGGAGCGGGCCGAGCGGCGCAATCTCGTAGGCGACCAAGTCGGTGGCGCGCGACTCTCCCCGGCGTGGGTTGAAGCTCTCCTCGGCTTCCCGGTGGGCTGGACGCTGCCGGACGGCCCGCGGCTCGCGATCGAGGCCACGCCGCGCTGGCCCCGCGGGCGCTACTCGGAGACCTGGGACCGCTCCGTCCCGTGGCCCGGCTACGACTGGGAGCCGCCGCGCACGCTGACGGGACCGCCGGTGCCGGGGCGGCCCGCGAGGCTGCGCGCGCTCGGCAACGCCGTCGTGCCGCAACAGGGCGCGCTCGCGATCCGGACGGCGCTGGACGAGGCGCGGCGCGCGCCCGGGCTGTTCTGGAGTGCGCATGCCTGAGGCGCGCTCGGTCGGCCCATGGTACGGTGGCGACAGGAGCGGGCGATGCCCAAGCCCGACGACGAGGACACGCCGATCCCGGATGATCTGCGGCTGGTGCGTGAGGACAGGTTGCTGCGCGTCGGATCCGACGTGGCGAAGCTGCTCGACATCTCTGGCGGCACCCGCGAGGACGTGCGCGTGCAGGGAGAGGTGATCCGGCAACTGGCCGAGAGTTCGCAGACGACAGCGACGGCAACGCTCCGCCTCGTCGATCTGCAAGAGGAGCGAGCAAAGCGCGAACGGGATGCGGCGGCCTCGTCGGACGCCGCGAGCACTGCGCGGTGGAGGTGGCTCTCGGACAACTGGAAGGTGCTCGTCGCGCTCTTGCTCGTTGTGTTCGCGCCGCAGCTCTTGCCCGTCGCGCTCGGTGCCATGGGGCTCCGGATCGCACAGCCCGTCTACGTCACCCAGGCGCCGGCGGGGGCGCCCGAGGAGGCCGCTGGTGGCCCCACGACGCCCGAGGGCGGGTGATGCCGGCAGACCCGCATCTCTATCCGCCGGACTGGCGCGCGACGTCGCTGGCCGTGCGTGAACGGGCCGGCTGGCGCTGCGAGTGCGAGGGAGAGTGCGGGCTTCACCGGGGCCGGCGCTGCGAGGAGCGCGGAGGCGAGCCGGCACGTGGCCGTGGCACAACGGCTGGCCGCCAACCCTCTCCGATGGGTGCGGTCACGCAGGCTGTTACGCCGAGACCGGTCTGGTCCTCGACGCGCTTGGGGTCCCGTGGTGCCGTTCACATGACCCGGATGAAGGCTTCCGCTGAGCTCCAGACGCGTGTTAACGTGTCGGTGTTCGAGGGCAGCGGCCCGATCAGCCGCGCTCCGGGGGCACCCGCCCCCGGAGTTACCTCGGATGGAGCCCCCGACATGCCCTCTTCCGACAACGCCAGTGGCGTCGGTTCGGTGTCCCCGTTCGACTGGATCCGGCAGGTCCGCGCGATCCCGGCCAACACGCTGCCATTGGCCGATCGGATGGTTCTGCTGATCTTGGCCTCTCACGCCGACGGTACCGGCACCTGTTACCCCGGCGTGCCGCTCCTCGCGGAGGAGTGCGGGATGAGTGAACGTGGCGTCCAGAAAGCACTCGCACGACTTCGTGCCACGGGCTGGATCGTCCATCGCGGGCGCGGGCCCCGTGGGGTGAACGTGGTTCACCTGAACATGGTCCGGGGTGAACGTGGTTCACCCCGGGGGGTGAACGTGGTTCGTCCAGGGGGTGAACGTGGTTCACCCAAAGAGTACAGGAAGAGTCCAGAGGAAGAGTCCATCTCCCCCCCTACCCCCCTCCGGGGGGAGGATGAGAGTCCTCGCGTGAGGTCCATGGCCGCCAGGATCGCCCGCGCCTGTGCGGACTGGCGACCAGATCCGGGCGGGCTTCCCGGACCCGACACGCCGGAGACGCGGAATGCTCTGCGCGAGACGGCGGAGTTCCTCGCCGCCACGAGGCATCCGAAGCTCTTCCTGGACCCCGATGTCGCGGGCAGCATCCGTCATTGGAGTGCCTGGCTACAACATGGGCGACAGCGTGACGTCGCTGCAGCCATGCGACTCGCACAGCGATTCGTCGCCGCAGATCGGAGGTGAACATGATCGGACAGGATCTTTGGTTTGTGGGCGTAGATCCCGGTCACGTCAGCGGAGCGATCGCGATGGTCACGGCGAGCGGGCCCCAGGGCGGTCCCCGCCCGGCCGCCTGGGCATGCTGGCATCGTCACGGCGCGAACCGATGGCGAGTTCGATGGTCTTTGGAGATTGTCGGCGAGCGCGACAGCCTGCACGGGGCCATTCGCTCGGCTCGGGAGATCGTTCTGAAGCGCCCGATCGCCGCTGTCGCCGTCGAGGGCATGTTCATCCCCCGCGACCAGATGCGCATCAACCAACATCTGATCCGGCTGTACGAGGCGGCGGGGATGGCCCTGGCGCTCTTCGACACGCCCCCGAGCAGACCAACCGCAACGGAGTGGCGACGCATGATCCTCGGGCTGTCGGCGGGAACCTGCGCTCGGGAGGCAGAGCGTGCCGCCGTCCTGTGGGCGGCGCGCATCTTCGGGCCGCTGCCCGAGTCGTTCGTGAAGGTCGAGCGAGGCGCTGTCAGCGAGGCGCTCGCCATCGCTGAGTACGCGCGCGTCAGCTCCACCTGGGATGCGAAGCTGGCACGCGCGGCCCGCCGTCCTACACCCCGATCGCGGCGAGGTAGTGGCTGAGCGCCCGCCGCAGCATGTCAGCCTTCGTGCGCCCGGTCCGGGCCGTCGCAGTCGCGAGCCTGTCAGCGAGAGGCGCGGGCAAAGCCAGGGACACCAAGCGCCGGGGCGCTGTCGGCGCGACAAGGAGAAGCGGCGAGTCGATGGGAACCAGGCACCGATCCGCGACGGCGATCGCCAGATCGGGGACCAGAAGACAAGCCAGCGCCGCACCGTCCGCTGTCAGCGCGATGCGGAAACGCCGTCGGCCCTGCCACAGGTCAAGCGGCACACCCTCGACGAGCACACGCTGCGGCAGGCCCCGCGCGAGCCGCTCCCATCCGCCGGTGCGGAGGGAGCGTCGCAGCGTCCGGGCCAGGGGCAGGTACGCGTCAGAGCGCATCTGTAACCTCCGCGTCGATCGCAACGGCGGGGCACGCCGCAGCAGAGCTGGCGACGCCGCACTCGGGCGACAGCGCTGCGAGCAGACACGCCGTCGCGCGCCCCTCGGCGTCCGTGCCGACCCACGCCCAACGGATCAGGGTGCCCGCGTGCAGGTGAGAGTCGAGACGATCGGCCGCAAGGGCCATCAGGGTCGGGGTCATAGTGCTGTCCTCCTGGTGGTGGTGTAGAGCGCTGTCAGAGACTCGATCGGCCCCCGCATCAGGGCGACGCGATGCCAGCGCGCTGCCTCGCCCTCGGGCCGCTCGCGGTGCGGCGCATCGCAGGCGGCACACCAGACGAGGCGACCGGATCCGGGATGGGAGCGGGCCACTTATGGTACTCGGCCTGCCAGCGGCAGACCTGCTCCAGCGTCCCGGTGTAGGCGCCCTTCACGGAGTGGACGGTGTGGGTCATTGGTCATCATGATGTTTCCTGGTTGTCGCGCCAGAAGTCTGGCGGGAGGGCCGCGATGCGGGCAGCGACGACCTCGGGCCAGGTGATGTGCGCGCGAATCGCACCCGTGATGCCGCAGGACACGCGATCCCACTGGTCAGCGAGCGCGAAGTCCTTCGCGTGGATGCACGCGAGCCAGGCCTCTTCCGCCCAGCGACGCGCGCGAAAGAGCCCCTCGAGTCGTGCCAGCACTGGCAGACCCCCCGCGGCTTCGACGCAGTCACCGAGGACGTTCACCGGGCAACATGGCAACGCCAAGTGGGCGGTCGCATTCACGCCCTCCAGGGTCGGCGTCATTGGTACTCGGCCTGCCAGCGGCAGACCTGCTCCAGCGTCCCGGTGTAGGCGCCCTTCACGGAGTGGACGGTGTGGGTCATTGGTCATCATGATGTTTCCTGGTTGTCGCGCCAGAAGTCTGGCGGGA
>Ga0247727_10003694_pt1 | contig 33523 bp, 43 predicted proteins | sample WisWelCaveWW1625_FD_202498 | JGI IMG/M metagenome (GOLD analysis project Ga0247727, IMG submission 202498) | Biofilm microbial communities from Wishing Well Cave, Virginia, United States - WW16-25 | ecosystem: Environmental > Aquatic > Deep subsurface > Groundwater > Cave microbial mat | place...
GACGCCGGCGCGAGGTAACCCGCCGTGGACGCCGGCGCGAGGTAACCCGCCGTGGACGCCGGCGCGAGGTAACCCGCCGTGGACGCCGGCGCGCGGTCCCCCGCCGTGGACGCCGGCGCGCGGTCCCCCGCCGTGGACGCCGGCGCGAGGTAACCCGCCGTGGACGCCGGCGCGAGGTCCCCCGCCGTGGACGCCGGCGCGCGGTCCCCCGCCGTGGACGCCGGCGCGAGGTAACCCGCCGTGGACGCCGGCGCGAGGTAACCCGCCGTGGACGCCGGCGCGAGGTCCCCCGCCGTGGACGCCGGCGCGAGGTAACCCGCCGTGGACGCCGGCGCGAGGTAACCCGCCGTGGACGCCGGCGCGCGGTCCCCCGCCGTGGACGCCGGCGCGAGGTCCCCCGCCGTGGACGCCGGCGCGAGGTAACCCGCCGTGGACGCCGGCGCGCGGTCCCCCGCCGTGTGGGCTTCGCCCACCCCCTCCCAGGCCTTGCTGTTGAGCCGGATGTACGCGGTCGCCCCCACGAGGCCGCGAGCCTGCCCCGCCTGGACATAGACGAGCCGCCCCGTGCGGAACTTGCATTTCGACCCATCCGGGAACCGGACCAGGTTGTCGGGAGCGTCCTCGACTTCATAGATCTGCCAGAGGGCGGTTGAGTCATCGAGTCGGAGCAGCCCGTAGTCGCCGAGCCCATACTCGAGCCCGTGGATGCCGCCGCCGCACTCCACGCGGGAGTTCCAGTCCGGCGCCGTGACGGTGGCGCCGATCTCGAGCGGGTGCTTGAAGCCGTTGTGGCTGCCGCCGTCGGAGGCGCAGGTGCGGAGCACGAGTACGGTGCCAGCCGTCTTGCTCGCGGCCGGGGCGGGTGCGGCCTTCGTCGCGGCGGTCATTCAGCCGGCTCCGCGCACCGGCTGCACAGCGTCTCCTCGTGATCCACCCAGGAGCACCCGCCCGGGCACGGGTCGTACCAGACGCAGCCGCAGACGCGGCACACGCCACGCCGCGGCTGGGAGCGGGGCGCCGGATTCGAACCGCGTCCTGGGGGCTGAACTCCCCCGGGCGTCCCTACCACACCGGCCCCGCTCACTTTTTCCGCCCCTTCTTCGCCGGCCGCTTCGCCTTTGCAGACGTCTGCACCGGGGCGGCCTCGTTCAGGATCTTCGCCGCGTCCACGCCGAAGCTCTTCGCCATCGCGGGAAGCCGCTCGTCGATGTTCCAGTCGTAGGCGACGTTGTCGCAGGCGTGGAGGAAGACCAGGTGGCGCACGAGATCCTCGGCCGTGCGTCCGAGAGGGACGGGGTTGCTCTTCGGGACGCCACGATCGGACACGACCCCGAGCAGGATCTTCGCGAGGGGCCCGGTGCTCTCGGCCGACATCGTCGAGATCTTCGCGCCGATCGCCGCGAGGATCGCCGGGCGGGCCTTCATGTACCGCTCCTGCAGCTCGTGCTTCCGCCGATCCTGCTCGGCGCGCTTCGCCTGTTCGTGCGCCACCTGATCCTTCACCGTGACGCCGGCCTTCCCCGCCTTCGCCACCGTCCGCTTCTGCTTCGCCCGGATCTCGGCGCCCCAGTGGACCATGCACTTCTCCCTGGCGATGCAGACCGCGAACGCATCGCCGCGCCCGGGACCGACCGCCACGTAGCCGATGACGGCGTGCTCGCAGGGCTTCGAGTTGTTCAGGCCGTCCGCGCGCTTCCAGGAGCGGGGGAAGTAGGTCCGGCCCTCGCGCGCCTCGTCGGCGATGTAGCTGGCGTGGGTGATCGGGATGACCTTCTTCGCGTCGGCGAGGGTCGCGGCCGTCTCCGGGAACAGCATCGTGTCCGGATCCTTCGGCTGGAACCGCACGTGCTGGTCGATCCAGCCCTGCAGCTCGCGGACGCTCCGCGGCTTCACGTGCTCGACCGGCTCCGACTCCTCATCCTCTGGCGCTTCGGGATTCCAGAGCAGGGCCTCGCGCGTGAAGACCGCCGACTCCTCAAGGTCGATCGCCCGCGCCTGGTCCTTCGGGCTCAGCCGCGCGAGCAGGGTGGCGTGCCCGGCGGAGATCTTCCCGTCGAGGAAGAGCTTCTTCGCTTCCTTGGTCAGCTCGAGCAGCTTCACCCGGTCGTAGACGTACTTGACCGATCGCCCGATCTTCTCGGCGATGCGGGCGACGTCGTAGCCCTTGACCAGCAGCAGCCGGCGGTAGCTCTCCGCCTCCTCGAGCGGGTGCAGGTCCGCGCGCTGCAGGTTCTCGACCACCTGGATCTCGAGCACCGCCTGGTCGTCGAGCTCGCGCACGATCGCCGGCAGCTCCTCGAGCCCGACCATCTGGGCGGCCGCGAACCGGCGATGACCGCAGACCAGCTCGTACCGGCCCGCGCCGTTCAGCGACCGCACCAGCACCGGCTGCAGGAGCCCCTTCTCGCGGATGCTGGCGGCGAGCTCCTCGAGCTGGTCCCCGGTGACGGTGCGCCTCGGGTTGAGTGGCGAGCGGTCGATCTGGTCGAGAGGGATGCTGCGAAAGTCGGCCCCGGGCTGGATGCTCGCGGCGACGGCGGTCTTCATGTCACGACCCTCCATGGGATTGGGTGCACTGGTGCTGCACGAGTCCGTTCGACGTGAGCGCCACGATCGGCCTGCCGTCGCTCCGCTCGCCGATCACGAAGTAGGCCCGGGGGCCGGGGTCCAGCTGCACCGTGCGGCCGGCGGTGGCATCGTGGGCCACCACCACCGAGGCTCCGCAGCCGGCGCAGGGACGGGCCTCGAGCTCGCGCGCGACCGGGCTCGGCTCGCGGGTGCCGCGGAGCACCTGCTCCTCGAGGCCCAGATGGAGCGTGCCCTGGGTCATGCCAGCATCGCCTCGAGCTTCACGGCGAGCTCGGTCAGGCGCGGGCGGGAGACGGCCAGACGGTTCTCGCCGCCGATCCAGAGCTGCTCGGTGTCGCCGAGCCCGGCGTCGCACGTCCAGTAGGACCCGCTCTTCTTCGGGGCCTCCTTGACGAACACTCGCTCGCCCCCGAACGAGGCCGTGACGCGCTCGGCCAGGGTGCGGAAGTCGCGGAAGACCGCTTCGTCGGTCTGATGAGCCGGCTCGGCGCCGACGGGGGCAGGAGCCCCACCTGCCGCACCGCCGACGCCGGCGACCGGCTCGTCCTCACCGGAGAGGTAGTCCTCGGCGGCCGTGGCGACGCGGCTCCGCTGGTTGCGGATCCGCACCGCCTTCACGGTCTCGCCGGCGAACTGGGCGTCCGCGACGTAGAGCGTGACCTTCTCACCCTTCCAGAGCTTGGTGTTGATGCCGAACGCCTTGTTCAGCACCTTGCGATTCGTGGCGTTGAGCAGCAGAACGCGATCCCGGCCCGCGAACTTGAGGCCGCCCATGTTGTGCTTCTCGCGGCCGCCCTCGAACGTGACCGTCTTGTAGTGCAGCACGTCCTCGATCGTGACGACGGCGTCTTTGCCCTCGACCAGGTTCTCCGCGGTCAGCCAGATCGAATCCTTGAACAAGCCACTCGGCCCCTCGTAGGGCGTCCCGACCGGCGGGGGTCTGTCAGCCATTGCTCACCTCCTGTGAGAGTGCGCGCGCGAGCGCGATCGTGAGACGCACGTCGGCGAGCGCCTCGTGGGATTCCATGACCGGGATCCCGAAGTGCCGGCACAGCGTGGCGAGCTGGTAGTTCTCGGGCGGCACGCGGCGGGGCCGTTCGTCGAACCACCAGAGCGCCCGCTGGCAGGTGCAGCGGACGCGTGGATCCGCAGGCAGGAATCGGCCCCAGTGGTTGAACAGGGCCTGGAGCCGCGGTCCATCGAAGGACGCCGCGTTGTGGCCGACAAGCCGCGCGACCTTGTAGGGCTTGCCGGTGCGCCGGCTCACCATCTCGAGCGACTTGTGGCGGTCGAGGAAGTCGGTGAACCGAGAGACGACGCGGATCGGCGCCTCGGCCCTGGCCCAGGCCTCCACCGTGTAGTGGTTCATCTCGAGCGCCGCCGGATCCGCGGCCGTGACGTCGAAGGCGATCTTCGCCTCGAACGTCTCGATCTCCGCCCAAGCCTCGTCCACGGTGATTGCGGCGAGCTGGATGTCCGGGTGGTGCGGGAGCAGGCCCGCCGTTTCGAGATCGAAGAAGACCGTGCGGGGGCTCACGCGATCGCCTCGTCCGGCAGGAGGCCGATCATGGCGTCCGTCACGGTCGCGGTCTGAATCCCCTCGAACATGCCCGGCCAGCGATCGGTCCGCTCGCACGTGGCGAGCTTCGCCATCAGGCGATCGCAATCGGTGAGACCGCAGACGATCGCATCGGGAGCCAGCACGAACACGGCGACGTCGTGCGGCGGGCTGCTCTCGACCACGATGAAGTAGAAGAACTCGATCGGCCGGCCGAGCTTCGCCGCACCGTCCCAGTACCAGGCCCCCTGGCGGAAGTAGCCGAGCTTCGTCACCGCCCAGGGGCTGAAGTCTTTCAGCGAGCGCGTGGTCTTGATGTCCGCCATGACCCCATTCCCTAGGAGATCGGCGCGGCCGCGACAGAGGCGGCCCTCCCGCTCCCAGAGCATCGTGACCTCCCGCTCCGGGGCCACCTTGAGCAGCCGCGCGACATCGGCATGGACGCGGATCGCGGCCGCCATCGCGCGGACCTTCGCCATCGCATCGTCGCGCAGCACGATGAACCCACCCTGCTCGATGTCGGCGACCGCGTCCTTGTAGGCCTTGGTCGCGCGCGGCTTGACGTTGCCGGCCGCGACCTCGAGCGGCTCCGGGGCGTAGCGGTTCTGGAACAGGTCGGGCTCGAGCACCGCCGTGTGGAGTGCGGTCCCCAGGTGCTGAGCCGCGGTCTCGACCCGCTCCTGGCCCAGCATGTACCGGTAGTGCATCGGGCTCGTGGCAAGCCACTCGAGGCGCCCCGAGCCCATGGCGTCGATCTCCAGGTAGCGGTCCATCGGCAGGCCCGGATGGAATCCCACCGAGCGCGGGGTCACGCGGCACCCCGCTTCCGGACCGGCGCCGTCGGGATGAACAGCGACCAGTGCGGCTTGCGCTTGCCCTTCTCGCGGAAGCAGACGTGAGCCGGCATGCCGTTGGTCGAGGGCACGATCGCGACGACCACGTCCACACCGCCGACCTCGACGATGCGCTGCAGGGGGTTTGTGAGCCGGGTCATGCCGCACCCACATGGCGAGCCGCCCGCCGCCCGCGCGACCAGGAGTCACGCAGGTTCATGCTCGAGCTGCCGGCGTAGAGATGATCGGGCCTCACGCAGGCCGGCACATCACACACGTGGCAGACGAGGGCACCCTTGGGGATCCGCCCCTTGAAGAGCGCGTAGGCGACCCGGTGGGCGTAGTGCACGACCCCCCGGAGCTTGAAGATCCCGTAGCCCTCCCCCATCCGGGCCCGGCGCCAGAGCCAGCAGCCGGACTTTGCCACGCGGACGTAACGCTTCAGGGACTTGCGCGTGAGGATCATGACGCAGCCCCCTTCCCGGCCGGCTCGTCCTCGAGCACGCTGCCGTCCTCGATGATGACCGTGGCGCCGCCGTCCTCGACCCTCTCGATCCACAGCTGAGCGTCGTGCTCGTCCGCGCTCTCGCCCAGCAGCCGGAGCGATTCCTCGTCGAGCAGGGACCCGTCGCGGATCAGAAGGACACGCAGCTTCGGGTTGAGCGCGATCCCGATCGCCACCGAGACGCGCAGCTGCTCCGCGGCCGAGGCCTGGTCAAACGGCAGGCCGTTGAACGTGACGAACCCGTCCGTGTCGAACCCGAGACCCTCGACCGGGAACGAGGCCTTGGCGACCGCCTCCTGCTTCGCCGCGTCGATCGTGTCGATCCGCGCGGTCAGCTTCTGCGATGCGTCCCGTTGCGCTTCGAGCTCGGCCAGGAGTCGGGCGTTCTCAGTGTTCTCCCGCACCTTGCGGTTCACATCCTCGACGCCGGCGAGGCGCTCCTTGATCGGGGCGAGGTCGACGTCGACCAGCGCGTCGGCCATGACTCGCGCCTCTGCCGCCTGCTGGCGCATTGCCTCGGCCTGTCGCTCCTGGCTCTCGAGCGTGACCTGGGCGGCTTTGAGCTTCTCCTGCAGCCGGGCGATCTCGTCCTCGATCGCCTGGCACTGGGCCCGCGTGCCGACGATCGATTCCTGGATGCGATCACAGTTCTCGCGGATGGAATCGGCGCGCCGGCGGGCGACCGCGTGCTCCGTGTTCGTCGCCCCGGCCGCGTCGAGGTCCGCGAGGATCTCGGACGCCGAGACGTCCTCCGCCGGCACGTCCCTGTGCTTCGCCGGGAGGGCCTCGTAGCGGGCCCGGAGCGCTTTCCCGTCCCGGTTCACGTCCGTGCGCACCGCGAAGACGCTGGCCCGCTCCCGGTCGAGCTGGGTGAAGTCGAGCCCGAGCAGCGCCCGGAGGGTCTCCGCCTGGTTCGCCGGCTCCATCCGAGCGAACGCGAGCGGATCGAACGAGAGCCGCCCAACGATATCGTCGAGCCGCCCCTGCGGAGAAGTGAACCGGGCGCCGTCCTTGGTCTCGACGGTCAGCATGCCGCCGCCGTCGGCCGTGAACGTCCTGCGAACCAGGAACTCGCCCAGGTCGCAGGTGACCTCGGCGTGCTTCTCGCCGCGGCGCACCGGTTGTCTGCAGATCAGCTCCTTGCCGCCCAGGGCGTAAGCGATCGAGTCCAGGACCGAAGACTTCCCCTGGCCGTTCTTCCCGCCGACGATCACCACGTTCCCTTCGGGCGAGATCTCCACCGCCCGAAGGCGCTTCACGTTCTTCGAGCTGAGCTTGAGGATCCTCACCGGGACCCCCGCTCGAGCAGCGCCAGGACGTCAGCGCGCACCAGGGGGGCGAGGTGGGCCGCGAAGTAAACGGCGGCGGCGAGGATGAGCGTGCCGACGAACCGATCGTGGCTCGTGGCGGGCTGCGGGCGCTTCCTTGCGGGCATGGCGACCTCCTGTCAGTGGAGGCCGCCTGAGCGGACCGATTTCGGGGTCTAACGTCCTGTCGCTAGCCTACTTCGCCAGCTTTACCCGAATACCTCTTATGCGACAGGCCAGTCCCGAAAAATGGCCGCGCTCAGGCGGCAAGATCAAGCTCCAGTTGCGGTTGACGCGCGAGCCGCAGCACCTCTCCCAGGGGTGCGCGGGTTTCGATCAGTACCACCTCGGCGAAGTTCAGGCGTACCCGGTGTCTCAGGTGCATAGGGCTCAGTTCCAGGTTGTGGAAATCCTCGACCAGCCACTTCAGTGCGGCCTCGAGCTGCGGTGCGGCGGCCGCCAGGTGAACGGCCTGGATCCGGACGAGCGGATCGGCGGAGCGTAGCGGCTGCTCTCCCCATCGATCCCTCACGGTCCATTGTCCTGCCTCGTCGCGCTCGGCCCGCCAGGTTCCGTGCCCCGGCGGGATCATGCGCTTCATCCGTCTCGCCATTCGATCAGGCGGCCCGCTCCCGAGTCACCAGCTTCAGTGCCCCGCGGGGCGGTTCCTGCAATGGCGTGGGCTCGGTGGCCTCGGTCAGGGCCTCGAGCGCTTCTTTGAGCTCCTCCTTCGTCCGGGTCAGGATCACCACCCCGGTGAAGATCCGCTGCGTGCGCGGCATGGCCGCCTCCTCAATCGGCCGCCTTCTCTCTGGCAACCGAGCGGGAGAATCCACGTCTCCCGCACACGCGTCAATAGTTTTTTTCCTAGCTGCCCGGAGCGCCCGCTTCAGGCGACCCGGGACCGCTCCGGGTCCTGACGCTGCCTCCACCGCAAGGTGGCTCGATGCGCTCGTTTGACCGCCGTGACGGGTGCTCCGATCGCCGCGGCGTAGACCTCGAAGAATTGCTGATCGGGAGCGCGGACGAAGCCCCGCTCGAAGGCGCCGATGGCCGCGTCGGTGCGCGGGTATCGTTCGCGCTTGAAGTACTCGACCAGGTCGTTCACGACCAGGGAGTTGGGGGCGGCCTTGCGCAGTTGGATCAACGGGGGCTTGGACATCGCGCCGGGAGGTTTACGCCCGGCCGCGAGGGGCGGTCAAGCGAAAACTATTTGCGGGCGCCGGCGGTCCCCTCCCGTCGTTCGCTGGGCATGGTGGAGAGTGTTTGCATCTCCGTGCGATGGCGGTAGATGTCCGAGAAGGTGAGCTTTCCCCCGCTGACCTGGACGATCGCGGCCGCGCACGCTGGGCGCGGCGCATGACGGCCTGAGATCCAATCGTAGACGGTGTGTGAGGTCATCGGCACGCCGAGCTGCGAGAGATCTCGCGCGAGCCGACGAACCGTGCGTTGCTGGACGAAGCGGCCGAACGGCGTGCGCCAACGAAGGGGCTCTGCAACCACAGGATCATCCTCCACGGGGCCTGGGGGCGACCGGAGCGGCCCACGCGCGGGCCCTCCGGTCGCCCGATAGTCACGGCGCTAGATGCTGCCCGCCCAGGCGTCGGGATCCACGCCGGTCGTCCCGGTCGCGATGTCCTTGGCGATCCCGCTGAGCGTGTTCGGCAGATCGGCGAGCGCCGGGACCGCGTAGCCGGCGATCAACGCCTCGATCGCCGCCTCGCGCTCAGCACCCTCCGGGTACTTCACGATCAGCTCCTTGAGCTCCGCCACCGCCTTCTCCGGGGCGATGCCCACCGCCTCCAGCAACTTCTTCAGCGCGTCGTTCAACTCGTCCTCCCTGTTCGAGTATGCTGCCTGGGGTGGTCGGTTACTTCGCTCCGAGCAGGCGATGGCCGAGCACGACCTTCGCCATGTTCACGCGCTCGTCGAGATCGTCGAACGGCCTCCCGTGGACGTAGGTCGCGGCGAGCGACCAGCCGTCCTTGAAGACGCGCGCGATCGTCAGGTGCCCCTCGTAGCCGCGCCAGCCGTCCGTGTCCCCTCGCTGGAAGAACGCGGCGCCAGCGCCGATGAAGAGCTTCGTGTTGCTCGCCTCACCGCGCGGCGGGTAGACCTTGAGGTTGGCCGATCCGCGGAGCAGGTTCTCGTGACCGGTCGACGCGTCGATCGGGAAACCGTGGTCGTACGTGCCGAACACCGAGAAGCGATCATGCAGCGAGTAGGTCAGCGCACCCCCCGCGCTCACCCCCCGCCAGCTCTCGGTACCAGTCTCCTCCTCGAAGAACACCATGCCGCCGGCGTTCACCGAGAGCTGCGTGCGCTTGCCCGCGTCCCAGATCGAGTAGGTCTGGGCCGATGCCGCCGGGACGAGGAACAGCATCGCCCCGACGATCAGTGGCAGGACCGCGGGGTTCGCCGGCACGATCGGGTTGCTGGAACGGGCCGCGGGAGCGACGACCGCGAGGTAGAAGCCCTGCACGTAGGCGAATGCGATCGCGGCCTGGCTGGCGATCGCCCAGGCGTCCAGCTTCGCCTCGACGCCGCCCCAGATCGCGAGTCCCACGCCGAGCACCGATGCGACCACGCCCGCGACCGGTCCCGCGGCCGAGCCCGCGAACTTCGCGATGAATGGCTTCACGTACTGGAGCACAATCGGGACCATGGTGAGCTTCGCCATGACCAGCGGCTGTAGCAGGATTGCGAACGGGCTGTTCGGGTCCATCTTCCCTCCTCCTTGAGCTCTGCGACCGTGCGGCGGCCGCGCTACCGAATGACGGAGGCCGAGTCGACGGCCGCCGTGGTGTCCGGAGCGACTGACTCCGGGACGACTTCCTCGCTCTTGCCGGCGCTGCCACCGCCGAAGTCGCAGCTGGAGAGAGCGAGGGCGAGCAACGCGATCGGGATGTACCTCATGGGGAACCTCCTACTGTGGACGGATGCCTCACTTCGGGATCAGACCGATCCCCTTCAAGAGCCCGCCGACGATCATCGATGCGGCGAGAATGAAGATCGACAGCCAGTACTGCGGTTTCTTGTAGAACTCCAGTTTGTTGCCCAGGTCGTTGCCAACGCGCTCGACCTCGATGGAGACGTGCCTCTCCAGCCCGCCGATCGCCTGCGTGATGTGATCCTTGACCGTCTCGACTGCTTCCTTTCTCGCCTGCTCATTCCGCTCATCGAGCCTCGCAATCAGAGTTCCCTGTTGGTGCTGCGTGTCCGCGATGCCGCGCGTCGTCTGCGCATTGTCCTGGACGACCGCCGCCAGCTTGTCCGTGACGTCGAGCTGGCGCTTGAAGAGATCCTCGCTGACCACGCGCGCCTCGCTCATCGGAGCATCTCCTGGAACAGCTCGAGGTCGAACTTGGTGCCCGGGCAGCTCTTCGCCGGGTTGAAGTCACGGTGGCCGACCACGCGCTCGACGGGGATCCCGTTCTTAGAGATCCAGCGGGCGATCCCCCGGTCGATCGCAACCTTGAGCTGCTCGTTCGGAGGTGGAGACTTGTCGAAGTTGCCGACGAGGCAAATGTGGAAGGCTCGCGTGTTCATCTCACCCTGCGGACACGCGGCCGCCGGACGCTCCTCGTGGCGCCCAACGATGCACTCGTATTCGCCGCCGACCAGCTCGACGAGGAGGTGATAGCCGCAGTCCATCCAGGGCGCGATGACGCCCTTCATGCCCTCGGCGAGCAGCGCGTGTGCCTTCTGCTCGGTGATGATCTGGTCCTGGAAGCGCCAGCTCGTGTGGAATCGGCGGATCGCAGCCGTGTTAAACTGCACGCCGTCCGGAGTCGCCGAGTGGTGGATCATCACATGGGTTCGGAGCGACACGTGGCCTCACCTCCCGTCGTCCTAAGCTGCGAGGCTTGCGGGCGACAGTTCAGGGTCTATCCCTACCGCGCAAAGACCGCACGCTTCTGTTCGCAGCGCTGCTCGTGGCCCATCGTTGTTCGAGAGAGCCATTGTTCGTGCCGCGATCGGACCGAAAGCCCTGATGAGCAATGGTTACGTCCGGATCCGTACGTCCAGCGGCTGGCGATATGAGCATCGGGTCGTCATGGAGCGCTCGATCGGCAGGCCCCTCCTCATCACCGAGGCTGTCCACCACGTCAACGGGGATCGAACGGACAACCGCCGGACCAATCTCCGCCTGATCCCACGGCGCGAGCACGACAGGCAACACACAGCACATCGCTGGCGGACCGGCACCTTCAACGTCACTGCTCCGGTCTGCGGAGCAATTCGAACTGAAAGGCACGTGCGAGGCCTGCCGTGCGGGCGACGCGGTCCCTGCCCATTTCACCGTTGATTCGTGCGTGCGCTGGATTCCCAACGGCTCCTCCCTGAGCCTTGCCTGGCTACATCGCTGCGGCGCGCGTCTGGATGTCCGTGACCACCGTGTCCTCGAGCACCTCGAGGGTGCCATTGCAGACCGGGCAGTGGAGCTCGCCCTCGGCTCGCTCGAGCGTGTCCCGGGTGTAGCGGCTGTGGATCCAGCGGCCGCAGATGGTGCAGATCGAGCAGAACCCGATCGCCGCGATACGAACGACCACTACGTGTGATCGCTTCATCGGCCTAGATCGTCGGTAGACGCCATTCGATCTCTCGCTCAGCGCCCCAGTCCGGCTTGCCGGTGTTGTCCACGTATTTGACCTCGCCCTTGAAGAGTGCGGACTTGATCCCGGCGAGCATGGCGGTCGTGACATAGTTCGTGCCGCCGAGCTCGGTCCAGATGAAGGTCCCGTTTGCGGCCGCGCCGTCGATCGCGCCGGCGACGTCGATCGTCAGGCCGTTGACCTTGGACACCATCTGCAGCCTGGCCGTCCAAGCGGTCACGTTGATGACGACCCCGGCCTCGTCCTTCACCGTCAGCCTCAAGTTCTTGCGGGTCGCCCCGACTACCACCTGGATCGCCATGTCTAGGTCCCTCCCACGATCGTGTCGTCCGCGCTCGTGTCGCGCTTCAAGGTATCGGTGATAGGGACGTCGCCGACGGTGTCCGCGAACTGGATGTCGCCGACGGTCTCAGTGAGCTGGATGTCCGGTGACGACAGCGTATCGGTGGGCCGGAGATCGGCGAGCTGCTCGATGAGGTCGATCGCGGGGAGGTCCGCGATCGGCTCGGGAGACCAGATCTCGAGCTTGAAGTCCACCGCCATACAGTCGACGACGTCGTCGAAGAAGGTCGGGATCCCGAAGTGGACCCGCAGGCGCCAGCCCCACTTCTGGGCGTTGATCTTGGCAATCGTCCAGGGCTGCCCGTCCGCCGGGTCGGCCGCGAAGTCCTGGGCGTCGTTCGCCACGGCTTCCACCGCATGCTCGACGCCGCGCGGCGTGCCATTGATCGAGGGCTGGTATTCAGCGAGTCCGACCAGCAAGGCACTCGAGTCCACCTTTTTCACGCGCGTGATGGCCCGGACGAACGAGATCGGATCCGTGACCGTTGCCGCGTCGAGCGTCCACTCCTCCCGGTAGGCGCCGCTCGCGGGGTCGCCTTCATTGATCCCGCGCAGCAGGCTCCCCGTGGCGTCGTTGCCATCCTTCATCTCGGCAACGGTCCCCTGAACGGCCAGACACGTCGGCTGGAGCACGTCGAGGGCAAAGCTCACGCCGGAAGCTGCGCGGAGGGTCTGCTTGAGGATGTCCGCCATCGACTAGGGCTGGCCTGCGAGTGGCGGCGTGCTGTCCTGAAAATACATCGGTCCCTCCCCCTGCTTGCGCATTGGGCCGGGACCGAAGGTCAATCTACAGGGTTGGCGGGCGGGATTGTCAACTGAGGGGCAGGCGGCCCATGGGGCCGTACTCCACCCGGGGGGCCACCACCGTCACTGTAACGGGTTCCAAGAGGGCGGCGTAGTCGCCTTGCCGCGCACCTCCTTCGCCCTATTGGGCAGCGCCGCCAGCGCGAGGAGCGCGATGAACGGACTGCAGAAGAATGCCACCATGAACCAATCTAGCCCCCTGTGGCCCTTCTCTTTGGCTACGATCGGAACCAAGACTACGGTCGTAAAGAGCATTACAAACGCGGCATAGATCCAAGCGAGAACCATTTCCCCGGGCTCCATTCTTGGAGGCGTCTGCGAGTACGTCCGTGTGTCTGAGATCGCCGTTCCAACTACACTGGGGGTGCGGCCGTGCGTCCCCGAGAGATTCCCTACCCGTGTCTCGCAAACGATTCGTTCACATATTTCTGCACGTTCCGCGCGAAGTTGGTCTGGATGACGCGCTTCGCGGTTCGATAGAACTCGAGCCGCGCGGGCAGCCGAACCGTGGGCTTGAACGCGTAGAGCAGCCGGGTGGCCTTGCCCACGGTGCGCTGGAGGATCCCAACGCCCGGGACCTGGAAGGTGCCGAGCAGGCCCTGGCGCACGGGGCGTCCACGCGCGCCTGCCTTGCGCTTCCTTGAGCGCCCGGCCGCAGGGCGACGGAGCTGCAGGCGCCTGACGAAGAGCTGCTCCGGGACCGACTGAGTCTGGCTCGGACGGGCGCCCCCGGCGACGGGGATCGCCACGCCGCCACCCTTGACGCCCTTGCGCGATCCACCGGTCTCGAATTGCGGCAGGAGGAGCGGGCTACCAGCGAGCGCGCGACCGATCCCAATCCCGACACGCGCCTCCCAGCGATTGCCGACGTTCGGGATGTCGAAGCCCGCGCGAAACAGCTTCACCTGCTTCATCATGAAGTCGCGCTTGCGCACGGTAAACGCGCGGGTGAGCTGGTCACGCTCCGCCGCCTGCACCTGGCGCCCGGTGTCGTTGACCGCGAGGATGCTGGCGAAGAGCATCCGCTTGTAGCCCTTGTCGAGACGGAGGAGGGCTCGCGTGGCGTTGAGGTCGACCTGGACGATCATCAGCCGGCCAGGCCTGCCGCGAACACGAGGGCGGCCAGCGAGGAATGCAGACGCAAGAGGCTCATCGGGGTCCTCCTACCTGGGAGGCGTCTACGAGCTCTCCGTGCTTGAGATCGCCGCCGAACTCGGGGGCGGCCGTGCTCCCCGGTTGGAATCGAGCGCAATCAGTATACGCCCGCCGTCAAGAACCGCGGCCCACCCGCCCCCACGGTCCGGTCCACCACGCTCCGGTCCCGGCGCCGGCTGTCTAGGGGTGCAGCTGCGGGCAGGCCGCCTACACCTCCACGGCCACGATCGTCGTCGCCCGACTCGTCGGTCCCAGCGCGTGCGCGACCTCGACCACGACGAAGCGCTTGCCCGTCCACTTCCCGTCAGATCCCAGGCCGGGGTAGGAGAAGTCGTCCATGTCGGGCCAGAACTCGAACACGTGGCCGCGCTCGATGTCCGGGGCCTTCGTGGTGTTGAACCTGATGATGGTGCGCGGCTTGCCCAGCAGGTCAGCCATCCGGTTCCGCAACGAGAGCGCGGCACGTGTGTCGTAGATGGCCTTGCCCTCAATCTCCACATCGCGACGAATCCCATAACGCTCAGCGGTCTTCTTCAACGCCTGCTCGCGCACCCCCTTGGGACAGAAGAAGCACACCGAGCCGTGCGTGCTGTCGCTCCCGAGGATGTCGTTCGACCCCCACGCGCCCAGGAGCTCGCCGCAGTGGCGTGACGCAACCGCAGAGTCCTGCCCGTTCGTGCCGCTCTGGAACAGGTAGTCGGCGATGTCCTGAAGGCTCTGAATCCAGATGGTGTCCATGAACCGGTCGTCGTGGGCGGTGAGCACCGTGGGGCTGAGCGGGACGGAGAGGTTTCCGAGAAGCTGAGAGAACCCGAGGCTGGCCCACCCGCTGGTAGCCCTCTCCACATCGACCCCTCCGGTGCCGGCGACGATGCTGCGGGTGTCTGCCAGTTTGGTGATCGTGACCCTCGCCTCGTTCGACCCCGCCCCGGGGGCGTAGTCCAGCACCCACTCGCTCGATGAGGAGAACGTGATCGGGTCGGTCCCGCTCGACGAAGCGTTATTGTTCATCGTGACTTGCGTTGCGGAGTCCACGCTCAGGATGCGGTTGCCCGAAGGGAACCCCAGCCCGTTGGCGACCATGCGCCGCGTCAGTCCGCCGGTGTCCGCCATCGTAACCACGGCCGAACCGGAGGTGCGCGTCCCGGTGCGATTGGCGGTGATCGTGTAGGTCCCCGTGAACGAGGCCGTGGTGTCCGCGCTGATGGTCAGGGTGGTGTCGGAATCGATCGAAACGATGGTGGTACCGGCCGGGATACCAGTGCCCGCGATGCTCATCCCCGCTTGGAGGCCGTGGGTTTTCATCCCGCTCGTGATGGTGACGAGACGCACGCCGGACGCATGGGTCCCCGCGACGTTGGCTCCGTAGTTCAAGACCGCCATCGCCCCGTCGGTGAGCTTCTTCATCGTGGCGTACTGTCCGGGACGCAAGCCCACGCTTCCCCCCACCCCCGCATCTCCGAAGTAGAGGGCGTCGTTGTAGTTCACTTTGATGAGCCCCCCGACGCCGACGAGGAAGTCGGTGGCCCCGATTCCAGCCGCCGTATCCATCCGTGCCTTCAGGTGCTCACAGAACCCTTGCACGGTGTAGTCGCCCGCCGTGAGGGTCGCGGCCACCACGCCGCTCGGGGCGGTCTTGAAGTCCAGCCGGTCGTTCACGCCCGAAACGACGGTCATATATTGGTCGCGCAGCCCGAAGTACTCGTAACCGGCCACGCTGCGCGTGTCGCTGAGGGCGACTTCCGACTCATAGGCCTGCCTGAAGCCATTGTGGGCGTACGCCACGCGGATACCGGTGACGATCGATGATGACGGCGTCTGCTCGACGACCGGCCCCAGCTCGTCCACGATGTCCCAGCGGCTGAACTTCCACGGGTACGTGACCGGCGGACTATCCCTCCACACCACCAGCCGCCACTTGTCATCGTAGGGCGAGAGCATGGGCATGGTCATCCCACAGAGGCCCAGCGTTGCGAGGATGCTCATCATGTCGGAGGCGGTCGTGATGGGCATAGCGTATTGCAGCGCGTTGCCGCGCTCGTCGATGAGCGTGGCGCGGGCATCGGTGAAACTGCCGAACGCGCCCACCGCCGTCTCAAAGTTGGCAGCCACCTGCCCGCCATAGGTCGTGAGCAGGTAACGCAGCAGGTCCGGAAGCCGTTCGATGAGAGCAAAGGCCGTCCCGGTAAACGTACCCGAGGCATCGTCCGCCTTGCCCTGACTGTTCAACCAGAACTTGCCGCGCATCTCCGTCACCGCAGGCTCGATCACCGGCACTCGATAGGGAGCGTACTGCGGCCCTCGTATTGATCCAAAAACACCCAGCACGCTGAAGCTCGGCGCGTTCCCGCGTGGAATCAACCGATACGCCCCAAGATGGCGCTCGGTCAAAAGCGTCTCCTCCCGCGGCTTGTACTGAACGATCAGCCCGATGAAGTAGATGCGAGCCCACCCGGCCGGGCTTGCCGCTTGGTCGAACCTTAGGCGCAGGACACGGTCGTTCCCCCAATCCCACAGGTTCGCGGGCCACGCTCCCGAGCCTCCGGGGTAGGGGTCAAGAGTGGAGCCGGCCTCGCCCGGGACCGTCTTGGCCGAGAGCGTGAAGCCGATGAACAACGCTGTGAGTGCGTCGTTCCAGACTTCACATTTCAGCGCCGTCAGCGGTGTGCTGCTGCGGTAACCGACCACCATCTGCATGTTCACCGGGTCACCAAGACGGTCCAGCGACGGGAGCTTCATCACGAGGTCGCGGGCGAGGCCGTAGCCGAGCGTGTTCGCCTGATCAAGGATCGCGAATGTGTGGTCCGACGGGTTCATCGCATGCCGTGCATGAATGGCACCATTCGTGGCGACCAACACCTCCGCAGGTGCCAACCCCACCCAAGCGAAATCAAAGTTGTCGGGCAGCTTTAGCCCCGCCTCCGTGTCCGTGTTGATGATGTTCGCGCCGCCGGCTTCCAGCAGCGCCAGCTTGTTGCCCGCGCCGATGTACATCATCGTACCCAGCGCGCCGTCGATCAGGCTCTTGCACTGATGCCCGGCGACCAGCACGCGAGCCGCCGCGTTTACGGCCGCTCCGGCACCGCGCCCGGTGTCAACCAGCATCGCCGACGCCACACGCCGCGCGCTGCGTAGATGTTCCAACGCGTGATAGCCCGAGCCGTATCGAGTTGGCCACGGCCTGCGCAGTCCCGCCCCCGCGAGATTGCCCAATAGCACCCCCAGGCCCATTCCCACCGTCCCATCGGGAGCGCGTGGATAGTCCTGCACGTTCACGTGCCGCAACGTGACCGGCCGGTTCCAGTCGGTGCGCTGGCGCAACTGGAGCGTGAGGCTGCTGCCCTCCAGCTCGACCGCGAGCACGCGGAACGGCCCGAACGCCTGCGCGTCACCGGTACCGGTCTGCCCCTCGAACAGCCGATAGATCGTGGCCGTGGCGTTGGTGATCACGTGGCTCTGGAGCATCTTGCGCAGCGTGGTATCAAGCAGCGGGCCCACCCCTGCCGGGAGGATCACTGCCTTGTCGGCATTGACGGTCACCGAGGCCATACAGAGCGGGACCGACGTGCCGCAGAACGTGCCGGGGCACGAGATGGGCCGGAAGTCCAACACGGCGCTGGTCCACATGCGCCCCACGGCCTGCCCGGGCACCACGTTGGCCAGCGTCCCCACCTCGGCGTCCGCGAGGTAAAGCGTATCGCTCTGCGTGCCATCGTCCCGCGCGGCCGTGAGCAGCAGCAGGTGGCGCAGCGCCCCGCTCCCTTCGCGGAACTTGTCGAGGAACGCTTGCGTCGCCATCAGCCCAGCTGCTCGAGGTTCAAGACGGCGTCATAGAGCCCGTCGAACCGCTGCGAGAACACCGGCCCGCTCATGACGAAGAACTGCCGCGGCACGGCGTTCTCGTCCAAGATGATGATGGGCTCGGTTCTGCGGGCCGAGCCGAAGCTAGAGCCCAGCAGCGAGCGCTTCGCGTTGTCGATGCTGCGGAAGACGAGCGTATAGGGCGCCCACGCGTCGCCGCGCGCGACGCCGTCCATGTGGCCACCGGCCGTGCGGCTCAGCAGTACGTTGTGGTCCTCGGCCCACGTTGCCCCACCGTCGCTCGACCAGAAGAGGCCGACATCCTGAAGCAGCCCCAGCCAGATGCTTCCGAGCGCGAACCCCTGGACGTTGTACGCGATAATGTCGAAGTCGAAATATCGCCCGCTCACCTGGGCGAACTGCAGGATGGAATCGCGCGCCTGTAGCGTGGAGAGGGTGCCAATGCTCGTGTAGGCCGTGGACGAATATCCTTGAGCCCGCGTCCGGTAGCCCAGGTTGACCGTCGTGGGTGGCACGGAGCCGGCGTGGCCGCGCAGTCCGAAGAACCCGGCCGATGATATGGACTTGTCGGCCCCGCCGGCTCCGGGTCCGTTCGCGCCGCCACTGAGATCAAGCTGCAGCTTGATAGCCGTATCCGCAGTGCCGACCTTCGTGGACCAGACCCGGTAGCGGTCGAAACTGTAGAGATTCGTCATCGGGTACTGCGGGTCCTCGTCCTTCGCGGGGGCACCGGAGTACGCGGCATCCCCGTTGATGACGATGGGGATCGTAGAGCTGGCGAGCTGGCGCACCGCCTTGTTATCCAGCACTCGCCCGTACAGCATGCCCATCAGTAGGCCCCTGCAATCACCACGCGGTCCTGCGCCCTACGCAGGCCGCCGCCGGGCAGCACAAGGCTGGCGACCAGGTCGTAGGCGTCGATCGCCTGGATCACGAAGGTGTTTCCGCCGCTACCAGACGCCGACTGCAGCCCGGGCCTCGCCTGGCCACCGGACCGCAGGTCCGGCAACGGCGGAGTGAAGTTGCCGGCATCCAAGAGCGCCCGGGTCGGAAGCCCTGAGCCGATCAAGATGCCGATGATCTTGAAGGCGAGCAGGCGGGCGAGCTGGGCGAGCAGCGCGCTCACCATCGACCTGATGATGGTGACCATCGCGTCGCGGAAGGTGCCGGCGCCAGTGAGCATGCGCTGGAACACCGCGTTGAATCCCGCCTCAAGCCCACCCTGGACCGCCCGCAGACTCTCGTTGAGGATGTCGGCACTGCTACTCACTTGGTCCACGAAGGTGCGCCAGTTATGAAGCACCTCGGCTTGGGCCTCAGCGCTCGTGGGTGCGCGGTCCGTGCCCCGGAGCTCAGGCCTATCGAAGGGCTCGGGGAACGGCGCCGGCTGATTGGTGCCGCTAACCCCCCCGGATACATCGATCCGCAGGGCCTCCTTGCGCCGCTCGCGCTCCCGGGCCTCGGCCGCACGGATGGCCTCCTCGGCCGCGGCCTTCTCGAGACCGAACAGGTCCATCAGCTCCTTCACCCGCTCCGCATGCTTCTGTACCGCCGCGCTGGCCTTCTCGTGCGCCTGGGTCGCGGCGGCCACCACGTCGACTGCGGCGCCCTGCTCGCGGACATAGAGCGGGAGATCGTCCTGGCCGAACTCGCGCACCGTGCCGCGCAGGATCCCGAGCTGGAGCTCGAGCCTGGCGATCTCGGCCTTGAAGCGCGCGATCTGTTCGCTCGGCGTGCCCGTGATGAGCTGCGACAGCCCGCCACCCGGGTCCAGGACGCCCCGCTCACGCCGATCCTCGAGTTCCTTGGTGGCTTCGGCGATGCCGACCCGCAGCCGGCTGATATTGCCCTCGATCTTCCGCGCCTGCTGCTCGATCGCTTCATCGTTGGAGCCCGGCTTCGTGAAGGCGTCGAGCAGATCGTTGGCCGCATCGGCCGCGGCCTTCTTGATCCGGTTCATCTGACCTTCGAAGCGCCCGGCCAGGCGCTCCCAGGACTCGTCGAACTTCCGGCCGGCCTCGAGCATCTCGCCCGACATGAGCTGGCCCGTCGACTCCATCTCCTGCCGCAGTGCGGGGAAGGACCCGCCGAGGCTGTCGATCACCGCAAGCAAGTCCTTACCGCCGCGCCCGAGCAGCTCCTGAGCGACTTTGGCTCGAGCTGCGGCATCGGTGGAGGTCTGGAAGGCGGCCGACAACTGGAGCAATGCCTGCATGGGGTCGCGCGAGGTGACCCCGAGCTTGGCGAGCAGCGGGTTCGACTCACCGATCGCTACGTTCAGCCGGTGGAGCGCCGTCCTCGCCGTCTCCGCACCGAGCCCCTGGCGTTTGAACAACTCGCTCAGAACCTGGATATCACCGACACCGGTGCCCGTGGCGCGGGCGAGGTTGTCCAGTTCCTCGACCGTGTCGGCGAGGTGCTTGGCCGCTCCAATGGCAGCCACGCCCACGAGCCCAACGGCGGCTGCGACGCCCCCCGCGGCCGCGGCGACGGGCCCGAACCCGGCGGCGGCACTGGCAATGCCGGAGATGCGGGAGATCGCAGCGCCGGCGGCGGGGTTGATCTGAAGCAGAGCTTCGCGGAGGGAGCCGAGTTGACGCCCCGTGGAGCCGACGGACTTGGCGCCAGCCTCGAGCTGCCTCAGCTGCCCGATCGCCTGGTTGAGCGCGGCCTGGGCTTCGTTGCGGGCCCGGATGATGACTTCGACCGGTGTCTCTGCCATGCGTCTAGGCTCCCAGGTTGAGCCGCACGAGGAGTCGCAGCATATGGCCGACGCCCATCGGGCCCGGATCCCCCTGCAGATCGCGCCGGATCATGAACGCGCGGTGCTTCCGCGCGGCGGCGATGATCATGCGATCGGCATGAAGGGCTGCCGCCGGCGAGAGGGGACCGAGTCCCACCAACCTATACGGACGGCTCTCCGCCGGCATCGTCCCCAGCACCAGCAGGTCCTCCGCCAGCTCCCCCAGGCGCATCCCCCGCGGGCTCTCCTCCGCGAAAGGCCTCTACGGCCGCCTGGGCCGCCGCCACCCCCTCGAGCGAGAAATCCATGATGTGGCGCGCGAGCTGCTCGTGGACGGCGAACGGGAGCACGTCCCACTGGAGCCCGCCGCCGGCGTCGTCGAAGTTGAACGTGGGCTCGACGACAGCCTTCTCCGCCCACCGGCGATAGGTCTCGCGCAGGGTGTCCTTGTCGGCCCCGTCCTTCAGCAGGTAGACCTCGAGCGCCGGGAGCCGGCGGATCGTGGCCACGCAGGGCTTCCCCTCGCGATCGACCATCCCCACGATCTCGACGTTGCGGGTCTCCTGCTGCCATTCGTCGGCCGCGGTCGCGGCGCGCGGTGTTGCGTGCATGGGTGATCCTCCGTCCTAGATGGCGCTCTCGCCGTTGCGGAACCGCATGTAGAGCGAGCCGTTGGTCGTGTCGTGATAGCTCTGGATCTCGGTCTCGAGGAAGATCCGGCCATAGCCCTGGACCGGTCTCGCGGCGCGCGCCACCACCGCCTTGTCCGACTTGAGCTCGAACTCGTAGAAGTTGGCCCCGAGCGCGCCACCGCGGAAGACGAGCTGCGGCGAGGCGTTGGTGAACGCCTTCAGGTTGTCCAGCGCCGTGCGGGTCTGGAAATCCTGGGAGAACTTGTAGGTCGCCTTGACGAAGTCGCTCCGGATGAACTCGGCCGGGTTCAGGCTCCCCAGGTAGAAGCGCTCCGTGTCGCGGGGCGTCTCGTAGCGGACCTCGAACGAGCGCACGTTGAGCCCGCTCGTCGTAACGCCGTCGTCGATCGTGAGCGCATGATCGAACTTGATCGGCAGCACCGTGGGCGCGCTGAGCGCTGCGGTCGGGGTGATGTTGGTCTCGATGTCCTTGGCCAGGACCGCGAACTCGCCCTGAAGCATGGCGTCGACGCCCTGCCCCGCGACCGTGCGCACCGTGAAGGACTCGAAGAGCGCCCCGGCCAGCCGCTGGCACTTGCCGACGTCGATGTCGCCCTCGATCATCTCGATCGTGAGTGAGCTGACCGCGAGCTGGGTGAGCTGGTCGTGGATGATGTGGTCCCACGAGATCGCGGACTCAACCAGGGTGGGCGTCCAGGTCACGCCGAACAGGGCCTTGAAGAGCTTCAGCATCCCCTGGAAGTTCATGCGGAACGTGAACGTGCCGCGGATCAGGCGCCCGCCCTGGAAGAGCCCGCGCCGGCCGACCGAGTTGTTGAGCGAGGGGTCCGGGATCACGCCCTGGTCCGGGGCGACGTCCATGCTGATGATCTCCAGCCGGTTGGTCGCGGCGACGGCGGTGCCCCACACCGACTCGAGACCGAACTGGACGTAGCTCTTTCTGCCTTCCCCGATCGGCATCTGCCCCTCCTATGTCAGGTCGACGATCCAGTCAGCCGTCATGGTGAATGCGTAGACCGTGGCGCCCGTCTTGTCCTCGGCCTCACCGTCTCTCGCGTAGTCGCCGATGGCCGGGCCCCCGTTGGCGCCGGCCGCCTCGAGTGCTGCGAATCCCGTCCGGATCGCCTTCATCACGTCGCGCACCAGCCGGAGCGCCTTGCGCTGGCCCTGCGCCGGATCCCGGGCCACGCACCAGATCTGGTAGGTCGCCCGCTCGGTATGTTTGCCGCTCGCCTCGGTGTGAAGGGTTTCGCTGCCGACGTGGATCAGGTAGACCGCTTCCCCTGCGCCCTCGGGCATCGCATCCCGCGGCACGCCGATCTGCTTCGAAGGGTTGGTGTTGTAGTTGGAGCCGGCGGTGATGAGGTCGAGCCGCGCCTTGATCGCATCGAGCACCAGCTCGGCGGTGACGACCGGGACGGGCATCGATCAGACCTTGGCGACCGTGATCGCCACGAGCTGGGACTCCCGCTGCACCGAGACGATCGTGTAGCTGGTCCCGACCGCCGGGTAATCCACCGTGGCCGCCACCCCCTGCGCCGCGGCCGGGAAGGTGTCGCGGGCGGCCTTCAGCACGATCGCCCGGCCGACCAGGACCGAGTTCACGGACGAGGCGATCTCCTCATCCGAGTCCCTGACGATGCACTTCGCGGTGACTCCACCGATGGTGACGGGGACGCCGAACTCGTCCAGCATCAGCTGGATGTCGTCCGCCTTGTACGCAGGCCATGGCATCCCCGCCCCCTCGGTGTCCGGCTACGACGGCGAGTAGGACTTCTGCGCGCCCTGGGCGAGCACGCAGCGGTCGTAGACCGGCGAGGTGCCGCCGACGTCGTCCGCCCAGCGGACGAAGGACTTGATCGCCGACCAGTTGACCTTGAGCGACTGGAGCACGGTGGCACCGGTCGTGACCTGGACGATCGCCGCCCCGGAGACGTCGGTGTAGGTGCCGCCCAGCGTGTCGCTCTCCTGGAGCTTCCCGTCGTACGTGGGCGTGGTGCCGCTGACCGGGGTGACACTGACGTCGACCCTGCCCCAGCCCTCGAAGCCGGTGACGTCGACGCCGGTCTGATTCGCATCGGCCGAGACGCGCCCGGCCGCACCCAGCGCCAGGGGGGTCTCGACGGTCAGATCGTGTGCGGGAGAACCCATCTTCGTTACCTCCGAGCGGCGCGAGGGCCGCGATTGAAGTCGAGAGCCGGGTGGCGGGCGCGGAGCCCATGTATTCCCCCGCGCCCACCGGTCGCGGTTACGGCGTGACGGTCGCTCCGGTCGAGACCACGAACGCCTCGGGGCGCTGGTTCACGGTGTCCCCCATGAGGAAGGAGACGACCTTGATCTGGCCCTTGTCGGCGAGGGTGATCGTGTCCACCTGCAGCTCGAGCACGCCCCAGAGCAGGAACATCAGGTAGCGGAACGGGCCGCAGATGATCCCGTGCTCCGAGGCACCCGTCTTCGCCCGGCCGCTCATCGTGCCGAGGATCTGGTTCGTGGACGCCGCTCGGTAGGCGCCGATCCGCCCGTCCGTGAGGTCGCCCTCCCAGATGAACGGCGGCACCGTGGTCGCGCCCCGGGTCTTGACGGCGAGCTCGGCCGCCATCAGGCAGCTGGTCAGGAACGAGATCGAGTCGCTCGAGATGTTCTTCGTGAGGACCTTCCCGACCATCTTGATGACCTTCTGCCAGTCCGGCACACCGCCCATCGCCTGCGTCTGAGTGGCCGTGTCCGGGTAGACACCGAGCGGCTCGTTCGCCGCGCCCTGGCCGTAGGCCATGTCGAAGTCGAACGCCACGCCGTGGTCGGCGATCAAGTCCTGGCGCATGTCGGACTCGACGTCGAACGAGGTCAGGTTGATGAGCTGACGCGGGCATACCGTGTTGCCGATGTACGTCTTCGGCGACCCGATCACCCAGCCGTACTTGGAGCTGGACTCGGCGGCACCCGATGCCGGGCTCTCGCCCATGCGCCGCACGGACGACCCGACCGTCTTCTTCGGGAACTGGATCGTGCCGACCAGGCCCGGGACCGTGCGAGCGCCGAGCCTCGTGAACATGGCCGCGTTCCGGAGCAGGTCGATCAGCTCGCCCTGCGTGTTCGTGACGAGCACCGCCCCGCTGTCGCCGGCGCCGCCCGAGCTGAGCGCCCGGATCTGGCGCTGGTCCAGCTCCATGCGCTGCTCCATCTCGCCGTCGGTCATCTCGGCGACCCGCATCGGGACGAAGATGCTGTGCTCGCTCCTCGGCTGGACCCCGAACCTCTTCATGAGGGCGTTGTGGAAGTTGCCCTCGACCCCGTCGTACTTGCCCGTGGCGGCGCAGTGCAGGGCGCGCGTCAACCGGAACGCGCGCGCGTCCTTGTGCGTCGCGCCCTTGAGCGTGGGCTTCAGGTGCTCGGCCGCCGGCGGGGTCTCGACCTCGCCACCCTCGGACCGGGTCTCGAGGATCGTGTCCAGGAGCTCGGCGACCGACTTGCCGCTCTCGATGAACTCGCCCGCGCGAGCCTGGAGGCCGAACCGGTTGCACATGCGGAGGATCTGCCCCGCGCGCTTGTTGCCCTCAACCCGGACCTCGGTCTCCGAGCGATTCCCACCCTCGGGTGCCGCCGCCGTGATCTCGACGGCCGCAGGGCGCGGATCGTCCTCGGAGACAGTCTCGATCACGCCCGTTGCCGCATGCCTGACTCTCTTCATCTTCGGCTCCTCCTTGACGGGCGAATCGCCCTCGGTGATGACCGGGTACTCCTCGGGACCCGGCCCACTCCGTCCCTTCCGTGCGGTGAAGTCCGCCGGCACCGCGACCAGGCTCACTTCGCACACCCTCCAGCCACTGCGACGGAGGAGGTCGGCCTTGCCGGTTCGCCTCGTGACGACCGTCGTGTAGTTGGCGCTCGGCTTCCATCCGACGCTGATGAACGGTCGCTTGCCCTGCGCGAACTGCACCTCGATCTCGACCGCGCGGCCGGTGCCGAGGAACTCGACCGCGCCGCGCAGCTTCTTCCCCTCGAGCCGGATGTTCGTGACGAGCCCGAGCACCATGTCCGGATCGACGTGGGGGAAGTTGGGCCCGCCATGCTCGAGCAGGAAGCTGACGCCGTTGCGGGCGTTGCTGAGGTCGACCTCGCCCTCGGCGTGACCCAGTACTTCCTCGCCGTAGAAGGTCCAGTAGGGGTTCTCGGACGAGATGACGATGTCGTAGACGACGCGCTCCTCGGTGCCCTCGGTGGCGGCAGAGGCTGCAGCACGGGTGCGGCGTGTGAACTCGACCACTTCGCAGGGCCCGCAGAAGGTCTCCACGCCCGTGCCGGGCGCCTCGGGCTCGGCGATGGCCGGCGCGGCCGCGGTCCGGATGCGCCGCGGGCTCGAGCTCACAGGGTTCTTCGCCATGAGTCCTCCTCGACCTGAGGTTCAGCTAGCCAGGATCCCGACCGCGTCGACTTCGAAACCGGTGATGTCGTTGGCGGGGCTGGCGCCGACGTTCCCGGTGATCCTCAGTCGGACGTGGGTCGCGATGATTCGCAGGATGGGGCTCGCCGCGGCGGAGCGGGACTTGAGGACCGCGACCCGTCCCTTGCTGTTATCCGTGGCGACGATGTTGCTCTGCAGCGCGTCGAAGAACGAAGCGTCGGCCGGCAGCCAGTTCACGGCCTCGTCAGCGGAGTACTCGTAAACGACCGCGCTGGGCGTGATGGCGTTGGTCGCCTTCGTGTACCAGAGCACCTCGATCGCCCCGCGGCATGGGATCGCGGCCGTCGTCAGGACCGCGCTCGCGCCCGCGAGCGTCTGCGGGGTGAGAACCTTCGTTTTTTCCTGATTGAGTCCCATACCGGTCCACCTCGTTTCGGGCCACGCTCTACGCCGGCACGCTGGTCAGGGTGCCTCTAACATCGGGGCGGAACGTCTCCCTGTCCATTCCGGTAAAGCCGGAATGGCATGCCCCAGGCCTGGCCCCCATGATGGCTCTCGTGATGCAGACGCTCACCAGGTTCCCCGAGAGCTTTGCCGCCGGCACGACCGTCAAGTACACGCGCTCGCTCTCCGACTACCCGGCGAACGACGGCTGGACGATGACGGTCCACCTCCGGGGCGACGACAACACCGCCAACGCCACGGTGACCCCCTCCGGCGCCGACTACGTCGTCGAGTTCATGTCAGCAACGACCGCGGGGCTCGTCTCCGGCCAGTACCAGTGGGCGGAGATCGTCACGAAGAGCGGCGTCGGGACCGTCCAGGCCGACCATGGCAACGTATTCGTGGAGCCCAACTTCGCGACCGCGGGCCCCGGAGGCCTCCGGACCCATGAGGAGCGAGTCCTCGCGGCCCTTCGCGCGAAGCTGGAGGGTCGGATCACCGCCGACCAGGAGACCCTCCACGTCGAGGGCATGCTCATCGAGCGGATCCCGCTCAAGGAGATCCCCGCCCTGATCGATCGCTACCAGGCGAAGGTGAGCGCCCAGAAGTCGGGCGGGGCCCCGCTGAGGCGGACGCTCGTCACGTTCCGGAGGCCCTCATGAGCCACAAGCCCGGCTTCCTGTGGCGGACCGCCGCGGCGTGGGACGCCTTGCGTGGCCGCGACCAGCGACGCACGCGGAGCGTCTACGCCGGCGGCTCGGGCGACCGGACCATGATGGCCTGGGTATCGAGCTGTCTCGCCCCCGACGAGGAGATCCGCGGCGACATCCGGATCATGCGCGGTCGCGCGCGCCAGCTCACGCGCGACTGTGCCTTCGTCGAGCGCTACCTGCAGCTCCTTGCGGACAATGTGCTCGGTGCGCAGGGGATCCGGCTTCGGGCGCAGTACCGGGACGGGACCGGCAACCTCGAGAAGGGGCTGAACAGCGAGGTCGAGGGCTGGTGGAACGAACTGATCGATAGCCCCTTCACGATCGACGGAAAGCACGACTTCGCCGGTGCCTCGGAGCTGGGCCTCACGACGGCGGCCATCGATGGCGAGACCCTCCCCCGCATCTACCGCGGTGTCGGCCCCTTCGGGATCGCGATCGGCTTCATCGACCCGGACCTGCTCGAGGAGACGCACAACGTCATGGGCGGTAACGGCCGGAACGAGATCCGCCTCGGGGTCGAGGTCGCCCCCGGCGGGCGCCCGGTCCGGTACTGGATCCGCCAGGACCCGCGCTACGTCGCCCGGAATGACAGCGGACGCCACGAGCCGGTCGACGCCCGCGACATGTTGCACATCGGCCGCGGCCGGCGGGTGAACCAGACGCGCTACGTCACCTGGCTCTACCCGGTGATGCATCTCCTCCACCAGCTCGAGAGCTACATCGAGAGCGAGCTCGTTTCCTCGCGCATCGCCTCAAACGCATGCGGGATCTGGGAGGACATGGAGGCGGCCGTCGCCGGCACCGAACGGACCTCGACCGACAAGCCCGATCAGACCCAGCGGATCGAGGCCGAGCCGGGCATGTTCATCGACGCCCCGAGCGGGAAGAAGCTGACTGAGTGGGCGCCCGGGCACCCGACGGACGCGTTCGGCCCGTTCGTGAGCGAGCTGGTGCGCGAGATCGCCTCAGGACTCGGCGTCAGCTTCGCGAGCCTCGCGAACAACGTCTCGGAGGCCTCCTACTCGAACGAGCGCACCTCGCTCCTCAAGGAGCGCGACCGGTGGATGAAGGTCCAGGACTGGTGGATCCGCGTCTGGCAGCGGCCGCTCTTCGAGGCGGCGCTCGAGGAGGCGGTCTTGAAGGGCATGCTCCCTCCCGACGTGCTCCCGGACGTCGGCCGGCGCGCGCCGGTCCTCTGGGCCCCGCGGCGCTGGCAGTGGATCGATCCCAAGGATGACGCCGAGACCCGGATCATGATGCTCGAGCACAACCTGACATCGCACCAGCGGATCCACGCCGAGCTCGGCACGGATCTCGAGGAGATCCTCGAGGAGCGCGCGCGGGCCGAAGAGCTCGCCGAAGAGAACGACGTCGAGCTCGGGCCGTCCGACGCGCCGGAACCGGCCCCGGCGGCAACGCCCGCGGGTTCGAGCAACGGGAACGGGAACGGCGCCGGCAGCGCGAAGCCGCGGCGTTCGCCCCGTTCCCGGCTCCCCGCATGACCCGGTCCAGCAGGACTCCCCGCCTCACAGCAGGCCGCACCCTATTGCAGCCGAGGCGCTGCAAGGCCCAGCTCGGGACCACGGGGAGTCCTGCCGGATCGGGCGGAGCGGGCTAGGGCGGGCCCAGTAGCGCCAGGAGGGCGCCTCCGCCTCGGACTGCAGACGTCTGCGGGTGGGGGTCTAGGGGCTGATGCCCGCGACGATCTCGTGTTCCTCGATCTCCACATGCCGCGGCCGCGGCGGATCCACCAAGCGCCCCGCTGGGAGCCGGACCTTGATTGTGCGGTCAATCGCCGCATCGGCTGACCGAACGGCTTCCACCTCGGAGATCGCCGATTGCTCGGTCCCGTGGACCGACAGGATCACACTTGAACCATCGATGTCAGACTCGATGACGATCCACACCTTGGCGCACGCCTGCATTTTCGGCCCCCCTAAGGTCTCTCCCTCACGATGAACTCGCGCCGCGACGCCACGTAGGCGCGGCGGAGCGCGACCGTGCTCACGCCATAGACCTCGGCCATCCTCTCCTGCACCTGGTCCGACGCCAGCACCGCGCCCCGCTCGATGTTACTGAGGCTCGACCCTGCGATCCCGAGCATCGCCGCGGCCGCGGCGCGGGTGAGCTTCGCCCGGACGCGCAGCTCGGCGAGTGGGCTGCTCCGCCGCGTGACGTACGGACGGTCGGTCCGCGGCATCAGCGGTCCACCCGTCGGTGGCCGGCCAACATCTCGGGGAATCGGCGCCCGTACCGTCTCAGCCCGGCCGCCATGAACGCGACGTCCCCTCGATCGCCGGGTTCCATCTCGCCGACCAGCGCGCGCGCCACAGGTCCAGCCTCCTCGAGCGTCGCGAACCGGCGCTCGTCCGCGAGCTGCTGCGTCCCACTCCAGTAGATTCGCCAGGGCCGCTCACCCTCTTCGTACCGGACCTCAACCCGTCTGTGCTTCACGACTCGCCTCCTTCTGTCGCCTGAGCGCTGCGACCGATTGCTTTGCCTCACCGAACGAACGACCCAAGCCAAGCGGCTCGACTCCCGGCCGCTCGAGCGTGAACGTGACCACCTCGGCCACCTGGTCCTTCCAGACGATCGCGTTGGGCCAGACCTCCTGCGCCTTCCGCGACAGGTACCCGTCCAGGTTCCGCATTGGCATCCGCCCGAAACGGTTCAGCGGTGGCTCCTCGTCGACGACCATTTCCTCGATGCGCCACCCGTGCGTCCGTGTCTCTTTCGGACGCAGGCGGGCTTGGAAGTCCTCCGCAAGCTGGCGCGTCGAAAACACTGCAACCGGCCAATCGCCCTCGTACTCGTACCACTCCAGAAGCAGGTACACGGTCACGCCCAACCCCCATTGACGCCGGGGGGACGCGCCGGGCCTGCGCGCGTCCCAACCCCGGGTCTCCTAGATCAACTGCCGGCTCCGGAACGACACGAACGTGTCGCCGGCGACGATGACGTGATCGAGGACTTCGATGCCGAGCAGCTCGCCACCCTCGACGAGCCTGCGGGTGATCGTGAGGTCCTCCTCGCTCGGCTCCGCCTCGCCGCTCGGGTGATTGTGCGCGAGGATGATCGACGCCGCGTTGGCGAGGATCGCCGCCTTGAAGACTTCGCGCGGGTGAACGATCGACGCGTTGAGCGAGCCGACCGACACGAGCTCCATCGAGCGGAGGCGGTGACGCGCGTCCAGATGGAGGACCACGAACCCCTCGCGGTCGGTCGGGAGAACGGCCTTCGCCGCGCGGTACGCGTCGTCCGGACCCTGCATCGCGGGAGCGCCGGTCTCGCTGGAAGGGGCGTCGACGGTGATGAGGCGGACTCGGCGGAGCTTCATCGTTGCGACCACTGGAACCTCCCTTGCTGCTCCGGCTCACCCGGCCGGACTCGGTCCGCGAGGCTTCGCGCTCGCGGTCGCTGTCGGACGCTGCCGACGTAGGAGAATGTACCGGACCGCCGCCCGGTCGTCAAGCAAAAAGACTAGTGATCTTCCGGGGCGCTATCTACCGCCAGCGCCGTCCCGGCGGCAGGCCCGCCCGGACCCAGCTCGAGCCCCGCGGGCGCGGCAAGGGGACCGCCGTCACCGGTTCCGCCTCGGCCTCGGCGCTGCCGATCTCCGGCGCCGGCGGCTCCTCGGCCCCCTCCGCGACCTCGGAGAGTTTGGCCGCGCGCGCGCCGAGCTGTTGGATGAACGCCGGCCCCAGCATCCGGAGCGCCGCCAGGCCGTAGCACGCCAAATCCCAGAGATGGTCCCTCGGGTGCCCGAACCGGGTCCACTCCCGGACGAGCTGCCCGCCCGACCGCCGCCAGATCGATCGGGTCGAGGCCAGCTGGCGGATCCACTCCTCATCGAGCCCGTTCGGCAGGTGGATGTAGCCGGGCCCGGGCTTCTGGAGCCGGAGGCGCGAGAGCACGTCCGCGCGGCCGCTGTCGACGCAGAGCGGGAACACGGTCGCGCGGTACCGGTTGCCGCCGCGCCGCGAGGGCACCCCGACCAGCGGCTTCTGCTGGGAGCGGTCGCCGAAGATCGCGAACAGCTGGCGGCCGTCGCCGAGATTCCGGCGCGAGGCGGCGTACTTGTAGACGGCGTCCGTGGCGTGGCCGCCGGAGTCGATCACCGCCCGCCGGATCGTCATGATCTGGCCGCTCCGGTGCTTGAAGCGGCGCTCGAGCTGGAGGTCGTGCATGATCCAGACGTCGTCGCCCTTGCGCGGATCGCCCTCGAGCTCGACCACGTCGATCAGCCAGGACTCCTCGCCCGTCCCGTAGCCCCAGACCGAGTGGATCAGCCGGTCGTCCTGCGTGTCGGTGGACGAGACCAGCACCCCGACTCCGTGCGGGACGTCGGCACCGTAGTCCTCGCGGCGCGACTCGCCGAGCAGGGTCTCGACCTGGACCTTATCGCTCCGCTCTTCCCAGGTCTCGCCCAGGTCGTTGTTGACGAACGACCGGAGCTCGTTCGGGCGATCCTTCGCCTCGAGGAAGGTGAGGACGCAGCGCGACCATGGCTTGAATCCGAGCGGCGAGTAGAGCGCCGAGATCTGGTAGCTCCGCGTGATCCCGTTCCCGACCGCGGTCGGGCGCCACTCCCCGTTCGCGAGCATCCGCGTCTTGTGGTGCTCGTCCACCCGCTGGTTGCACTTGCCGCAGACCATCCAGGCGACCGGCATCGCGCCTGGCGGGACCGGCTTCTCCCACTCGATCCAGTGATGCGCCCCGTCCTGGGTGCCGAACCAGTCGCGGCCCTGCCAGGTGAGGATGTCCATGTGCCGGCAATGCGGGCACGGAATGAAGTAGCGCCGCTGGTCGCCGCGCAGGTACTCGCGCTCGGTCCGAGACGCCCCGCGGATCCCCGGGTTGCCGGCGAGCGCGATCTTCCGGTCGGGGTAGTTGCTCGTCCCCTGCTTGACGATCGCCAGCGGGTCCCCGTGACCGTCCGCGTCGTCGTCCCACTCGTCCAGCTCGTCCCCGATCACGACGCGCGCGCCTTGGATCCGGAGCGAGGCGGAGGAGTTGGAGCCGCCGATCCGGACGGCGCCGCCGCCGTAGTCGAGTAGGAGCAGCGTGTCGCTCGCATCGCGCGATCGCCGGCGGCCGATCTTACGGCTCAGCGACTCGCACGCATCGATCATCGGCCGGAAGCGCTGCTTCGCCCAGAGCTTCCCGTTCTCGATCGTGGGCTGGACCACCTGGACCGGGCCGGACTTGCAGTCCATCCAGTAGCCGAGGAGGTTGAGGAGGAGCCCGTCCGTTTTCGCGAGCTGGCGCGCGGACATGACGATCGTCTCCTCGACCGGCGAGGACGGCGAGACGTTCTTCATCCACTCGCGGCTGAACGGGAAGAGATCGGTGACCCAGGGGCCGATCACATGCGCGGACTTGCCCGTCAGTATCCGGTTCGCGTCCGCCCACTCGTCGACGTCGAGCTCGGGATCGGGCCGCCAGCCCGCGCGCCAGGCCCGCTCGACCAGCTCAACCGCTGGCGCGAGCACGCTGGTCCTCTGGCTCGGCCTCGTCGCCGGCCATCTCGGCGAGGAAGCGGCTGAACTCCTGCCGCATCCGGAGCGTCATCTGGCGTGGATCGCCCCCGGGGGAGAACTCGGGCCCCAGCCGATCCGCCAGGGCGAGGAACTTGTCGCGAGTCTCGCGCGTGAGCTTCTGGAAGTGCGCCTCGGCGGCCCGCGCGTCAACGAGGCTGCGCTCCATCTGCTCGAGCTCGCGCTCGATCTTGCGCGCGCGGACCCTGGTGAGCCGGGCCGATTCGGCCGCCTGCGTGCCCGGCGCCGGCGCCGACCCGTTCGCCTTGGAGCGCGGCCCCTTCGGCTTGCTCGGATCCGTGTTCACGTCCCACGCGGCGTCGGCGATCGCGGGGTCGATACGCTGGCGGCCGCGCGGTCCCGTCGTCGGGATCCGTCCATCCCGGATCGCTTTCGCCACCGCCTGCTTCGATACACCGCGGTGGCGGGCGTACTGCGTCGGGGTCAGCTGAGCAGATGGCCGACCGGACGCCGGCGCGCGACGCATCCCATCAGCCCGCACCGCGGGCCATCACCCCCGCTCCGGGTGAACGGTCACGACCAGGTCCACTCCATCGCGCAGCTCGAGCACGCGGATCCGGATGAGCGCCGAGCCGGAGATCGTGAGGTCCGTCCCGTTTGAGGGGAGAGGCCTCGCGCCTCGCGCCTCGCGCCTCGCGCCTCGGTCGCCCGCAGGTCCGCGCGTTGTGTCCGGGCTGGCCGCAGTGGGCGCACGCGTGAACCTGGCGGCGGGGATCGGACGCGCCTGTTCGCGGGCCACGCAAGTCACCGCCCCCGCCGAGTTTCTTCCTCGACCGCGCGCTCTGCTCTCGGCCGCGCGCCGCCGAGCGCTTCGCTGGCGCCGGGCTCGCGTGCGCCTCCCGATCGAGGTCCTCACCGCTCATGCCCGGGGCGATCACGCGCACCGGCGCTGGGCCCCGATACTCAGCGTTTGCCGGCATCCTTGCCTCCTGCCCTGGCGATCGGCGCGACGCGCTTGAATGTCGCGGCCCATCGCTTCGCCGTATCGAACGTCTCCGTGTCCGAACCGTCCCAGCTCGCCGACTTCAACAGCAACTCGATCGTCGGGTGGCCGTGAAAGGTCATCCGGGAGGAGAGGACCTCGACTTCCTTCGGCGCGTCGATCGGCACCAACGCATCAACGCCCTCCGTGAGCCACGTCTCGACCAGGAACGGCGCCACCTGCAGCACGCGGCATCCCATGGTTACCCCACCTGCAGCGTGAGACCGCTGCCGTCGCAGCACGGACACCTCTCGCCAGGCGGCGGATCCGATCGTCGACTGTGGCGTGCTACAGCGGCGCGAACCTCGTCCGCCGAGCCGAAGCCGGCTTCGTGCAGGATCGCATCCACGGCCATTCGCTGCCGCTCCCACAGGGTCAGGTCGTCGCGCTGTGGTCCATCGCAGGCCTCCTTGCCTCGTTCCACCGGTCAACTCATTTCCGAAGGGTCCGACTACGCGAATGACGGGGCCGCCGTGACCCTATCCCGAGATCGCACG
>Ga0247727_10003695_pt1 | contig 33501 bp, 31 predicted proteins | sample WisWelCaveWW1625_FD_202498 | JGI IMG/M metagenome (GOLD analysis project Ga0247727, IMG submission 202498) | Biofilm microbial communities from Wishing Well Cave, Virginia, United States - WW16-25 | ecosystem: Environmental > Aquatic > Deep subsurface > Groundwater > Cave microbial mat | place...
CCTTGTCGCCGGACGGGAAGCGATTCATGGCCGGCCTGCGGCTGTTCGACTTCGCCACCCTCAACGTGCTCGCCCAGCAGGACGCCAACAACGCCCCCTTCCTGATCGTGGGCAACTTCAACCTCGTGCAGAACGTCGGTGGCAGCGTGTTCTCGCCCGACGGCCAGACCCTCTACAGCGCCTTCAACATCACGCCCTTTGTGCTGCCCCAGGCCCGCCCTAACTCCACCACCCTGCTGGTCGCGAACCCCCGCAATCTGGGGATCCGCATGGGCATCCAACTGCCCGAGAGCATCCTGGGCAAGATGGTGGCCAGCTCCGACGGCCAGAACATCTACGCCCTGTCGGAGTCCGGGCTATTGGTAATTCCCGTGGGCGCCATGGAGCAGCAGCCCATCCTGATGCCCGAGACCACCACCGTGCGGCTGAGCGCCAACCAGTGCGAACGCACCGCTGCCACCCGCTCCATCGAGATCCGCAACGCCGGCCGGGGCGTGCTGCGTTACTCGGTCAACGCCGTGGCGGCCAATGCCGGACTCCAGGTGCAGCAGCAGGGCGTGCAGGCGCCGGCCGGGCTGCGATTCACCATGAACCCGGCCACCGCCCGGCGCGTTGGCTCCACCCTCACCCAGGTGATTCTGACGTCGCAGGAAGCCATCAACATCCCGCCCAACATCCGGGTCTACCAGAATTGGCTGAACACCGAAACCCGCGCCACTACCTACCCGATGGAGCTGAACATCAACGACCAGGAGGGCCTGGTGGACCTGCTGATGGACAACACCCGCCAGCGCGTCTACCTGGCCAACTCCGGAAAGAACCAGGTGGAGGTGTTCGATCTGCGGGCACAGCAGTTTCTGCCGCCGATCGAAGTCGGCCAGTTCCCGCGGTCCATGGCCCTGGGCTCCGACGGCCGGACCCTGTTCGTCGCCAACGCCGGCGGCGAGTGGATCAGCATGGTCGATCTCGACGAGAGGCGGGAGTATGACCGCATCGCCTTCCCGCCGCTGCCGTTCAACGCCACCCAGGCCCCCTTCACGCCGCGCGTCATCTCCATGGGGATCTACGGCTTGCAGATCTTCGCCTCCACGGCCGCCAACGCCGCCGGGACGCTGTGGTCGAGCTCCGGCAAGCTGGCCGTGCCGCGCCAGATCTCGAACGCCATCGGGACCGCCGCCATCCCGGCGCCGGTCAGCATGGTCGGGACGCCGGGCAACGAGCAGGTGATGCTGCTGGCGGGGAACAGTATTGCCTACTTATACGATTCACAGATGGATGATTACATCGTGGCCCGTCAGGTGATGGCCCCGCCCGTGACCAGCTACTACGGCAACGTGGGCGCCGGCCCCGAGGGTCGCTACTTCCTGGCTAACCGGGCGATCCTGAACTCCACGCTGGTGCCCATGGGAGGCTTCGCCGGCGGCCTGGTGATCATTCCGCCGGCTGGCCAGCCGCCCGGTGGAGGCCAGCAGCCGCCCGGTGGAGGCCAGCAGCCGCCCGGTGGAGGCCAGCAGCCGCCCGGCGGAGGCCAGCAGCCGCCCGGCGGAGGCCAGCAGCCGCCCGGTGGAGGCCAGCAGCCGCCCGGCGGAGGCCAGCAGCCACCTGGCGGAGGCCAGCAGATTCCGCCGGGGCAGATTCCCGACATCCGCCCAGGGGCCGGTGGCCAGATTCCCGCCACCGCGGCCACGCTGCGCAACGTTCCGGCTGTCGTCCCAATCAATGCTACCACCTATGCCCGCTTCTCGACCGCGCAGCAGGCCAACGCCAACGCCCAGCCGCAAGGCGACCCCCAACCGATGGTCGAGCTGATTAATATCAACACCGAACTGGTGGTGGCCACCGCTCCGCTCTCGGAGGGGCCGCCCCTCAACGTGTTCGGCAATGGCCGGTCCAACATTCCTGGGCGAACCATGGCGGTCGACAACCGGGCCGCCGCCGCCTACGTGATCACGGCCAGCGGCCTCAGCGTCGCGCGCCTGGCGGCCGGACCGGCGCAGCCGCGCGTCCTGGTGAATCCCCAGGGCGTCGTGAGCGCGGCTAGTTTTACCTCCAGCGTTGCCCCCAGCGGCCTGATCTCGATCTTCGGACAGAACCTGGCCGAGAGCGCCTCGGCGGGATCGCTCCCGCTGCCAACCCTGCTGGGCGGCGCCTGCGTGACCGTCGCGGACACCCCCATCCCGCTGCTGATGACCTCGCCGGGACAGATCAACGCCCAGGTGCCCCCCAGCCTGCGGGCCGGCACCTATCAGCTAATGGTACGATCCGCCCAGAACGCGCTGGCCAGCAACACCGTGGCCCTGCGGGTGGCGGCCTCGGCCCCGGCCATCTTCGCCAACCCCGAGACCCAGGAGGCGGCCCTGTTCCACGCCGACGACATGAGCCCGGTCACCCAGCGGGACCCCGCCCGCCGCGACGAGGTCCTGGTGCTGTTCGCCACCGGCCTGCCGCCGGCCGCCGGCGTCAGCCTGCAACCGGGCGCCCCGGCCCCGGTTTCCCCGCTCGCCATCACCGCCCGGCCGGAGGTCTTCATCGGCGACCCCCGCATCCGCGAGGCCGAGATGATCGTCGAGTGGAGCGGTTTCACGCCCGGCTTTGTAGGTCTCAACCAGATCAACATCCGGGTGCACGGCGACCGCCTCCGCGGCGATCGCCTGCCGGTGTCGATCAAGGTGGGCAATCTCTCCAGCCCGCTCGCTGGCCCGCTGGTGCCTGTCACTTATGTCCGGTAGGACAGGCATTCCTGCCTGTCATTCACCGCAGAGGCGCGGAGAACGCAGAGGATTGCCGAGAAGATCGGGAGGAACCAAGGCGGTCCTGCTATCCTGTCTGTTGAGAGACCCACGCAGGGTCCCCCATGACGGCTCGCCATCCAATCCCTTTCGGCCTGACTTTTCTCCTCACCCTGTCCCTGACCGCGGGGGCCGCCGAACTGACCTGCCCCTCGGCGAACACGCTTGACGCCCTGGTAACCTGCGTCCGCAACCAGATGCCCGCCAGCGGCTCGAACGGGTTCGTCACCCCCAACGCCACCCAGCAGGCCGACTGGCGCTGGGTTGTCGGCCAGATGCTTGTCGGGTCCTGCAACTTCTCCCTTCCCTCGAGTCTGGCCGGCATCATGCAGATCCGCACCTTCACTGATTCGGGCAACGGAAAAAGCTACTGCCTGTTGATGGAGGTTCAGGACGCCAACAACAACGGCGTCGTAGACCGCGGCTGGGGGACGTTCCTCGTCGACCCCAACGCCGAGCGCGAGCTCAGCCACCAGGCGCCCCACCCCATCTTCGACAGCACCACCGAGAATGAGGCGGTCGGTGTCTTCCGCGACACCAACTCGCGCAGCTACCTGATGTGCGGCGCCCATCGCAACGCCAACTCCCCGACCAGCTCCTGCCAGAGCTCCTACCTGATAGCCGACTGCTCCCACAACGTCGCCAACATGTTTCAGCCCGCCAACCAGGAGCTGCTGGCGTTCTACGGCTCCACGGCGTGGAACGCCATCCAGTGGCACGGCATGGCCGCCGACACCTGCTCCAACGTGGAGGCCTATTTGACCCACGGCAGGGACCAAGCCCCAGTGGCGGGTGACAAGATCCTCGACTTGAAGAACCGGATGCTCTCCTACCATCCCGCCTGGAAAGTGGAAGTGCCCGGCGCCGGCGCCTGCAGCCTCAACGCTACCACCAATGTTCAGGGTCGCCTCCTCAACGGGGTCGCCGCCGGAAGCGTCTGCAATACTGCCGCCACCGCCTACACCGGCGTATTCATCCATAACGAACAGGATCCGGGCTTCCGCGCCGCCGCCGACTGGGTCCCGGCTGTCCGGGATACCTGGCCGGTGGGACCCCCGTCCGCCCCAGCGGGCCTGACGGCAACGCCGGGCAACGCTCAGGTGAGCCTAGGCTGGACGGCCTCCGCCGGCGCCACCGGCTACAACGTCAAGCGCAGCACCACCAGCGGCGGATCTTACTCCACCATCGCCCCCGGCGTGACTGCGACCAGTTACACCGACATGACGGCCGCCAACGGCACGACGTACTACTACGTGGTGTCGGCGCTGAATGCCAGCGGTGAAGGCCCCAACTCCAACCAGGCTAGCGCCACCCCGACGGCGCCCGCGCCGCCTCCAGCGCCCACCGGCCTTGCGGCGGCGGCCGGCAAGCGAAAGGTGACGCTCTCCTGGAACGCCGCCTCCGGCGCCGCCAGCTACAAGGTGAAGCGCAGCACCACCAACGGCGGACCCTACGCCACCGTCGCCACCGGCATCACCGGGACGACCTACGTCAACTCCGGACTCCAGAGCGGCACGACGTACTACTACGTGGTTTCGGCCGTGAACGCCGCCGGCGAAAGCCCCAACTCCAACCAGGCGAGCGGCACTCCCAGGTAACCCGATGGCCGTATTCGACGAACGGCGCGAAGCACTGGAGAAGCATGAACTGATGATGGGCAAGACCCGCGGGCAGCTGGCCGTGGCCCTCGACGCCCTCACCGACGCCCTGGTGCTGGTGGGCCAGCACGGGGTCTACTGCCGCAGCGCCAGCCGGCCCGGCCGGCCCGCCATGGATGTCGAGTTGATCGGCAAGTCCATCACCGACGCCAAGGAGCTGGTTGCCAGCGTAATGGAGGAGCTAAGGCGGAACCGGCACTAGTAGAGTAGCGCCGGCATTCCCTTCGATGGCGCGCGGTTCGAGCAGCCGCGAAGGCCGGCGACTTCCGCGCCTTGCCTGTCTGCCTACTGGCGTCGCCCCACTGCGGGCGTCCCGGGTACCATTCGGAAGCGCCGGCCTCCGGGGATCCGGTAGGTTTCGAAGTCGTCGTGGTCGATGGTGAAAATCGTGGCCAGCGATTCCCGGTGGGCCAGGTGAACCAAAGTAGCGTCCGCGAAATCCATCGGGCGGTCCTGGTACTGCCCCATGAGGGCGTCGAGCGAGGGCAGATCGGCGTCGGTAATCGGGCCGAGGGTGACGGTCCCCGATCGAAGGAATCTCCAGGCAGCTTCCAGGCGACTGGAGTCACCGCCCAGGAAATGGAAGACCTCGGCGAGGACGGCATCGGACGTCAACAGCGGCGTGCGAAGCTGTTCGAGGGCTGCCCTACAGGCCAGATGCCACGGGTCGTCGCGCCTGAGCAGGGCCACGATCGGGCCTGTATCAATCAAGGCGTGGGCGACCATAGCGTTTCGCAAGCCGGTTGCGAATCACACGCCGAACGTGCTCGTTGGTAGCCGAGGGACCTCCTCCCGAGATCGTCCCGAGGGTAGGCACGATCCGCGCCCACCGCGCCTGATCGGCCTCATCGCCAATTGCCGAGCGCCGGGCTTCCATCCACTCTCGCGTGATGCGATCCAGCAACGACGCGACGCTGGACCCTTCGCGGCGGGCCTCCTCCTCCAGCGCCATCTTGGTTTGGGTCGCGACGCGCCAGCTGTAGACTTCCGTCTTCTTCATGCACTACATTGTAGTGCACAACCACACCGGCCGTCAACATCAGCAGGATCCCCCGCGTGGCCCTGGCTGCGGTTCGAGCTGATCGGCAAGTCCATCACCGACGCCAAGGAGCTGGTTGCCAGCGTAATGGAGCAGCTGAAGCGGAACCGGGATTAGACGGCGCCGGCATTCCTTCCGGTCGCCAGCTTACACGGCCCGGGCGGCAATTCCTGAACCTCCTGGATGCGCGAGGTGCGAATGATTCCGTACACCGGGTGGCGGAACTCCAGGAACATCCCCCGGCCGATGAACTGCATCTTCATCATCGAGCCGCCCCAGGTCGAGCCGTTCAGCTTGACCAGAATCGGCCTGGGGCAAAACCGCGGGTGGCCGGAGATCACCACGTGCCCGCTGCCGCGGTTTTCCAGCTCGTAGAAACGGTTGCGGGTCTCGACCTCCAGGTGTGTGCCGATCGGCAGTTCCCGCAGGAACACCCCGCCCTCGATCTCCGACTGGATGATGGCCCGGTTCACCTGGTCGCCCAGACAGGGATGTGGCCGGAAAAGGTCAACTTTCGGCAGCACGGGAGAACTCGACGTCATGGCCCTTTTCCTCCTTCCCTACACCATTGGACGAAGCAATCTGGTTGCCAGGTTCAACAGATTGCTGCGCCTAGCTGGATTATAAACCCCAAGGGTGGGGGTTCATACTCGGCCAGGCGGGTGATTCTCCCCCTTACTGCTCCAGCGCCCACTGGTAGCTCACCTTCGGGAAGCACTCCAGCGTCGAGTCGGGGCTGCAATTGTAGATCTCGATGCCGCGTGGTTCGAGCAGCCGCGCCGCCAAGGCCAGCGACCTCCGCATCTTGGGGAACTCGGTGTGGTCGTGGTTGAGGGAGTGGAAGTCACTGCCGAAAAAGTGGGTCTGATCGCCCCGGTTTCTCAAATCCAGCCCCAGGTAGAAGATCTGGCGGAAGCCCATGTAGACAGCCAACTGGAGAGCGAAGTAGGCGATGGTGGAGCCGCTGTAGACGCCCTGCTGGAGGTCGAAGCTGAAGCCCTCCCCGCCCAGCAGACACAGCGGGATGCCGAAGGGCCTGTCCTCCAGCGTGAACAGATAGCGGGCCCGGCGAAGCGCGTCGCCGAACTCCTCGAACAGGCGAAGGTCGAAGACGCAGTGGTAGTGGGAATCCGGGTAGCTCAGGAAGGAACGGTTGAGACCCATGACGAGCCGGCGCCCGAGCGGGGCCAGGTCCAGCTCCCCCAGCGAGGGTCCCGAGGCCAGGATGAACAGGCGCTTGCCGCGATGCAGCCCCTGGAAGTCGGCGATGCGGTTCACGCCTTCCACCAGTCGGCGGCAAAGCTGACGTACTTGATCATCCGGCGGTTGTAAGTATAGACGCCGTGGGCGCGCCCGCCGGCGTCTACTATGAAGGCCGGGTAGGAGACCTCCATTTCGCTGTTGTCCAGGATGGCCGCCGGGCTCCAGGACAGGCCGCCGTCGCGGGAGCAGCTGGCGGCCAGGCGGTGGCGGTTGGTGGAGGCCGGGTTGAAGACCAAGGTGTCGCCGCCGCCCCACGAGAAGGCCGCGATGCCGCTGAGAGGGTTGCCCAGCGGGGTGCGGATGGGGCTGGCCCAGGTTCTGCCATCATCGGAAGAGGCGCTGCGCCAGACGCAGCGGGGATCGCCGGTGGGGCGAAAGTAGGCGGCCAGTTCGCCGCTGACGCGGCGGAGCAGGACCGGCTGGATCAGTTCCCACTCGGCAAAGCGATAAATCTCGACCCAGTTCCGGTAGGGAGGCTCGGCCCTCAGGATTACGGTGCTCGGGGGACGCTCCTCATAGGCCGGGAGCAGCAGGGCGCCGCCGGCGGCGGCGACGGGTGAATGCCGAATCATGAGGTGGCGTCGGGGTGGCAGCACGGCTGGAGGCGCCCAGGTGCGGCCGCCGTCGTCGCTCCAGGCGCCATGCAGGACCGCGGAATCCCAATAGGGGCCTTCCAGAACGACATAGAGAAGCCACAGCAGGCCGGCGGGATCCTCGAACAGAACCGGATTGCCGCAGGAATGGCGCGAGGAGGCCACCGTCTGGGCCTCGGTCCAGGCAGGCTGGCCCCGTGGCCGGCGGGCCAGCACCACGGCTGCCTGGCTGGTTTCCTCCGCCGCGTAGGCGTACCAGGCCGCCAGCAGGTCCCCACCGCCGGTCTCGACGATGGTGGCGCAGTGGCTGTGCAGGTGGCCCGGAGGGTTAAACAAGAACACGGCCTCGAAATCCGCCCGGCTGCCCAGCGATGGCGCCGCGTCGGCTTCCGCCCGGGTCATAGAGCCCTGATCGGCGGGCCGGCAGGGGTGGGTTATGGGTCAGAGGCCGCGCTCATGACCGCGGCGGATCCAGTACTCCCGAAACGATCGAAGCCGGGGCAACGACTCCCGATCCTTCTGGCGGTTGGCGGCCTGTTTGCTCGCGATGATATCGTCGGGGTGGCATACCGGGAAGCCTTCGACGTCCACGTGACGCCGCCAGGCATCCTCAAACCGCTCGATGCCGTCGGGCGCGAACACCAGATCCAGATCGAACGGCCCATTCTTGAGCTGAATGAAGTCCTTCCCGCGCCGAACCTCCGCGGCTTGCGCTTCGGTAAGGGCGAAGCCGAGATCCACAAGGGCATCGTGGAGGGCCTCGCAGTTAGCGGCGGTGCGGTCGACAAACAGGTCCGCGTCCTGGGTGGTATCCGGATATCCCAGCAGGATGGCCCCGGACTTCCCAAGGAAAAGATATCGGACCCCCTGGCGGTGGAAGACGTCTCGAATCTCCTGCGCCTGGCGGTAGTCAAACGCGGCCATATCCCAGCCAATCCGGGAGGTTGGCTTCACACCAGCCGCGGTATTCCTCCATGGAGTCGAAAGAGCGATAGGCAGCGTCATCCAGTACCGGCTTGTAGGTGTGGACAAACGCGTACCGCATGCGGAGTTCCAGAGGGCGCTTGGCGGCCGCTTCAAACTCCTCCCACCACTCGGCGGGGACCGTTTCGGGACATTCCGGCATGCCTGTCAGGTCCATTGTAGCCGCTCTGGCAGGTGGTTTTGGCCAGGGTGCGGAGCGCGAAACGGATTGGCCTCACGATGTAATGCTAACGTGTCCCGGCACTCTACAGGAGCACCTTCACGCCACAGCGCTTGGCCGCTTCATTCAGAGCTGCGTCCCGAGAAGCCAGTGGAACGCCTCTCCGCATGGCGAGCTCAAGATAGACAGCATCATACACCGACAGCGCCCGTTCCTCCGCGAGGTCCGAGATTTTGCCCCATGCCAGGCGAGGCCCTTCCTCGTCGACACCAATGGTCAGACGGCCCAGAGCCAGGCGTGCGCGAACGCATTGTTCGTGCTCGATCCTCTGACGGCGCATCAACACCAGTAGCGAATTGGCAACTTCGAACATCCACAGGACCGGGACAATCAGCGGTCTGCCGGACCCGACCTCGTTGAGCAGCGCCTCGGTTGCCTGGCTCGACTGCGACAAGACAGCCCATGCTACGCCAACCGATGAGTCGGCAACGAAACCATCGGTCACCGACGGCCTTCTTCGATGGCATCTCGGATTTCTTTGTCGGTCAGCGGCTTGAAACCTCGGCGCTTCGCCATCTCGCGGCGGAGGGCCTGAAGTTCGCCCACTGCCTCCAGAACTTGACGTAGCGCTGGGCGGCCTTCCGGGATGATGCGGGCCACCGGCTTGTCATGCCGCGTAATGACGATCTCCTCGCCGCGAGAGACACGGTCGAGGAGCTCCCCGAACCGAGTCTTCGCTTCGAAAGCGGTTACAGTAGCCATGGCGTGTCGAGTTTGACTAGCTAACGACTAGTCTAATCCAACTGGCGGCCCGAAAGCAACCCACCGCCGTCAGCCGATAAGCCCGGTCAAGTTGGGTGGGTTATATCACGCACCCAGTGAGTCTGGAACCGCAATTGCAAGGCCCCCAAGTAGAGGAGACGGCCATGTGGAAGGATTCCCTCGAAATGCTTGGCGCCATCCTGGCGTTTATCGCCTTTCCTTTCGTGGTGATCGGAGCGGCGGCTGCGGCCCTGGTGGCGGTGGACCGATTGGTCTACAAATTGCACCTAAATGGTGGGCATGGAGGTGGAAGATGCTAGCGCTGCGAAAGATCCTGGTTCCGGTGGATTTTTCCGAGCGGTCCAATGCCGCCGCCCGGCACGCCGCGGCCCTGGCGCGAAAGTTCGGCTCGCAGCTCCTGTTCGCCCACGTGATTCCGCCCTCGCCGGCCGAGTACGCCGGTTTCGAGGGCGGTTACTACTCGGCCCGCCTGGAACCGGCCAGTGAGGAATCCGTGGCCGGCTTCCTGCGCCAGATGGAATGCGTGGCGCTGAAGGCTTCGGCGGATCGCCCCATTGAGAGAATGGTCCTCCAAGGGGATCCGGCGCGGGAAATCGAAGCTGGCCCGCGAGGCCGAGGTGGACCTGATTGTGATGCCGACCCACGGTTACGGGCCGTTCCGCCGGTTCATCCTGGGGTCGGTGACGGCCAAGGTGCTGCACGACACCGACATTCCGGTCTACACCGGCGCCCACGTCACCGACAAGCCGCTGGACCCGCTGCCGGCGTTCCGAACGGTGGCGGCGGCGGTGGATCTCAGCGCTCATAGTGAAAAGGTGTTGCGGTGGGCGGCCGGCTTCGCGGCCGCCTACCAGGCCAAGCTGGCGCTGGTGCATGCGGCGCCGTCGCTGGCGGTGAGTGGGCAACCCGGCCAGTACGGCGGCTCGGAGTGGCGCGGGGTGCTGATCGAGCGATCGCGCAACGAGGCCCGCCGGTTGATGGAAATGGCCCGCTGCCAGGCCGAAATCTTCACCGACTGCGCCGGCGTGACCGAATACGTTCCGGCGGCCCTGGCCGAAGCCGGGGCCCAGTTGCTAATAATCGGGCGCAGCGTCCACCAAGGCCTGATCGGGAGGCTGCGTACCAATGCCTATGCGCTGATCCGGGAATCGCCGATTCCTGTAGTCAGCGTGTAGCACAGGCATTCCTGCCTGCGGCTGTCCTCCTTCGGAGGGGAAACGCTATGCAAATCGACTTGATGCCCTGGCTGATCGGATGGGGAATCGTGACTACGGCGGTGGTGGCCCTGGCGCTGTACCGCGCCACCCTGACCCTGCACGAGGTTTCTGGAGTGCACCTGAGCGGCGACCCCCACATCCCCGAGGTCCAGGCGGCCACCGCCCGGCGTCTCCAGATGGTGGATCTCTATGGCAAGGTCCTCACGGTGGTTTCCACCGTGGTGATCCTGGCCATCGCCGGGATCTACGGATACCAGGTGTACATGAAGGGGTACGAGGTGATCGGGCACTAACTAACAGCCAGGGGGAGAGAATGTTTGTGACCACAGACCTGATCCGGCCAAGCCAGACAGTGCGCGATGTTGTCCACCGCTATCCGGAAACGCGCGCGGTGTTCGAAAGCGCCGGCGTCCGGGTGTGCTGTTTCGATTGTGCCATCCGGACCGCAGCTCTGCGCGGCGGCATCGATCTGTCGAGCCTGCTGACGGGGTTGGATCAGGCCATCCTGGGTCGCCCCAACTCGCCACCGACCGCTTGCTGACGGGTGACCCCGCGGTCGAGGGAACCACCGGTCTGAGGTGCAACCTCGCTGGGCGCTGCGGCGCGGCTCGCCTGCCGCTCCAAAACCCTACCGCGCCTCCATCGACTCCACCTTGAGGATCCGGGTTTTCTCGTACAGCACGCCCTTCACCCGGACTTTCTGGCCAGCGTACTTCTCCGGGGTCTGCTGGTCGCTCAGGATCCAGACATTCTTGCCGTCGTCGAGGGCGTACTTGACGCTCTTGTCGGCCTTCACGCAGTCGACGATGCATTTGGCGTCGGGCGCGCCGGTCTTCATCATGGCGTGGTTGCGTTTGCACATGGTCTCGGTCACCACCCCGGTAAACACCCGGGACTTCGATTCCGCCGCCGCGCCCGCCGCGCCGGCCAGCACGAATACCAGGCTCAGGACTCTCATTCGGCGGCCTCCACTTTGTCGATGACGATGCCCTTCATGCCGCCCTTCTCCATCACCACCCCGGTGACCTTGACTCTCTTCTCGATGTAGGGCAGCAGCGGGGCGTTGGCGTTCTTGTGGTTCATGGCGATCGGCAGGTAGACGATGCGGGTCTTGACGTCCAGCAGCGCCAGCGGGATGTTCTCCTTGGCGCAGGTCCTGGCGCAGTCCAGGTGCTTCTCGCCCTGGCTGTCGTGGCCGAGGTAACAGGCGGTGTCGACAACCTGGGCGGTGAAGGTGACCTTCTTGCCGGCGTGCTTTTCGTGGGCCAGCCCGGAGCTTAGGGCCACGCCCAGCAAGCCAACCAGTATTGGTGTTCTCATGGCTCTATTCTCCCAGAGTTCGGAGGCCTTTGGATTTCTCCAGCCTCCGCCAGAGGTCGTTGTAGCGGTCCGGGTCGAGCGGTTGCTTGAGCCGAAAGTTGAACCCCTTGCGGTCTCCATAGTGCGCCCGGGCCCGCTCATAGGTAGTAATGGTCAGCTGATCCGGCCCCGAGGAGCTGACCGACTCGATGTCCGCCAGCCGCCAGGAGCGAGAATCGCCCTTCCGATCGGCGCGGTAGACGACGCGGTCTTCGGCCACCACCAGGGTTCCCTGGCTGCCCGAGAACCGCAGCAGGTGCTTGGCAGGGATCTCCCAAAGCGGTTTCGCCGGCGGCTCGGCGAGCCCCGCCACCAGGCGGCGATCCAGGCGCGCGGCCAGCACCGGCCCCACCTGGGCCGCGAACTGCTTGTCGCCTACGCGCAGGCGGTGCTCCCGGTCCTCGCCCAGGCGCCAGGGGCGGTCCTGGTAGGTCAGCAGGCGGAACTCGCCGCTGTCGAGGACCATCACCTGCTGGGCCTCCAGGTAGGACGACCGCCAGGAATGCTTCGGCTTCGTCCGGCTCTCGAACCGCGCGCCATTATTGTCGAACGTCAGAGGGCCCTCGCAGCTTCCGCGCCAGTGATCGTGACGGGCCTGGTAGCTTTGCGCCAGAGCGGCGGCGGCGATCAGGATACCGAGTGAGTACCTCATGCTGTTACCTCCCGTTTTTTCCAGATGGCGTAGATGGCCGGATATACCGTCAGCTCCAGCAGGAAAGAAGTGAAGATGCCGCCGATCATAGGGGCGGCGATGCGCTTCATCACGTCGGCGCCGGCGCCGATCGACCACATGATGGGCAGCAGCCCCAGGAACATGGTCGCCACCGTCATCACCTTGGGACGCACGCGCTTGACGGCCCCCTCCACAATGGCCTCCCGCAGGTCGCCCCAGGCCCGCATGGCGCCCTGCTGCCGCCGCTCCTGGTAGGCCAGGTCCAGGTAGAGGAGCATGAACACGCCGGTCTCGGCGTCCACGCCCATCAGGGCGATCAACCCCACCCACACCCCGATGCTCATGTTGTAATCGAGCAGGTAGAGCAGCCAGATGGCCCCCACCGCCGAGAACGGCACCGCCAGCAGGATGATGGCTGTCTTCATGTAAGACCGGGTATTGATATAGAGCAGGGCCACGATCAGGAACAAGGTCAGCGGCAGGACGATCTTGAGCCGCTCCTTGACGCGCTCCATCGACTCGTACTGGCCGCTCCACACCGCCGAGTAGCCGGCCGGCCAGCGAACCCCGTCGCGAACGACGCGCTTGGCCTCCTCGACGTAGGAACCCACGTCGCGGCCGGCTACATCCACGTAGACGTAGCCGTTGAGCATTCCGTTCTCGTTGCGGAGCATGGCGGGCCCCGAGACCAGCCGGATATCGGCGATCTGGGCCATGGGGATCTGCTGCTTGCCGCCCATGGCGGGCACCAGCACGCGGCCGAGGGCCTGCAAGTCGCTCCGGAAATCGCGCGAGTAGCGGACATTGACGCTGTAGCGCTCCCGGCCCTCCACGGTGGTGGTGACGGGATCGCCGCCGACCGCGTTCATCACCGACATTTGCGCCTCCTCGACGGAGATGCCGTAACGGGCCAGTTCCTCGCGCTTCAGCACGAAGTCGAGGAAATACCCGCCGGTGGTGCGCTCCGAAAAGACGCTGCGGGTGCCGGGCACTTTCCCCAGCACCCGCTCGAGCTCGGTCCCCAGCTCCTCGATCCTGGCCAGTTCGGGGCCGTAGATCTTGACCCCGACCGGGGTGCGGATGCCGGTGGTAAGCATGTCGATGCGGTTGCGGATCGGCATGGTCCAGGCATTCGTGGTGCCCGGAATCTTCAGGGCCTGGTCCATCTCTTCGACGAGCGCCTCCTGGGAGATATGGTCGGGGGTCACCCGGCGGCAGGCCGCCAACAGCCATCCGGGCGCCCACTTCCAGTCGCTGTACCAGGTGGGGACCTTGCGCCACTCCCGGCGGGGCTTGAGAACCACGGTGGTCTCGACCATCGACAGCGGCGCCGGATCGGTGGAGGTCTCGGCGCGGCCGGCCTTGCCCATCACGCGCTCCACCTCCGGAAAGGTCTTGATAATACGATCCTGGACCTGGAGCAGCCGCTGGGCCTCGGTGACCGAGATGCCCGGCAGGGTGGAGGGCATGTATAGCAGAACGCCCTCATCGAGCGGGGGCATGAATTCGGAGCCGAGCTTGCGGTAGGCCGGAACGGTGGCCGCCACCACGCCGACCGCCCCCACCACCACCGCCCACCTCCACCGCAGCACCCACTGAACCACAGGCTCGTAGAGCCGCATCAGCAGGCGGCTGACGGGGTGTTTTTCCTCGGAGTGAATCTTGCCGATCAGCACCGCGGTCGCGGCCCGCGCCAGCCACCGCGGCCGGAACCGAAAGGCTTCGGCATGCGTGAACAGCAGCCGCAAGGCCGGGTCTAGCGTGATGGCCAGGACCGCCGCCACGATCATCGAGAAGTTCTTGGTGAAGGCCAGCGGGCGAAAGAGGCGTCCTTCCTGGGCCTCCAGCGTGAAGATGGGCAGGAACGAGACCGCGATCACCAGCAGGGCGAAGAAGCTCGGCCCCCCGACTTCCTTCACGGCCTCGATCACCACCGCGCGGTACTCCACCCGCCGGCCGGTCCGGTCCCACTCCTCCAGCTTCTTGTGGGTCTGCTCCACCACCACGATGGCGGCGTCCACCATGGCTCCGATGGCGATGGCGATGCCCCCCAGCGACATGATGTTCGAGGTGACCCCCAGGGCCTTCATGGGGATGAAGGAGATCAGGATGGCGACGGGGATGGTGATGATGGGGATGATGGCGCTCGGCAGGTGCCACAGGAACAGGAGGATGACCAGCGAGACGATGATCATCTCCTCCGTCACCGTGGTCTTGAGGTTCTCGATGGAGCGCAGGATGAGCTCGGAGCGGTCGTAGGTCGTGACAATCTCTACACCCGGCGGCAGGGAGGGCTTCAGTTCTTCCAGCCGGGTCTTGACGCGGTCGATGACCCGCAGGGCGTTCTCGCCGTGGCGCATGACCACGATGCCGCTCACCACGTCGCCCTCGCCGTCCAGATCCGCCAGGCCCCGGCGCAGATCCGGCCCCAGGGTCACCGAGCCGACGTCGGCCACCGTCACCGGCACGCCGGCTTGGTTGGTGGCCAGCACGATCCGGGAGATGTCCTCAGTGGTGCGGGCGTAGCCGCGCCCCCGCACCATGTACTCCCGGCCGGTGAACTCCACCAGGCGTCCGCCGGCGTCGTTGTTGCCGCGGCGCACCGCCTCCACCACCCGATCGAGCGCCATGCCGTAGGCCTGTAGCCGGTTGGGGTCGATCTGGACCTGGTACTGGCGCACGAAGCCGCCCAGCGGGGCGACCTCGGCCACGCCCGGGATCGATTGCAACTGGTAGCGCAGGCTCCAGTCTTGCAGTGATCGCAGCTCGGCAAGGCTGTGCCGGCCGGAACGGTCCACCAGGGCGTACTGGAACACCCAGCCGATGCCGGTGGCGTCGGGCCCCAGCTCCGTGCGGACCTCGGAGGGCAGCCGCGGCAGGATCTTCGAAAGGTACTCCAGGGTGCGCGACCGGGCCCAGTAGATATCAGTGCCCTCCTCGAACAGGATGTAGACGAAGCTGTAGCCGAAATCCGAGAAGCCCCGGATGTCCTTGACGCGCGGCGCCCCCAGCAGCGAGGTGACGATGGGGTATGTGACCTGGTCCTCGAGGATGTCCGGGCTGCGGTCCCAGCGGGAGTAGACGATCACTTGGGTATCGCTGAGATCCGGAATGGCGTCCAGGGCCACGTTCTGGAGCGACCACCAGCCGGCCATCACCAGGGCGGCCACCAGGACCAGGACCACGAAGCGATTGTGGGCGGAGAACTCGATGATGCGGTTGATCATGGCGTCGCCTCAGTGGGGGTGCCGCGCGCCGGCGGCGGCGGCCTTGAGCTGGCTCTCGGAATCGATCAGGAACTGTCCGGAAACCGCCACTCGCTCGCCGACCTTCAGACCCTTGAGGATCTCGACGCGGTCGCCGGAGCGCTGCCCGGTTTCGACCTGGCGGGGTTCGAGCCAGCCGTTGCCGCCATCGACGAAGACCGTCTTGCCGCGCCCGGAATCGAGCACCGCCTCGGCCGGAACCGCCAGGCGCGCCCCGGAATCGACGCGAAACTCCACGTCGGTGAACATCTCGGGTTTCAGAACCATGGCCGGGTTGGCCAGCTCGATCCGGACCTTGAGAGTGCGGGTGGTGGGGTCTACTTGCGGCTGGACGTAACTGACGCGGCCGGCCAGCGCGCGGCCCGGCTGGTAGGCCGGGGTTACGGTGACGGCCTGCCCCGGCCGCACCGCCCCTGCCTCGTACTCAAACACATCGGCCATCACCCACACCCGGCTGAGGTCGGCGATGACGTAGAGCTCCGTGTCGGGCTGGATCTTCTGGCTGGCGTAGGCCTTGCGTTCGAGCACGTAGCCCGAGATGGGGGCGCGAACCGTGAGGGAGCGCAGCGGAACCTTGTCGCGGGCGATCTGTTCGATCTCGGCCGGGCTCAAGTTCCACAGCTCCAGGCGGCGCCGCGCCGCCTCGTAGAGCGAGCCGCTGTAGTCGGCCATGCCGGCCATGGTGCTGTGCTGCATGACCTCCTTGGCCTTCAGCGCCAGCAGCAGCTCCTGTTGGGTGGCCAGCAGCTCCGGGCTGTAAAGGGTCAGCAGGGGCTGGCCCTTCTCGACCAGCTGGCCGGTGAAGTCGACCAACACGTTCTCGATGAAGCCTTCGACCCGGGTGTGGACCCGGGCGATGCGGGTCTCGTCATAAGAGACTTTGCCGACGGCCCGGATGGAGCGGGCCATCGAAGCTATTTCGACGCTGGCATAGCGAACGCCGATTAGCTGCTGCTTCTCGCGAGAGATCTGAATCGCCCCCGGGGGCCTGGCCGAAGGGTCATCGGCGTAGACCGGTTCCAGGTCGTTGCCGGTCTCCGGGTTGAGGCCCGGCTTGTCGGAGGTGTATTTGGGATCCTTGGCATCGCGGTAGTGCACGACCTTACGCCCGGCGGCGGGCTCGGCCGGGGCGCTGTCGGCGTAGACCGGCTCCAGCTTCATCCCGCAGTCGGGCGCCGTGCCGGGTTTGTCCGACTTGTAGGCCGGATGCATGGGGTCGATGTAATAGAGGATGCGGCGAGCGGCCGGCCCGGCCGGCGTGGAAGGCTTCCCGTACCAACGGCCCCAGCCGTAACCTCCGGCCCAAGCGGCCGCCATCAGCAGCAAGACGAACAGTGCGCGCGCGGTTTTCATAGCGTCAACCCCGTCAGTTCCTCCAGGCGCGCCCGCGCCAGGTGGAAGTTCAGCATCTCTTCGTGGTAGTTCAGCTCGTACTCCACCACGGTCATGAAGTTGGTGAGCAGCGACAGGAAGTCTACCGAGCCGGTCTCGTAAGCCGGGATCGATGACTCCAGCGCCAGGGCCGCCTGCGGGACCACGGTCTTGGAATACATCTCCATCAGGCGGTAGGAGGTCTGGGCCATGAGAAACTCGTCCTGGACCCGGAAGGCCAGCGACTGGCCGGCCGCCTCGTAGCCGTGCCGGGCTTCGTCAACCCGCATGGCCTGCTCCGCGACCCCGGCGCGCTGTTTGCGCCAGAACCAGGCCGGGAGCCGGAAGTCTACCCGGACCTGATACATATCCGACATCCGCCCCATGTTGAAGTAGCCGGCCGAGACGGTGTAGTCGGGATGGTAATCCTTCCGCGCCAGGTTGGCCGCCAGCTGGTTTCGCTCCATCATCTTTTGCTCCCGGCCCAGCACCGGGGAGTCGCTGCGGACGGCGGCGTAGAGCTGGTCCAGGGTGACGCGCCACTGGCCGGGCGTAATCTCAGCGGGCCTCGCCAGCGGGGACCCGGGCGGTCGGGCCAGCAGGCTGTTCAGGTCGGCCTCCGACGAGCGCCGGTCCTGGGACATCTTCTCGAGGCGGGTCTCCAGAATCGCCAGTTGCGTCTGGGCCTTCAGGATGTCCTGCTGCGCCGCCCGCCCCACCGTGTAGCGCGCCTCGGCGATGCGGATGAACTGGCGCAGCAGTGCCCGGTTGCGCTCCAGGATCTCAGCCGCCGACCAGGCATGGTGGAGCCGGTGGTAGGCCTGCTTGACCCGCGAGACGATGCTGCGCTCGACAGCCCGGTACTGCTCCTGCTCGGCCTCGGCTTCCCTCTCCGCGATCTCGCCGCGCAGCTTGCGCTTGCCCGGGAAGGGAAACTCCTGCGAGACCATGAAGCCGGCGTTGCTGGTGGGCTCGACGCCGAGGCCCGCCAGGGGCCGCGGGCTGCCATTGCTGGTGTAGCCCAGCGAGAACAGGGGGTCCGGCAGACTGGAGGCCTGGGTGGGCCGCTGCCGGGCGGCCTCCAGGCGCTTCTGAGCCGCCAGGATCTCGGGATGGCGGGCCAGAGCCTGCTCGATGAGCGGCTCCAGGCCGAGCGCCGCCTGCTGGGCCAGGGCCGGAGCCGCCGCCAGGGCCAATGTAAGATAACAAGATCTGAAATGCATGTTCCACCTCCGGTGACCCAGTAACACAGGCATTCCTGCCTGTCGGCTGATGGCTTGCGATGCAGCCGCGCGGGGTCTAGATCCGGAAGGTGGAGTGCAGCCGGTAGAGCTGCGGCCCCGGCGCCATAGGAAGCCGGCGCGGGGTGGAGGCGAACTCAAGGGCGCTTGAAACGATGGGAAGCGGGCTGGCCGCGGCCACGGCGTGCTGGAGTGCCGGTTCGTCCTGCTGGATGGAGTACCGCTCCAGCGCGATGGCGGGCCCCGTGCAATGCTGGTGGCTGGGATCGGCCGGCACCGGCGTCTTGCAACGGCCGGAAGGCTCGCAGCAACCGCTGCCGGCCGCACCCTGGGTTGCCAGCGGCGAGCAGGCCACGCAGCCGCCCCACAGCAACGCCGCCGTCAACAAGGCGGTGGTGGCGGCCGTAAGCAGACGCCCGACCATACAATGCTATGATACCACAGTAGCAGGCATTTTGGCCTGCGACCACCGTGCGACCCCTTGATGGGATCCTGGTTCTGGATCTGACGCGGCTCCTGCCCGGGGCCTCCGCTACCCTGGTGCTGGCCCAGTTCGGCGCCGAGGTCATCAAGATCGAGGAGCCGGGCCGCGGTGACTACATGCGCGAAATGGCGCCGGAAGCCTTCGCCATGCTGAACTGCGGCAAGAAGAGCGTGGCCCTCGATCTGAAGACCCCCGCCGGAGCCCGGGATCTGGCCGCCCTGGCGGCGCGGGCCGATGTGCTGGTCGAGAGCTTCCGGCCCGGAGTCATGGACCGGCTGGGCATGGGCTACGAAGCCTTGCGAGAGACCAATCCGCGGCTGATCTATGCCGCCATCACCGGCTATGGCCAGAGCGGGCCGCTGGCCACCATGGCGGGCCACGACATCAACTATATCGCCCTGGGCGGCCTGCTGGGCCTGACCGGAACGCCGGACGGGCCGCCGGTGATCCCAGGGGTGCCGGTGGCCGACCTGGCCGGGGGCGCGCTCCAGGCGGTCGTCGGGATCCTGCTGGCTCTGATGGCGCGCCTCGCCAGCGGGCGAGGCCAGTTTGTGGACATCTCCATGCTGGCCGGCGTCGAAGCCTTGCTTCCCCAAGCGTTGGGCCGCTACCAGGCTACCGGGCGATTGCCGGCGCCCGGCGGTGAAGTGTTGACCGGCGGCTTCGCCTGCTATAACCTGTACCAGGCCGCCGACGGCCGGTGGGTGGCGGTAGGGGCCCTGGAACCTAAGTTTTGGGCGGCTCTGTGCCAGGGCTTGGAGTGCGAGAGTCTCATCCCCGACCAGTACGGCGGCCCCGCCCGCCAGGCGCAGTTGAAGGCGGACCTGGCCGAGAGGTTCCAAACCAAGAGCGCCCGGGAATGGTTTGAGCTGTTTCGCGAGGCCGACGCCTGCATTACCCCGGTGCTGTTCCTCTCCGAGATCCCAAGTCCAGGCATCGTTCCCCGCCTGCTCGATACCCCCGGTGCGACCGGCGGGGAAGCGCCCAAGCTGGGGGAGCACACCGACGAGATCCTGGGAAGGCAGTAGGACAGGCATTCCTGCCTGTCTTCTGCCTCATGTAGTCCACCCAGCTAGCGCGGCAACTGGGATCACTTGGAGGCGCTCACCGGGTCGCCCGGCCGAATCACGCCCTCCGTGAGGATCTGGGCGCGCAGCCCGCCGCGATGCACCAGGCCGCGCAACACCGACGGGTGGGTGAGATCCGTCAGGTGCTGGCAGGGTTCGCAGAGCCGCATGCCGCGCAGGCGGACCTCGCCCACCAGAAACTCGACGCCGACCAGGTGGTTGAGCGGCACACCGCGGGTGACGATCTGGCGGCGGGCCTCGCCTGGGGCCATCTGGACCTGGTCTTCGCGCTCCAGCGCCTCCAGGGATTCGATCTCGATGAGGGTGGCCCCGCGATCCGGGGCCGCCCCGCCCGCCTGGTAGTACCGATCGCCTTCCAGGCCTTTGCCAGGCACGGCGCGCGCCTGCTTGACCGGCGCCGTCGGCTGGCCCTTCTGGCCCACCAGGTGAATCGAGACTACCTCTCCTTGCCACATAGACGGCCCTCTCCCATCCGGCACTCCGCGTGAACGGCCCGGACGGCTCTCTCCAGCATATCGCGTTTCACCACCATGGCGATGGTCAGCTCGCTGGATCCCTGGGCAATGGCGATGATGTTGATCCCTTCGCGCGAGATGGCCGTGAAGAGGCGCCCGGCCAGGCCGGCGGTGCCGCGCATGCCCTCGCCCACAATGGCCAGCAGGCCCACGCTGGTGTCGATCTCCAAGGGATGCAGGTAGCCATGGGTCAGTTCCAGGGCCAGGGCCGACTCCAGGCTCTCGGTGGCCATCTCCAGCTCTTCGCTGCGCACCAGCAGGCAGAAGTTCTGGCGGTAGCTGGAGCGAGTCAGCATCAGGACCTCCACGTTGACGCGGGCCAGCGCCTCCAGGGCCCGGGCCATCAACTGGGCCCCCTGCATGGAGGCGTTGACGGCTTCGATGGTGATCAGCGCCACTCGGGGAAGGGAAGTCACGGCCCGGGCGCCGGAGCCGTCCCGGATGCGGGGCACGATGTGGGTGCCGGGCTTGTGAGGCGCAAAACTGTTCTTGCTCCACACCGGGATCTGTTTTTCCACCAGCGGCGCCAGCGTTCGGGGGTGCAGCACCTTGGCGCCGTTGTAGGCCAGCTCCGCCGCTTCGTTGTAACTGACCTCCTCGAGCACCGCAGCGTCGGTTACCACGTTGGGGTCGGCGGTCATGATCCCGTCCACGTCGGTCCAGATCCAAAGTTCCTCGGCGTCCAGCGCCGCCGCCAGGATGGAGGCGGAGAAGTCCGAGCCGCCCCGGCCCAAAGTTGTCGGTCGCCCGTCGATGGTGGCCCCGTTGAAGCCGGTCACCACCGGAACCACCCCGGCCTGGAGCTTGGGCACCAGGATCTCCGTGGCTTTGGCCTGAGTCCGGTCCATGATGGGGGCGGCGTTTCCAAACGTGGCGTCGGTGACGATCACCGTCGACCCGTCGATGGCGGCAGCCGGGACGGCGCGGGCCTCCAGCAAGCTCGCCAGCAGGTGGGTCGAGAGCTTTTCGCCGGTGGCCACCGCCTCATCGACAGACCGAGGAGGGCGCTCCCCAAGCATCAGCATTCCCGAGCAGATACGCTGGAATTCCTGAAGTAACGCATGAATGGAGCTCGCGACCGCCGCGTGCCGCTCGGCCGGGAACAAATCCCGAACTACCTCCACATGGCGGTCCTCGAGCAGCTTCATGTTGGCATCCAGGCCAGCCCGGTCGCCGGCCTCGGCCCGGCGCATCGTTTCAAGCAGCGTGTCGGTGACCTTGGCCATGGCCGACACCACCGCCACCACCGGGCGGTTCCGGCGTGCCTCGGCGATCAGGTCGGCCGCGGCCCCGATGCGCTCCCCCGTGCCGACGCTGGTGCCCCCGAACTTCATGACCAGAAGCCTAGAGCTCATTCGACGTTCTCCTCTTTAGAGTATCGTCTTTGCGCTTCTTGCAGGGCAGCCGCCAGAGCCAGCATTCCGACATCATAGATGGATCCCGGTAGCACAGCCTACAATAGAGCTTCTATGGATCTTGCCATACGGCCCTTGGCCGAAGCGGATCTCCCGGCCGCCGACAGGATCTACCGGCTGGCCTTTGGTACTTTCCTGGGACTGGCCGATCCCCTGGTCTTCAGCGCCGGCCGCGATCTCATCGGTCCCCGTTGGCGTCAGGATCCGCAGTGCGTACTGGGCGCGTTTCTCGACGGCGAGCTGGCCGGCTCCAACGTCATCAGCACCTGGGGCAGCTTCGGCTTCTTCGGTCCGTTGACCATCCGGCCGGATTTGTGGGACCGCGGCATCGCCAGCCGTCTGCTGGAGCCGACGATCGAGCTGTTCACTCGTCGCGGCGTCCGCCAGATGGGTCTCTACACCTTTGCCGGCAGCATCAAGCACGTGCGGCTCTATCAGAAGTTCGGCTTCTGGCCCCAGCAACTTACCCTCATTCTCTCGACGGCGGTGGAACGGCCGACCCTGGCGCCCGATTGGACGCGGTTCACCCAGTCCCCGGACCTGACAGCCTGCGCCGAGCTGACGAACTCCATCTTCGGGGGTCTCAACGTCGAGCGCGAGATCCTGACCGTTGAGCGCCAGCGGTTGGGCGAGACCGTGCTGGTCTGGGAGGGATCGCGCCTGGCCGGCCTGGCCGTGTGTCACTGCGGCCGGGGCTCCGAGGCGGGCCCTGACGCCTGCTACGTCAAGTTTGGCGCGGCACGTTTCGTCGAGGCCTTCGACCGGCTACTGGATGCCTGCCTGACTCTGGCGGCCGAGCGCGGCCTGGCCCGCTTGGTGGCCGGCGTCAACGCCGCCCGCCACCAGGCCTATCGGCGGCTGCTCGAGCGCGGCTTTCGCACCGACATCCAGGGTGTGGCCATGCAGCGGCCGAAGGCGGCCGGCTTCAACCGCCCGGGTGTGTTCGTGCTGGATGATTGGCGGTGAAGGACATGCCGGGCATTCCACTGGTCCTCGCGATACTGTTGGCCTCAGCCATTATTCTCGGTCAATCTCCCAACTCCCCGAATGCTGACCTAGCTCTGGTAGGAGGGACGATCTATGTCAATCCCACTGAAGAGCCTATACGGGATGGCGTGGTGCTCATCGAGGGTGGAAAGATAGCCGCTATAGGTAGCAGGGCCTCCCGGAAGGTTCCTCAGACCGTCCGATCGCTCGATTGTTCGGGCCTCACGATTACAGCAGGGTTTTGGAACAGCCACGTGCATTTCTCTGAAAGAAAGTGGGCGAATGCGGCGACAATTCCGGCGCCGGAGCTCAGCCGGCAGCTTCAGGACATGCTCACACGATATGGGTTTACCAGCGTGTTCGACATAGGGTCCAGGTGGGAGAACACGCGCCGGCTCCGTGACCGCATCGAGGCCGGCGAAGTGCCGGGGCCGAGGATTCGCTCGACGGGGGACGGCCTGGTTCCCCCGGGCGCTGTTCCTTCGGAGCCAGTTCTCAACGTCCTCGGAGTCATGACCTACCCGGTTCCCGAGATCAGGAATGCCGCCGAAGCAGCGGCCGCTTCCAGCAAGCTCCTGGATGAAGGCGTGGATGGGATCAAGCTGTTCCCGCAAACGCCCACGGCGTCGCTTCCGGAGAGCGCCATTCAAGACGCCGCCAAGGAAGCCCATCGCTCCGGGAAACCTGTCTTCGCTCACCCGGGTGGCCGCGCGGGCTTGCTGGCGGCGGTTCGAGGTGGAGTTGACGTAATCGTTCACACGACTCCCCAATCCGGCCCCTGGGACGAGACCGTCCTTACGGCCATGAAGGAACGGCAAGTGGCCCTCATACCAACCCTTCAACTGTGGAGGTACCAGAGGCGCCACGACCGCATGTCCGCCCAGGAGCAGATTGCCCATGCTGCCATCGGCCAGTTGCGAGCCTGGCTTGCTTCAGGCGGGACGGTCCTTTTCGGAACCGATATCGGCTATGTCGACTACGATCCCAGTGAGGAGTACAGCTTAATGGCCGAAGCGGGAATGAGCTTTCGTCAAATCCTCGCTTCCCTGACCACGGCGCCCGCCGAGCGGTTTGGAGAATCACGACTAGGGCGAATCGCCGCAGGTCTTCAGGCGGACCTCGTTGCTTTGAAAGGCGACCCTTCCAAGAACATCCGAGCGCTAGCTGGCGTACAGTACACACTACGCGCCGGGAAGCTCATCTATCGGGCAAGCGAGTGAGCCAGATGCCGGCCCTGCCGCCTGGGGGTGATCACCGAGATGCCGCCGCGGCCGCAGGGCTTTGAGGGCCACCGCCGCAATGCCCGCCGCCACAGCCAGCACCTGCACCATCATATGGGTGCGCTGCCAGGGCGCCATGCTAGAATACCGGCAGGGTTGACCATGAGTGTCGCGGTCAAGAAACTCACCTGGGCGGACATCCAGCATCTGCCCGAGTACCACGGCCGAACCGAGATCGTGGATGGGGTCCTCGTTATGTCACCAGTACCTGCGGCGCCGCATCAGGAAGCCAGCACCTTGTTGGGCTCCCAGATCAGCCGCCAACGAAAGCTCGGGAAGTTCTTCTTGCTGGGATCCTTCGGCCCCGGCCAACCGGTGGTCACACGGGTCCTGGAGGGTCTGGTCTTAGATCCGGCGCGCATTTTCGGAGAGCTGTGAATTTTGGCCTGGTCGGCGCCGGCGCCATCGGACTCCTGCGGGCCCGGGCCGTTGGGCGCACACCCGAGTGCCGGCTGATGGCCGTAGCCGACCAGGATGCAACCCGCGCCCGGGCGGCGGCCCCACCCGGCGCCCAGGCCTGTGACGACTACCGCCGGATCATCGAGCGTCCGGACGTGGAGGCGGTGATCGTTTCGACGCCCCCGGCTTCCCACCAGGAGATCGCCCTGGCCGCCCTGGCGGCCGGTAAACACGTGCTCTGCGAAAAGCCCCTGGCCAACAGTGTCGCCGCCTGCCGCCAGATGGTCGAGGCCGCGCGGGCCGCCGGCAGGCTGCTGGCCACCGGCTTCAACCACCGCTACTTTCCGGCCGTCCGATTCCTCAAGGAAACCCTCGACAGCGGCCGCATCGGAGAGCTGGATCACGTGCGCGCCTTCGCGGGCCACCAGGGACTCAGTCAGTTCCAGGCCCCCTGGATGTACAGCCAGGAGGCCATTGGCGGCGGCGCGCTTTGTGACGTCGGCCTCCACGTCATCGACCTGGTGCGCTATGTACTGGGCGAGGTCACGGAGGTCTTCGGGGCCGCCACCGCCAACATTTGGAAGCTCGGCGGCGCCGAGGACAACGGTTTCGCCTTGTTGCGCAGTCCCGCCGGCAAGGTCGCCACCCTGCATGCCACCTGGACCGAGTGGAAAGGCTACGGGTTTTTCGTGGAGGCTTATGGGGACCGCGGCATGGCCCGCGCCGCCTACGCCCCCATGTTTGCCATGGCGATCTCCATGGAACGCCCCGGCGGCGAGCGACGCCGCCACCAGCGCCTCTACCCCTGGATCGCGGTGCGCGAAAAGCTCCGCGGCTGGCAGACCACCACCTGCCTGGCCTTCGAGGAAGAACTGGCCGACTTCGTCCGGCTGGCCCGGGACCCGGCGGCCCGGGTGCATCTGGCCGACGGGGTGGCCGGATGGCGGGCAATCGAGATCGCCAACGCGGTGTACCAGAGCAGCCTCAGCCGCCAGGCGGTCCGGCTGGCGGAGCTGGAGTGAGGAGCAAGAAGGGAGCCGCGAATGAACGCAAATGAACGCAAATGAACGCGAATGCCCGGATCGTATTCGCGTTGATTCGCGTTCATTCGCGGCTTATACTTCTTGCGGTCTGAGGCGAAGCCACACTAGAAAATCAGCTTCATCCCAAACTGGATCTGCCGGCCGACCGCGGTCCCTTGCGACAGCTTGCCGAAGTTCGGTTGCCCCACCGAAAGCGAAGTGCTGCTGCCACTCGCCAGGAAGAAGGTGGGCGTGTTCGCCAAATTGAAGGTCTCCATTCGGAATTGCAGTCTGGTCGTCTCCGTGATGGCGGTGTTCTTGAACAGCGAAAAATCAAAGTTGACCGAACCCGGGCCGCGGCCCACGTGCCGAGCCGAATCCCCGAAGCGTTGAATCGGCGCGCCGGTCACGCTAGGAACTGTGCCGGGCAAGCGAAATGCGTCGGGATTGAAATACTGGTCCACTCCCCGGTTCGGCGCATACATCGAGACGCCCGGGACCCGGTCGGGGACATTAAAGGTCGCAAAGGTTGGCGGAACGCGGGTGGTGCGAATATCGGTCGGGAACCCGCCGCGCAGGGTGGTAATGCCGTTTACCTGCCAGCCACTGACGATTTTCCCGAGCGGCCCGCCGACGTTCAGCCAGCGTTGGCCCTTTCCCCAGGGCAATTCGTACCCGTAGCTCGCGACAAACCGCTGGGGGATGTCGAGAGGGCCAGCGCCGTTGTCTCGCGAGCGATCATAGGTATACAGCGGCAGCGAGGTGCCGCCGTTCTGAGAATAGGAGCTGTCCCCCGAGCCGTTGCTCTCCAGGTTTTTCGAGATGGTATAGTTGAGCAGGAAGTCAAATCCCCGCGAGAACCTCTTCTCCACGCGGAGGTTAAAGGCGTGGTACTTGCTATTGGCATCCCCCTCGCTGTATCCCCCCGTGCCGTTGATCTTGGGCATGCGGCGGAAGGCCTGGGTGTTCCTTCCATTCAGGGCAAACTCGAAGGGCACCTGGTTGAGGTTGTTCCGCGCCCCGAGCTTGGTGCCTTTGGATCCCGCATAGGCGGCCTCCAGGAGCCACGTCCGGTTCAGCTCGTACTGCAAGGTGAAGTTCCATTGCTGTACGTAGGGGTAGGGCACATTGTTAAAGGCCACCGTTTGAATAGTGAAGGCGGCCGGCTGTTGCGGTGAGAAATCTTTCAAAGTCGGATCGGTGGGCGACAGCGTGATCGGAGTGTTGACGGTTAGAGGAGGGGTTACCGTTCGACTGGCCGTGATGCTCGGGCCGACCAGCGTGGGCACGTTGGGAATGTTCCCGTAGAAGTTAGTGGTTTGGTCGTTCTGGTCGCGCAGACCATAGAAAATCCCGTAGCCGGTCCGCATCACGAGCTTGGGCGTCCACTGATAGGCGAAGCCCACCCTCGGACCGAAGTTGTTGTGGTCGCCGTTCACCATGGCCCGGGAAAAGCCCTCCTTGCCGGGCAGCACGAATCGCTCCATGTTCAGGTGATACTGTCCTCCGGTGTCCCGGGCGTCCACCGGTTGGGTGTACAGCTCATACCGCAGTCCCAGATTCAGGGTGAGGCGCCGCGTGATCCTCCAGTCATCCTGAATATAAGTGCCGGAGTAGATGGTGCGAAGCCGGCCCCATTGGAGCATTCGGCGCCCGGGTTCCTGGAGCGAGGGGAATCCCATCAGGAAATCGGCCCAGGGGTCGCCCGAGCCGGGGTCGTTGGAACTGGAGCTGAAGATCGAACCGAAGTAGTCCGTGCCGAACCCGCCGGAGAGTTGATCGAGGCGGTGACGGCGCAGGTCAGCCCCGAACTTAAAGGCGTGATTGCCCCGGATCAGGGTGAGGTTGTCGATCCATTGAAACAGATTCTCGAAGTTGAGGTTGCTGCCGCCCCCGCCAAACCCGCTGTAAGACGTGGTACCGCTGATTTGACCGGTGGGACTGAAGGCCATCGACGGGAAACCCAGGACTGGAAAAGGAAACGTCGCCACGCCGACCTGCTGGGCGAACGGGGCGCTTTCCTGTCCCCGGCCGATGTTGCTGCCGTTGGAGCGCGTGTACCCGAAGCGGAACTCGTTGATGAAATTCGGGTTGAAGACGTGCACATCATTGAGGACGGCGTGTCGCGAAAACTGTCTCTGGGTACTTGCAGTGCTCAGGGGGCCTTCCCACGAACCGGGGTTGGGGTCCACGGCGTTCCCAAACGAGAACCGTCCGAAAAGGCTATTGGCTTCGCTCAGCTTGTGGTCGACGCGAACATCGAACTGATCTTCGTTGCGGCGGCGTCGAACTGGCTCCCGAAAGAAGTTTCGATTGATGGCGCCGGGAGATCCGAAATTCGGCGCCGGAACCTGCGCTTGAATGGCCGCGCTGGTGGGGTTGATGCGCGCCGCCGGGAGGCGGTTATTGGGGTACGGATCCGCGATCACCGTACCCGCCGGCCCGATCCGGCGTGAGGTGTGGTCGTAGATCCGCTGGGAGAGGCTGGAAAAATCACCCTGCCGGAACGAGAGCGGGGGCAAATCGCCAATGCTGGAGCTGGCCATGGTGCGCCGGCGGGTGCCCTGGTAATCGATGAAGAAGAAGGTCCGATCATGACCGTTGTAGATCTTGGGGACCACCAGCGGCCCGCCCAGGGCGCCGCCGAACTGGTTTTGGTGGAAAGGCGATCTGGGCCTGGCCGCGGCATTGGAAAAGAAGTTATTGGCGTCGAGCTTGTCGTTGCGCAGAAAGTGGAACAGCGCCCCGTGGGGCCGGTTGGAGCCGGCCTTGATGGCGGCGCTGACCACCGCGCCGGCGGCGTGGCCGAATTCCGCCGAGAAGCTGTTGGTCTTGACCTTGAATTCCTCCAGCGCGTCCACGGAGGGAGTGTAGAGCACGCTATTGCGCCCGGAGGAACCATTGTTCATGACGGTGTTGTTGGAGATCCCGTCCAGCATGATCTCGTTGCCGGAGAAGCGGCCGCCGCCGGCCGCGAAGGTCTGGTTCGTTCCCATGCCGAAGACTTCGACGGCGAAGCCGGCCAGCAGCCCGAGCGCGAAGACGTTGCGCCCGTTCAAAGGCAGGTCGAGCACCTTCTTGTTCTCGATCACCTGGCCGAGGGAGGAGGTTTCCGATTCCAGCAAGGGCGCGCTGCCCACTACCTGGACGGTTTCCGATATGCTGCCCGGCTCAATGGTAATGGGCACCGTCAGCCTTTGATCGACCCGCAACAGGTTTCCCGACAAAGCCTTGCGCCGGAAGCCGGCGAACTCGGCCGATACCTCGTATTCGCCGATCGGCATGAGAGCCGCCAGAAACTCGCCGCGCTCGTTGGTATAGGCGATCCGGCTCTGCTTGGTGCCGGAGTGGATCAGCGTGATTTTGGCGTTCGGCACGCGCGCGCCGCTGGTGTCTTCCACGTAGCCGCTGATGGTCCCAGTCGCTGTCTGTGCGGGGATCGGCGCACTGTAGACCAACAAGAAAACCAGAATTGCTGCCGCAGCTCGCATAAGTCCTCCCTAAGTTGAGTCGACGTTAGTGGCCGGCTTCACTCGCCCGCGCCGCGTAGACCCCCTTGGCTTTCTCGAATTGCGCGAAGACCTTGTCCTTCTCCGCCTGCGACCGCCAGCCCGGCCAGGCCTCGGCCATCTGGCGCAGCTTGTCGATCCAGGTGATGAAGTACTCGGCCGAAGCGCGATTTCGGATCTTCTGATCGCCTACGTAAACGCGAATGGCATTGCTGATGGCCTGCGGATACGAAGAATCCGGCGACCCGGCGACACGCTCTCCCTCCACGGCCAGCGAGTACCAGCCGCTGGAGGTGACCGTAGCCTGGTCGCGCCACTCCACACCCCGGCGATCCGGGCTCAGAGGGATCTCCTTCCAGACGGCGCCGTTGTGATAGACCAGCGCGCGGGTCAGCGGCAGCCTCGACCACACCTTGCATTCCAGATCGATGGTTCCGCCTTCGGCCGGCAAGTGGACGCTTTCGCCGGGAATCCGCTGGCTAATCCGGAACTCCACCAGGGGCCCGGTGGACATGAAACTGCGCCCCTGGCCGACGGCCTCGATCCAGCCACGCGCCGTCAGCTTCGATCCCAGGTAGGCGTAGGTTCTCACGCTCCCCAACATGGTGTGCCGGTGCAGGCTGGTGTTGGCGTCCTCGCCTCCGGTGGCGGCCACCGGGAAATCGTTGTTCAACACGTGGTGCCAGACGCGCATAGTGCCCCGCGAAGACGACGACCATTCCAACCCATCGACGCTGCCCAGCGCTACATCCACCGGGAACTCCTTGGCGCCGCCCAAGGAACCCCGCTGGGGATCGCCTTCGCCGCCGAAGGCGTGCACATAGCCGGTGATGGCGCCCTGCCGTTTCGCTTTGACGAACATGTCGTGGTTGGTCGGATACAGGCTCTCGATCGCCGTGCCTTCGTACCCGGTGGTGAAGGGAGAGATGAGGTGGTCTCGCAGTCCGATGAGGAAAACGTGGCCCCAAAACGGCGGCCGGTACTCCTCGCCCACCATCACCACCATTCCCGGATCTTTTCTGGAGACCGGATGCTCGCCGCCACCCTTAACGAAATGCTCCCAGTCGAGGATGCGGTTGTCCTTGTTGGCGGTCAGCACGTTCACCACCGGCGTATCCTCGGCGCGCCCCAGCAGCATCATGTGCTCGAGGGTGTTGCGCAGGTTGCCGCCGTAGTTCATATGGGCGTGGGTCGAGCCGCTGTACCATCCTTTGGCCTGCATGTCGACCAGCGACTGGAGGGTCAGGGTGACCTGCACCAGCTCGCCGGCCTTCACCTCGACCTCCTGCTTCGCCGGCCGGCGCTCGAAGCCCTTCACCGCTTCCAGCGTCATCCGGCCCGGCGGGACTTCCATCGTGAACTCCCCGCCGGTGTGGAACACGTGCTCGCCGCTGCGATAGTTCATGCGGGTGGTGGACAGGCGCGAGTAAGCCTCCGGCGGCGCGTAGAATTTTCCGTCCGAGGCGGGCGCGTAGATTCTGGCCGCCGCCGGCGCGCCGGTCCGTTCATCGACGACGCGGACCCGCAGCATCCCCATGGGCCGCTTCCACCGGCGCGAAGTGATGGCCACCCGCTTCTTTTCACCGCCATAGGTCTCCAGCAGCCATAGTTGCGGCAGGCCGCCTTCATTCGAGATGTAGGCGATCCACTCGCCGTCGGGCGACCAGCGGGGATGGAAATCGTCATAGGAGCCGAAGGTCAGCTTGTAGTTCTCGCCTCCGGCGGTCGGCAACACGTACAGATGGTTGTACTCGTCAGCCGCGCCTCCGCTCGACGAATAAATGAACCGCTTTCCGTCGATCGACACGTCCGGCCGGGTGCGGTAGAGCGTCTGCTCCTTGAGGAACGACTTGGCTTTCAGAATGCCGTCGGCCTCCACCGGCATCCGCATCACATCGCCGGAGCCGAGCGGGACGCCACGGTTGGAAACGAATACCAGCTCCTTGCCGTCGGGCATCCAGGTGGGCTGGGTGTGCATGTCCCACTGGCCGAAATACAGCCGGTTCTTTCCGAAGCTGTGGTCGCGGGTGAGCGCTATCTCCTCGCCGGCCCAACGCCCGTCGCGAATGGCTCGCGCGTAAATATTGAAATAGCCGTTGGGCTTGGTGGATACATAGGCCACCCTCGTACCATCGGGCGAGAACACCGGGTCCAGATACAGGTGCTTATCGTTGGTCAGGGCCAGCGTCTCGCCGGTCTGAGTGTTGAGGATTTCCAGTTGAATGGTGTTCCCGTCATCGTCCGCCGCATAGATGATCCATTTGCCGTCGGGCGACCAGTCCGGCGACGAATGGTACTTGCGGTTATACGTCAGCTCGTAGGCCACGCCGCCGGTGCTGGCGTCCACTTTCCAAATGCTGCCGTACATGCCGACGGCCACCGACTTGCCGTCGGGCGACCAGCAGGGCGCCCACGGCGTGGTGCTCGGCGCCGGCGGCAGGTAGTAATTAAACATGTAGGTGCCGCCGTGCCTGGAAGGCGGATAGTCGGGGGTGCCCGCTGCGACCAGCCCGGCCGCCAACAGGAAGGCGGCTCCCCTGAGCCGCGTCGGGCGCCTTCGAGATTCTGCGAGGCTCATTAAAACTGGTAGCGCAGCGCCAACTGCACGATGCGCGGGTCGGCCGCCGACTGGATCTGGCCGAAGAGCCGGTTGTTCAGCGTGGCGTTCGGCCCGCCGAAATTCACCTGGTTCCAGGCATTGAAGAACTCACCGCGGAACTGCAAGGCGCCCAGCCGCTCGGAGATCGGGAACGACTTGACCAGCGACAGGTCGGTGGTGGATGAAGCGGGGCCGAAGATGAGATTCCGGGCCGCGTTGCCATAGCGGCCCATCTGGTTGGGCACGAAGGCGCTGGTGTTGAAAAATCGCTGGATCATGTCGTTCCGGCTGGAGTGCTCGCGCACCGGATTGCCGACTAGGTCCGGGCGATCCCAGCCGACGCCGCTGAGCGAGAGGTCCTGACCGCTCCGCACATGAATGGGGCTGCCGCTGGCCAGGCGCGCCATCCCCGAGAGCTTCCACCCGCCGAACGCCTTGCCCAGAGCGCCTTTCTGCTGCCTCAACAGGGGCAGGTCGTACACGAACGAGACGTTCAGGACGTGACGGCGGTCCTCATCGGAGTGAGCGCGATCGGCGCGGTGGTTGAACGGATCTTGCGGCGTTTGCCCCAGGTTCATGGCCGAGTAGTAGTCCAGCATCTTGCCCAGGGTGTAGGCCCCCAGGACGGTGATTCCGTGGCTGAGCCGCCGGTTCACCAGCAATTGCAGGGAGTGATACGCGGCGTTGGAGTTGGACTCGATCAGGCGAAAACTGGCGTACGTTCCCGGCATCAAGATCCGGCGTTGATCGGTGTTGGCGACGGTGGACGCGCCGGGCCTATAGGCGGCCGGGTTCTGCTGCGTCATCCGCATCAGGTTGTGAGCCAGTTTGCCCACGTAGGCGGCCTTCACCACGGTGTTGCCCGGCAGCGCGCGCTCCAGGCTGAAACTGAGGTGATGGACATAGGGCGAGGGAAGCTTCGGCGCCATCACGGTGAACAGTCCCATGGGGTAGCTGAACTTGGCCACTCCGGACGAGTAGATGTACGGGAACGGATTGACGCGCCCGCGGTAGGGGTCGGTGAGGCTGTAGGGGCGCGGCACCACCTCGCGAATGACGAACGGCTGGTTCACCGCGGGATAGGTCCACAGGTCGGAGCGGAAGTCTTCATGAAACAGGCCGTAGCTCGCGCGGATTGCGAACTTGCCGTTGCCTCTCGGATCCCACGCCAGCCCCAGGCGCGGCGCGAAGTTATTCGTGTCGGTCGGAACCAGCCCGCGGCCAACGCCGCGATCGCCCGGGAACACCATCCCCAGAGGCGCCTTGGGTACCACGGTGGACTGCTGGCCGGCGAAGTAGGTATTCGTCCGGTCGAACATGGCCTTATAGGGGTGGAATAGCCCGTAGCGAAGCCCCAGGTTCACGGTGAGCCGGGAAGACAAGCGCAGGTCGTCCTGCACGAAGCCGTACACGTCCCAGCCCTTCACCAGGCGCTCGTACGGGCTGGCCTGGTCCAGGCTGACAGGAAGCCCGACCAGGAAATCCGAGAACGCGCCGCGCGTCACCGAGGCGTCAAAGGAGAACGTTCCCTGGTTCGCCGACGAGCCCCGGTTGAACTGCTCCGTGCGTTCGAACTCGCCACCGAACGAAATCGAGTGTTTGCCGCGGAACCAGCGCATGGTGTTGCCCATCGAGTATATATTGGGATGCTCGCTGAAGCTGTCGGTGCTGCCCAGACTGAAGTAGCCGGTGACGTTGATGTTCGGAAGCTGCGGGGTAATCACGCCGGGGTAGTTCGCCCCCAGGTCCGACAGTTGGGTGCGCTCGAGGAGGGTCACCAGCGAGTCGGCCCGCATCACGCCGATGC
>Ga0247727_10003696_pt1 | contig 33493 bp, 25 predicted proteins | sample WisWelCaveWW1625_FD_202498 | JGI IMG/M metagenome (GOLD analysis project Ga0247727, IMG submission 202498) | Biofilm microbial communities from Wishing Well Cave, Virginia, United States - WW16-25 | ecosystem: Environmental > Aquatic > Deep subsurface > Groundwater > Cave microbial mat | place...
AATATGAATCCCGCGCCTGCGCCATCTGATAATTGAAGTTCGAAAACAAATTGCCCTCGAAGGTCTTCTTCAACAGCGTCACCATTTGCTCGACGGATTGAAAGCGCTTGTCCGGCTCCTTGGCCATACACTTCAAAATGAACGCCTCGCAGAATGGCGGCAGTTGTTTGTTTATACTCGTTGGCGGCGGCGGCATCCTATTTAGAATTGCATGTGCCAAGTCGTCTATATTTCTACTTGCAAACGGATAAACTTGCGTTACGAGGTGATATAATAAAACGCCTAACGAGAAAATATCGCTGCGAGAGTCGCCCGGCCCGCCGCGAACCCGCTCCGGCGCCAGGTACAAAATCTGTTCGTAATCCTCTTTGAAATTGTCGAACTCGAAAAACAGATTTTTAGGAATGAAAAAGTCCATGATTTTCACTTCGTCGTTAATGCCCACGCGCACGTTGTTGGGCTTGAGGTTGAAGTGGCAGAAGCCGAGGCGATTGCTGAACTGCAGTCCTTTGCAGATTTGATACATGATTTTAATCAGCCGCTCCGGACTATAGCCTTTGCCGTTCTTGAAAATATCGACGAGCGCAATCCCTTCGACGTATTCGCGGGCAACGTAAGTCAAGCCCTGATCTTCATCGACTTCATAAATGGTTGTGATATTGGGATGATTCATCTGCCCGAACGATTTGGCGATTTTATAGAACTCCATTTTCTGCTGGTTGTTGGGCGGCAGCGCGTTGAACGCCTCGGATTGGATCACCTTCAAAACCACGAAACGCTGCAGCACTGAGTCCTTGCCTTTGAACACCTTGACGGCGCCCTTGCTGCCTACCTCCACCAACAGATCGAAGCGGCCCAATTTTTTGATGAAGCCGAATTTGAGATCGTCGATGGGGTTTCGCCACGCCACTTCGTTCAGGCTAACACTCTCCTTGAGATACTTCAGCTTGAACTGGCCGATGGTGTTAACCTTGAAACGATTCGAGCTTTTCACTTCGCGGTAGGCCTTGCTGCTCAGAAAAATGCGATTGGTTTTCTGGAAGATTTTTCCGTACATGGGGCGATCGTCCGCCGAAAGGTCGTTTTCGTTGACGACCCCGATTTTCAGCCCGAGGCAAAGATCTTTCAGCGTCTGTTCGTCGGCGCTGGCAAAACCCTGCCGCCCATGATGAATCCCGACGGAGAGATGAATTTGTTCTTTGGGTTCGTTTACAAAATTGTGGCGATTCAGCGTATTCAGGACTTCGACGGCGATGGAGACGGCGTCGAGAATATCATTCGAAAAGTAGATCAACCCGTTGGATGTCACCCAGATGTGAAATATTTTGTTGCGTTCCAGCGCCGTAGTGAGCATGACAAGCATTTTATTACGAACCTGCTGAACCTGTTCCATGCCAAAATTTTGGCGCAGAAATTCGTAGTTGGTCAGCTCGATGACGGTGAGAATCTCCGCCGTCTCCTGAATTTTCAATACCGTGGATTCACCGGCGGCAGGGGAGAAGATAGCCGCGGCGCCCTCTTTTTTGAAATCGTCGTAGGTCAGGGTGGAGTGCGCTTCTACGGCGCGGGCGGCCAACGGCTCGAACGGATTGAGCTTGTTTACAATGTCCTGCACCGCGAGTGATTGTTTCCGTCTGCCGCTGCTTTTCACTTCGCTTTCAGCGCTGTCAACAGCAATTTCTTCGTAAGCTTGTGCAACCGGCTCATCTTCAGCGGTCCAGAAATTCCAGTAATTTTTTTCCAGCAGAAATTTCTTCAGCTCGAGGTAGAAGCACAAATCCTGCAGATCCTCGAAACGGGTGTTCTTGTTCAGATAGTCTTGTACCAGCTGCCGGTCGATGTAGCTGAACTGTACCTGCTGGTTGCTCACCTCTGAGTGATAAGTTTTTTCGAGATAGGTTATGCAGAGAGATTTTAAAAGCATGGTGTTATTTTCAACGGTATCGATTATTTTTTTTAATTGCCGGATAGCATCGCTGAAGCTGGCTGTGAACCAACAGCTTTTCAGAAAGAGATTCAAAGCCTTGGCTTGATATCCGAGCTTATTCAGAATTTTTTCCGATACTGCTTTGCATCTGACGAAGTCTTTATGTTTAAAGAGGATCTCCCCCAGACGGTCGGCCAGGGTTTCAAAGATCGGGGTGTCGTTTTTAAGCGCCATTTCATAGATTTCCACCGACTGAGCATCTTCGCGGCCTTCGTTAAGAAAAGTTGCTGCCAGGGCCGTGTAGATTTCTTTGTTGCTCGGATCATACTGAATCGCTTTCTGATAGATTTCGACAGCGCGCTTGTCGAATTTCTTCAAGCCAATATAGGCCTTGCTCAAGTTGGTGTAGAGGCTGCGGCTGGCAGCCTTGAACTCCAACAACTGGTGGTATCGTTTGGCCGCTTCGGCATAGAGTCCTTTCTCTAAGTAGGCATCTCCCAATGCCATGATCATGACCATGACTTCTTTCTGTCTTTTAATATCAAACGCTGGCATAGCTCTCAGGATGGGTAGTGCTCCATCTCATAGCTTGAAAATTCGAATGTCAAAATCCGAAATACGAAACAAATTCGAAATTCAAATATCCAATGACGAAACTTTTCTTGTCGATAGCAGCAGATTGCTTCCTCATCCAGTTTCATGCGGTCCAGTTTTTAGAGCTTTTGAATTTGGTCTTTGAATTTGTTTTCGAATTTCGAGTTTAGGATTTCGGATTTCTGTAATCTCTGTCATCCTCGCAATTGTTTGATCTCTCTATCCACCGCCTTTTCAATGAGTTTAATCGCTTCCGCATCCTTGCGGCCCTCGATGATATAATATTTGGCAACCTCGGTCAGAATTTCGTCTTTCCATTCGAAGGGAATTTTGAGCCGGATGATGACTTCAAAAATTTTCAGGGCTTTCTTGTCGCGGCGATTTTCCAGGTAATAAATTTTTGCAAGCTTGCGATATAAGTTGACTTTCTCCGGGTTCTGTTCAATCATGAATTCAAATATTTTGCGCGCTTTTTTAAACTGGCCACGCCACAACCAGTAATTCGCGCGCAGTTCCGGAGAAAACCAGACCACGCCAATTACCAGAAAGGCCACCAAAAAAACAATCGGAACGATGATGAACGTCATTCTAATATTGCAACATGTGGCAGCTGAAAGCCCGACGTTTTCCTGATTACGTTATTGGAAGAATCAATTAAGAAGATTGAAAACGTTCCTTGTACCAGCTCGTTTTTATCCTCGGAAAACGGAGACATTTTGTCCAGCACGGTGGCGCGGTCGTCTAGCATGGCGGCGTCATAATCTCTTTTGCTGTTGAAAAAAACAAATGCCAGCACTGCATCTTCGCTCACCAGTGATCGCTGGATGACGGGCAAAGTTGCTGCCGGCATCGCCTGCTTACCGTTGGTTAGCGTAGCGGCTTGCGCCGTTTGAGTCTGGGCCGCAGTTTGCCCTGCGTTGGGGTCGCCGCTGATGTTGGTCTGAATTGCCGCGTCTGTAAGGTGGTGTGCTGGCTGCAGGTTCATCCCCAGCAAAAAGCAAAATACTGCCGTGACCAAAATGGTCGCCGCAAAAATGAATCGTTGGTGCATCATATTCAGCATCTGTGTTTTGTTAGTGAATGATAGTTTGGTACTGCCGTATTTTTCCAAAATAAACTTATCTTCTCTGGCGATTACTTTTTCGTCTTCTTCCGAGATGGTAGCCGAAACTCCGACCAGTTTAGTTTCCGGGCTGTTCTGACGAATTTGCGCTAGCGCCACCGTGATGTTGTCGGTCCCGTCTCTTTTTTTGGCTTTTTCGACCAGCTTTTTGGAGATGCCTTCCAGCGAGTCGCGATGATTCAAAATCATCTTCTTTATATCTTCAGCGGTCACCGAGCCGTGCAAGCCATCGGTGCTTAAGATGTAAACGTCGTTTTTCTTAAATTTTTCACAGTGGATATCCACCTTGACCGTTGGGCCAGTGCCCAGCGCCCGGGTGATGACATTTTTTTGCTGAAACGTTTCGATCTCTTCTTCATTCAGCTCGTTATCTTCGATGAGCTCGTTGAGCCACGAGTGGTCTTCAGTGAGCTGCAGCACTTCGCTGTCGCTGAAGCGGAAAATGCGGCTGTCGCCGACGTGCACCATCGTTGCGAAGATTTCATCGAACGTGATGGCTACGACGGTGGTGCCCATTCCTCTCAGCTTTGGAATTTTCGCGGCGATGCTAAAGAGCCGGCGGTTTGCGAGGCGAACGGCGGTAATCAGGCGCCGGGAGGAAGCGGCCAGGGAGTGGTCGAGGTCGGGCGACAGTTTCTGAATCTGATCATCGCCCAAGCCATAAAAAACATCTTTCACTGTTTCGACGGCGATTTTGCTGGCAAGGCCGCCGGCCACCTGCCCGCCCATGCCATCGCAGACGATGAGCAGCCGCTCGTCCTTCGAGACAAAATAACTATCTTCGTTGGCTTTTCTCACCGCGCCCACGTCGCTCAGGGCGGCCGTTGATATTTTTATTTCCTTATTTTTCATGAATTGCTTTGGCTATTGCTTTCCCCTCCCATTGGTGCTGCTCAAGCTCGGGCTAAATCTTTGCGTTTTTTTCGAACAAAGTAATTGAAGGCCGCGACGGCGACTATCAAAAGGACGGAGCCGGACATGAGGGCATAATGCATCCGGATATCCTGCTGCCGCGTTACGACGCTGTTGGTGTTTTGGCTATTGCCGAACACTTGCCCCCACATCACGGACTGGCTGGCGGTCACACAATTGGTGGACAATTTGAAAACATTCCCGTCTGACTTATGAGCCACGATATCGAGGTGATGATCGTTGTCGATGTCGCCGATCAGCATCGGACCGACCAACCCGGGACCTTTCATGCCATTTTTCCACATAACATCACCGCTGGAACCTTCGATAACAAAAAGTTGTCCAGTGATGTCAGCCGTCACGACATCGAGGGTGCCGTTTTTGTTAAAGTCGGTTAACGACGGGAACGCGAGAAAATAGTTATCGTTTTTTTCCCACAGCACCATTTTGCGGTCTTTGCCCTGGCCGTTTCCTTTAAAGGCGCGCAGGCGGCCATCGGGCGTTCGAGAAACCACGTCCAGCAGATTGTCGCCATCCAGATCTCCCAAGAGCAGATTTTGATTTATGCCATCACTGAGGTTGGCGTTAGTATCCGGGAGGTCATACCACAGCCGCTCGAGAGTAGACCCGCTCAACGCCATCAAGCCGCCCTGTTGGGTAAGCACGACGATATCTTTGGTCTGATCGCCATTGAGTTCGCCGATGGCAATCGGGTAACGAATTTGGTGGTTCAGCCCGAAGATGCCGGTGGCTTTGCTGAACTCTTCGTTGATATTGATTTCGCCGAGGATTTTCTGGTTGAATCCGTCGATGAAAATGATTTTGCCGTTCTCGGTGCCGACGATGATTTTGTGACCGCCGTCATTGTAAATATCTTCAACGGAAACCACGCCGCGCAGGGGGGCTTCAATATCCTGTTTCACCCAACGCGGCGCTGTGCCCAGGCTCACATAGCCGATGTAAATTGAGTTGGTCTCTGAAACGATAGCCAGGTCTTTTAAGCCATCGCGGTTAAAATCGCCGACCGCTGCCGGTGCAACGAGCGGTCCGGCCAAAATCGGACTTTTCCAGATTTCAATTCCCAGGTGGCCATCGAGCGCACGCACGCGCAAATCTTTCGATATGATAATGATGTCTGCGCGGCCATCTTTATTCAAGTCCTCGACGGTGATCGGGGCGCCCGCGTTGATCTGAAAATCGCTGCTCGTCCACATCGCTTTCTGGTTTTGCCCGCTTATACAAACCAGCGAACCCTTCTGATCCGTATAGACGAAGTCGATGATCTGATCGCCGTCAAAGTCGGCAATAGCGGGTGGGCTTAACTGCTGCAGGCCGTCGTTGGGTGCTGTGGCGCTCGTGCCAGTCGAAAACCACTTCGTTTCGCTAACCAGGAGCGGATCGGGTTTGTCGGCGATTAAATTCCTCGTCATTAAGGAGCGGCCAAAAACGAACACACCGAACGCCGCTAGTATAAGCGAGTAAACTGCGAGTAATTTCAGATAATGGCGAACGTACCAGGCGCCGGCTTTTTTGGGATGAGAGAAATCCCATTTGCCTTCCGGCACCATTCTTAAAATGTGGTTTTTGCGATCGCTAATGATCTCGATTTCGTCATCACGCTTGATTTCAACATTGTCTGTCGGCTCGATCTTGTATTGATTAAGGTAAGTACGACTTTTACTGCGTTTGTCCAGCAGGATGTATTGGCCATTTCGGTACGTGATAGTGGCATGGCGGCGGGAAACGCTTTGATCGATTTTACCCCGCGAGTTCTTTTTGATGATGATGTCGTTGACTTTGCCATCGCGGCCGATGCGGGTGTCCGAGTGACGAAGGCGAAATTTCCTTCCGAGATAGTAGCCGTAGATACCGAGGAGATAATAATTTCCGGTTGCAGGCTCCGTGCTGATTATAGGCGCGTCAACTAAACCGGCGGGAGCGCTGCTTTCCGCGAGTTCCAGTTTTGGAGACGGCATGGGCTGGGTCTGCACCATCGTCTCTGTTCCCATGGCGAAGAGGGGTTCTTTTTTACGGTTGTTTTCAACTAACGTTAGCTCAGGGTTCAAATCCGGCGAAGGGGCGTTTTCGAACAAACTCATAGCCGGCTGCTCGCGTTTAGCTGGCATGAAATCAATCGGCTTTTCGGCGCGCAGCGGGCCGTTATTTTCAACAAAAAAATCTCCATTGCGCTCGAAGCCATCGCCCGCGAGATTGCCATTCAGCCAGGAGTTCAAATTCATCAAAGTGGGTACGCCCGCGATTCGCTCTTCCAACTTTACAGATGATCGCCCCGATCTCTTGATGGTTTCAGTGATTAGCTCGGGCTCGTTCTTCGGGTGGAGAAAAGTTAATTTGTGGCTTCCAAGCCCGATTTCATCATTATCTTTAATCTGGGTTCTGCCGGAGATTTTTCTGCTGTTGACATAGGTGCCGTGCTGGCTTTGCAGATCGCGCACGTAATAATCTTCATTCTGTTTTTCGAACTGTAGATGAAAAAAAGAGACCTTCTCATCTTCGACGAGAATATCGTTTCCCTGTTCCGAGCCGACAGTAAACGCCAAAATCTCCTCCGGGATGGAGAATTTTTTGACCAACAAATTGCCCTTTTTAATTATGATTTTCGGCATGGCACCGGGCATTAGTTTGATGGGTAGAGTTTGAATTCCATGGGATTGGCCTCACCGGCGCGTGTCACCAATGTTTTGAATAACGAGGCATATCCCACTTTTTTGACGGTAAAGACGTAGTTGTCGGCCGGCAATTGGCCAAAGCCTTCGCCGCGCGCATCTGTTTGATCGAAGAAAATATCGATGGTGCGCGGATTGTCCACAAAGTTGTAGTAGATTTCAGCTTCCGGAATCGCCAACCCGGACAGGGCGTCAAGAACCCTGATTTCCATGATGGCTCGCAGCGCCTCCATCTCCGCCGTAATTATCTGCTCTTCGGCGCCAATTTGTACCTCGGTTCGTTGATAGCCTTCTTTTTGAAGCACGGCAGTATGCACATAAGCCGGCAAGGTCAAATCAAAGGGAGTTGTTCGACGCGCTCGCAAAACATCGGTGCTGCCCTTTCTCAAAATCACCAATTGGGCGCCGATGTCCCGGCGGGCCGGGTCGTTTTCATCATAAGCGCGGAACTGCACGTTGCGTGACAGCACTGCTGAGAGGCTGCCGCGGAAATTTTTGTCAACTACGATATTCATCCGTTGCGGAATAAAGCTGCGTTTGCGAAGCTCCAACTCGTGTCTGCCGGCCGAGAGCACCACCGGGGTGTTGCCGCTGATACCGAGCACCGTATTGGTTTTTGAATCGACGATCTCGACGCCGCTGGGAACCGTTTCAAAGATCACCGGTTTGCGGAAGATGCCTTTCACGGAATAGCTGGTGAATTGCTCGTTGAGCACTTTCATTTCCCAGAAGCGTCGATCTTCCACCACGTCGAATCCCTCCAGAGTATTGAGGGTGAAGCCTGCCAAGCGGTCGAAGCCTTCGTATTCCATTTCAATGGCGATGGGGTTGCCAACTTCCCAGGTTACGGCGCACGGAGTTTTTTGCGTATAGCGAATGCCATTGATGTAAACCGGCGCATTGGGCGGATCTGAATCGAGCAGAATCTCGGTGTTGAACCGAAACAAATAACTGGTTTGACTGCTGCTTTGTGATTCCCCTTGCACGCGGATGGCGCCTTCCCGCGGCACAAACAGCGATTTCACGATCGGCTTATAGCCCTCGAGCTGCAATTCTAATTTGTGCACGCCCGGCGCGATTTCGTTGATGGCGACGGGTGAGCGTCCTTGAATTTCTGCGTCGTCTATGAACACGCGGGCGTTCGGTGGAACGGTGACGATCTCAATGGCCGGCGGAAATAGTTTGTCGTACATCCACACCCCTGCCCGAGTCCAGCCTTTCAAAGTATCGAGCGCTCCGAAGGCAAGAATTCCGGCCAAAAGAGCCACACCCATCTGAATCAATCGGCGTTTATTGTTGCGCGCCGAAATGCGGATGACATCTATGACGGTCTTGAGATCCTCTTCGTCTTCACCATTCCCGCCGTATTCCGTTGTGACCAGAGGTTTGAGGTTGGCGGTTCGGTGGATATTTTCTGTGCGGCTCACGTTTGCGGTGCGGCTGATAGGAGTGTAGTTTGGACGAGTGAATTCCGTCGAAGGCGATTCGTGAAGGTGGTTGTCCGAGACCCAGCGGTTTGGCACGAGTGTGCTGGAAGAATTCGATGGACTCGATAGCTCGGATGAGGAGGAGGGCTCATCCATTTTTTCCGCAAAAGGCGTGAACGGAGTTGAATTGTCGTTGGGGGTGACGCTGCCGTTTTGGAAGAGCTCGTTGACAAAGTCAGCGAGATTATCCATCAACTCACCGGAAACATCGCACGAAATCAAGTATTGATAGAGATCGATGTACATGTGGTTGGCGCTCTGGTAGCGTTTGCTGAGGTCGGTTTCCAGCGCTCGCGCCATGATCTTTTCCAAAGCCGAGGGCAGTTTTTTCCCCTTCAAAGTTTTTTTGAGCCATTTGGGGTTTTTGCCGGCAGCGATGACCTCGTCCTGTGCGTGGAAGAGCCGCTCGCCGAAAAGAATCTCGTACAACACCAGCCCCAAGGCGAACAGGTCGGAACGGTGATCGGGATGGTTGCCCATGATCAACTGTTCGGGCGACATATAAGGAATTTTCCCACGCAGCTTGGTGTCGCGCTTTTCTTTGGTCTGACGGCGTTTCACCGAGGCAATACCGAAGTCGATGAGCTTCACGCCGCCGAAGCGCGATATCATAATATTAGACGGGGAAATATCCTGGTGGACGAGGTTGAGAGGTTTGTTGGTAAAGGCATCTCGGCGGTGGTGGGCATAATCGAGCGCCATGCAGATTTCCGCGATGATATAAACCGCCAAGGGCGCCGGAAATGTTAGCCCGCGCTTTTTTATAACTCGCAGCACTTTTTCGAGGTCCTTGCCGTCGATGTATTCCATTATAATATACAGACGGCTGTCGGAGGTTTTCTTTAACTCATAAATGTGGACGATATTGTTGTGGTTTAATTTGGCAATATTGAGCGCTTCCTCTTCGAACATATCGAGGTACTTAGGATCTTCGAGAAGCGAGGGCGCAATTTCCTTGATGGCAACGGGTTTGTTTAATTTGTTGTCAATGCCATAATAGACTATCCCAAAACCACCTTGTTTGATTTCATGAATGATTTCATATTTCTCGTCAAGGATTTTTCTGCTTAAAAGAGCCATCGTGTTGCTGACCTCATGTTGCGTTGCGAAATGACAGAAGGGCTATTTGAGCAATTGTGTATATTTTGCGTGCCGAAAGCAACAGATATGCCATGACGGCAGCCACGCTGATATCTTTATTATATCCTCTTGCAATTACATGCGTTAAACTATAGATGCGTATTTCAAAATGGAAAAATCTCATTGTGCCGTTTTGATTCACTTGTTCGAAATCTGGACAGCGACTTCCGGCCTAATTTGTGAACATCGTAAACGGATTTCATTCATTTTGAAGGGTTTTTCAAAACCACTATTCCTTCTTTTTTATTGCATTTGAGACGCGATTATCATATCTTTTTTTCGCATTTACCTGAAATTCTTGAAGATCGGCAATTAAACAATGGCAAACATGCAACCACAGGCAAACGGTTCCGAAACTCAACATGTTGCTGAGGTAGCCATCCTGCGCCACAAAGTAGAGGATCTTCGAAGCCTGATTGAGGTCAGCATCATCATCAACTCGGCGAATGATCTGAATGAGCTGTACAAGCTGGTGATGGATAAAGCGCAAAGCGTTATGAAGGCTGAGGCCAGTTCGATATTTCTAATTAACGAAGAAAAAAATGTTTTGGAGATTCCTTATGCAGAAGGCACGGTGGGGGACCAAATTCAAAACAAGATTCAGCTCCCGCTGGGTGAGGGAATAGCCGGCTGGGTGGCCCTGCATGGCAAACCGGATATCATCCCTGACGTTTCTAAAGATCCCCGTTTCAATTCCAAAATAGACGAATCCACCGGTTTTCAGACGCGCAGCATCCTCGCAACGCCGCTAATGGTGAAGGATAAAATTATCGGTGTGGCCGAAGTCATTAACCGTGTGGACGGACGGGCTTTTAATGAAGACGATCTGGAGCTATTTTCAACATTCTGCCGCCAAGTGGCCATGGCCATCGAAAACGCGCGTATGTACCAGATCAAAATGGAGAAGCAGCGGCTGGAGCAGCAGCTGGAAGCGGCCAAGACCATTCAACAGAGTTTTTTGCCGCAGAACTTCCCCGACGGACCCGACAAAAAATTTTCCGTGGCCGGCCGAAGCCTGCCGGCAGTTTCCATTGGCGGCGACTTTTTCGATCTTGTCGAATTAGACAAAAACCATATCGGAATTGCTGTCGGGGACGTCACAGGCAAGGGTATTCCGGCGGCGCTGTATATGGCGCGTTTTGTGAGCGATTTCCGGATCTATTCACGAAATCACCGAGACCCTCTTTCAGTACTCAAAGCTCTCAATGACATTTTAGTTGAACGCAGTCGGCGGGGAATGTTTGTAACTTTCCAGTATGGAATTTTGAATTCCACAAGTGGTGAATTCGTATATACTAATGCCGGGCATATCCCTTTCATTCGCATCGACGGCCAGACCCACAAAATTGAGCTGCTGGAAGGGGCGAAAAGCATTCCGCTGGGAATTCTGTCGGAAATAAACCTTAAAGAAGAGAAAGTAAAACTGAAAAAAGGCGATGTGATCGTTTCGATCACCGATGGTATTATCGAAGCAAAGAACAAGATCGGAGAGCTTTATTCTTTAGAGCGGGCGATCGAGACTTTATCGGAGAATAACAAATCGGTTAAAGAGATTATAGAGTACCTGCTTGAAGATGTTCAGAACTTTGCGATCAATACCGAACAGTACGACGATTTGACGATTTTGGCGCTGAAGTGGCAATAACCCGGATCATTTAACTTGTTTAGGGAGAAACGGTGTGAATGATATTGAACTGAGGCTGCCAAGCAATCCCAAACTCCTAAAAATTATTCGCGCCGCTGTTACCCATTTATGTGAAATCTGCGGCTTTGCCGAGGACGAACGCAATGCCGTGACTCTGGCGGTCGATGAAGCAATTGCCAATATCATCAAGCATACCTACAATGGTGAGGAAAACAAGCCGATTGTGATTTTCTTCCGCATGCTCGACGATCGTCTGCAAATCGTATTGCGGGATTTTGGCGACAAACTGGATTTAAACAAAATAAAATCTCGAGATTTAAATGACGTCAGGCCAGGGGGACTCGGTGTACATTTTATCAAAAGCGCAATGGACGAAGTGTACTACGACAACAGTCTCGAAGTCGGTAATCAACTGACGCTGGCAAAGTACTTACCGGCGAAAAAGGAGAACTAATGGAAGTTCGAGTAGCCGAAAATAATTCCGTTCAAATTGTAGAGGTAGAAGGCGAAGTCGATCTTTATTCGTCGCCGCAACTGCGAAAAATACTGCTGGATTTATCCAAGGAAGAACATAAAGCGATTTTAGTCGATCTCAGTAAAGTAAAGTACATGGACAGTTCTGGCATCGCTACGCTGGTGGAGGCGTTGCAGCAGACCAGCAAATACAGCGGCAAATTGAAATTGGCTAACTTGCGCGACGCCGTTCGCGATGTATTTGAATTGAGCCGTCTCGATAAGGTGTTTGACATTTACCCAACCATCGAAGATGCTTTGCAGGCTTTTTAGAATATGGACTTCGTCATCAGATTTTTCGGAAACATCGGCCGCTCAACTTTTAAGTTACTGACTCAGTTAAGTCGAATTTCCACGCTCATTGGTCAGACATTCTATTGGAGCGTCGCCGCCCCGCTCAAAGGCCAGAAATTGGGTTGGAGAAGCACCTTCGAGCAGATGGTGCGCATTGGCTACGAATCCATCCCAATTGTGGCGCTCATTTCTTTTTTCGTCGGGCTGATCATCTCCATGCAGTCGGCCTATCAGCTTGCGCAATTTGGCGCGACGATTTATACGGCGAACCTGGTGGCGGTGTCGATCGTGCGGGAATTGTCGCCGCTGCTGACCGCGATCATCGTGACCGGACGCAACGGCTCGGCCATCACCGCAGAAATCGGCACGATGAAAGTCTCCGAGGAAATCGACGCCCTCAAGACCATGGGCTTCAACCCCGTCAAATTCCTGGTGGTGCCGCGCATGATCGCGATGATGATCATGTTGCCATCTTTAACCGTCATGGGGAATTTCATTGGAATCTTTGGCGGCTATACCATCGCCATGGCCACCCTTAATATTACCAGCGTACGTTACATCAATCAAACCATCTCGGCGCTGGTCTTTCGTGATCTATTCAGCGGCATCGTCAAGAGCGTATTTTTTGCGCTCATCATCGCCACCATCGGCAATTACGAAGGCTTCAACGTTGAGGGCGGCGCCGAAGGTGTGGGCAAGTCCACCACCAAATCAGTGGTCACGTCGATTTTTCTCATCATTGCCGCCGATGTCTTTTTCACAGCTCTGTTCTACTCCACGTTCTGAACGCCATGAAAGAAGCTATTATAGAAGTTAAAGATCTGGTGGTAAGATACGGTAGTCGCACAGTTTTGGATGGCATCAATTTAGACATCTATAAAGGCGAATCCATCGCTATTTTGGGGAAATCCGGTTGCGGCAAAAGCACGCTGCTGCGGCACATGATTGGACTCTCGAATCCAACCAGCGGACAGATTCTCATCAGGGGTAGGGATATCACCGCTATGAAAGAGGAAGATAAAGTCGAGATTCTCAAAAAGGTTGGGATGCTCTTTCAATCGGCGGCGCTGTTTAATTCCATGAGCGTCGGTGACAACGTGGCCCTGCCGCTAAGGGAACATACCTCACTCGAAGAAAGCACCATGCGCATCATGATCAACATGAAATTGGATTCCGTGGGGTTGTCCGGATTCTATGATTACAAACCGTCCCAGCTTTCCGGCGGCATGAAAAAGCGTGCTGGCCTAGCGCGGGCCTTAGCCATGGATCCAGAAATATTATTTTGCGATGAACCCTCTGCGGGTTTAGATCCGGTGGTGGCGGCTGGCATCGATAATTTGGTTTTGAAAGTCAAAAAGGCTTTCAAAATGACTATTATCGTGGTTACGCACGAGCTGCCGTCCGTCGATATTATTGCCGATCGGGTGGCTATGATGCACGAAGGAAAAATCCTGGCGGTGGGCACGAAACAGGAGTTGATGAAAAGCAACCACCCGGTTATCACCCAGTTTTTCAATCGCGAGCCGGACGATGAAGCCGTTGATCGCGATAAAGTCTTGAGCACATTGATCAGTGAGGTTTAACAGCAGGAGAAGGTATGGACTTCAAATCCAATGAGATTAAAGCCGGATTAACCATCGTTGTCAGCGCCGCCATTCTAGTGGCATTTTTGATCGTCATCTTCGGAGTCGATTTCGGTAAGCAGACAAAAGAATATCAAACATATCTCAAATACATCGGCGGCATTCAGACCGGCTCGCTGGTCAAGTACGGCGGCATGGATATCGGCTTAGTCACCGAGATGGCTTTACCGCAAGGCAGCGACACCAAAATCAGGCTCAAGATCGAAGTTGATGATAAAACGCCGGTGCGGATTGATTCCAAAGCGTTTGTGACCTCCATTGGCATTATGGCGGATCAACACATTGAAATCTCTCCCGGTTCGCTCGAATCGCCGCTGCTGCCGCCTGGCAGTGTCATTGAAAGCCGGGAAGTGCTGGGCTTTGCGCAAATGGCGGAGCCGCTCGGCGAATTGAATGAGCAAGTGCAGGAACTTCTCGCCCGTGTCAGCGACGTTTTCAACGAACAAAATCGTACGCACCTTGGCAATATGCTCGCCAATTTTGACAACATCATGACCCAGGGGCAGAAGCAGTTTTTGAGCGTCGTACAAAATCTCGACAATCTCACCGGTCACATGGCCAGCATCAGCAAAGATTTGAATGAGCTGATGGACAAAAACAAAGGCAACTTCGATCAAACCCTTGGGCACTTGCAGAAGACGACGGAAGAAACCACCAAGCTCATTGCGGATCTGCGCGAGACCATGAGTACCCTCGACAATATCTTATCTTCGAATACCACCAGCATTGTTGACATCATGGAGAATTTTCAATATGCGTCTCAGAATTTGGAAGAATTTACCCGCATCGTAAAAGAAAAGCCGTGGTTGCTGGTGCGAAAAGACGCGCCTCCGGAAAGAAAGCTTCCCTAAAACTAAGTCATGAGGAAATGGATGAAACAGGTTATCAATATTATTGCCGTCGCAGTGATCACATTTTTTTTGAGTGGCTGCGGCAGCGTTCCGCCTACCTATTATTACAAAATCGACTACGAAACTGCGAGCTCGCAAAACAGCAGTGTCCTGCCGGTCACCATCGGGGTTTCACAGTTCGGGGCGGATGTGATGTATGAGAACGATAAAATCGTTTATCGTGATTCGCCATACGAGGTGCAGTTCTATAATTATCGCCGCTGGATCGCACAGCCCAGGAAAATCGTCACCGAAAAAATTCATCAGCAATATCGCGAAGCCGGCTTGTTTCAGAGAGTGGTGCGAATTCCATCAACATTCAAAATCGATTATATATTGAAGGGTCGAATTACGGCCTTTGAGGAATGGGACGAGGGTACGGCGTGGTACGGCGTGGTCGCCATCGAATTTCAACTTTATGATCCCAGCACCAATGAAATCGTATGGGAAAACCTGGTTTCTGAAAGAACAGCCGCCGCTAAGAAAGAACCTGCCGAAGTTGTGAAAGCCATCAGTGAAAGCCTAAACGCGGTCATCACTAAATCGATTGCACAAATTGGTGATCACCTGAGAGCCAAAACGATTTAGTCGCGACCTCAATATTACGGACGTATTTTTGGGGAGAATAGGGGTGTTATCTTCGTTTGAGATCCTCGTCGTTGAAGACAACGATATCGTTCGTGAGACTCTGAATCTCTTGTTGAATAAAGCTGGTTTTGCTGCAAGAGCTGTTGAAAACGGGCCGCGAGCCTTGGAATTGATGAGGCAGCGGTACTTTGATTTGGTGATCACTGATTATATGATGGATGCAATGGATGGGATTGAGCTGACTCGGAAAATCAAAAAGAACTGGCCCGCCACCGACGTGCTGATGATAACCGCCTATGGCACCATTACCAAGGGGGTCGAGGCCATGCGATTGGGCGCCTGCGATTACATTACCAAGCCATTTCGAAACTCAGACCTATTGTCGCGTATCGATCAGCTGCAGGAAAAGCGGTTGGTGGATGAACAGCGCAAGTGCTTCACGGACGAACTGCGGCAGATCTCTGAATTCAACTCTATCATTGGTAGTTCCGAGGGCATCACCCATGCCCTATCTCTAGCTTACCGAGTGGCGCCAATAAGTTCGACAGTTTTGATTTCCGGAGAAAGCGGTACCGGCAAAGAATTGATCGCAAAGGCCATTCATATGTTGAGCAGCCGCAAGCAGGGACAGTTTCTTATTGTAAATTGCGGAGCGATCACCGAAAGCTTGAAAGAGGGTGAGCTATTTGGCCATGTAAAGGGAGCATTTACCGGCGCTCTTAGCGACAGAATTGGGCTATTGGAAGCGGCACACGGAGGCACTCTTTTCCTCGATGAAATAGCGGAATTGACTCCCGCCACCCAGTCCGCGCTGCTGCGTTTCCTGCAAAACAGTGAAGTTCGTAAAGTTGGCGATCACCTCACCAGAAATGTCGATGTTCGGCTCATTGCCGCAACCAACAAAAATCTGACCGAGGAAGTAAGGAAAGGAAATTTCCGGGACGATCTCTTTTATCGCATCAACGTTTTTCCAATTCGCGTGCCGGCGCTCTGTGAACGCAAAGAAGACATCCCGCTTCTGGTTCAGCATTTCCTGAAAAAACACGGTGGCCTCTTGGGAGACAAAGCGGTGATAAAGATATCCAAGCGAGCGCTGGCAATGTTGATGAATTACAGTTGGCCGGGCAACGTTCGTGAACTCGAAAACGTATTGCAGCGAGCGATCGCCCTAACAGATTCGGACGAGATTGTTCAGGAAGTGCTCCCGGAGGAAATCGGTGATCGCCACAACTCTTTTGCGCGCCCACAGCATGAAGGCAAGTTAGCGGACATTGAGATCGAAGTGATACTCAACACATTGAATGAGATGAAAGGCAATCGCAGAAAAACGGCGGCCCGCCTGGGCATCTCCACTACCACACTTTGGCGAAAATTAAATGGTCAGCCCTGAAATTCTCAACACACACCTGTCACAGTTTTAAACCTCGATGCAAAACTGAGTTTGTTGGAACACGTTTTTAAATAGACGCAGTTTAACGCGTTTTTTATTGCAGGAGAAAGGAGGAATGCAATGTCGGAGAACCCACGGAAATCAATTACCAACAACCCCACCCTCCTAAAGGGATTGCTGGTAATGATGATAGTGGTCGCGGCCGCCGCTTTCGTCTATTGGCAGGTTGTGGTGCAACCGGCTCCCGACAATTCAAAACTTGTGGGCCTTGAAAAAACCCTGCAAGACATACGCGCGGCCATGAATGTTGACAGCGTTCGCCAGTTCAATATTCAAAAAGTGATGAAGATAATTAATAAATATAACCAAGAGCTGCCTTCGAGTGTGAGATACGAAATTGCAGAAGAAATTTTCGATATGGGCGTCAAATACACCAATCTGGATGTTGATCTGTTGTGCGCAGTTATTACACAAGCCAGCGGCAGCACCTGGTCTCCGGAAATCGTTTCGGAGTCCGGCGCCATGGGCTTGATGCAAATGATGCCAACTACCGCCATCTGGATTGCGCATTACGAGGGTATAAGCTGGTCTTCTCCGGAAGAGATTCTGTTTAATCCTATTTACAACATCCGGATCGGCTGCCGGTTTCTCTCCATGTTGATCGAAAAGTATGGCGTTGACGGCGGATTGGCGGCCTATAACGATGGTGAGAAACGCGCTGCGCTCTGGCTTGCGAACAACAAGGTAGATGGAATGCTTTCGGCGGAGACCAGCGACTACATTCCGCGGGTAATGGCTCTTTACAATGAGTTTAAATTGATGACGCTTTGATTTTCATAGTTTTAAATATTAATACCCGGAATGGGCGCGGTTGAATTTGGTGCACCGCGGTTTCCCAATCAGTACTGTCAATAACAAATGGGTGGCGGATTTGGTCGTGCGTTACTAAACAGGTTCGAATCGAGTTTTCAATTCTCAGCAATAAAAAAGCCTCTCGTTTGAGACGAACGAGAGGCTTTTCATTTTCGAATGACTATGTTTCATTGAAAATAGCGGTCGCGATAATCTTTGATCGTCGCCTTCTCCTTGATGCTGTTGTACCAGTTGGTGAAAACCTGGTTCTGTTTGCGGGAGAGAATCTGCTGTTTGATGTTTTCGCGCTTCGCCGTAAAATCCGTTTCATTGAACTCACTCTTTTGAGTCAACTGCAGCAGATAGTAACCGCGCGTTCCGGAGACCGGCTTCGAAATATCGTTGATTTGTTTGAGGCCAAACGCCGCGCCGATGAAATCTGCGTCGCGGCCAACGGTCTGCACAAATCCGCCGCGGTTGAATGAGCCGCTGTTTTTCACTTCCACACCCGCCTCGGTCGCTGCCTGGTCAAACGGCACTCCGCTTTGAATTTTATCATACACTTTTTGCGCGGCCTGCCCCGCCATCTCTTTGCGTTTATCCGCCGCCAGTTTATCTTTAATGGGCTGGGTGGCATCCGCAAACGGTTTGATGCGCTCCGGCTGTATTTCCACGATATTGTAAACCAGAAGGCCCTGCGGCACTTGCTCCACGTTACCGGTTTTGCCGACTGGATTCGCGAAAATAAAATTACTCGCGCCAACGTTCAAGCCAACGCCAGGTATGAAACCCGTCCCTTTCGCGAAAAATGCTGTCGTGTCAAGGTTGGCTTTAATTTCAGTCACGACTTCCGCGAAGGGCCGTTTTTGCGCCTCGCTGGCTAAATAGGTGGCGTCGTCGCTCGTTTTGTTTTTAGTTTTCTCCGAGGGATCGAATTTCAGCAAGATGTGACGTGCCCTCACTTCTTCTTTGCCGTCCTTCACCTGTTTGTCTTCCACCTTGATGATATGCAGACCGAAGCGGCTTTTCACCGGACCGACCAAGTCGCCGATTTTGGCGGAGAAAGCCGCTTCCTCGAACTCTTTCACCATCGCGCCTTTGCTAAAAAATCCTAAGTCGCCGCCCTTGTCTTTGCTCCCCGGATCGCTGGAGTTAATTGCCGCTAACTCGGCGAAGTCCTCTCCGTTCTTGATTTGCTCAATCAATTGTCTCGCCAGGTCCCATTGCCCGACGCTGTCCTCGGGAGTGGCAGTTGTTGTGAAAATGACGAATTGGATTTTGCGCTTCTCTTCTTCTTTGAATTCATCTTTATGGTCGTCGTAGTAGACTTTGGCCATTTCGTCGGAAATCTCGATCTTCTCATCACGATACTTATTCGGATCGAAGAACAAATACTTGACCTCAGCGTTCTGGTTTTGCTTGAGGTAGTCCTGCTTGATTTCGTCCTCGGTCACCCGCACGCTGCTTTGCAGACGTTCAACCAGTTTTTCGCTGGGGATGGTGGCGCGCAAATAATCTTCGATGGAACGCCACTGCTGCGCGAGCTCATCGTTGTTAAGCGCGGCTTGGTAGCGCGCCATGTCGAATTGTTTATTTTCATTTTGGAAGGCTTCCTGGTTCCTCAAAAAATCGGGCGGATCGTTGAAAATTCGATATACTATCTCACCGTCGGCGGCGCGAATGCCTTTTTCCTGAATCGCCTCCTGCACCAGAATGTCGCGCACCATCGTCTCCCACACTTGATTGCGTATGAATTGGATCTGGCTTTCCGGAACGTCATCCTGGCCGCTGCGTTTGCGATAAGCATCGAACTCGGTCGCAAAAACTCTTTCAAACTGGATTGCCGATATCTCGGTCCCATTCACTTCTCCAATCACTCCCTGTTTGCGGCCTATCCCTGTGATGTCCATTCCCCAGTCAAAGACGATGGTTCCGACAAAGAGCACCACGAGGACGATTAACCCGAATTTGGTGAATTCACGCATGTTTTGCATTACAGCCATATTCTTTTGTATCTCCTCAAGAAATTTGTATTTTAAGCGCTCGCAATATAATTTGAATTCACTTAAGATGCAAGGGATTATTTAGGCTAATGGCTTGACATTCTGGCGCATCGTCCGTATATTTTCGCTACGAATTTCATGAAGTAAAAGAGAAAATGGCGCACTTTCAGTTAGTTTCAGATTTCAAACCCACGGGCGATCAGCCACGAGCCATAGCTGAGTTAAGCAATGGGCTTACGAATCAGCAGCGGCACCAGGTTTTGTTGGGCGTGACCGGCAGCGGCAAGACTTTCACGATGGCGAATGCCATCGCCAACCTCGGCAAACCGACGCTGATCATCTCTCACAATAAAACCCTTGCTGCACAACTCTACGGCGAATTCAAAAGTTTTTTTCCAAAAAATGCTGTTGAGTATTTCATAAGTTACTACGATTACTACCAGCCGGAAGCCTACGTTCCCAGCTCCGACACCTACATCGAAAAAGACACCTCCATCAACGACGAAATCGATCGCTTGCGCTTGAAGGCAACAAGCTCGCTGCTTTCCCGCGACGACGTCATCATCGTGGCGTCGGTGTCGTGCATATATGGTTTGGGCGATCCGGAAGACTATAAACACGAGTTGCTCATTCTCAAACGCGGTCAAACGATCGAGCGCGATCGCATTTTGACCCAACTCGTGGAGAGCCACTACACCCGCAACGATTTCGAATTCAAGCGCGGCACGTTCCGCGTGCGCGGCGACGTCGTGGAAATTTTTCCGGCGTACGAACAAGAGGCGCTGCGCATCGAAATGTTCGGCGATGAGATCGAACAGATCAGCCTCGTCAACACGGTGTCGGGCGAAATTCTGTCAGCACAGGACACCGCCGCCATTTATCCGGCCAAACATTATGTGACGCCCTATCACAAAGTCGAGCGCGCGCTCGTCGCCATCCGGCAGGAGCTGGAAGAACGGCTGGAGTTGTTTCGCTCGCAGAACAAACTTCTGGAAGCCCAGCGTCTCGAAATGCGCACGAAGTACGATCTCGAAATGCTGCAGGAGTTGGGGCACTGTTCCGGCGTCGAGAATTACTCGCGCCATCTCTCCGGCCGCGCCGCCGGCCAACGGCCCTACACGTTGGTGGATTATTTTCCGAGAGATTTCTTGACCATCATCGATGAGTCGCACGCCACCATTCCGCAGATCAACGGCATGTACCACGGCGACCGCGCCCGCAAAGAAACGCTGGTGGAGCACGGCTTCCGGCTGCCGTCGGCGCTGGATAATCGTCCGCTCACGTTCGCCGAATTTGAAGGTATGATGAAGCAGATGATTTACGTTTCGGCGACGCCGGCGGATTTCGAGCTGGAGAAAAGCAAGGGCGTGGTGGTTGAGCAGATCATTCGCCCGACCGGATTGATGGACCCGCAAATCGTGGTGAAGCCCATCAAGCATCAAATTGATGATTTGATTGCTGAAGTCCGCGAGTGCGTGAAGCGACAGGAGAGGGTGCTGGTCACCACGCTCACCAAGCGCATGGCCGAAGACTTGACCGACTATCTTGCGGGCATGGATATTCGCGTGCGCTATCTGCACTCCGAAATCGCCGCTCTCAATCGCGTGGAAATTTTGCGCGATTTGCGTCTTGCGGAATTTGACGTGTTGGTGGGTGTCAACTTACTGCGTGAAGGATTGGATTTGCCGGAAGTTTCATTGGTGGCAGTTTTGGACGCGGACAAAGAGGGCTTTCTGCGCTCCGCGCGTTCTTTGATGCAAATTGCCGGACGCGCCGCGCGCAACGTCGCCGGCAAAGTCATTTTTTACGCCGATAACATCACCGACTCGATGCAGCGCACCATCGACGAAACCAATCGCCGCCGGCAAATACAGGAAAAATACAATGAGGAACACGGCATCACGCCGAAATCGATTTACAAATCTTATGAGCAAGTGATGAGCGCAACTCGCGTCGCAGACGTCAAAGCTCCGAAGTACGGCAAAGGCACGGTTTCTGCGGTGGACACCCGAGATTGGAAAAAGCTGTCCCCGCTTGAAAAAGAAGAAATTCTCGATCGACTCGAAAAAGAAATGCTCGATGCCGCCCGCAAATTGGAATTCGAGCGCGCCGCGGAATTGCGGGACGAGTTTGATCGCCTCACCGGCAAAAAGAGGTTCGCCTGGAGCTGATGCCGACGCATTGTCCAAGATTTAAGACTATTTTTGAGATGAATATACTCGAAATCCGCCTTTCGGAGTTAGTTTATGACGCACGGTAGTTGAGCTTCAGAAAGAGGCCTCAAAAATGAGAATTCTGGTCATCGGTGACGGCGGGCGAGAGCACGCTCTGGTTTGGAAGCTTCTGCAAAGTCCGCTGACTGAAAAGATCTTCTGTGCGCCGGGAAATCCTGGCATCAAACAGATGGCAGAATGCGTTGATTTAAAAACATCCGACTTCGATGGCTTGATGAATTTTGCCCGCAAAAACCAGATCGATCTGACGGTCGTCGGGCCGGAGGAGCCGCTGGTCAATGGCATTGTCGATGAATTCGAGGCGCAGGGATTATCGATCTTTGGTCCCAGTAAAAAAGCCGCTGAGATCGAGGGCAGCAAAGCTTTCACAAAATACTTGCTCGATAAATACAAAATCCCCACCGCCGATTGCATCGTGTTAACCGATTTTGATGAAGCGCGTGGCTATCTCACCGAGATTGAATATCCCGCGGTCGTCAAAGCCGATGGACTCGCGGCTGGCAAGGGCACCATCATTTGCCAAAACGAGCAACAGGCCGAAACCGCACTGCAAAAAATAATGGTCGAGCGCGCATTTGGCGCTGCCGGGGATAAAGTCATCGTCGAACGATTCATGGTAGGCGAGGAGGCGTCGGTATTGGCGCTCACCGACGGCGAGAGCTTAGCGTATCTGCCATCGGCGCAAGATCATAAAGCCATTTTTGACAACGATGAAGGCCCCAACACCGGCGGCATGGGCGCATACTCGCCGGCGCCGGTCATCGATGAGAAAATGCTTGCGCGCATTCAAGCCGAAATTTTTGAGCCCACCATCAAAGCAATGGCAAAGGAAAATCGGCCGTACCGCGGCATTTTGTACGCCGGCCTGATGATCACCGCCGCCGGCCCGAAGGTGGTGGAGTTCAACTGCCGTTTCGGCGATCCGGAAACACAGGTGATCCTGCCGTTGGTCAAAACAGATTTGCTTGAAGTTATGCTGCGTGTGGCGCGCGGCAAGAGATTGAATGATAGGATCGACATTTACAACCGCTGGGCGATGTGCGTGGTTGTCGCGTCGGGCGGTTATCCCGGGAATTATGAAAATGGCAAACGCATTTTCGGTCTCGACAAAAAATTAGGCGATGACATCGTGGTTTTTCATGCCGGTACCCGCGCAGATCATGATGGCCAGATCGTCAGCGATGGCGGGCGAGTACTGGGCGTGACCGCTTTCGGCGATGACTTCCTTCACGTTCGTGAGCAGGCCTATTGGGCGGTGGGCAAAATTACGTTTGATAAAGCTTACTACCGCAAAGACATTGGCGCGAAGGCGCTGGCGCATTTGCGAAAATGATTGGCAAACCAATAATTCTCAATTCACAATTCACCATTCTCAATATGAATGTTAGTAATTGCCAATTGTGAATAGCGAATTGTAAATGGGAAATTCAACTCTGGGGCATGCATGCCATTACTTAAAACGAAAGGGAAGTTCTGATGAAAATTTTAGTGACGGGCGGCGGCGGATTCATCGGGTCGCACGTCGTCGATGCTTACATCGGTCTCGGCCACGAGGTGGTGGTCGTGGATGATCTCTCCACCGGCCGCAAGCAGAATCTCAATCACAAGGCGCACTTTCATCAAATGAAAATTCAGGATACGAAAATCGGGGAGCTGTTTGCGAAGCACCGTTTCGATGTCGTCAACCACCACGCCGCGCAAATGGACGTGCGCCGCTCCGTCACCGATCCGATTTTCGACGCGCAGACCAATGTCCTCGGCATGTTGAATCTCCTCCAAAACTCGGTGCAGCATGGCGTCAAAAAATTTATCTTTTCATCCACCGGCGGCGCGATCTACGGCGAGCAGGATTATTTTCCCGCCGACGAAAATCATCCCACGTGGCCAATTTCCCCTTACGGCATCACCAAGCTCACCGGCGAGAAATATCTTTTTTACTACCAACAGGTTTACAATCTGCAGCACGTGATTTTCCGCTACGCCAATGTTTACGGTCCGCGCCAAAATCCCCACGGCGAAGCCGGCGTAGTGGCGATTTTCACGGAACGGCTTTTGGCGGGCAGCCAACCTATCATCAACGGCGACGGCAAGCAAACCCGCGACTACGTTTATGTCGGCGATCTGGTGCGCGCCAGCGTCATGGCTCTGGCACACGATAAAAGCGATGTTTTCAACATCGGCACTGGCAAAGAAACTGATGTGAATGATCTTTTTCAAATGCTGAGGCAGGCGGCGGGTTCGCAACTGGACGAGGTCCACGGTCCGGCCAAAGCGGGGGAACAGTTGCGCAGTTGTTTGACGTATGCTAGAGCAGAAAAAATTCTGGGCTGGAAACCGGAAGTGGATTTGAAAGACGGGTTGCAGATGACGGTGGACTTTTTCAAGACCACCAAAAATTAATTGCTTAAGCAGGCGTCCCTGCCTGAGTCAATCGAGGGAAAAACGACCCCCTCCTGACCTCCCCCATTTTCAAAAAGCGAAAATAGGGGAGGAACGAGTGGTTCAAAAAAAAGAAATATTGAATGGACGAATCGTTCGGAATTATTGGCCAATCACCGGCGATCAAACAGATTCTGCTGACCATCAAACAGGTCGCGCCGACGGAAATCTCGGTGTTGATCACTGGTGAAAGCGGCACCGGCAAAGAACTGGTGGCGCAGGCGATTCATGCACTCAGCGCGCGCCGCCAGAAACCGTTGGTCGTGGTAAACTGCGGTGCCATCCCGGAAGGAATTTTGGAATCGGAATTGTTTGGCCACGAAAAGGGCGCGTTCACCGGCGCGGTGGGCGCGCGCAAAGGTTATTTCGAGTTGGCCGACACCGGCACAATTTTTCTCGATGAAATCGGGGAGATGCCGCTGGCGACGCAAGTGAAGCTCTTGCGAGTGCTCGAGGGCAAAGAGTTCATGCGCGTCGGCGGGGTCAAATCTCAAAATGTGGATGTCAGAGTGATCGCGGCCACCAATAAAGATTTGGAAAAAGCCGTGCGCGCCGGCGAGTTCCGTGAGGATCTGTATTACCGGTTGAATGCCGTGAAAATTTTCGTCCCGCCGCTGCGCGAACGCCGGGAAGATATTCGTCCGTTGATTACAAAATTCGCCGGTGATTTCGTCAAACAGAATCACATCGAGTTTGAGGGATTTTCCGAAACCGCGCTGAGGATGATTGAGGATTACCCGTGGCCGGGCAACGTGCGCGAACTGAAAAATGTGGTGGAAAGCCTAATCGTTTTGGAAAAGGGTGCGCGCATCGACGAGTACGCTCTCAGCCGGCATTTGAAAACGCCGTCGCCGTTTGAGCGACGCAATTTACCGGTACCCACTCATCGTTCTTCTGAGCAAGTCGAGCGGGAGTTCATTTATCACGCGCTGCTCGATCTCAAATCCGAGATCTCGAAATTGCGCGAGGACTTGTATCACACATTGATCTCCGAAAGCCGTCCCCGGCAACTGCCGCCGGTTTATTCCGAAGTCATACCGCGCCCGGCCGAGCCGCTGCCAGTGCAAAACAATCACGACCAGTCTGATTTTGAGGGTATGACGCTCGAGCAATTGGAGCGCATCATGATCAATCGCGCTCTGGAAAAAAACGGCGGCAGCAAACGCAAGGCATCGAAGGCGTTGGGCATCAGCGAGCGGACGCTTTATCGAAAAATCAAAGAATATGATTTGCCGTTTTAGGCTTTTGTTTCTATCTGAATTGATAATCGACTTTGGTCGTTTTTAGGAGGACATCTCGCTTGACCAGAACGCTTTTATACAATTGTCATTTCGAGCGCAGCGAGAAATCTGGCTGCGCACAGATTCCTCACCCGACAAAAAACGTCGAGGTTCGGAATGACAACTCTAATGTAATTAGAAGGGGGAAGTTAGGGGGATGTCATACCCTGTTCATATGCCTTTGGGCACTGCTACTCCTTCTGCAAAGCAGTTGCGGGCCGTACTCTTTTTCGGGGAGCAGCTCGCCGCACATCAAAACCGTCGCCGTTCCGATATTTCAAGATCAGACATCGGAATTTGGCATTAAGGAAAAATTGACGGATGTCGTCATTCAGGAGTTTACGAAGGACAATACCTTGCGCGTCACCGATCGCCGCAGCGCCGATTCGTTGATCGAAGGCACCATCGTCCGCGTCGATGACCGCGCCGGCGCATTCACCAGCGACGAACGGGTGCAGGACATCAAGATTTTCATCACTGTTCGGGTTAGGTACCAGGACCTCAAAAAACGCAAAGTCATCTGGGAAGAGGAGATTACTCAATGGGGGACGTTTAACCCGGACGAGGGCCCGCAGAGCCGGGAAGCGGGCATCGACGAAGCCATCGCGAAAATCTCCGGTGAAATTTTGAATAAATCTGTGTCGGGCTGGTAAAGCAAAAAAATTAGTTGCGTATCGGACATTAATTTCTTACCTTTTGCCAGTTTTGTTGATAATTTATGCAGGGTTACGATGTCTGAAAATAATCACAACCTGCGGTTCTTGGAAGAACATCTCAAGAAGAACCCCGAGTCCATTTTATTTGCCCGCCTGGCCGAAGCTTACCTTAAAGACCAAAAGTTCACCGAGGCTATTGTTGTTTGTGAAAATGGTTTGAAGAAGCACCCCTTTTACGTTACCGGGCATCTGGTTCTTGGCAAATGCTACCTTGCCAACAAATTGTACGATCAGGCGGAGAAGGAATTCAAGCGGGTGCTGTTGTTCGATCCCAAATATCTTGCAGCTCACAAATTCTACGGCGATCTGATGCAGGAAATCGGATGGGAAAACACTTGCGAAAGCAGCTACAAAAAAATTCTGCAGATCGATCCGCTGGATGAAGTTGCCCGCAGCCGGGTAATGGAATTTGCCGCCAGACAAACTCCCGAGCCGCAGCCGCCGGCTATATCCGAGGCTCCTGCGCCCGGCCCGTCTGCGGAAATTGACTTCGATGCCATCTCTCCGGTTGCGGTTGATTCAATAGATGAAGAATTGCTGTTCAAGGAACCGGAGCCTGAAAAGACGCTGCTCGCGGAACCTGGGCCAGTGCCAGAATTCAAACCCGAACCTGAATCCAAGCCTGAGCCGACCAGGAGGACTGCCCCGGAAATCGACGACCGAAAAATCGAGGAGTTTTCCGGCATACTTGATGATATCTTCAAAGATGAAGTGGTGAAGGATAAAACGGGAATCCAGCCTGAAGATGATCTACTCTCTGAGTTTCAAGGCAATCCAAAAAACTTTGTGAATGAGTTCGATGCGTTCCGTCCAGAAGTGGATCGTCCACAGCCGATGGTCACACAACCGCCGCCAGATCGTGAATTCGAGGATTTCACCGACCTGGATTTCGAGCCCAAGCGTACCGAGCCAGTGGAATCCCTTAAGACACCGGCGTCGGAGCCAAAAATAAAAAAAGACGAGCCGCTGATGTTTCACACCCAGAAACCCAAGAAGGGTGAGAAAATAGTAACGCCGACCTTAGGTGAGATTTATGCGGCGCAGGGGCAGTATGCTAAAGCTATTGACGTGTTCGAATTGTTAAAGAAAAAATATCCAAAGAATGAGGTATTCCCCCAAAAAATTGAAGTTCTCCAGCAGAAGTTAGAAGAACAAAAAAATGCGTCAAAGAATTGAGAAATTGAAAGAACGCATCCGGCATTTTCAATTGGACGCGTTGCTTATCACTTCTTTGGCAAATCTCCGTTACTTGTTTGGATTCACCGGGTCGAGTGCAATTGCGTTAGTTGCGTCCGACCTTTGTTTTTTTGTGACTGACCGCCGCTACATCAACCAGGCAAAGATGCAAGTCCACGGAGCGGAGCTTCTTTTCGCCATTCAGGATTTATTCGGCGAGTTGAAGAAAATCAAACTGAAAACGGGGATGAAAGTTGGGGTCGAGGCGATCCATCTTTCTGTAAAAAATTACTCTCATTTGAAGAAGACTTTCCCGGAGATTCATTGGGTGGCCACAGAGCGGGTCGTCGAGCGCATCGCCAGCCTGAAAGAACCCGATGAAGTTGCCAGCATAAGAAGGGCCGCTGATCTGTGCGGAAAAATTTATCTCGATCTGTTGCCGCTGATCGAACCCGGAATGCGCGAGTTGGATATCTCTGCTGAAATTTCATACCGCTGCCGGCGGAACGGCAGCGAGCGTGATCCGTTCGAGCCGATTGTTGCGAGCGGAAAACGTTCTGCACTGCCCCACGGCATTTCTTCGTCCAAAATGTTGGAAGGCGGCGACTCGGTGATTCTCGATTTTGGCGCGGTGATCGATGGCTACGCCGCGGACGTCACCCGCACGGTGGTGGTTGGCGAGTCGACGGCTCAACAAAAAGAGATGGCGAGGATTGTGGAGGCGGCGCTGCGATTGGCAGAATCGATGGCAAAACCCGGAATAGCCGGCAAGCAGCTCGACGCGGTTGTGCGCGACTTTATGAAACAGAATGGCTATAGCGATTTTTTTCAACACTCGTTGGGCCACGGCCTCGGGTTGGAGGTGCATGGCCTGCCGCGCATTGGCGAATTGAGCGAAGATTCACTGGAGACTGGAAACGTCGTGGCGCTTGAGCCGGGCATTTATGTTCCCGAAGTGGGCGGCGTGCGGTTCGAAGATAATTACGTCGTGCATACCAGCGGCGTTGAAAATTTGAGCCGGTTTTCCAGAGAATTGGTCAGCGTCGGATGAAAGACGCTGTGGACGTCTCGGTCGTCATCGTGTCGTTTAACAATGAAAATGAAATCGGAGAATGTCTCGATTCGCTAGCGCTGGAATTGGAAAAAGATTGCTGGCAGTTGATGGTGATTGACAACGGCTCCGAGGATCGCACGCCGAAAAAAGTTCGACAAAGACTGACCGGATTGAACGCCTCGCGAGTGACCGGGGAATTAATTTGTAATCAAAAGAATATAGGATTTACAAAAGCGCTTAACCAGGGACTCCAGAAATCAGGTGGAGAGTTTATACTGATTCTCAATCCCGATACTCGTTTGCAGCCGGGCAGTTTGAGAATTCTGAGGCAAGTTCTTTGCGAAACCGATGGGATTGGCGTTAGTGCGCCGCAGCTATTGAATGCCGATGGCTCGATTCAACCCTCCTGCCGGCGTTTTCCCCGGCATCGGGATGTGATTTTTGAAATGATGGGGCTGAATTCTATTTTCAAAACCAGCCAGTTCTTTAACGGCTGGAAAATGGGCGGCTTCGATCACCAGGTTCAGCGATCTGTTGAGCAGCCTCAAGGCGCCTGTCTTTTTTTCCGGCGCAGCGTGCTCGACAAAGTTGGTTTGTGGGATGAACGCTTTGCCATGTTCTTCAGCGACGTGGACTGGTGCCAGCGAGTCAAAGACGCCGGTTTCGACATCGTCTTCGAGCCGGCGGCGCAAGTGATTCACTACAAAGGCGTCAGCGTTTATCAAAAGCGGCCGGCGATGGTCTGGTCCTCACATCGTTCTTTTTTCACGTATTTTACTAAGCATTATGATCGGCCGAAATACCTTTTGGCAAATTATTTTATTGGATTGTTGCTGCTGCTGACAGTTGTCCCGCGGATGCTTATTGCAATGCTAAAAAAATGGTAGGGCGCTGTCCAAAAAAGCTAAAAATGTCATTCTGAGCGAAGCGAAGAATCTCCTTGAATGTGCTTAGATCAGGAGATTCTTCGGCAGAAAGCGCCTCGGAATGACAACCACGTGATACTTTTGGACAGCCCAGTGTACGCTCAACACGTTCGGAGGAATTTCATGGATCGTTCCACAAAAGTGGAAAGAAGGGTTAGCGGGGAAATCGGTATCATGGATATTCAAGGCGAAGTGACCAGCTTCTCCGAAAAAATATTACAGGATGCCTACGAAAAATTTACTGCTGATGGAGTTAAAAAAATTGCGCTTAATTTTGTGGGTATTTCCTACATCAATAGCGCGGGCATGGCTATCATCATCAGTATACTGACTCAGAGCCGAAAGAAAAAACAGGCGCTGTTGGCGTGGGGATTGAGCGAACATTTTCAGAAGATTTTTGATATGGTCGGAATCACGAAGTATATGAAGCACTACGGCAGTGAATCCGAGACCCTGAAGGCATTTAAATAGATGAATACGAAGCTGCTGCTTTTCGACATTGACATGACGCTCATTGACACCGCGGGCGTGGGTCGTCAGGCGATGATCATGGCGTTTGAGGATTTGTTTGCCCGTCGCAACGGCATGGCGACAGCGCAATTTGCGGGTCGCACTGACGCCATCATCTTGAAGGATGCGCTGGCCCATCACGGCATCGAGTGGTCTCATGAAATACAGGAGCGCTTTAAAGTCGCATACTTAGCTTACTTGCAGGCCGAGCTTAACAAACCGAATCAGCATAAGCGCGTGCTGCCGGGTGTTGTTGAGATTTTGAACCTCTTACAGGATCATCCAACTTTGAAAATCGGGCTGCTGACAGGCAACTGGAAAGAAGGTGCACGCATCAAATTGAGGCATTTCGATCTCTATCATTATTTTGAAATTGGCGCTTTTGCCGATGACTCCGGCATTCGCTCGGAATTGCCAGCATTCGCGGCGCAGCGCTTTGCGCAAACAACCGGCATGACTATCGCCCCGCATGATGTGTACATCATCGGCGATACCCCAAACGACGTTGCTTGCGCTCGGCCCTTTGGCGCGCGCAGCGTGGCTGTGGCGACCGGGTTGTTTTCGATGCAGCAGCTGCAGGCAGCGAATCCGGATTTTCTCCTACCCGATCTCTCCAATCAACAGGATTTTCTAAAAATCTTTGAATCTTAGTGAAGACTGAATTGCAGTTCGCGGATGGCCAGTTTCTAAAACTGAATCACGGTAGTTTGTATTTCGATGGTGAGATTCCCAAAATTTATGGAAGAAACTTAGGGGTAACTCTTGTTTCATAATTTGAGCTTTGATGAAAGCAATAGCGGATTCCAATTCATCCCTTCCTCCTCAAATCCCTGGGTTCATTGAACCCGGGGATTTTTTATATTTCATCTGCGGTAAATTTTTTTTATTTTCCACCGAAAATATCTCTATAGTTTATGATCAAGCACATTTTTAAAACTTCCCTGTTTGCATCTGCGCTGGTCATCTCTGTTCCTCCGGTTACCGCGCAAGCGGGAATTCCCGATTCCCTGCGGCTGAATGTGGTCTTTCCCAGCGATGACACGTTGAATTTCGAGCGCATCCGCTTTGCGGGATCGGTTCTTCCCGGCTCGAAAGTGTGGGTGCAAGGCCAGGATACTTTCGTCTATCCCACTGGTGCGTTTGTCGGCATGGTGGATTTGGCGCCGGGAATGAACGAAATTGTCTTTATCGGATTGGATAGCATTGGGGCGCTGAGCGACACCATCCGCGTGTTACGTGAGCCGCCATTGGTGGCGTTTCCGAGCGTTCCCACAGTAGTCAATCATAGATTGGTCTCACCGGCCGATGACGTTTACCTTTCCGCAGGTGACGTGCTCGAGGTTGAATTCTTTGGCAGCCCGGGTGGTGTTGCAACATTTTCAATCGATGACATTAGCAAAAATATGCGAATGGTTGAGTTGCCGAAGCGCGTCCGAAACGGCTTGAACGGCTGGTATAAGGGCACGGTTATGATCCCGCCCGTGGAGGATTACAAACCAAAGCCGGTGCACTTTAGATTTCGTGGCAAAGATGGGCAGGTCTTAAACTTTGAATCCAATGGCAAAATCAATTTGTTTTCACCATTCATTCCGGCCGTCGGAGTTACTTGTGACACCACCAACATCGTTCAGCTCAAACCCGAGGGCGAAATCTGGATTGAGCTGCCGCCGGATATCCGGCTGCAGGTCATCGGCGAACGTAAAGGGCTTAAAATTGTGCGCTTGGCCGAAAATATCACCGGCTATATTTCCGTAAAAAGCATTTTGATGCTTCCACCAGGAACCCCGATACCACAGGCCGCGGTCGGCAACATCAGCACTATTGAAGATGATGAGTGGGTTCAGGTGTGTGTGAATCTCAGCGAGCGCGTGCCAGTCAAAGTAAATCAATTTTTGGCTCCTTCCGGGCTGGAATTGGTTTTTTTTCGCGCACAAATGGTGCGTCCGTGGATTGTCTACCCTGCCAACGATAAAACCATTCGCAGCATGCAGTGGTGGCAGCCCAGCAGCGATTTTTTTGTTCTGCGAATCGACCTGAACCAAACGCAGCAATGGGGATATAAAGTCCGCTACGTTGGCAACCAGCTCTGGTTCAGTATTCGTAAGAATCCGGTTTTGTCCAATATACCGAACTTTTTGTTGTACGGTTTGACGATAACGGTTGATGCCGGGCACGGTGGGGAGTCGGAGGGAGCAACGAGTCCCACAGGATTGTTGGAGAAAAACTTGAACCTGACCTACGCAAACATGGTCGCGGATCTTCTCGAACGAGCCGGCGCACATGTCGTTCGTACCCGCACTCAGGATACCACTTTAACTTTGCAAGATCGAGTCAAGATTTCTGAGGACGCCGGATCGCATATTTTCCTTTCTCTGCACCATAATTCGATTGTGCCAACGAGCGATCCACTGCGCCCACGCGGGTCAAGTACATTCTTTGCCGTGCCTCACTCTGAGGCGCTCGCCAAAACGTTGTATGATCGTTTAGTGGGGATCGGGCTCAACCCTTTTGGCCGCATCATTTCCAACTATTATGTAACTCGCCAGACCAGTATGATTTCCATTTTAGTCGAAGCGACCTTCATGTCTCACCCCGAAGACGAGAGGCTTCTGCTGAGCGAGGGTTTTCTGTTTGATCTGGCGCTGGCGACGGTGGAGGGAGTCAAAGATTTCGTTCGACCCCTGGCTTCCCCTGCGCCGCCCATACTGGAGACGAAAATCGGTCTGCCCGCCGAACCTGATACCACACAGAATTGATCCGTCGTTCCCTCCAAGACGCTTAGTTAAACTAAAAAAACTTGACTTGCAGGTTCAGATTATCTATATTTGCGTGCTTCATTTTGAAACCCGCCTGCTGTATTAACAGGAATAGAAGTACAAATCGATTTGTTGCGATAGTAAAATTCGTCATAACTAAATTCTCTGAATCATTTCTATCGAATAAATGGAGGAAATAACTATTTTCGAGTTTAGTCTGTTAGGAGTTTATGGGTTGGTTATCGTGTTACTGGTTCTATTCGGCCTTCACAAGTTTTTCCTTCTGTACTTGTACTGGAAGCACAAAAACTTCCCACTTCAACCGCAAAGCAAAATGGGGCGGTTGCCAAAAGTTACCCTGCAGCTTCCAATTTATAATGAGAAATATGTGGTAGAGCGGCTCCTCAAGTCCATTTGCGAACTGGATTACCCCAAAGAGCTTCTGCAAATTCAAGTGCTTGATGACTCCACTGACGAAACCTGCCACCTCGTGGGGCGCCTGGTGCAGTTATACCAACTTCAAGGTTTTGACATCCATTATATTCATCGGGAGAATCGCGCAGGTTACAAAGCCGGCGCCCTCGACTATGGGTTATCCCAGGCAACGGGCGTTTTTGTTGGAATTTTTGACGCGGATTTCGCCCCCGAGTCCGATTTCCTGAAACGCACGCTGCCATATTTTAGTGACAGCCGGGTTGCTCTCGTACAGGCGCG
>Ga0247727_10003697_pt1 | contig 33492 bp, 30 predicted proteins | sample WisWelCaveWW1625_FD_202498 | JGI IMG/M metagenome (GOLD analysis project Ga0247727, IMG submission 202498) | Biofilm microbial communities from Wishing Well Cave, Virginia, United States - WW16-25 | ecosystem: Environmental > Aquatic > Deep subsurface > Groundwater > Cave microbial mat | place...
CGCATCGCGGAGCTCACGCCCAGAGCTTGGGCTGCCGCACGCGAACCTCGGAGCGAGAACCGCTCCGCTTTGGGTTAGCCGGCCTTACCCCTCTCAAGCCCTACCGGCAGTTGGTCGAACGCTTACAGTTCTACGGACTGCACGCCATGCACCTCGACCGCCTTTCTGCAGCTTCTGACAAACGACAACATCGCACCCACGCTAACTCCGGTGGTGGGAGTGCTCCTTGACTGTCCCTCCGGGACGCCGCCGATGGAGCTGCCAGACGCGGATCTGAACACTCTAGGGAACCGCGTCCTTTCTCACTTCGGCAGCAAGGTTCGGATAGAGCGTCTGCCCCGTCGTGGGCTACCGTCGCGTCACGGAGGAAATGACGCATGAGCACTTACATTCTCGTTCACGGTTCTTGGCATGGCGCTTGGTGTTGGTACAAGATCGCGCCGCGCCTCGAGAGGGCCGGTCATCGTGTCGTCGCTCTCGATTTACCCGCGCATGGCAAGGACCGTCGGCCGCCGGGCGACGTCACGATGCAAGACTACGTGGATGCGATCACTGCCGAGATCGACCGGGCGACGGAGCCCGTCGTACTGGTGGGCCATAGTCGCGGTGGTCTCGCGATCTCGGCTGCGGCAGAGGCCCGCGCCGAGAAAGTTCGCAGTCTCGTTTACGTGGCGGCGTTTCTCGTCCCTTCGGGCGAGACGATCTTGCCGCTCGTACTCACGGACGCGGACTCGCTAATCCTTCCGAGCCTCGACATCAGTCAAGAAGAAGGCTGGGACATGCTCCGTCGGGATGCGTTTCGCGATGCTCTCTATGCGGACTGCTCTGACGATGAGGTTGCTCTTGCCGAGGCGCTGCTCACGCCCGAGCCGAGCGCACCGACGAACACGCCGATGCCGACGACGCCCGAGCGCTTCGGACGCCTGCCGCGCGGCTACATCGAGTTTCTCGAGGATCGCGCGGTATCGCTGTCGCTCCAGCGTCACATGCACGCCGCGATGCCCTGTGCGCGGGTTGAGCGTGTAGCAGCGAGCCACTCGGCGTACTTCTCGAGGCCCGACGATCTCGCCCGCGCGATCGTCTCGATCGGCGAGGGGCTTCGCTAGTCATGGCGCGGGCTGCCGTGGCAAGGAAGGTCGCCGTAGCTGGTGAGCGCGGTGAGAGGGAATGGCAGGCGGTGCTTGCGCGCGACGCACGGGCGGATGGCCGTTTTTTCTACGCTGTGACGTCGACGGGCATCTATTGTCGGCCTTCGTGTCCGTCACGACGGCCGCATCGCGATCGGGTCGCGTTCTACACGACGGCCGACGAAGCTGAGCGCTCGGGTTACCGCGCCTGTCTCCGCTGCCGTCCCCGCGATGCGAGCAGCAGGCGACGTCTCGTCGAGAAAGTAGCGGTCTATGTCCGTCGTCGCCTTGCTGAGGCTCCCGACGGCCGCATCACACTGGTCGAGCTCGGCGAGGCGGTAGATCTCAGCCCGTCTCACCTTCAGCGAAGCTTCACGCGCGCGACCGGTGTGTCGCCGGCCGAGTACGTGAGTGCCCGACGCATGGAGTCGTTCAAGCGAAGCCTTGGTGGCGGAAACAGTGTCGCGAACGCGACTTACGACGCCGGTTTCGGTTCGCCGAGTCGGGTGTATGAGCGGTCGAACGCCGCGCTCGGCATGACGCCGGGAGTCTATCGTCGCGGCGGCGCACGCGTGACCATTCGCTACGCGACGACCGCTTCGCAGCTCGGGCGTCTGCTCGTTGCAGCGACCGAGCGCGGGCTCTGCGCGGTGAGCGTCGGGGCTGCGGACGCGGCACTTCTAGCGGCGCTGAAACGCGAGTACCCCGCTGCAACTCTCGAGGCGGACGTCGGCTTGCTCGGAGGTCTCGTGAAGCGCGTGCTCCGCGTGCTGGACGGTCGCGAGCCTGGCGCCGATCTTCCAACCGATCTACGCGCTACGGCATTTCAACGAAGGGTTTGGCGAGAGCTGCAGAAGATTCCTTTCGGCGAGACACGATCGTACGGCGAGATCGCAAAGAAGATCGGCCGAAAGTCGGCTGCACGCGCCGTTGCACAGGCCTGCGCGAGCAACCGTCTCGCTCTCGTCGTGCCTTGTCATCGCGTGGTGCGAGACGACGGCGATGTCGGCGGCTATCGTTGGGGAGCGGCGCGAAAGAAGAAGCTTCTCTCGCACGAGGCAGAGACGGTCAGCGTCGCGAGAGAACGCGCGTTACCCAAAGCGCGCAAGCGCAGCCGATAGGAAACAGCACCTCGTTGACGATGCGTCCGGCGATCGCCGGTGCGGGCATGGGAGACGGCGCTGCGCTCGCCTGAAGCCAAACGATGAAGCCGCCGAAGACGGCACCCACACCGATGCCCACGAGAAGCAGGCGCGAGAACGCGGCCTTTGGGCTCGCCATCACCTGCGCCGCAATGATGCCGAGCGCGAGATACTCGACCGCCTTGATTGCTGCGATCGTCATCGGCGTCGGGCTGGTGGCCGCCGCCAACGGTATCGAGAGCGTCTGCGACGCTGATTTGTGAAGCCCGCGCGCCACCGCGAACGCGATCGGCGCGGCCAGAAACCCGATGACTCCCACGAGAGCCGGCCTCTTGCCCGAAGCCGTCATCCCGCAGGCGAGTGCCACGCAGACGATGTAAGACCACGACACCTTCTGGATCGTGTCCGCGACCACGCGCGCCGCTTCCGGTGCAGCTGCGCCTAGCCCCGCCGCAAGCGCGAGTTGCAGCGTTTCGGCCAACAGCCCCAGTCCTATCGCGAGCCAGGACGCATGGAGAATCGTTTTCTCGAGCTCGCGCGGCATCGTGATTTCATGTCGAGCTGACGCCCTTACGTCAACTTCGCTCAATCCATCAACGTCATTGACGGAGCGTCACGTTCATCGTTACCGCGTGGGTTGCCGGCGCTCGACAGCGATGGGGGCGGCGCCACGAGGTCGAGAGGATGATCGGACGAAGGCTGATTCTCGCTTTGCATGCACGCACACAGGCGCGCAGGCGAGGTATCGCGGCTCCGCTCATGATGGCGGTAGCCCAAGCCCCGGACGAAATTCTCATAGACCATCGCGGTCGGGAGGTTCGGCAGTCGGAAATTCTGGACGAAGGCACGGGAAAGACGTACCTTTTGAGGGTCGTCATCGAAATCGACGGCGGCGACGCGACGATCATCACCGTCTACAAGACGAGTAAACTGGCGAAGTACCGAGGTAGCCGATGAAAGTCTTCTACGACGAAACGACTGACATTCTCACGATGGTTCTAAGAGACGCCCCCGTCGTGGAGAGTGATGAAGAGAAGCCTGGGGTAATTCTCGACTACGACGCGCTCGGCAACCTCGTATCGATCGAGATTCTGGACGCCTCGAAACAGGTCGAGGATCCGCGCTCCGTGATGGTCACCGTAGAGTAGACGAGGCTTCAGCGGTTGGCTTGCGATCAGCCGCGTCCGTCGAAGAGCACGCGCCCGCGATACGTCACCCCGAGAAGGCGGAGCGAGCCCTTCGAATCGCCGGCGTGCCCGGCACATGTGACGTCGCCGTTTTCGATGCGGAGACCGAGGAGCGAGTACGCGCCGCTCAGCATGCGAGCCGCGGCGCCGGTGTACCAGCTCCAGCCGCCGCGGCCGGAATAGCCGTCGCTGAAGTAGATGTCGGCTGCCTGCTGGTGGGGAGGCAGGCCGTAGCGATCCACGTGGGCGAGGGTCTGCTTGTCGAGGGGGGAAATCTTGGTCCAGATCTCGAGCGCGCGCTGGCGACAGCGCGCCGCCAGCTTCTTGTCGTTGCTCGAGTCGGCGAGCTCAGCGAGCTGGACCAAAGCGTCCACGATCCATGAAGTGCCGTGAGAGTACTGGCCGGCATTCTCGCGAACGCCCGGCGGGTATTCGGCGATCTTGCCCGGATATGGCTCGGACTTTTCGGTGAACGGCGGATCGACGAGCTGGACGAGGTGATCTTGCTCTAGTCTTTCCAAGGCCGCGTCGAGGAGCGTGCGGCCTCTCGCGAGATCGACGGCGCCCGAAAGAATCGGCCACGACGTCATGAGAGCGTCCCAGAGCAGAATCTCTTCGCCGGCGTCTGTGGTGAGACGCACGTAGCGGTCGTCCCGCCACATGCGCGCGAGCGCTGCATGGAGACGCTCCGCCTCGCGCCTGTAGCGCTCTGCGCTGGCGACGTCGCCGCGCTCTCCCGTCAGGATCGTGAATCGTCGGAGCACGTCGTAGAGGAAGAAGCCGAGCCACACGCTCTCGCCGCGACCTTTCGCGCCGAGGAGGTCGAGGCCGTCGTTCCAGTCGCCGCGCTCGATGAGGGGCAGTCCGTTCGCACCGCGATGCTCGAGGGAGCGCTCGACGGCGAGCCGGCAGTGATCGTAGAGGCTGCCCGTTTCACGAGATTCTCGCGCCGCGAACACTTTTCCACCCTCGGCGAGACGAACTCGTGGACCTTCGAGAAACGGTACGATTTCATCGAGGATCGTCCGGTCGCCGCTTCCGCGGACGTAGTGGTCGGTCACGTAGACGAGCCAGAGATGAGGATCGGACGCGTGATTGCGCGCGCCGATTCCGGTCTTGCCCTCGGCCGAGTAGTGCCACCACTGAAGCACGTCGCCTTCGAGGAATTGCTGGCGCGCGTGCAGAAGGATCTGCTTTCGCGCGATATCCGGCGCGAGCGCCACGAGCGGAATCACGTCTTGGAGCTGATCGCGGTAGCCGAAACCGCCGCTTCGCTGATTCGAGCCGGTGCGACCCCAAAGCCGAGCGGTGAGAATCTGGTAGGGCAGCCAATCGTTCACCAAGCGATCGAGCTCGGGCGAAGTCGTTCGCACGCGCAAGACCGAGAGCGTGCGTTGCCACCACTGACGGGTTTGCTCGAGCGCGCGGGTCGCCTCGATCGGCTGGCGGTATCGAGAGATGAGAGCACGCGCATCGGCCAAGGATTTCGCTTGACCGATGGTCACGACGACGTTGACGTCGGCGCCGGCCGGCACTTCGATGCTGCCGGCGAATGCGGCGACCGTCGTCCCGTCGGCTGACTGAGTGAGGTCCGGAGCGCCGTGCTCCACGAAGTGAGGATTCGTCGCGTCCCGATCACCGCCGCCGAAGAATCGCGCCCCCGACGTCTCGTGAGCGTCCCAGGCCAAGCTCGACGCCACGAACGCGAAGCCGCGGACAAAGGGATTCGCTGGATTCGTGAAAAACAGCGCGTGCAGCTCGGGGTCGGCGATGCTTGCGATACGGCCGCGGCTGTCGCGGGCGATCTCCGAGAGCACGATCTCGAAGTAAGGGACCACGCGGTAGCGCTTGGTGTGGCGGCTCCGGTTGCGGATGCGGAGGAGGTGAACCTCTAACGGCTCATCGGGCGGCACGAAAACCGTGAGCTCGAGATCGGCGTCCGGACGCGTCTTCCTGTACGTCACGTAGCCGCGGCCGAACGCGATGCCGTGATCGTGCTCTCGGCGCCGCATCGGCGCGAAGGTCGGAGTATCGACGAGACGTGTCTCTTCGTCGACGACGTAGATCGCCTGGCCAAGCCGTTGCGCCGCGATGCTGTCGGGTAGAAAGGGCGTCAGGCTGTTCTGCTGCGAGTTGGCGGCGAAAGAGAAGATCTGTCCGTCGTTCGACAAGACGGCGCCGTGACCGAGCTCGTTCGCGAGCACGTGGGTCCAGGGGCGCGACGTGTCCCGGTCGACCGTGAGCTCGGTGCCGTCGGCCGAGAACTCGAAGGGCAGGTGGTCGGGGTCGAGGCGCTGGCGATCGAGAGCCAAGCGGGTTTTTGCGAGCGCGGTGTCGAGTGCTGCCGCGTTCGGAAGCGTGGTGCCGAGGTATTTGGAGATGAGTGCTGCCGCCTCGTGCTCGGAGGTCGCATACCCATCGGCGAAGCGTAGCTCCACGGAGCCTTCCGCCGGAAGGTCGACGTGAAGCTGCAGGCTCGCAGCGGGATCGAAAGAATAGCCGAGACCTTCGTCGTCCGGGGCGCGCATGTCGCTGTTCTCGATCGCATCCGGGCTCCGAAGCGTGCCGGACCCGATGAACAAGGACCGCGAGTCTTCGTACCCGACCAATCGCACGCGGCCGCTCTCGTCGCTTTGCACGGCATGGAACGCGATGTCGCGACGCACGCGCTTGCCGTCGCCGGTCTCGGTCCCGAGCTTGCGGTTGTACGCCAAGATCGCGCTCAGCGCGCGTACGAACCAAGTCCCGACGTGCAGCGAGTGGTACGACGGGTGGCGCTCGTAGGCTTCGCGATCGGCGATCGCGAGCTCTTGGTAGCTCGTGATCTCGATTCGTCGCGGCCTCGCCTCGAGATTCTCGAGACGGAGCGACCAGAGCTCGACCGACTGGTCGGCAGCGACGGTTACGCGAGTCTCGACACGAACGCCGTCGTGAGCGTTTCGGATCACCGCCGTCGTCGGACTCGGCTGCTCGAAGGCGTAGTCGCCCGCCGCGTGGCGCGTGGGCTCGTAGGTAGACGACCAGACCTCGCCCGCATCTTTTCCGTCGCCACGGATCTCGCGAAGATAGAAAAACTTGCCCCGGATGGACCGGGTACTGTCGGGCCGCTTCGTCAAATCGAGCTCGGGGCAGCCGCGGATCATGCTCCGCGCCGCGCTGAAGCCACGGCCATCGCCACCGACCTCCACCGTCGCGAGGCCGTTGCCGAGCCGCGCGCCCTCGACGCGCCATGAGCGAAACGGCTCTGCTGCATCGCGAGCATCGCTGGTCGCAAAGCTCGTGCCGCGTTTTCGAAGGAGCAAGCCGACCAGCAGCATCGATGCCGCGCAAGCCGTGAGCGAGTACGTGAAGACGACATCGCCGACCGGCGGCGCGAGCGACGTCGCTTGCGCGCGGACCACGTCGGCCTGGTTCCAAACCTGCTCCCACTCCGTGCCGCGAGGAATGTAGAAGGGGATGAGCAGCGGCCCCCAGGTGGCGAAGCGACGAATCCCTTCCGGAATGCAGCGCGCCGTCATCGAGTGACCGAGAAAGCGCGCGGCTTTCTCGTCCAACGCGTCGCCGACGACGAAAGACGCATTGACCAAGGTCGCGACGCGGAGCCCCATGTGGTCGAACCAGATGAGAACGCGAAGCCAGTCGTAGGCGAGTAGACCGAGGAAGACGTCGAGGCTCCAGGCACGAAACTCGGGCCCCGAAAGAGTGAAGCTCTGGGTGATGGCGGCCGCCGTGCGAATCGCGCCGTCCTGGTTGTACCAGGTAGGGTCGGGCGCCATGCGGAGAAACGAGTAGATGACGGGCGCCATCCAGAGACCCCAACGTTGCACGCGAAACGCTTGCTCGAGCACGCCGACGACGCCGTCTTTCGTCAGCAGTCCCTTGAGCGGTCCGGTGTCGCGTTGAACGAGTGCGGTGAGGGCGACCAGGTTGATGCTGAAGAGGGGCGCCGCGAGTGACCAGTTGATGACGCCGGAGAGGGACTCGCTGAAGAAGAGCCGGACGCCGCCGCTTACGCTGCCGAGATCGATCGCGCCCCATTTGCTGAACAGCGGATAGATCACGTAGTCGGCGACGGGAAGCCCAGCGGCCGGATAGAAGACGGCGAAATAGCCTTTGAACTTCTCGCTTACCGCAGCGATCTGCGGAGGGTCGAAGTACCAAGCGAGGGAGCCGCCGACCACGCCGCCGAGCAGAGCGCCGAGCGCGTACAAGCGTAGAGGCTGAAAGAGTTTTCTCGGGCCGCGGAGCAGCGCGGTCGCGTCGAGGAGAACGTCGATGCCCGCGTAGGCCGCAGCACCGACGGCGAAACCGAACGCGAACCGCGCGCCTGCGCTGTCGAAATCGAGAAAGCCCGAGAACGCAGCGCCGAGACCGAGGCCGACGACGAGGCCGCGAGCGTAGTTGGGCGCGGAGCGAACGCTCTCGCCTAGCCGCTCGAAGAACGGCCGGCTCCCGTCGAAGCTCTCGACGATGGTCTTCCCGAGAGGGAAGAGGAGGGCGCCGCACACCGCGAAGACCAGGAGGGGAAGCTCTCTCGATGCGGACGCGAACGCGTCTGCGGAGAAGGCGAATCCGAAAGCGTGGACGAGGAGCATGAACCAGCCCGAGTAGATCGCGGCTTTGGTCCCGCCCTCGCGCCAGTGGCGAAACGCAGCGAAGAAAGTCGGCCTTCGTCCACGAAGCGCGTCCATGATCACGCCGGTGACGAGAAAGGTCTCGGCCCAAAGCCCGGCTTGAGCGAGCATGGTCGTCGCGACGACTTGAACGAGCTGCAACGGCTCCGACAGACGGCTCGCTGCGGCGGAGGATCCGAGATCCGCCACGAAGGGCGCGGCGACTGCGCCGGCCGCCCCGGCGAGCAGCAGACCGTGAAACCGCAAGTCGCGCGTGAAGCGACGATCGATCGTGACGCCGAGGCCGACGACGAGGACCTCGTTGAAAACCACGAGCACCGCGATCGGAGCGAAGCCGGAAAAGGCGGTGCGCACCACCGGCGACGTGAGCGAGAGAACGAGATTCGCGAGATACGGCGTCAGGAGGAGAAACCAACGCATGCGCGGCGGGAGCGAGCCTTCGCGGCCGGTGGAGGTCGCCATCGCGGCGATGAGATAGAAGACGACGGCGGTCGCCGACCCGACCGCGGACAGTCGGAAGAGATCGAGCCAGACGAGGGGCGGAGCCCAGACTTTCGCTGCAGGATCCGCGGACGCGACAAACGCAGTCAAGACGATCGCGTCCATGAGCAGAGCGCGCCAGCTCGAAGAAACGGATGTCGTCGCGGTCGATACGGCGAGCTCGCTCCACCGCACCGCGAGAACGAACGCTGCGATCGCGGCCGCACCCGCTACACCGACAAGGGGAGCGAAGGACAGGCCTAGGGCACGACTCGCGAGGAGAATTGCGATCCCGGCGAGCCCGCCGCTCGTGGTGAGCAAAAGTGAGGAGAGCCAGGAGGCGCTCGGCCTGCCTTTTCGATGAGGGTCAGCCATGCCGACGCGCGTTGGAGAACGCCTTGGAATTCTAGCGGGATTTCGCCTTGCGGGAGAACATTTCGCGCAGTCTCCGCGAGTGCCGCAGCGCTTGCGGCGATGCGTCGCGGCATCGACTAGGCCTCGGTTGCCTCGGACGCTTGGGCCGCCGCGCGCGTGATCTCGTCGGTGCCGCCGCTCGAGACGAAGTGATCCGCTTCACGGACTACCGTGAAGCGCGAAACGGCGACCTGCGCGATGACCACGCCGGGCACGCCATCACAGAATCGAAGCGCTTCGAGCGTCAAACGGGCGGTAGGGACGGGAATGCGAACGACGGTCATCGGCGAGTACCGTCAGCGTACACGCCGTATATGCTGGCGCCGCGATGCCGAAGGAAACGAAGGCGATTCTCGCGAAGCGTGCGACGCGTGTCGTCCGCGCGATTCTCGCCGCGCACCCGGATGCGCATTGCGAGCTTCGTCATGGGAGCGCTTACGAGCTCTTGGTCGCGACCATCCTGTCGGCCCAGTGTACGGACGAGAGAGTGAACTCGGTCACACCGAAGCTCTTCGCGCGTTTTCCCGACCCGCCACGGCTTGCCGCCGCGTCCGTCGGAGATCTGGAGGAAATCATCCGGCCGACGGGCTTCTATCGAAACAAGGCGCGCTCCCTCGTCGGCATGGCGCGCGCGGTCGTCGAACGGCACGGTGGAAAGATCCCGCGGACGCTGGATGATCTCGTCGCTCTGCCCGGCGTCGGGCGAAAGACCGCCAACGTGATTCTCGGAAACATTTTCGACGTTCCCGGCATCGTCGTGGACACCCATGTGGGTCGCATCGCGCGCCGCCTCGGCCTCACGCGGAGCGAAGACCCGGAGCAGGTCGAGCAAGACCTGATGGCGCTCGTCCCGAAGCCCGAATGGACTCGGCTCTCGCACGCGTTGATATTCCACGGACGGCGAATCTGTGGCGCGCGGAAGCCCCGCTGCGACGAGTGCCCCGTGGAGAAAGATTGCCCGCGAGTGCGGGTGTGACGCGAACGTCGTCCGGAGGCCCATGAAATTCGGCATCTTCTATGAGCACCAACTTCCTCGGCCCTGGCACGAGGGCGACGAGCTCCGGTTGTTTCAGCAAGCGCTCGACCAGGTGGAGCTCGCCGATCGGCTCGGCATCGATGTCGCGTGGGAGGTCGAGCACCACTTCCTCGAGGAGTACGCGCATTCGTCGGCCCCCGAAGTCTTTCTCGCCGCCTGCTCTCAGCGCACGAAAAACATTCGGCTCGGGCACGGCATCGTGCTCATGCCACCCGGCTACAACCATCCTGCTCGCGTGGCCGAGCGCATCGCGACGCTGGATCTGGTCTCCAACGGCAGAGTCGAGTTCGGCACCGGCGAGTCGTCGGCGTTGCTCGAGCTAGGCGGCTACGGCGTCGACATGGTGACGAAGCGGGAAGCTTGGCTCGAAGCGGTCGAGCAGTGCGCAAACATGATGGTGATGGACCCCTACCCCGGCTTCGAGGGCAAGTTCTTCTCGATGCCCTGCCGGAACGTGCTGCCGAAGCCCGTGCAGAAGCCGCATCCGCCGATGTGGGTGGCGTGCTCGAATCGCGAGACCATCAAGCTCGCTGCACGTCTCGGGCTCGGCGCGCTCACCTTCGCGTTCGTCGATTCGACCGAAGCGCGTGCGTGGGTGGACGACTATTACCGCATCTTCAAGGAAGAATGCGTGCCGATCGGCCACCGTGTGAATCCCAACATCTGCATCGTGTCGGGATTTTCGGTGCATCCGGACGCGGCGGAAGCGAAGCGCCGTGGCATGGACGGCTTTCGGTTCTTCGGCTACGCGCTTGGACACCACTACATCTTCGGCGAGCACAAGCCCGGTCGAACCGACATTTGGGCGGCGTTCGAATCCGTGCGCGACGCGCTGCCGGAAGAGGGCGCGAACCGCGGAATCGGCACGCCGGACGAGATTCGTGCCCACCTTCGCGGATTCGCCGACTCGGGTGTCGATCAAGTCGCCTTCATCCAGCAGGGCGGCCGCAATCGTCACGAGCACATCTGCGAGGCGCTCGAGCTGTTCGCGCGCGACGTGATGCCCGAATTCAAGGAGCACGAAGAAGAGCGGGAGCGGAAGAAGGCAGAAGAGCTAGCGCCCTACGTCGAGAAAGCGATGGCACGAAAACGTCGCATGCGCGCACTCGTCGACGAAGAGATCCCGAGCGTCGTTGCGCTCGGCCGTCAGATCATCGCTCAAGCGACCGACGAAGAGCGCGAGCGAATGAAAGAATTTCAGCGCGTCACTCAAGTGCCGCTGGCCGATCCGAAGGCCGCCGGCTCCTAGCGCGCTCGCGTCGACGATCAACCGGCGGCGCGAGCCGTGATCACCCAGGCTGCCGACCCCAACCGCACGCCCGCGTTCGTCGCGTAAGGCGTGATCGCTTCCATGATGGCGCCACGTACCCGCTCGCGTGTTGCGGGGTCGGCATCCTTCAACGGCTGCGCCGTCGGTCCGAGCTCCATCATGAAATCGGCGGCTTCGGCTAGCGACAAGCCGCCGCCCACCGAAACCTGAAGCTCTAGCGGGTGCACGTTGATGCCGGTCCAGCCGGCATTCGCGAGAATCCCGCGAACCCGCTCGCCGTCGGCGAAGGCCATGGGCCCGGGTGCATTTGGATCGATCGGTCTGTCGATCGTGATGTGCTGCATCGCCGCCATCATCGGCAGCGCCATCCAAGGATTCGCCGCGATGTTCTGCCAACAGACGAAGACCAAACGCCCGCCTCGCTTGGTAGTTCGAGCCAAGTTCGTGAACGCGGTTTTCGGGTCGTCGAAGAACATGACGCCGAAGCGTGAGATCACCGCGTCTACGGACGCGCTCGGGAACGGTTGGGTTTGCGCGTCTGCACACTCGAAGCGCGCCTGGCCGAGGCCGAGCGTGCGGGCTCGCGCGGCCGCTCGCGCGAGCATCGGGCGTGAGATGTCGACTCCCGTCGCAACCCCGGCGCTTCCAACGGATCGCGCCGCGTCGAGCGTGGTCGCGCCGCAGCCGCAACCGATGTCGAGGATGTGCTCTCCGACTTTGAGGCGCGCGGCCGCGAGCACGGCCTCACCGAAAGGGCTGAGCTGCTCGTCGAGAATCGCTTCGAGGCGCACCCATTTCTCGCCGGCGCTGCCGTTCCAGTAATCCGTCATTTGGGCGTTCGCGCCGGACGAGCTCGCTGCTTGCATGACGCTTCTTCTGACACGTCGCTCCCGGCGACGCCAAGCTCTTGACCCCTCGCGCGCTCTCAGGGTTTTCCCTCCGTCTCGCACGCGCATCCCCTGAGTCCGGCGTTCGTCAGACCGGATTCTGCATTTTCGGGCACAAAACGTGACGCTCCGGCCGGAGCCGGCGTCGCGACGACCGCTAGACTGGGCGCGAGAGGATCGACCGTTGGAGCGGCATCCACGGTCCTCTCCCGGTGTGCGAGCGCCGGAACGGGGCGCCGGGACTCTCCGTCCCCCACGAAGACCCGGCGCCCCGACATCACGACGGTTCCATCGAGCGCGTGGGCCGGTGTAATTAGAGGCCATGGACGAGCTTGCTCAGAATCCGGCGTTTCAAACCTATGCGACTTGTTGCGCGATCCTCGGTCTAAAGGTGTTGCTCTCCGCGCTCTACACGGGGACGCGTCGCCAGAAGAGCCAGGGCTACATCAACACCGAGGATGCGAAGGTTTTCGGAAACGCCGGCGTCACGGCGGGCACGAGCGAAGCCGCGATGGTCGAGCACGGGCTGCGCATCCAGCGGAACGACGCCGAGAACGTACCGACCTTCTACGCGCTCGGCCTCGTCTACGTGCTCTCGGGGGCGAGCGCGAGCGGGGCGTTTTGGTACTTCTGGACCTACACCATCGCGCGTCTGCTGCACACCGTCATGTACATGAACCACCTGCAGCCCTACCGCGCGATTTTCTTCGTCGTGGGCATGCTCTGCCAGTTCGGGATGGCGATCTCGATCCTCTTCTGAATAGCGGCGGCTGGCTCGCATTGAAGGGAGGCGGCAGCTAGCGTCTCCCGGGTCGTGACGGCGCTGCGAATACGAGGAAAGATTCTGGCGAGCGCGCTTTCGTTGCGCTGCGCGATCCTCTCCATCGCGCTCGTCGGCGGCGCGATCTTCGCCGCACCGGCGAATGCCGAACCAGCCACCCCTGCTCCGAAAGCGACGATCGGTGACGCGCTGCCCCTCGAAAGCGACGCGATTTCCCAGCGAATCGAGGCCGTAAAGCGCGACTCCGCTCTCGATCCGCTGCGTCGCGACGAGGCGATCTCCACTTACACCGCGGCCCTCGATTTCGTCCGGAGCGCGGAGGCGTGGGAGTTCAAGGCCGGTAAGTACGGCCGCTTGGTCGAAGAGGCGGCGGGGCATCAGAAGCGCCTCCATTTGTTGACCGAAACGCCCGTCGCGGCGCCGTCGCCCGCCGCACCCGAAGCGAGCGTTGATCTCGCGACTCTCGAGCAGCGTGCGCTCGAGTTTAGGGTTCTGCTCGGCGAGAAGCGCGCCGAGCTCGACGAGATCGCGAGCGAGCAGCAACGTCGCGCCACTCGCAGGCTCGAGATCCCAACCCGCCAGAGCGAGGTGAGGCGGAGATTGAGCGAGCTACGCTCGGAAAGCGCCGCTGCCGAGACCGTCGCTTCGAGCGAGCCGGGCCGCGCGAGATACACGCGAAGTGAAGCCGAGATTCGCGCCTATGAGAGCGAAAGCGACGCGCTCGACGCCGAGATCGCGAGCTATGACGCTCGGCGTGAGCTGCTTCCGCTGCGCCGTGACGTAGCGACCCGCGAGATAGGCGCGATTCAGATCGCGTATCAGGCGCTTCAGGCGACCATCGACGTGAAGCGCAAGACGGAGGCAGAGAACGCATCCGAGGTCGCGAGCGGCGCGGCCGAGCAGGCGAGGGCGGATGCACATCCGATCTTGCAACGAGCTGCCGAAGCGAACGCGGCACTCGCCGCCGCTCGCACCGGCACGGGCGGCATCGTCAATCGGCTCGAGCGCGCCCGAGCGTTCGCCGCGCGTATCGACGCCCGCGAGGATCGCCTATCGCGGGAGTACGAGGCAATCCAAGAGCGTGCGCGCATCGTCGGCTTCTCGGGGCCGATCGGCGCGCTGCTTCGAAAGCACAAGCAGCAGTTGCCCGATCGCGCATGGCATCGGGAGAAGATCCGCGAGCGGCAAGACGAGATCGGACAGGTTCAGCTTCGCCTTCTCGAGCTCGAAGACGAGCGGGCCACCCTCGCGGATCCATCCGCAGCTGCGCGCTCGGCCGTGCATACGGAAGAGCCCTCCCTCGCGGGGGCGGAGCTCGACGCCGTCAGTCGAGAGCTGACCCAGCTTTTCGAGACGAAGCGGCGCTACCTGGACACGCTTCTCGCCGACTACGACGCGCACTTTTTCACGCTCGTGGAGCTCGACACCAAGGAGCGGGACCTCGTCGAGCAGGCCGCGAAGTTTTCACGTTACATCGACGAGCACGTGCTCTGGATCCGCAGCGCGACTCCGCTCGGCTGGGAAAGCGTCGGTTCTGCGGCCGAAGCGCTCGCGTGGCTCGTCCACCCCGAGAACGGGGATCCGCTGCTCGAGGAGTGGCGCTCGGTGCTGCGTCAGGCGCCGCTCTCCGTTTTGGCAGTGCTCTTCTTGCTCGGTGTGCTGTTCGCGGCGCGCCGACGTGTCCAACGCTACGTACTCGCCGAGCCCGACCCAACTGCGGCGACGGCATCGAGCATCCGGCCATTGGCGATGGAGGCGGCGGCGGCCGTGCTCGCGGCGGCGCGCTGGCCGGCCGTGATTTATTCGACGGGTTGGCTCCTGAGCGAGGCGGTTGGCGACCACGCCCGGGCGGTCAGCGCAGGGCTCGAATCGATCGCATGGTTCTTCTTCGTCTTCGAGTTTGCGCGGCAAGTGTTTCGCAAGCGCGGAATCGCTCCGCGCTACTTCGGATGGTCGCCGCGCGCCGTGGAGGGCATCCGTCGTTACGTAACGACCGCCATGTTCGCAGGGTTACCCGCCGCCTTTATCGTCAATGCGATCCATACTCAGCCGAACGACGTCTGGAAAGAGTCGCTCGGCCGCCTCGCTTTCCTAGTCACCATTCTCAGCCTCGGCGTGCTGAGCTACCGCCTGCTGCGCCGCGACGGTCCCATCATGCACTCGATCGAGGAGGGTCAGCGCGAGTACTCGTGGCTCTATCGAGCACGCGGATTCATCGGACCGGCCGCGTTCGCATTCTGCGTCCTTCTCGCGGTCCTCGCCGTGCTCGGTTACTACTTCGCGGCGCTCGTGATCGGGCCCGTCGTCGGGCAGACCCTCGTTCTCGGCTTCGGTCTCACCCTGCTCCAAGCGATCGTCCTCGTCTGGCTTCGTGTGATGCACGGCGGTTCCGTGGCCGTCGCGTCGTCGAGCGACTCGCCGAAGAGCGCTCTCGATTCGCCCAAGTCGGAAGACGGCGCAGCGGCAGCGATCGCGGCGAAGCCGGCTATGAGTGCGGGCGTGAGCGGTCGAGATCGTCGCGTGGTCAGCAATGCGACTGCGCTCGCTTTCTTCGTCGGCGCGTTTCTCATCTGGCGCGGCTTCTTGCCGGCACTGAATGTCGTCACCTCGCACGAGCTTTGGCGCGTGACCGAGCAGCACACCTACGAGGTCGCGACGGATGCGGGCTCGGAGACGCGAGCCGGCACCCGCCAGATTCCCGTCACGCTCGGCAACGTGCTCGAAGCCTTGCTCGCGCTGGCCGTCGCCATCACCGCCGCAAGGCACATCCCCGGATTTCTCGAGCTGGCGCTCAAGCGTCGCCTTCGAACCGACTCCGGCGTCGCGAACGCCGTGCGAACGCTCGCGAGCTATTCGTTGGTGTTGATCGGCGTGGTCAGCTCTGCGTCGACGCTAGGGCTCGCTTGGGGACAAGTGCAATGGCTCGCTGCAGCAGTCTCGGTCGGTCTCGGCTTCGGCCTGCAAGAGATTTTCGCCAACTTCGTCTCCGGCTTGATCCTACTCTTCGAAAGACCGATTCGACTCGGCGACACGGTGACGCTCGGCAACGTCACGGGCACCGTCTCGCGAATCCAGATTCGTGCAACGACGATCATCGACGCCGATCGCAAAGAGCTCATCGTTCCGAACAAGGAGTTCGTGACGGGACAGCTCATCAATTGGACCCTCACCGACACCGTATCGCGCCTCACGGTTTCCGTGGGCATCGCGTACGGAGCCGACACGAAGCTCGCCGAAAAGATCCTACTCGAGACCGCGCGAAAGAACCCGAACGTGCTCGACGACCCGGCGCCGACCGTCACGTTCAGCAACTTCGGCGACAGCGCGTTGCAGTTCGACGTGCGCGTCTTCGTGCCGCATCCGGACTATTCGCTGAGGACCCGACACATGCTGCACATGCAGATCGAAGAAGCCCTCGTCGCCGCCGGCATCGAGATCCCGTTTCCGCAGCGAGACCTGCACATCCGGTCGGTGGTCGCTCCCGCGTCGGTCAAGATCGAGTCGTGAGCCGAGTCGCAAAGCGTACGCCATGGCGTTCGCACCCGATCGGCGCATTCGCCCCCTCAAGTGCGCGGAATTCAGCCTGGTCGATCGCCGTAGCACCTTTACGCCGACGGCGAAGGGTGCCTACACTTTCCATGCGCAATTCCGACGAAAACCTAGCGCGAGGACGCATGGACATGACCAAGGCGTTTCTGAATTCCACCCTTATTCCTACGATGTTGCTCGCGATGCTCATCGGTCTAGAGACGGCCGACGCGGCCGGTACCGCCGAGCCAGAAAGACGGTTCGTGAGCACGACGGTCAAAGCCGCCGGCAGCCGCTCGACCGAGCTGTACCGAGTACCGACCGGCATGCAGCTGTTCGTGACTCAGGCCTGCCAGGAGCACCCGGCGATGTACGTCGAGGTAGGTATGCGCGGCGATCGGATCTCGTACAATGGTCACGGTTGCACGAAGTACGTGCCGGGCTACGTCGTCACCGGCGGCGAGACGCTCAACTGCGTCAACAAGAGCGGCCAGGAGCGCACCTGCGTTCTCATCGGAATGCTCGAAGCGGCGCCGAAGGCCACTGCGGGTGGCGCGAAAATCTACGACGTCGACCGCGAGCTCGGCCGAAAGAGCGAGTAGGTCGCGAAGCGACGGCGCGCACGGCGGCTACACTCGTGTAGAGCCGCGCGCGCCGTCGCTCGGTCGTGCGTCACGAGACACCGAGCATCGCACGGATGCAGCGCGCGACTTCACCCACGTAGGTTTCCTCGACTTCGCTCGTCGGAATGCCGCGCCCGTAACATTCTCGAAGCCCCGCTTCGACGAGCCCGAAGCAGAGCTCGGCGAGAATTCGCGGGTCAGTCGCGGTGATGTCGCCGCGCCGTTTCCAAATCCCGAACAGCTCGCCGAGCCTTGCGACCACGGCTTCACGATTCGCTTGTTTCGCGGAAACCGAGTCTCCCGGCCCATCGGAAAGTAGGAACAGTCCGAACAAGGGATCGCTGAATCGTACGTACGCGAAGGCACGTCGGATGACGGCCTCCGGCGCGGGGACGGCGTCGTCCGGGCTGGTCGCGCTGAACATCGCGTCGGCGAAGCCACGCCCGTAGCGCGCGGCAACCTCGCGCAGTACCGCCGGCTTCGAGCGATAGTAATGGTAGATGATTCCCTCGGAAACGCCGGCCGCGTCGGCGATCATCGCCGTCGTCACCCGTGCGTAGCCTTGAACGCCGAAGAGCTTTGACGCCGCGGAGAGAATTCGCTCCTTCCGGCCTTCGGGATCGCGTCGCCACGCGACACCGGTACGCGTGCGTCGGACCGAGACCCCGCCGGCTCGCCGCCGTGGCTTCGCGCCGGCCGTCGCCGCTTTCATCGCGTCGCTCGCGCTGCGCGCGTCCCCTTTCGGCGAGCTCGGCCGAAGATTCGACGGGCTTCGTACCAGGCGCGATGCGCAAGTGAGGATCCCGGCGCAAAGCCGAACAGTCGCGGAAACTCGAGAAAGAGCTTTCGATTTCCCTGCAAGCGCACGCGTCGCGCGAGGAGCGCGAGCACGGGATTCACGGTTCCGTGCTGGATGCCGAGAAACACCCGGCCGGCGCAGCGAATCGTCAAGTCTGCGTTCTCGATCGCACCGGGCTCGACCCGACACCGACCGTGGTCGATCCTCATCGTCCACTGCCCGCTTCCGGGCGACTCGAAGTCGAACTGCACCGAGAAGACGAGGTCGCCGGCTTCCTGGTCGCGAAAATACTGCGGCATGTTGCGCATCATCGCGTCCACGTCCTGCGTGCGGATGCGGCGGAGGTCGACCAAGCGAACCGTCTTCGAGGCCGGAGCGTCGGGGTCGAGGCGGGTGCGCCATTCTCCGGGTGGGATCTCGTAGCGCTCGCGTGCGCTCGGTGTGTCGATGACGAACTGCTCCTCCACGTCGCGGCGGGTGCGAGTCAGCGGCTTCAGCGTCTCATCGAGATACACGCGTCGGACATCGCGGTTTCCGTGAAACTGCTCGTGGATCTCCGCCGGACAAGTCGCCACGCAATTGAAGCAGCGGTACTCCACGCGAAACGCGAGAGACTGCCAGAGGGCCGCGATCTCGGTGTCTGTCCAGCGCTTCTCGAAGCGCCCCGGCTTGGCCTCGCCGAGGTCGCGGACGAGATCGAGAAAGCCCGGAATCGAGTCGCGATAGGTGTGGTTGTAGCAAGCGAAGAAATCGAAATCTCCGTCTGCGCGGATGGCTTCGGTCGGGCACGACGCGACGCAGAGATTGCACTCGATGCAGGGATTCCACTCGACGGGCGAGTCGAGCTCGGTGAGCTCGAGGTCCGTGAGCACGGTGTCGATGAGACAGTACGCGCCGAATTTCTTGTGGAGAAAATTTCTACTCAAGCCGATCACGCCGAGGCCTGCGGCTTGTGCGACGATCTTGTGACTCAGAGGCCAAATCTTGTCGGCCCAACGTACGCTCACTTCTTGCGGCCAACCGATGGTCGTCGTCAGGCCGGATCCGCCGATGGTGCGCAGGTAAGAGATCGTGTCCCGTCCCATCGCGAATAGTCTTTCTTCAGTCGTGTAAAGCTCGTGATTCGCGGTCGGTAGATAGCGCGACTGCATTGACGGCTTGTTCTCTTCCGCGATGAGACAGATGAGCGATCGTACGTGCGGGTAGATGTAGCGGATCTCTGCGAGCTCGTGCGCGATCGCAGGATCGTCGATCGAGATCACGCCGATATCGTCGCAACCCGACGCCGAGCGAATCGCCTGCTTCAGCTCTGCGAGCGAGATCGGTGAGGGCACCGCTCGCGCCGGAAGAATTTCTTCATCCGGAATCGCGCGATAGGGCCACCGATACGCGGGCCGCGACGGCAACGCGCTCCGCTCCGTCTTCGGCGCCCGGCCGGGCCGCGGAAACGGGAAAGACCAGTCGGTATGGGCGTTCCGTTGCATAATTGAGTACCGCTCAATTGGTACACCCAAAGTCGGCGGGTAGTCAACCATTTTCACCTTGAATTTGGACTTCAGTTACTTACTGAGTGACACTCAGTAGGCAGCCAAGCGGCGAGCGCCGCGCTTTCGTCCAGGGGGCTTCGCTGTTAGGTAGTCGCGATGCGTCCGCGCTTCGTCCGCGTGCTTACGGTGATGGCGTTGGTAGCGGCGGCCGCGAGCCTTGCCGACCTGCCGGCGGCTTTCGGCGCGACGCCCGACCCTCGCCGCTTGCTCGGAATCGACATCCCCGCGCCGCTCGCGTGGACCCTCGCGATCGCGGAGCCGGCAGCGTACTTCGCGACCGCGGCCGGACTCTGGATGCTTCGGCCCTGGGCCCGCGTCGTCACCATGGCCTACCTGGCATTCGTGATCGTCAGCTTTCTCTTCTTCGGTGTCGCGGCGACGGACGGACGCAGAGCCACGGCCGTGATGCTTTGGCAGGTTTCCGTCGTTCCGTTCGCGACATTCTGTTTCATGTTTCTCTACGACGGCGCTCGATACTTCGCGAAGACCGAGCGGAGAATGAACGCTCGGTGAGCAGGATCGCGCAAGAGATAGAAGCCGTCGAGACCGGCGCCCACGCACGGCGTCTCGGCCTCGCGGTGCTCGCCGCCAGCGACGGCGAAGCGTCCGTTTCGCTGCCGATCGGCATTGCGACGCAGAATCGCGGCGGCCGCGTTCACGGCGGCGCGATTGCATCGGTGCTGCTCGCAGCCGCGCGTGTTGCGACGGCCGCGAGCGAGCGAGACGGAGTAGCGCGACGGCTGTGGTGCCTCGACGCGCAGGTCTCGTTTCTTCAGGTGCCCGGCGAGGCAGCGGTAACTGCCGAAGCCCGAGTCGAGCGGCGTGGTCGCGACCTCGCACACGTGTCAGTCGTTGCGCACGATGCCGACGGTAACCGCGTCGCCCGAGCCGCGGTTACCACCCTGCTCTTCGTCGACGAGTCTCCGTCTGCCAACGCTACGACCTCTCCCTCGTACGGGTTCGTGCACGCGGAGGCAGGGACCGCGATCGAGGGTTCGCCCTACCTGACTGCGGCGGGAATCAGGCTGCTCGAGCCCAAGGGTGGCCTTGCTCGTCTACGCCTTCCTTACGTGTCGAACGGGGCCGATCATCCGCTCCGAGTCGACGACGGCGCGATCGCGGGGCTCGTCGATTCTTGCGCGGCGTTCGCGTCCTACTTGGACTGCGGCGCGAGCATCGACCGGCGCGGGATCACTGTGACGATGTCGGTCCAGTTTCTCGCCCCGCTTCCCGAAGACCTCATCGGGTCGGCGCGGGTGGTAGCCTCCGCAGCCGATTGCCGAATCTCGGAGGTCGAAGTTCTCGGTGTCGCGGGCGGGCGTGCCGCGGCGAGAGGCACGGCCGTGTATCGCATCGTCGGCGCGTGAGCCCGACGACCTCGAGCGTCACGACTCGAGCGCCTGCATTACCTCATCGCTTCCCCTGGCGCCGGGTGCTACGAGCGGCGGCTCTTACCACAGCATGGGAATCACGAGCATCGACACCGCCATTCACTCCGAGACTTTGAGCTACTCCCGCGTGACGACGTTCGAGCAGTGCCCGCGTAGGTACCGCTACCGTTACCTCGACGGCGTCCAAGAAGGCTTCGATTCCGTTGAAGCGTTCATGGGGCGGCAGGTCCACTCGACGATCGAGTGGCTCTACGAGGAGCGCGAGAACGAGCGGAACCCGCGAGCCGAGGACGCCGTCGCCAAATACTGTGAGATCTGGGATCGAGAGATGTCGTCGGCGCGGCGACCGATTCGCGTCATCAAAGATGGCACGCCGCTCGAAGGCTACCGGCGGTCCGGGGCCGACATGGTGACGCGTTTCCATCGCTCGCGCTTCGTTTCCGACAAGCTCACGACCATCGCGAACGAGCGGCACTTCCGCGTGACGTTGGGCGGCCGCTTCGAGTTTCAGGGGTACATCGATCGACTCGCTCGCGACGCCCGTGGCACCGTGCACATCATCGACTACAAGACCGGCCGTCGCGTCGCGCGCGGATTCAGCGGTCGCGAAGCGGAGCAGGTGGAAGCCTACGCCGTCGCTTTGCTCACCGAGCTCCCTGAGGTCGACGAGCTCGAGCTGGTGCTCGAGTACGTTCGCACCGGCGATCGCGTGCGACGTCGTGTCTCGCGCATGGAGCGAGACGAGCTCGAGCGCCGCCTTCTCGCGCGTATCGACGCGGTGGTTTCGAGCACGATCTTCCCCCCGAACCCGGGTGTGCTCTGTCGCTGGTGCGGTTTCAACGACGTCTGTGACGCCGTCGTCGGTCAGAGATTGAAATGGTGAGCTAGCGAGCTGCTCAGCGCGCCTCAGTGCAACGGCCCCTCCTCCCCCTCCGCCAAAGCGATCAGCAGGGCCGCCGGATCCCAGTAGGAAACAACCGTCTCGATGCGAGCTTCGTCGTCGAACTCGAAAATCGTGATCCCTTCAGCCGCCGCCGAGCCGCCGTTTACCCCCCTTGCCTGGCTGCGCCAGAGGACGGCGACGCCCGATCCGCTGAAAAAAGTCCGTACTCGCTCGAAGATGAAGCTCCGAAACGGCGCGGTCAGGACCTTCCACACCTCGGCCGCCCCATCGTGCCCTTCGGCTGGGGGCACCCCCGCAGGCTCGTGAATCATCACGGTTGGGCTCATTAGCGCGAGCCAGTCGGGAAGACGCTGGGCGGCAATAGCGGCGTAGTAGCTGTCGATTGCCTCTTCGAGGGCGGGGTCGAGAAATGTTTGCACGCGCCCCGGGTGTCAAAGCTCGGTCGCCGATGCAAAGCGAGATCCGGCTCGCGGCTTCTCACGTGGGCGGCGCGTGCGGGAAAACCCTAAGCACGGCGCGGATTTTCGTCGCACCCTCGGAGATTTCGAGCCAGTTTTCGCGTGATTCTTTACGAGCGAGAATTCTCTAGATTCGGCGAGGGCTTGCGATGAGCCATCCCGCGAGCGAGCGCGTTCGGGTTTGTGCGTGAGCGAATGAACACCGAGATGTCCGGCAATTCCGGTGCTCCGGGTCGATGCGAAAACATTCGGTTGGACCGGTGCGGCGCGGTCGGCATCCTGACGACCAAGGAGATCTGCCTCCTTCAGCGTGGCCCGGCTCGTAGTGGGGGCGTATGCCTCCGCCCCCACTACCGGCTGCCGGGCCCTCGGCGACCATCAAAACCCCTGATTCCGTGCCATCTGTCGGCTTGTGGCTTAGGCGGAGGTGATTAGTTTCGACCTCGGCGACCGAAGATGACGAAGCCAAAAACCGACGAAACCCCCGAGCCCTTGGAGCCGCAGGCCCCATCCGAGGCTGTGGAGACTCCGACCGAGGCGCTTAAGGAGCTGGCACTCAGTCCGGCCCTCCAGAGCCTGTGGGCCGCCGTGCTCCCTATGGTCGGGGTTCGCGCATCGCGCCCAGACGAGTTCGCGGGCTACTTCCAGGTGGAGCCGGGCACCGCGCCGAACGAAGCGCTGGTCCACATCGACATCCCGAACGCTCCGTACGTCGAAGGTGCGAAGCCTACGATGGCGCGCGTGGTTTCGCTCTCCGTGAAGCTCGCCCACGACTTCCGCCGTCTCGGCGACCAATACTACTGCATCGACTGCGAGGTTCCGGCCGAAGAGACTCGCCACTGATCGGTGCTCCTCATGCGAACGGCTGACTACGATCTCATCGTCATCGGTGCCGGCAGCGGTGGGCTCGCCGCGAGCAAGCGCGCCGCGTCCTATGGTGCCAAGGTGGCGATCGTCGAGGACGATCGGGTGGGCGGCACCTGCGTCATTCGCGGCTGCATACCAAAAAAACTCATGGTCTACGCGGGCGAGCTCGCTCATGCGTTGGCGGACGCTCCGGGTTACGGGCTCCGCAGCATGCCGGTCGAGCTCGACTGGCGTCGACTCGCCGAGCGTCGCGACGCCGCGGTGACCGCGCTCGAGCGTCGCCACGAGGAGCTGCTCGCGAAGGCGGGCGTGCGCTTGATGCGCGGGCACGCTGTCGTCACCGCGCCCGACGAGGTCGTCGTGAACGGCGAGCGCGCCGGCGCCCGTTACATCCTCGTCGCAGCGGGCGCCGCGCCCGTTTTGCCGAAGATTCCAGGCGCGGAGCATGCGATCACGAGTGACGGATTCTTCGAGCTGCGAGAGCGTCCGGATCGAGTCGTCATCGTCGGCGGCGGCTACATTGCCGTCGAGCTCGCATCGATTCTCGCCGCCCTCGGCACGAAGGTCTCGCTCGTGCTGCGCGCGGAGTTCCCGCTTCGTGGCTTCGACGACGATTTGCGGAGGGAGTTGCGTGACGCGCTCGTCTCCGCGGGCATCGATGTGCTGAGCTCGAGCCGCATCACCGGCGTGGAAAAGCGAGACGGGGGCATTCGCGCGACGATCAACGGACCCGCGGGTGAGAAAACGCTCGCGGCGGATCATTTGCTTCTCTACGCCACGGGTCGCGATCCGCGCACGGCTGGCCTCGGCCTCGATTCCATCGGCGTAAAGATGGGCCCTCGCGGTGAAGTGCAGACGGACGAGGACGGCGGTACATCGGTGTCGAGCGTGCTCGCGGTGGGCGACGTCACGGGTCGCGCCGCGCTGACACCGGTCGCCATCCAAGCCGGCCGCTTGCTTGCGGATCGGATTTTCGGCGGCAAGGACGTTCACATGAGCTACGAGCTGATTCCCACCGCCGTGTTCTCCGACCCGCCGATCGGGACCGTGGGCCTTTCCGAGCAACAGGCCGTCGAGCGTCTCGGCATCGAGCGCGTGCGCGTCTACAAGGCCGGATTCACTCCTCTTTTTCACACCCTGACCGATCGAAAGAGTCGTACCCTCGTCAAGCTCGTCGTCGATCGCGAGACCGATCGAGTGCTCGGCTGTCACGTGCTCGGGCGCGACGCTGCCGAAATCATCCAGGGGTTCGCCGTTGCGTTGAAATCCGGTGCGACGAAGAAGAACTTCGACGAGACCGTCGGCATTCACCCTTCCAGCGCGGAAGAGCTCGTCACGCTAACGTGACGTCCAAGGGCTCCGGCGAATCACGAAGCGCAGCTTGGCCGCTTTGGCGACCGAGATCCCGATGCGCGAGGTCGTCGCGATCGTCTCCACTCGGCTTCCCGGCAGCAACTCGAGCGGAGAGTCCGCCCCGCTTCGGAGCAGATCGATTCCGTTCAGGCTGAGGTCGATGTCGAGCGCCTGGCAGAGCTTGCCCGGACCGTTCGTCAAGTCGTAACCGCGTGGCGCGCGGCGCCCGACACTCGATCGCTCGCGAGCCTGCTCCATGAGCGCGAGACCGTCGACGGGCTCGACGGCGCGCACGAGCACCGCTTCGCCGCTTCCGACGCGGCCGGCGACGACGTTGAAGCAAAACGAGCGGTGAATTCGGTAGACGTAAGCTGAGCCACGCTGGCCGAACATGGCGCCGTTGCGCCGCGTCGGTCCGCGGAAGGCATGACAGGCGGGGTCGTCGGGCGGGTAGGCCTCGGTCTCCACGATCCGCGCGATTCGAAGACCGCCCTTGGTTCTACGAGCCAGCACACAGCCGAGGAGGGCGGGCGCGGCGGTGATCGCACTCGCGAGCGCGCGCTCGAGCGAGAGGCGGGTCAATGAAGCGTGCGCGGCATGCGGAGGTGGAACTCGGGAATCTGCACCTTGAAGCTGCTGCCGTCTTCGCGATGCATCTCGTAGCTGCCTTCCATGGTTCCAGAAGGGGATTCGAGGACGGCACCGCTCGTGTATTCGTGCTTTGCACCGGGTGAGAGCACCGGCTGCTCGCCGACCACGCCGTCGCCTTCGACTTCTCGCACCTGGCCATTGCTGTCGCGGATCATCCAGTGCCGTCGCATGAGCTGTACCGTCTGTGTCGATTGATTGGTGATGACGATTCGATACGCGAAGACGTATCGATCCTCGACCACGTCCGATTGGTCGGCGAGGTAGAGGGATTCGACTTCGACGCGAACCCCTCTGGTCACGGTGGCCGGCACGCGGGGAGTAAACCGAAACCTCAGGGGCCTGGCAAGTCAGCCGACCGAAGCGCTTTCGTCCGAGAGCAGCGCGACGATTGCGTCTTCTTGGCGACGTGTGTCTTCGCGGCCCAGCTCGACGAGAGGCCGCGTGAAGTTTCCGTCGAAGTAGAGATAGGAAAACAGGTCGGCTTCGTCCTCGGGGACGCCACGGAGAGCGGTACGAGCGAGCAAGCCGCCGAGAACGCCACTCGAACGGGTCCCGCTGCGATACGCACGCGCAGCCATCACACCCAGGTCTTCGCTCGGGCGGATCACGAGGTGCGAGACTTTTCGATACTCCACTCCGCGCTTGGCTTTGATCGCTTCGTTGATCGGGCCGAGACAGGCCGCGCCGAGGGCCTCCTCTGTGCCTTCGATCATCGCGTTCATCACGTCGAGTCGACGTAGCTCTTGCTCGAGCTGATCGAGCAAGAGCGCGTTCAGTACCTTTCCGAGCAGGAAAGCCGGCTGGGTGATGGCTTTCGGATCCGTGTACGGAATCCCGCTCTGTGCCATCGGCTTGCTCTTCAGCGCCACGACGATGACGTGATCGGCCTTGAGGCGCAGCGCGGGCGAGAGGGGCGTATTGATTCGAAGACCGCCGTCCAAGTAGTAACGGTCGTTGATTCGCACCGCGGGAAAAAGAAAAGGGATGGCGGCCGACGCGCGCACGTGACGACTCGTGATCGGGGTCACGTCGGCTTGAACGTGGGTGTCGAAGCGCCATGGCGTCGTGTCTGCCATCGGGCCGTCCAGGAAAACCGCGACGCGCCCGGAATCGACTTCGGTGCACGCGATGCAGAGAGCGCCCGGGCGCCCTGCGTCGAGGTTCCGACGCAAGTCGGGCCAGGCGATGCGCTCCTCGACGAGGCGCTCGAGCGGCGCGACGTTGACGAGGCCGCCGAGCGTGTCGGGTACAGCGGATCCGGCGCCGGTTCGCCGGTACGAGCCGATGCCGAGCACACGAAGCGGGAAGGTGACGAGATCGCCGAGCCCGAAGTCGAGCACGTTGCCGAGCGCCATGTCGCGCCAGGTCTCGAGGAGCGGCTGAGCCCGGGCCGTACCGCTCAAGTGAGCAGTCGAGGCGACGTAGGCCGAATGGATCGCGCCGACCGACGTACCGCTGATGATGTCGAATTCGAAGCCCTTAGGGAGTCGCGGATACACGCGCTCGAAGAGCCACGACAGGACTCCGGCTTCGTATGCACCGCGCGCGCCTCCGCCGGATAGAACGATTGCTACTCGCTTTTTCTTCATCGATGCTTCGCGCGCTCGGAGAACGAGCCGTCATTGTACCTGCTCTTCGACGCCCGGGCAGAGATTGCGGTTTGAAGCTCGCGGGCGAACCGCTTTAGATCGACCCATGTCCCTCGTAGTGATCGAAAATGGGAGCCTCGGCTTCGGGGGCCGAACGCTGTTTTCCGAGCTCGCGCTCAGGATCGGCGAAGAGGATCGCGTGGGGGTCGTCGGCCGAAACGGCTCCGGAAAGTCGTCGCTTCTGAAGATCATCGCGTCGCGTCAAGAGCCGTCGACCGGCACCCTCCGCTACGCTCGCGGCGCTCGGGTCGGATACCTGCCGCAAGAGATCGAGGCGCCGGCGAGCGGCACCGTGATCGATGTGGTGCTCGCCAGCGTGCCCGGTCGGGAGCGAATCGAGCAGATGCTCGAAGACGTCGAGGAGCAGCTCACAGCAGGTGGCGACGACGAAACGGTGCTCGCGCTGGCGCAAAAAATGGCCGACCTCCACGAAGAGCTTGGACGATTCGAGAGCATGTTCTCGCGCCACGAAGCGCTCCGCATTCTCGCGGGTCTCGGTTTCAAGGATGTCGATCTCTCGCGCGGCATCGAGAGGCTGAGCGGCGGTTGGCGAATGCGCGCAGCGCTCGCGTCGCTTCTATTCCAGCGTCCCGATCTCCTTCTCCTCGACGAGCCCACGAATCATCTCGACGTTCCGTCGGTCGCGTGGCTGGCCGATTTCATGCGCGCTCACCATGGCGCGCTCATGCTCATCTGTCACGATCGCGAATTTCTGAACGAGCAAGTCGAGAAGATCGTGTCCTTCGAGCCCGAAGGGGTACGCCAGTACAAGGGCAACTACGAGCAGTACCGAATAGCGCGGGCAGAAGAGATCGAAGTTCTCGACCGGCGTGCGGTCAACCTGGCTCGCGAGCGCGAGCAGGCCGAGCGCTTCATCCGGCGTTTCCGCGCTCAAGCGTCGAAAGCACGCTCCGTGCAGAGCCGTATCAAAGCGCTCGCGAAGCTCGACGACGTGGCGTCGCCCGACGATCAAGCGTCCCTCGATTTCAGGTTCCCTCCGAGCAAGCGCGCGGGTCAAGACGTGATTCGGTTGGAAGACGTCGCGCAAGACTACGGGCAGGGCTCGGTGTTCGCTCGGGTCTCGACCCTCGTTCGCCGCGGCGAGCGAGTCGCGCTCGTCGGGGCGAACGGTAACGGGAAATCCACGCTACTTCGCATCATGGCCGGCGTGCTCGTTCCGACCAGCGGGCGTTGCGTCCACGGTCACAACGTCGAAATCGGCTACTACGCGCAGCACGTCGCCGAGCGGCTCGATCTCGAAAGGTCGGTTTTTGACGAGGTGTGGAGCTCGAGCGTGATTCACGAGCTGGCGCGCGTGCGGTCGGCGCTCGGCACCATGATGTTTTCCGGCGACGACGTGCACAAGAAGATCGGCGTGCTGAGTGGCGGAGAGAAAGCGCGCGTGGCGATCGCGCGGCTCTTGGTTCGACCGGGCAACGTCATTCTGATGGACGAGCCGACGAATCACCTGGACCTCGAGTCTGCGGAAGCCCTCGCCGAGGCGCTCGCGGGCTTCGACGGAAGCCTCATTTTCGCGAGTCACAATCGGAGCTTCGTCAATCGGCTCGCGACGCGCATTCTCGACGTCGCCGGCGGTGTCGTCGAAGACTATCCGGGCACCCTCGCCGCCTACATGGACCGTTGCGCCAAGCTCGCGGACTCGGACGAGACCGAGACGAAAGAACCGGTGACGAGCGTTACGCCTACGGCACCGCCGACCGTCAAGCGACCGCCCGCGGCGTCGGCGCGCACGCGTGAGGAAGAGAAGAAAGCGCGAGCTCGAAAGCGTGAAACCGAGCGTCGCGTGGGCGAATACGAGGCCCGAATCGCCGAGATCGAAGCCGCGCAAACCGAGCGCAGCAGTCTGCTGTCGAAGCCCGAGACGTATGCGGACGTGACTCTCTACGAGCGACTGCTCGGCGAGTACCGGCGCGATGCGAGCAAGCTCGAGGAGCTGCTCGGCCGGTGGGAAGCTGCGCAGTCAGATCTCGGCAGTCTCGACGAGACCACTGAGTGACGCTTGCACTCGCGGCTCCACCGCGAGCGAGTCGAACCGCGGCAGATTCGTGAGGAAATCGCGATGTGGGCGGCCACGCCGATAGTCCGGCTCTCGCTCCGGGTGCTTGAGCGCGCGATCGATCAGCGCGAGATCAGCGTCCACGAGGATGGTTCCGTGGAGCAATAGGGCCGTCCGCAACCGTCGCATGGCAAGGCCGGCCGCCTTGCGTGATTCGACGACCAGGTCACCGCTCGGGTCTTCGACGACCGAGGAGTCGAGCTCCAGGGCCGCGAGCAACAAGCGGTTACAAAACCGTTTCGCCGACGAGATGCCATCGAGCTCGGAGCTCAGGCGATAGGGCAACGCGAAAGCGTACTGGAGCGTTCCGGGACCGATCCAGACCGATCGACCTCCGCTCTCGCGCCTTAGGACGTCGATGCCCCGCGAGCGACAGAACGCGACATCGACCTCGCGCTCGATGTCCACCGCCTTCCCGACCACGACGGTGGCCACGTCGGTGGTCCACGTGCGAAACGACGCTCGCGTCTCGCTCACGGCGAGCTCCAGCATTCGATGATCGGTCGCGAGCTCGGCTTCTACGGATGACGTCGACGGCAAGCAGGTCGAGCTTACATCGATCGGCCGGCGGCGTAGAATCTCGCCGCGGCAGGCTTCAGGCCGAACATTGGCCAAACAGTGCGCAAACGTTGGGAATGATTCGCCAGCTCACGCTCGTTCGGGGAGACATCACGCGGCAGGTCGTCGACGCGATCGCGAACGCCGCCAATCAGGGGCTCGTAGGTGGCGGAGGGGTGGACGGCGCGATCCACCGGGCCGGCGGGCCCGCGATCATGAAAGCGTGCGACCGAATTCGCGCGAAAGCGGGGGGCTGTCCCACCGGGACGGCCGTGGTGACGACGGCGGGGTTGCTCTCCGCACGCGCGGTGCTTCACACGGCGGGTCCGAGGTGGCGAGGCGGCGACGCGGGCGAAGCCGCGTTGCTGGCGTCGTGCTATCGAAGCTGCCTCACGCTCGCCGAGCAGCACGCCTTTCGAACCGTCGCGTTTCCTTCCATCAGCACCGGTATCTATGGCTACCCGATCGAGCAGGCTGCCACGGTCGCGCTCTCGTCGGTGGGTGCTTACATCGAGACCGCGCCGGAGGCCTTCGACGAAATTCGTTTCGTGCTTTTCTCGAGCGCGGATCTCGCAACCTACGAAGCCGCGCGTCTAGCGCTCGGACTCTAGCGGGCGTTCGCTGGGTCGACGGAAGACGGTGAACGAGCGCTCAGAGCTCGCGCTCGGGCATGTCTTGGTCGCGAAGCTCGAGCGGGTCGGCAAGCGCGATCAAGTCTCGGTTGCGCTCACTGTACGAGAAACAGGTGTCTCGCATTCCCGGTATCGCAGTCATGACGGCTGCGTGGCGGCGCACCGGGTCATCTGTCCGCTCACGCTCCTCTTTCGGAATCTCCGAGAAAAAGCGGACGAAATGAAGCTGATAGGCGGCCTGCGCGATCTCTACGACGAGCTCGGAGACGCGATGACAACCGCCGAGGCCGCCCACACGCTTTCGTGCATCGAGCGTGAAGCCGCGACCGACGCGCATGCCGACAAGACTCGCCATGTTTGGCTGCGTCATGTTGCAGACTCTGGTGAACGGCCCGTTTCGGACTTCGGAGCGGGCGGCGACGATCTCGAGCGAAGGGTGCTGGATTTCCACTTCGGCGTGGACGTCGTGGACCTCGTCTTGGAGAAACGCCTCGATGAGGAAGCGATCACCGCCGAGAGGGTAGATGTTCACCTCTTTGGTGCGATGATAGACGGCGCGAACTTTGCTCATGCTGGCGGCGCGAGGCGTGCTCAGGGTGTTTGCCGGAACTCGCGCGCTTTGTCGTCGAGACCTTGAGCGAGCGCTTCTTCCTCGCCGTAGCCGTGCTCGGCGGCGTATTGCCGGACTTCTTCGGTGATCTTCATCGAACAGAATTTCGGCCCGCACATCGAGCAAAAGTGAGCGACCTTCGCGCCCTCCGCCGGAAGCGTGGCGTCGTGATAGGCACGCGCCGTCGGGGGATCGAGAGAGAGATTGAACTGGTCCTCCCAACGGAAATCGTAGCGTGCTTTCGAGAGCGCATCGTCTCTCGCTCGCGCGCCGGGGTGGCCTTTGGCGAGGTCGGCCGCATGCGCCGCGATTTTGTACGCGATCACGCCCGCTTTGACGTCGTCGCGATCCGGCAAGCCAAGATGCTCTTTCGGCGTCACGTAACAGAGCAGGGCGCAGCCCATGGAGGCGATCATCGCGGCGCCGATGGAAGACGTGATGTGGTCGTAGCCCGGCGCGATGTCCGTGGTCAGCGGACCGAGAGTATAGAACGGAGCGCCATGGCAGGCTGCGAGCTGGCGGTCCATGTTCTCGCGGATGAGGTGCATCGGAATGTGGCCCGGCCCCTCGATCATCACCTGGACGTCGTGCTGCCAGGCCTTCCGGGTCAGCTCGCCGAGTGTTTCCAGCTCGGCGAATTGCGCGCGGTCGTTCGCGTCGGCGATCGAGCCCGGACGCAGCCCGTCGCCGAGCGAGAACGCGACGTCGTACTTCTTCATGAGCTCGCAGATGTCTTCGAAATGCGTGTAGAGAAAGCTCTCGCGATGATGCGCGAGACACCACTTCGCCATGATGGAGCCGCCGCGTGAGACGATGCCGGTGGTGCGATTGGCCGTGAGCGGCACGTATCCGAGCCGCACTCCGGCGTGGATCGTGAAGTAGTCGACTCCCTGCTCGGCCTGCTCGACGAGCGTCTGCATGAACACGTCGATGTCGAGGTCTTCCGGGCTCCCGTCGACTTTCTCGAGCGCTTGATAGATCGGCACGGTCCCGATCGGCACCGGCGAGTTTCGAACGATGGCTTCGCGAATCGCGTGGATGTCGGCGCCAGTAGAGAGATCCATCACGGTGTCGGCGCCCCACTCGATGGCCCAGCGGAGCTTCTCGACCTCGTCGTCGATCGACGAAAGAACGGCGGAGTTGCCGATGTTGGCGTTGATCTTCACGAGGAAGCGTTGGCCGATCACCATCGGCTCGAGCTCCGGATGATTCACGTTCGCCGGAAGGATCGCGCGGCCTGCGGCGATTTCCGCGCGGACGAGATCCGCATCGACGCTCTCTCGCAAGGCTGCGAAGCGCATCTCTTCGGTGATCTCACCGCGGCGCGCCCAGTGCATCTGGGAGAAGTTGGTCGCACCCGAGCGGCGGCGCCGCTCCGTCCAAGCTGCACGCAGCGGCGGCAGGCCATTCGCGGAATCGTGACCCTGGGGCCCGCTCGTGTCGTAGACTCGTAGCGAGGGCTCGCCGCCGCCGAGCTGAATCTCTCGCACCGGCACCCGAATGTCGCCGCCTTCGACGTAGACTTTTCGCGACGCCGGCGTGGACGCCTTTGCCGAATCGAGAGAGTCACCGTTGCGTTCTTTGCCCGAGCTCATCGCGCGTATGCGCGATGTAAACCCACTCGGTTGGTGGTGTCAACGAAACTCGCCGACCCTCAGCCGTCGACGAGCGCGACGCTTTGGCCGAGGCCCCGAGCGCGCGCCCGCTCGTAGACCACGCGTGCCAAAGCCAGGTCTTGAACTGCCAGGCCTGTCGAGTCGAAGACCGTGATGTCGCTCGCGGCCACGCGGCCGGCGAGCGAGCCGGCGATCACCTCGCCCAGGGTGCCCGTGATGTCGTCGCGGGAGAGCGCGCCCGAGTGGAGCGGGACGTTCACCTCACCGCTTTCGAAGGCTTGCTCGAGGTCGTCCAAGAAAACACGAGCATCGCGGAGGATGGCGGAATCCAGCTCTTGCTTGCCCGGCGCATCGGCGCCGAGAGCATTGATGTGGGCTCCAGGCCGAACACTTCGGCGGAGTACCAAAGGCGCGCGCGACGGTGTCATCGTGCAAATCACATCGGCTGTGCTCGCTTCTTCGACGTCGACTACGCGACAGGGAAGCTCGGAGTGCTCGCGAGCCAACGCGTCCGCGGCAGCCGTTCGCGAGTCGTGCAGCAACACGGTGTCCCAGTGCCGCAGCCCGGCGTGCGCAAGCAACGTATTGCGCGCCTGCGCGCCGCAGCCGATGACCGCAAGCGAGCGCGCGTCCAGTCGAGCGAGATGCTTCGTCGCCACCGCGGCCGCCGCGCCGGTGCGGAGAGCCGTCAGCACGGTCGCGTCCATGATCGCGAGAGGGTACGCGGTCTCGGGATCGCTCAAGATGAACACGCCGATGACGGCGGGTAGCGCGTGCCGAGCGGGGTTTTTCGGGTGCGAGTTGATCCACTTGATGCCGGCCGCAGGCACCGGCCCGCCGCCGACGTCGAGGCGGTCGATGAACACGGGCATGGCACGAAAATCGCCGCTGTGCTCGGGCAGCGGCAAGTAGACTTTGGGTGGCATCCGCGTCCGGCCGCTTCCGTGGAGTGCGAACGCGGTCTCGACGGCCGCGTTCGCGTCCGAAGGTCCGACGAGTGACGCTACGTCGCCGTGTGTGAGGATCAGGGTCGGCATGCGAAAAGTATAGGGCCCTCGCAGGCTGCCCGCGACCGCAACGGGCCCGGCCGCCGCGCGCACGTCTGATTGACTCGGCGCGCGCCGGGTTGGAGAAGGCGCGACGATGCTCGAGGTTGGCGCGCGCGCCCCGGACTTTCTTCTCGAGGCTGTTCACGGCGGCCTCGTCTCCCTCGTCGAGATCACGCGCAGCGGTCCCGCATTGGTCGTCTTCGTGGCCGAGGAGTGTCCGAC
>Ga0247727_10003698_pt1 | contig 33491 bp, 11 predicted proteins | sample WisWelCaveWW1625_FD_202498 | JGI IMG/M metagenome (GOLD analysis project Ga0247727, IMG submission 202498) | Biofilm microbial communities from Wishing Well Cave, Virginia, United States - WW16-25 | ecosystem: Environmental > Aquatic > Deep subsurface > Groundwater > Cave microbial mat | place...
GCCTCCTCTACAGGCCTAACAATTATTATCACTTCTTCTTTATCTTCGGGAAGGTCCCGTTGACGCCCTGATTTTATCGATCTGAAGGATTCAAAATACTTGAAAACCAAAGAATGAATACGTAATATCTAGTGTATGCAAAGTGTTTACAGAACGGAATATTTGCCGGAGTTCCAAAATTACCTCAGGGAACGCAAACTTGCGCTGGAAAACCGGATTCCTTTCTTGGCGCGTTGGGTGCACCTCTTTACGGACTTCGTGGCCCATGCGGGGGGCGAGGCTTTGCCCTTGGAATTGGCCTCGAACGATTTTTAAAGCATATACTCCTTCAGGATAAAACGCAAGACTGGCAGGGGGCGTCAGGCAGAGGAGGCGGTTAGGCTCAATGCGGTTAGGCTTTATTACGCTTACCGGGGCGGTGGGGATAAGGCTGTTACAACAATCCCGGCGACCGATGATGGGGTGGCGGAAAAAATCAAGGAGCGGATGCGGCTGAAGCACTACGCCTACAGCACGGAAAGTTCCTGCCTGGATTGGTTCACCCGATTTAAAAAATACGTGACCGAGGCTCGGGGGCGCAAAACGCCTGCGGAATGGACCTCGGAGGATGTGCGGGATTTTTTGAGCCGCTTGGCGGTGGTGGACCGGGTTTCGGCCTCACCCACCTGCTCATGAAAGGCGTCAATATTCGGGAAGTTCAAGACTTGCTGGGCCACAAGAACGTGGAGACCACTATGATCTACACCCATGTGATGCGCGACATGGCCAATGCCCCGGTGAGCCCCTTGGACGGCCTGTCGTTGGAAAATCGCCCCGCCGCGCCTATTCCCGTCGCTTGACACGGGACACTGATCTCTGCCCCCATTTCGGGACCTGCGGGGGCTGCGCGAGCCAGGACGTTCCCTACGCCGACCAGTTGAAGGCCAAGGAGGACCGCGTGCGGCGGGCCGTCGAGCCCTTCGCGCCCGGGGAATTCCGGCCCATTCTCCCTTCTCCGGATCTTTATCACTACCGCAACAAAATGGAGTTCGCCTTTGGGGGGCTGAAGGACGGGCCCGTCCTCCTGGGCCTGCGGCAGAAGGGCAAATTCGACCGGGTGGTGGATTTGTCCGAATGCCGGCTCCTGTCTCCGGAAACGGGCCCGCTGTTGGCCGCCGTCCGCGCCTGGGCCGAACGGGAAAAGTTGCCGACGTATCACCTCAAATCCCACAAGGGGTTCCTGCGCTACCTGGTGGTGAGGGAGGGGAAAAACACGGGACAACGGATGGTCCATCTCGTGACGGCCGCTCCTAGGGGCCGTCCCGGAATGTCGGATGGGACCGCGACCGGGGCTTTTTCCGTTGAGTCCTTCCTCGCCGCGCTCCGCGCCTCCGGAGTCCGGGTGGATACGGTGGTCTGGAGCGTGAACGCGGGGCTTTCGGACGTGGCCTATGGAACGGATATTCAAATCCTCTCCGGGCCGGGATTCATCGGGGAAACACTGGGGGGGAAACCCTTTCGGGTTTCCCCGACGGCCTTTTTCCAATCCAACACCCGAGGGGCGGAAGTTCTCTACGGGCTGATTCAAGAGGGGTTGGGCGATGGCGACGCGTTTTTGGATTTTTACTGCGGCTCGGGCGCCATCGGGCTCTTTTGCGCGGGGAAGAACCAGCGCTTGATCGGCGTCGAATCCAACCCGGCCGCCGTGGCGGACGCCCAGGAGAACGCCCGGCTACGGGGGCGCGCCGACGCGGAGTTCCACGCGCTGGACGCGGGAGAATTTTCAGCGCGGGCGGAGTGGTTGGAGCTCTGGTCACGGCCCGGCACCCGCGTGGCCATGGACCCGCCCCGCCCCGGCCTCGGTCCCGCCGTCAAAAAACTTCTGCTTGAGCGTCCCGTGGAACGCTGGGCCTACGTGTCCTGCAATCCGGACGCCCTTGCCGCCGATTTATCGGTGTTAAAGGCGGCCTATGATGTGACGTCGGTACAAGCGGTGGACCTGTTCCCCCACACGCCCCACGTGGAGACGGTGGTCCATTTGCGGCGGAAGCGGGGCGGTTGAACTTCCCCCGGGTTCATTCGTAAAATATTCGCAACGACACGCTGGGATTTTTATGGAGGACAACCCATGAGCACGGATATTCGCGTCATCAGTGAAAAGGTTAAGCAGGAAAGTCTCTTCGTAGAAGAGGTCCTGGCCGAGCTGAACCGGGTGATCGTCGGCCAGAGGTACCTTTTGGAGCGATTGCTGGTGGGCCTGTTGGGGCATGGGCATCTTCTCCTGGAAGGGGTGCCCGGCCTAGCCAAAACCTTGGCCGTGCGCACCCTGGGGGCCGCACTTGACGCCCATTTTCAGCGCGTCCAGTTCACGCCGGACCTGTTGCCGGCGGACCTGATCGGCACCTTGATCTACAGCCCCAAGGACGGGCAATTTTCCGTCCGCAAAGGGCCGATCTTCGCCAACCTGGTGCTCGCGGACGAAATCAACCGCGCGCCGGCCAAGGTTCAGAGCGCCCTCCTGGAGGCCATGCAGGAACGCCAGGTGACCATCGGGGACACCACCTATCCCCTGCCGGACCCCTTCCTGGTCCTGGCGACCCAGAACCCCATCGAACAGGAAGGCACTTATCCCCTGCCCGAGGCCCAGGTGGACCGGTTCATGCTGAAGATCAAGGTCACCTATCCCTCCCGGGAGGAGGAAAAAACCATCATGGAACGCATGAGCGCGGCCGAACCTCCGGCGGCCCGCCGCGTGATCACCCTGGCCCGCGTCGCCCAGGCCCGCCGCGTGGTGGACGACATCTACGTGGACGACAAGGTGAAGAACTATATTTTGGACATCGTGGCCGCCACGCGCGCCCCGGCCGGGGCCAAACTGGCGCCCTTGAAGAATTGGATCCGCTTCGGCGCCTCGCCACGGGCCACCCTGGCGCTCCACAAGGCCGCCCAGGCCTTCGCCTTCCTGCGCGGCCGGGGCTACGTCACGCCGGAGGACGTCAAGAACATCGGCCCGGACGTGCTGCGCCACCGCCTGATCCTGACCTACGAGGCCGAGGCCGAGGAAACCACCGCCGACGACGTCATCCGCCTTATTTTCGACGAGGTGGACGTTCCTTAAGCCCCGCCTTGCGCCTCCCATGAGCACGGCTGAGGTTATCAAGCGCGTCCGCACCCTGGAGATCACCGCCCGCCAGCTGGTGAACGACACCTTCGCGGGGCATTACTCCAGCACCTTCAAGGGCCGCGGCATGGAGTTCTCCGAGGTCCGGGAATACCTTCCGGGCGACGACGTGCGGGCCATCGATTGGAACGTGACCGCCCGGACGGGCCACCCCTTCATCAAAAAATTCGTCGAGGAACGGGAGCTCACCATCCTTTTTTTGGTGGACGCCAGCGGCTCCCTCCGGTTCGGCACCCGCCGCCAATTCAAGTCCGAGCTGGCGGCGGAGATCACCGCCGTGCTGGCGTTCTCCGCCCTGGCCAACAACGACAAGACGGGCCTGGTCCTCTTCTCGGACCGGGAGGAAAAATTCATCCCGCCGCGGAAAACCCGGGGGCATATCCTCCGGCTGATCCGCGAGGTGCTGACCTTCACCTCCCGGAGAACGGGGACCTCCGTCCAGGCGGCGTTGGATTTCGTCAACCGCGTCCAGCGCCGGCGGGCGGTGGTCTTCGTCCTCTCGGACTTCCTGGATGAGGGGTTTGAAAAGTCCCTCCGCATCGCCCAGCGCAAACACGACGTCATCGCCGTCCCCGTGGCGGACCCCTGGGAATCCCGGTTGCCGGGGAACGTTCGTCTGCTGTTGGAGGACGGGGAAAACCAGGCCATCGCCGCCGTTAACACGGGGGCCGTCGCCCCGGGTTTCGCCCGGGACAACGACGCCCGCCGGGACGCCCTGGCGGGCCTTTTCAAACGCGCCGGCGTGGACTCCATCTTCACCGAAACGGGCCGCCCCTACACCACCGCCTTCCTGAGATTTTTCCGGGAACGCGCCAAGAGGTTCCATTGAGGACTTTCTTTGGAGTTTCAAAAAGTCCCACGAAGGCCGACCCTCGGTTTATTCCGCCGTTCCCTCCCCCGTTTACGGGGGAGGGTGAGGGAGAGGGGATTGATTGTGATTCGAAACCCGCCCTCTCCCCGGCCCTCTCCCGTAAACGGGAGAGGGAAAATTGTTTTACAAGGTTGAGGGTCCCTTTAAGGAAGAGCGCCGGTATCGTTTTGATTCTGGGACTGGGCGTTGTTTCCGCCGGAGCCCAGGTCCGGCTCCAGGCCTCGGTGGAGCCCCGCGAGGCGACCGTGGGGGACCGGGTGGAATTGAAAATCACCGCCGTGCCCGACGCGGGCGTCACGCTTCAGCCTTTCATCTCCGAAAAACAACTGGGCCCCTTTGAGGTGGTCGGGTTCTCCACCGGCGTCTCCGCGACGGCGGGGGTTTCCTCTCCGGAATTCCGCTGGACCCTGACGATTTTCGACGTCGGCGTTTCCACCATTCCGCCGATCGCCTTCCGCTACCGGGGGCGGGACGGGAAGGAGAAGACCGCCGCGACCCCCGCCCTCCCCGTCACGGTCCGAAGCGTGTTGAAGCCCGACGCCAAGGATATCCACGGTTTGAAAGGGAAGCTTTCCAAAGTCCTGGACAAGGCCGCCCTGGGGATCCTCCTGGCCGCGCTGGCCGCCGTTGGGCTCGCGGTCCTGTTCCTCCGTCGAAAACGCGCCGCCGCCCCGGCGCCACCGGGCCCGCCGCCCCGGCCCGCCCACGAGACGGCCCTGGAGGCCCTGTCCCGGCTGGAGGAAAGTTTGACGGACCCGGCGAAGGTTTATTACAGCCGCCTAGCGGATATTTTGCGGGCGTACCTGGAGGGGCGCTTCCAGATTCCCTCCCTGGACCGGACCACCGGGGAAATCACGGCGGCCCTCAAGGCCGGCCCCTTTCCCGTCGATCAAAGAATGGCCTTGCGCGAGGTCCTGGACAACAGCGACTTCGCAAAGTTCGCCAAGGGGGATCCCGAGGTCAACGAGCGGTTGAAAGATTTGGAACGGGTCCGGGGTTTTGTCCAGGACACCCGGCCCGCCCCCGCGCCAGACGTTCGTGCGGTATCCTCATGACCTTCGCGCATCCCCGCCTGTTGTGGTTATTGCTGTTGCTCCCCGTTTTGGCGGTTTATGACGGGCGGTGGGGGCTTTGTGCCCGGGCGCGGCTCCGGTTTTCATCCCTGGGTCTGTTCGGGACCCGGGTGGCGCCCGCCGGGGGGGAGCACCGGGCCCTGACCGGCCTTCGCCTGGCCGCGATCGCCCTGGCCCTCCTGGCCCTGGCCCGGCCCCAGCGGGGGCAGGAGCGCCGGGAAGTGACCGCGGCCGTGACGGACATCATCTTGTGTCTGGACATTTCGGACAGCATGCGCAGCCTGGATTTCAAGCCGCGGAACCGTCTGGAGGCGGCGCTGGAGGTCTTGAAAATGTTCGTGAAGGAAAGGACCAACGACCGCCTGGGCCTGGTCCTCTTCGCCAAGTACGCCTTCACCCAGTGCCCCCTCACCCTGGACCACGGGGCGCTCCTGGGATTCTTGGACAACGTCCGCATCGGCCTGGTGGAGGAGAACCGCACGGCCGTCGGCACCGCCATCGCCACGTCGGTCGCCCGCCTCAAAAACAGCGCGGCCAAATCAAAGCTCATCGTCCTTTTGACCGACGGCAAAAGCAATTTCGGGGACGTGGACCCGGTGACGGCGGCCAAGGCCGCGGCGGCCTTCGGCATCAAAATTTACACGGTGGGCGCGGGCGCCCCGGGCGGGGGGATGATCGAGGTTGAGGATCCCTTCTTTGGAAAACGCGTTGTTCGTGCGCCGGAGAACGACTTGGACGAGGCCACCCTCCGCCGGGTGGCGGAGACCACCCACGGCTCCTATTTCCGCGCCCGGGATTTCGAGGGACTCAAAAAAGTGTATCAGGACATCGACCGCCTGGAAAAAACCGACGTCAAGGCCGAAACCTACGCGGACTACCACGACGTCCACTTCCCCCTTCTGTTGGCGGCCTTCGTGTTGTTGAGTCTCGAGGGGGCGTTGCGCTTCACCCTCTGGAGGCGCTTCCCGTGACCTGGACGGTGCCCTGGATTTTGACTCTCCTGGCCGTCCCGGCGGGGCTCCTCGCCGCGGCGGCGGGTTATTTTCGCTGGAAGGCCCGGCTCTCTCTTACCATGGGCGAGGGGCCGGTCCTTGTCCGTCTGGTGGACCCGATCGCGGGCCGGTTCCAGCGGGTGAAGGCGCTGCTCTTTCTCCTCGCGCTCGCGTTGATCGCCGTCGCTCTCGCGGGGCCCCGTTGGGGCCAGGAATTCCAACAGGTCCGCCGGCGCGGGGTGGACGTCATCATCGCCGTGGACGTCTCCGCCAGCATGCTGGCCGAGGACGTGAAGCCCAACCGCCTCACCCAGGCGAAGCGGGAACTGGGACAGTTGATCAACGGGCTGGAGGGGGACCGGGTGGGGGTCGTGGCCTTCGCGGGGGCGGCGTTTTTGCAGTGCCCGCTCACCCTGGATTATTCGGCGGCGCGGTCCCTGCTGGACCTGGTGGGCCCCGAATTGATCCCCCGTCCCGGCACGTCTCTGGCGGCGGCCATCCAGGCGGCCCTGGAGGCCTATCCGCCGAACACGGCCAAGAATCGGGCGCTCGTCCTGTTGACGGACGGCGAGGACCACGGCGGCGCCCTGGACGCCGCCGTCAAAAGGGCTGCGGAGGCGGGCGTGCGGATCTTTCCCATCGGCTTCGGGAATCCCTCCGGAGAAATCATTCCGTTCCGGGACGAGAACGGGAATCTTCTGGCCTACAAAAAGGACGCCAAGGGACAAACCGTGGTCTCCAAGATGGATGAGGCCGCGCTTCGGTCCCTGGCGGACAAAACCGAGGGCGCGTATTTTCCGGCCACCGAGGGGGAGATCGAAGTGTCGAAGGTCCTGGAGGCCGTCAACCGCCTGGAGAAGCGGGAACTGGAAAGCCGGGTGTACGGCGTGGGCCGGAACCATTTCCGCTGGCCGCTGGCCTTCGCCCTGCTGCTTTTGGTTCTTGACTTCTTTTGGCCCGAAGTGCGCGGCCACTTTCGTCGCGTGGCCGGGGATATCGCGAAATTCAGAGGTTTTGGAAAGTCGCTCTGGATGGGCGTCGCGCTGGTATTGACCTTGAGTTCCCTTGGCCACGCCCTGGGGCGCATGCCCGGATCGAAAGAATTGTCCCCGGCGGCCCAGGAGCGTCCCGGGGACCCCCAGGCCCAGTTCAACCTCGGCCACGCGCTCTACAACGAGGGAAGTTTCGCCGCTTCGGCGGAGACCTTCAAGAAAGCGGCCGCCGCTAGGGGCCGTCCCGGTTTGTCGGACGGGGCGGTCGCGGCGCAAAATCCGGTGATCAAAAGCGCGGCCCTCTACAACGCCGGCACCGCGATGTTCCGCCAGGGGAAGTTGGAGGACGCCGTGGAGGAATACAAGGCCGCCCTGCGCCTGAACCCCTCGGACCCCGACGCGAAACACAATTTGGAAATGGCCCAGCGGCTCTTGAAACAGCCCTCGGAAAAAAAGCCGCAGGATTCAAAACAAAAGGATTCCCGGGGCCGGGACAAGCAGGACCCGAAGGAGGGCCAGGGCCAGGCGGAGGCCGCCCCCCAACCCAAACCCGGCCAAATGTCCAAGGAAGACGCCGAACGCCTTTTGAACGCCGTCGCCGAGCAGGAAAAAGAAGCGCGCCGCAAAACCCGGGGCGGCAAACCCCCGGAAAATCCCGCCGGCGCGGATTGGTAAGTTATTGATCATTCAATCGTTATGGATAGGACATCCGAGGGCCTTTCCCCTTCCCCCCTTGAGGGGGAAGGCCGGGATGGGGGGTAACGTGACGCGGATGGTTCCCTCTAAAGCTACCCCCCGCCTCACTCCTCCCCCTCAAGGGGGGAGGAAGGAGATTCCAATCGGTGGCGGCATGGCATGGGTTTAAGATCGATGATATCCCCATGAAGCGGGCCTTTTGCTTTTTAGTCGCCGTATCCCTGGCCGGATCCCTCCGGGCGGGAGACATGACCTGGACCGCCCAGGTGGACCGGAACACCATCACCATGAACGACAGCCTTCGCCTTCAATTGACTCTTTCCGGGGGAAAGTTGAGCGTTTCCCAGCCGGACATCCCGGACATCCCGGGGTTCCGGGCGGGGTTCGCCGGGCAGTCCCAGAACATCAGCTTCGTCAACGGGGCCATTTCCAGCGCGGTGACCTTCACCTTCCTCCTCGAGCCCCAGGCGCCGGGGGACCACACCATCCCCCCGATCCCCCTTTCGGTGGGCGGGCAAACCCTGGCCACGGAGCCCCTTTCCATCAAGGTGTTGCCCGGCTCGGCGGCGCCGCTAGGCAGCCGTCCCGGTTTGTCGGACGGGGCGGCGCCGCCCGCGGCTGGCCCGACGGGGGGCGCGCAGCGAAACCTTCCCGGGGGCGCCACACCCGGCCAGAACTTTTTCGTCGCCACCGCGGTGGACAAAAAAACGGCCCACGTGGGGGAGAAAATCACCCTTTATTTCCGGTTTTACTCCCGCGTGTCGCTCCTGTCCCAACCGGGGTACCAACCCCCCGACACCACGGGTTTTTTGACCGAGGACCTGCCTCCCCAACGGCAATACAGCGCCACGGCCAACGGCCTCCGCTACCAGGTGACGGAGCTGGCCACGGCGCTCTTTCCCACGGCCGCCGGAAAATTCACCATCGGGCCCGCGGCGCTGCACTGCCACGTCCAGAATTTCTCCCCGAACGCCGGCGACGAGTTCTCGTCCTTATTCAGTGGATTTTTCGGGCAAACCCAGCAGGTCGTCCTCCGAAGCGACCCGTTGACGATCACCGTGCTGCCGCTCCCGGCGGCGGGCCGTCCCGCCGGTTTCCGCGGGGACGTGGGGCGGTATCAACTGTCTGCCGCCCTCGACAAATCCGCGGTGAGCGTCCATGAGCCGGTGACCCTCACCGTCACCGTGTCCGGCGAAGGCAACATCAAGGCCCTGTCCCAGCCCGCGATGGAGGTCCCGCCGGAATTCAAGGCCTACGAAACGCTCTCTAGCCTCAACATTTCGAAGAAGAACGACCAGGTGGAAGGGTCCAAGGCGTTCACCACGGTCCTGAAGCCGGAGGTGTCGGGTTCGCTCTCCCTGCCGCCTGTCCGGTTCAGCTTCTTCGACCCTCGGACGGGAAGCTATCAGACGGTGCAGAGCCAAAAGCTTTCCCTGTCCGTCGCGCCCGCGCCGGCGGGGGAGGCCCCGCCGGCGGCGGGCGGGCCGTCCTTCCCCCTCGCCGAGGGCGTCCGTGAAATTTCCCAGGACATCCGGTTCATCAAAAACACCGGCGCTTTGGCCCCCCCGCGGGCCCCCCTGTGGGAACGGCCCGGGTTCAAATTGTTCCAGGGCCTTCCGGGGCTCGCCTTCGGACTGTTGTGGATCGGGACGTTCCTGAAGGAACGGAGCGCGGCTCATCCGCGGGGCTCGGCCTTCCGCCGCGCCCGCGCCCGGGCGGAAAGAGCGGCGGCCCGGGCCCGACCGTGGCTGGACAAGGACCTGCCGCGGCATCGGGAGGCCCTACACAAGATCTTTCTGGATTACCTCGGCGCCAAGCTGGGGCTCAGCCCCCAGGGCCTTACCCTGGAACCGATTCAACGGGGACTTCGGGAGGCGGGCGTCGCGCCGGAGGCCGTCGTGGACGTGGAGGCCCTCGCGGCGGATTTCGAGCGCGCCCGCTACACCCCAGCCTTGTTGTCCCGGTCCGAAGAGGAGGCCTGTGCCCAACGTTTGGCGGCGTTGGTGCGGACGCTGGATTCCCAATGGGGAGGGAAGTCGTGAGGCGCCTGGCCATGGTGTTCGCGTTGATCGCGGCCACGGCCGCGCTTCACGCCGTAACGGCCAGTGGCCGTTACACGGGGGGCGCCAGAGGCGCTGATGCGGAGGACGCCCAAAAACTCTTCCAAGACGCCAACAAGGCCTATGCCTCCGGAGACTTCGCCGCGGCCCGGGACCTCTACGAGGACATCGTCCGCCAAGGAATGGACGGGGCGGCGCTTGATTACAATCTGGGGAACACCTATTTCCGCCTGGGCCAGGTGGGCCGGGCGCGTTTGTTGTATGAGCGCGCGCTGGCGCGTTCCCCCGCGGACGATGACATCCGGTACAACCGCGATCTCCTCCAACAGCGGATCGGGGAAACGCCGGAAACCGCCGACGGTCTCGGGGGCCTCGCGGGACTGTTGTGGGGACTGACGAGCGTGGCCAATGTCGCCTTCTTCGCCCTGCTGGGGATCGGGCTTTTCAGGGAAAGCGAGACCCTGTGGTGGGGCCGTTGGCTGGCCGGGATCTTCCTCGCCCTATTCTTGACCGCCTCTCTGGCCGCCGGCCGTCAGGCCGCGGAGCGCCGCGGCGTGATCCTGGTCCCGCGCGCCGAGGCCCGCACCGGCCCCAGCCCCGAAGAATCCGTGGGGTTCGTCATCCCCGAAGGGCAACGGGTGGTCCTCCTGGAAGTCATCAACGATTGGATCCAAGTCGGCCTCCCCGGCAAAGGCCTCAAGGGGTGGGTCCCCCGGGACAGTGTGGAAGCGGTTCGCCGTTGACGGCGAACCCTCTTTATAAAACCCCCAAAAGGAGATTTATGTCGACAATTCCCGAGCAACTGGACCAAATCAGCGTCAAGCTGAAAGCCAATGTCTACTTCGACGGCGGCGTCACGAGCCACACTCTCTTGAAGGATGGAAGAAAACAAACCGTCGGCCTCATCCGCCCCGGGAACTATCACTTCAAAACGGACGCCCCCGAGCGCATGGACATCGTCGCAGGGGACTGCCGGGTGATGCTGGCCAGGGAAGAATCCTGGAGGAATTATTCGGCCGGCCAGACCTTCCACGTCCCGGGCCAATCCGCCTTCGACATTGCGGTGGACAAGGGGTTGGCCGAATACCTTTGCACCTTCGAATAATTCCTTCGCGGGTTCCAGGGTGCCTCATTTGGAGGGTTTCTGTGGTAAAATAAGCCCCTCCCCCCGATCCTACTCCGCTACGCAGTTTTGATCTCTTGAAATATTTCTTCACAGACGAAACGCCATGTGACTGGCGCTTCGTTTTTATTTGCAATAGAACCAGTTGTTCACATGAGCAGCCAAACTCATGTCTGCGGGGACCGATGAGAGAACTTGGTGATGGGAAAGACCGGCCATGGACGGGTGGCCGGAGACGGGCTGAATACGTCAGCGGTGAAAAGGAGCAGCTTCGACTCGCATGACAGCGCCTTCTCCCCTCCCGGCCGGACCCTCGCGGCGCGCCTCATGGCGCGGCCCGCTCCTCTGTCCCCGTCGGGCCCGCCTCCTGAAGAAGTCCGTCGCCCTCCTCCTCTGCCTTTCCATCGTTTCCATCTCCTCGCCCGGCCTGCCCCAGGCCTTCGCAAGCCTCGACGATTATTTCCAGCTTCGCCGGAACGACAACCGCGGCACTCAGGGGCAGTACAGGCCCGAGCAACTCCGGGAATACATGGACTACAAGGAGCGGCTGGTCAAGTCCGTCAACCAGAGGGAGGAGATGTTGGACCGTCGCCGGAGCTTGGTCGAGGAGAAGGTCAACTCCAACATCGACCGCAACGTCCGGGAGACGCTCCAGACCCTTGATTTCCTGGAGACCCAGGCTCGGGTTGCCCGTCAGAAAGTGTTCGCCATCCTGGGCCAGAACGCCCTCTTCAACTACGCGAAATACGATGATGGCAAGATCATCCGGTTCATGGACGGTCTGGCCAAGATCGTGGAGAACGAGCAGATAGTGGATGCCCACGGGAACGTCTCCCGTCGGAACACCTACGACATGGAGTACAACACCAAGCGCCTCCTGACCTCCTACGAGTCCGACACGCGGGATCCCCTGGGCAACGCCAGCCACATCTCCTGGACCGCCGGCGCCTACTCGCCGGACTCCGTCTACTACGCCACCGATTACACGAACGCCGACAAGAACGTGGTCGGTTACATCCAGGTCAACACCGACCATTTCGGGAACGTCTCCCAAGTCACGTGGTCCGGCGCGACCTACGACGACAAGTCCCTGACCGGCTACCACCAGGTGACCATCGACTCCCGCGGTCTCACCAGCGCCAAGGACTGGATGAACGCGACCTACGATGGGAACCGTCAGATCACCTCCTTCACCGAGGTGGAGACCGATGTCTACGGCGTCACCCGAACCCGGCGGTGGAGCGGGGGGGAATACCGCATGAACCACGCCTTCAGCGACCGGTTGGAGAAGCAGGGCGTCTCCCAGGAGGCGCCCAAGTACCTCCTGACGGGATACACGGAGGAGATCACCGACGAGAACGGGATCCGGACCTCGCGGGAGTGGGGCGGGACGGATTACGACCAGTACGGCCAATTGAGCCGGTACCGGGAGATCAACACCGACGGCCTGGGCCGGCAGACCATGACGGAGTGGCGCGACGGGGTCTACGACAATTACGGCCGCCTCATGGGTTACCGCCAGGACTTCACGGACTTGGCCGGCGGGGTCACCCGTACCGACTGGACCGCAGACTACTACACCGACGACCTCCGCCTGCGGGGCTACACGGAGACGGTCGCCAACCCCCTCGGCGTCGCCCAGACGGTTCAGCGCACGGCGATGGGGTACAACCGCTTGGGGGATATCCTCGGCTATTCGCAGACGCTTGTGGATGCGAGGGGGAATTCATCCTTCCAGACTTGGCGCGGTCTGAGGTACGACGGTTATGGCCGGGTGTTGGACTACGACGAGGACCGGATCGACGCATTGGGCGTCTCCACCCGCCTGGAACGGCGGAACACGACTTACGACAACCGCAGCCGGGCACTCTCGTATGACGAGGCCGTGACCGACGGGTTCGGCCAGGAATCCACGTCCCGGTGGGAAGACGCCGTGTTCGACGTCTACGGGCGGCTGCAGTCCTACCGGGAGTCCGCCGTCGACACCTTGGGCAACGCCACCGTCAAGGTCTGGCGGGCCACGGCGTACGACTTCGCGGACCGGGTTTCGCGCTACGAGCAGGAGAACACCGACGCCGACGGCAATGTCACCTCCCTGGTGTGGACTGCGGGCTTGCCGGGGCTCTCCGGCTCCTCCTTCTCCGCGTACAACGCCGCCGGCCAGGTCCTGAACCTCGTGGAGCAGTTTACGGACGTGTACGGCCAGATCCACCGCCGTCTCTGGATCGACGGCGCCTATGACGCTTTCGGCAACCTCTCCGCTTTCGAGGAGGTCTCCATCGACCCCTCCGGCGCGGCCGTCAAGAAACGATGGGAGGGGGCCTCCTATGATCAATACAACCGCCTGCTGAGTTTCTCTGAAACGTGGTTCGCGTACGAGGCGCCGCTCGCCCCGGCGCCGGATCCCCTCGAGTGGGACGCCGTCACCTCGAACCGGACGCGTGAGCTGCAGCACCATATCTGGAGCACCACCGAGGACCAATACGACGTGTATGGCCGCCTGGCGGGCTACCAGGACCGCACGCAGGCGGCCTCTGGCGAGTGGTCCACGCTGACCGAGTCCCAGGCGCTGTACGACACCCACGGCCGCAAACTGACGTGGCGGAGCGACTCCACCGGTCCGGACAATGTCCAGTACACGACCTTCCGCACCCGGACCGCCTACGACGACCGGAGCCGCGTGCTGAACTCTCTGGAGACCACGACCACGGACCGGGACCCCGGCGTCACCGTGACGAACGAGACTGCGGGTCGCGCCTACGACCGCTATGGCCGGGCCACGGCCGGCGCCGACACCACGACCACCTGGGGCGTGGACGCTCTGGGCCGCGCGGTGGACGCCTCCACCATCCGGACGATCCGAAACGCAGTGACGACAGGCGGCGCCCTGACCTCCTATGTCCAGGACACCGTGACATCGGGGACGGGTCTCACCGGAGAAACCATGGACCTGACCGAGACCCTCACCGTCACGGGGATGACCTCCTTCGCCGAAACTCAGGTCCTCCACCGCACGGGCCCCGGCCTGGATCACACGGTGACCGTGGTCCGCGATCAGATCATCCGGAACGCCGCCGGCCAGATCACCGGGTACAGGGACACGGTGTCGGACGAGGCCCTGCCCGGCGGCCAGACGGTGACGCTGCGGTCCCAGACCGTGTACGGAAATCAGGGGGATGTTCTGGGCTACCGGGAAAGGAGCACCGACCTCTACGGCCTGACCTCGGAGAAGGTGACCACGGACCTGATCTACGACGGTCTCCACCGGATCCTGAGCTTCGGCGAGACGGGTGTGCGCCGGTCCGACGGTAAAAAGTCGCTGCCGGCCGGTTGGGGGGCCTTCTCCCCCGAGGCCAAAGAGGCGGCGCTGGCCGAGTTGTTGACCGGTTTCGGGAGCACCCTCTCCTGGGCGGATTATACCCCCGAGCAGCGGGCCGCCATCCTGGCCGGGGAATCCGTGACCTTCTCCGATGGAACCGTGGTCCAGGTGGACCCCGCTTTACTGGAAATTCGCCTCTCCCTTGTCATGGAAGAGACCACCGAACGTCTTTCCACTTCCTACGACGTCCTGGGACGCATGAACCACTATGAGGACCGGGTACGCACCCCTGCGCAGAGTCTGGTGCGGGAGACCACCTGGGACGCCTCCGCCTTCGACGGGGCGGGAAGGGTCCTGGCGGACCAGGCTGTGACGGACTTCGATCCTCAGACCCTCCTCGAATTCGACTACACGGTCACCACGACCCGGACCGGGGTCCAATACAACCGCGTCAACCAGACCCTGGCTTTTGAAGAGACATCGGTCGACAGCCGCACGCCGGACCTCCAGACCGTCCGGACCGTGACCGGCCTTGCCTATGACTCCTTCGGCGCCGTGTCGGCCCAGGACGAGACCGTCCGCCAGACCGGCAAGGCCGCCCAGGCGCTGCCGGACTTGGCCGACCTGGACCCGGAGATCCTGACCGGAGTCTCTCTCACCGCCGGCGGGGTCGAGCTGGCCTGGGCCGATCTCACCGGCCCGGAAAGGGACTCCCTCTTGGCCGGCGGCACGGTGAGCCGGTCCACTCCTTCGGGCGACGTCACGCTGTCCCTGACGCCGGGAGGCGCCACGATGGTGGTCGTCAACATGGACACGACCACGCGCACGGTCCGCGCCGGGGCCTCCTTTGACGGCCGGGGCCGCGTCTCCGGCTACTTCGAGACCAGCACGGCCTCCGGCCCCAACCTCACCCGGACCGAGACCCGGGAGCGCGAGGCTATCACCTACGACGAACGGGGTCGGGTGGGCTTCTACCAGGACACTATCGTCTCCTCGGACGCGCCCACATTGGAGGTGACAGTGGTCCGGGACGGCATGTTCTACGACCCCCTGGGCCAGCTTTCCACCTATCATGAGCGGCAGGAGCAGCGCGAGGGCGCTCTCCTTCTCAAAACCCGGGACGTGTCGAGGAGCGGCGTTCTCTACGACGCCCGCGGCCGCCTCCTGGGCTACCACGACGAGGTCACGGGCACCGGGATCGCGGGCACCCGCATGGTGGACCGCTCCGGCATGATCTACGACGGTCAGAGCCGGTTCCTCTCCTACCGGGAGAACACGGCTGAGGCCGACGGGTACAACACCCTTTCCGAGGTCTCCGGCATCACGTACAACCCTCTGGCCCAGGAGACGGGCCGGCGGGAGAAGACCACCGTCACCGCCAGGGATCCCTCCGGCACGGAGACATACCGCGTCGTGACGGAACGGGTCCGGTCCAACGTCCTTTATAATGGCGTCGGCCAGTTGGTCCACTACATCGACACCGAGACATCCTCGGATACCGCAGCCGTCAAAAAGACCGTCTGGTCCCGTGGGGACTACGATGCCCAGGGCCTGCTCTTCTCCTTCAGGGAAAAGACGACGACCAGGGGCGAACAGGACGGCAGCGAGGTCGACCTCGAAGCCGTCACGCTCCGCTCTTCCACCGGGTACAACGGCCGGGGTCTCGTGGCGGCCCTGGACGAGACCATCGACCGGTCCGACGCCCCCGGCCTTCGGGTCCGCGCCGCGCAAACCAACAGCGGGTATGACGCCCTGGGCCGCCTCCAGACCTATACCCGGGTCGAGACCGACCAAGAGAAAACGCTCACAGGCACCCGGGACCTCAAGACCCGCACCATCCGGCGGCTCGCCACGGACTACGAGGACTTCCGCCCCGTGGTTTCGTCGTTCCGTGAATCCGTGCAGACCGAGGGCGCGCTCGGCGGCCAAGCCCTGAACGTCACGGAGACCGTGGAGTCCAGGAACCGGACCTACAACGAGGCCCGCGTGCTCACGGGCTATGAGGAGCTTCGCTCCTCCACGGCCGCGACCAACCCGGCCGGCACCCGCTGGACCGCCACCCGGGTGGACACCCTGGGACGGATCCTGGCGTCGGTCCAGGAGGAGTTTTTGAACGTGCCCTCCCTCGGCCTCCCCCTGCCTGGCGCCGACCCCGGTGCGGGACTCTATCGAAGGACGGTCTGGTCAGGGATGGACTATGACCCCTTCGGCCGCCTGAAGGCGTACCGCGATGTGGTCACAGACAGTGCCCGCCCGGGTCTCACAACGGAGGTGACCTGGAACGGCGTCCACAACGCGCTGAACCGACTGGAGACATTTTCCGACACCCGCCGGGAGTTCGACGCTGCGGACCCCGGCCTGCGGGACGTGACGACCACCCTGGAACGCCTGTCCGCGGGCTATGACGGCTTCGGCCGTCTGGAAGTCCGGACCGAACGCTCCACCGACGGTCTGGGCTCCACCCTTCTGACGACCTGGACCGGCGGGTACGACGACCTGGGCCAACTGGCCTCCTTTATGGAGGACACCACCCAGACAGCCGTCGCGTCCGGCGATGACGCCTCCCTCGCCTTGACGCGCCGCACGGAACGCACCGGCGTCCTCTACGACAATTTCGGCCGTGCGGCGTCCTACCAGGAGGACTCCACATCCTCGGACGCCCCGGATTTGACCGCGCGCACTCTCTGGCGCGTGACCGCCGTGGACCCGGCTACCGGCCGGGTGTCCGGTTTCGAGCAGACTGAGCGGAAGATGGCGGGGGGGACCGTCCTCGAATCCCTAGTCCGCGCCCGGGACGACATCGTGTATGACGACAAGGACCGGCTCCTTTCCTATATGGAGACGGAGACCGGCCGCACCGGCCGGCTGGATTTAGTGGTGGAAACCAGCTACACCGCCAGCGGCCATTCCGTGTACGGCGACCTCCTGGGTTCAACAGAGCTCCGCCGCGAGCGCAACGTCCCCGGCACCTCGCCGCTTTTGGACCTTTCCACCGAGACCCGCCTCACGGCCCGCGTGTACGACTCCCTCGGCCGCCTGACCCATGAAGAACGCGCGGAAAGGATATTTGAGGGGACGGACGACACGGATGCCTTCCTAGTGACGACGATCCGCGACGTGACGGGCTTCAACGCCTACGGCCGCGTCCGCGCCGTGGTGGAAAGCGTCACCCGCCGGGGGGAGGTCCTCGACCAGACCACGACAGCGGAGAAGTCCTTCACCTACGATGCTGTGGGCCGGCAGGTCTTGGCGGTGGAGACCGGCTCCGCGCCCGACGCGGCCTCCGTTCAGGTTGTCACGCGCACCGCCACGGACTACGACGACCTGGGCCGGGTGCTCCGGACCCGCGAGGAAAGCCGCCGGTCAGGGGTGGGCCTGGAGCAGGCGTCCGTCCTCACCCGCACCTTGGACTACGCCGACAATGTTTTCTCCCAGACTGAGGGCCAGACCGAAGCTTTGGAGGACAGGACCCTCGGCACGCTCTCCACCACGACCCGGACCGGGCAGACCTACAACCGCCTGGGCCAGACCGCCGGCTATCAGGAAACCACGGCCAAGTCGGTGCTGCCCGGATACGCCGGTCCCCTGGCCGCCCAGGACTGGGATTTGTCCATCTCCATCACGCGCCGGAACCAGGTCTACGACATCCTGGGCCGCCTGAACGGCTACGAGCAGGAGACCCGCCAGGACGACGCCCGCGAGGTTCTGACGTGGTCTGCCACGGACCTGACCAACGATGGCCTGGCGGCCACCGTGAACCAGACGATCCGCAAGTTCGACGGCGCCGCAGCGACGGCCTATCACGAGGCGGACACCACCAAGACCACGACCTATGACGGCCGCGGCCGGGCCGTCTCCTATACCCTCACGACCACGCGGGACACGCTGGCTCCGGCCGCCCTGGAGACGGTGCAGTGGACCGGCGCCTATAACGAACTGGGCCAGTTGGCGACCTCGACCGAGGCGTCCGAGAAAGCGGGGAACACCATCACGACGGCGCGCGCCTTCACCTACCGCCCGGACGGCCTGCAGTCGTCCCTTTCAGAGACCGTTACCTCCACCGCTTTCCTCGATCTGGCGACCACCCAGGCCTGGACCTTCACCGGGTATCGCCTGGGAGGACTCCAAGACACCTACACGCTGAATTCCACCCGCAAAGACGGCCCCACGGACGGAGGGGCCCTGAACGTTGCCGTCCAGACGACCCGCACCGGCACGACCTATGATGACCAGGGCCGCCTCCTCTCCAGCGCCGAGACCCAGACCTCGAACGCCGAGCCGGACCTCCTCCGTTCCACGACCATCTCCGGGGTGTCCTATGATGCCCTGGGACGCGTCATTGCCCGCACGGAGGCCGTCCGCCGCTCAGGTTCCGGACTGGACGAGACAGGCACCGTCGTCCTGTCGGATGTGACCTTTGACCCGGCCACGGCCCGCCAGTCGGGCTACACCCAGACCCTCACCTCCACGGCCTCGCCGGACCTGACGGTGACGGTGGTCCGGTCCGCCCAGACCTTTGGGACTGACGGCCTGCTCTCCGGCTACCAAGAGGACACCCGCCAGTCCGGGCCCGGCTTGGACGCCGCCCTTTCCATGACCCGCGCCGGCATGACCTACGCGGGCGGCCAGCTGGCCTCGTACACGGAGAATTCCACCTCTCCCAACGGCGCCCAGTCCCTGTCTTGGTCCGCGGTCTTCAACGGCCTCGGCCAAGCCGTTGAAACCCATGAGACGGGCACGGGTGTCGCGGGTGCCTTCAACCGCGACGCCACCGCCATCGCCTATGACGTCCGCGACCGGCGCGTGTCCTTCCACGAGGAAAGCGCCAACGCGGCCTTCGGACCCTCTTCCCGGGACTGGTCCGGCGCCCTCTACAACGGCCTCGGCCAGTTGACCTATTACGCCGAGGAAGGCGTCTCGTCCGAGCAGGGCGATTACACGAAGACCTGGGACGTCCGTCCCTATGCCGATGCCTATGATGCGGCCGGGCGGCAGCGCCACTACCGGGAAGTCACGGTCCGGGATTACGCGGATGACGTGGTGGGGGGGACCAAGACTACCGACCGGGAGTGGGCTGAGGGAGCCTATAACGGCCTGGGCCAACTGGCGGGTTCGGTCGAGACCGTCGTCACCTTCGCCCCGGGCGTGGTGCACGAGCGCGCCGTGAAGACATGGTCCGCGGACGACGGGTACAACCTCCAGGGGCTCCTGAACGCCACAAAAGAAACCGTCACCACCGAAAGCTACGTCCCCGGCACCTCGCCTGCCGCGTCCCCCGTCCTTCAATACCGGGAGGAATCCTCCCGCGACTGGAACGCCACGGTCTTCACCGCTGACGGCCAGCCGTCCACCTTCACGGAGACCAACGCCCGCGAAGCCGTGGCCGCGGACGGCACCCTTCTCTTGGAAACGGAGACCACTCTTTCCCGGAGCAACGTGACCTACAACCTCTGGCGCGTCTCGTCCTCCCAGGAAGTCGTCACCTCGCCGGACGCCGCCACGCCCCTCTCCGAGAAAACCTGGACCGCCACGGGTTTTGATGTCCAGGGCCGGCCCACGGGGTACACGGAGCGGGGCTACACGGCCTCCTCCGGCGACAACGACTTCACCCGGTCCGCCATCACCTACACCGCAGATGGCTTCATGGCGGGCTACCATGAGCAGGGCTTGGTCGGCGGCTCGTGGATCTCCCGCGACTGGGGCTCGGCTGCCGCGCTGACCCACGAGACGGCCGCGCCGGTCGCCTACGACGTCCTGGGCCGGGCGCTGTCCTTCTCCGAATCCGGCCGCACGGACGCGGGGGGATACGAGAAGGTCCAGACGGGCCTGACCTACAACGCCTTGTCCCAGACCACGGGTTATCAAGAGGCCGGCTGGAACCCCCAGGGACTCTACGACAAGTCCTGGTCCGGCGCCGCTTACGATGTGAAGGAGCGCATCCTCTCCTATGCTCAGAGCCTCACGGACAGCTTCAACAAGACCCTGTCCACCGTCTGGACCGCCGTCGGGTACAACGGCCTGGGCCAGCTCCTGGGCTACACGGAAGCGGGGCAGGAACTGCAGGCCGGGCTGGCCACCCACGACATCTCTACCGTCTGGCGGGCGGACTTCTCCGATTCCTATGACGCCCGGGGCCGCCAGTACCACAATCTGACCACCACGGTGCGTCAGGCTGTCGGGGCCCCGCCGGACAAGCAGACCACCGTGCGCGAATGGTCCAACGCCGCGTACGGGGCGGACTTCCGTCTGCAGGGTTTCCGGGAGCACACGACCGTCACCCGCGAGACCGCCGAAGGGACCAAGACGTCCTCGTCCACCACCCTCCGCCAGTCCACGGACTACTACGCCGCGGACGATGCGGCGGCCAACGCCTCCGTGGGCCAGTTGAGGGGCTACCGGGAACTTCAGATCGGCTCGGCCGCTGCCGCGAAGCCCGTCCAGGTGATGGCGGACCGCGTCGCCTACGACGCCGACGGCCGCCAAGCTGACGGCCAGACCGTGACGGCCGACGAGGATCTGACCGGCGCCCTGGTGCGCCGCCTGTCCGAGTGGCTGGCGTCCTTCCCCAGTCTCTCGGACGAGGCCCTCCTGGCTGGCGCCTTGGAACTGGCCACGCTGCTCCTGCCCTTCGGCCCGGGTGACACGCCCGCGTTCCTGGCCTCCGCCTGGCTGGACGTGGAGCTGGCGGGCGACGCGGGCTTGGACGACCTCAAGAACATCCTGCTCCAACTGGCCGCAGCCGTCGCCAACCCGCTCGCGGCTTTCAACGCCTCGGCCCTGTCCTTGATCGGTGCGATCCGCTCGGCTTGGACGGAGGTGTCGGGCGCCGCCGCGCTCCTGGCGTCCCGGGTCCTGGTGGTCTACGACCAGGCGTTCCAGAACAGGAACACCGCCAACCTGCCGCCCGTGTTCCTGGTCTCGGACGCCTACTCCCGGCTCAAGCCCTTCGACTACACGGCCACCGTCACCCGCAAGACCGTGACCGAGTGGGACGGCCTCGGCCGCCCGGCGGCCTGGACCGAATCCACCCGCTCCTCCGCCTCCCTGGGCAAGACCGTGGACAGCGACGTGCGGGTGACTTACCAGGGCAACACCCAGCGCCAGGACGCCTATTCCGCCCGCGTCCATGAGACCGGTACGGACGGCACGGGTGATCCCCTGGACCGCGTCACTTGGATTTTCCGTTTCGACAACGGATACGACGCCTTCGACCAGGCCGCCTCCTGGACCGAGGTCACCTTCAACACCGGCGGCGGCCCCGGCCGGGACACGCTCACCGTGGACGGGAATCCCACGCCCTGGGAAGGACTCGGCTTCGCCGCCCGCGCGCAACTGGTCCGGGACCTCATGGCCGACGCGCGCGAGGTTCAGGAAGTCCTCACCATCCAGAAGTACGAGAACGTCCGGTACAACGCGGCAGGACAGATCACCGACTCAGACGTGACCCAGTACCGGAAGGGTTTCACCTACCAGTCCTTCGCGGAACTGGGCGGCATCCAATCCTCCCTGGACGAGCTGACGGCCATGGCGCAGCGCCAAGCCCAGGCCGTCACGGACGCGGAGGCTGTGCGGACCCAGGTCATGACCGAGTGGTCGGCCGTCTATGGCAGAGCCCAAACCGTTTTCGGGGCCGGCGCCCTTCCCTCGGAGAACGACCCGGCGGCCGTCCTGGCCGCGGCCCGGACCCTGGTCGAGGCCCGCTACGGTGCGGAGGCCGACGCGGAGAACCTTCTGGATGACGGCCGGGCGGACTGGAAGGACGCCCTGGCCGAGTTGGCCGCGGCGTCGTCGGCCCTGTCCGAGTCCCAACGGCTTATGGACGAGGCCCGGACCAACTGGCTGTCCGCTGTCGCGGACGCCCAGGCCTTCGCCGATTCCTCCCTGGCGGACCAGACGGCCCAGCGGGCCGACCTCAACGCGGCGCTCCAGTCCGCCCGGGACCTGGGCCGCGCCGACCTGGAAACCCAGGCCCTGCAGGCCCTCTCGGCTCTGGGCGCTTGGCGGGACGCCCTTACTGCCGTGCAGGCGGCCGTGCCCACGGCCCGCGCCGCGGCCGACGCATGGGACGAGACCCTTCCCTTTGACGACGCCCGCCGGGCCGCCCTGGAGGCCTGGGATCCCCGGCCGCTGACGGACGCGCTCCTCTCCGCCGCAGAGGCGCTCCCCGGGACCCTCGGCGTCTATTCCAGCCGCGTGTCGTCGTTCCTGTCCGGCTGGACCGCCGCCGTGAACACCGAACGCGCCGTGAGGGACCAACAGGCGCTGGAAGAGTCCCAGGCCCAGGCCGTTTATGACGCGGCGCAGGGAGACCTGGACGCGGCGGTTTCCGTCCGGGAGGAAAGGGAGACCGCCCACCAGAAGGCCGTGGACGACCTGTCGGCGGTGCAGGGGCGCATCAACGCTTTGGATCAGGACATCGCGAACGTGCAGTCCCAGATCAACGCCCAGAACGGGCGGGTGCTGGCGAGGGCCGCCTTTATTTACTTCAACATCGGCGTGACGGTTTACGTGAACGGGGAAAGCGTCGTGTGGCAGTGGAATTTTGGACAAACTCTTGTCTATTCGGGGGCCGATGGCATCCGAAACTCTCCGAGTTCAGCGCTGGGGCAGTACGCCCGTTACTACTTTGTTTACGAAGGCTCTTTCAACAACGTGAACGACCTCGCCGGCTTGCTCGATCAGCGGACGGCCCTCCAGAATCAGAGGCCCGTCCTGACAGCCCAACTGCCTCCCCTCCAGGATATAGTCAATGACGTGGCGGCCGCCCTGGCCCAGGCCCAGGTGGTTGAGGACGCGGCCCAGGTCGTGCGCGATGACGCGCTGGCGGACCTGACGGCCGCCCAGGGGGCACTGGCCACGGCGGAAGGCCGGCTGGCGGCGGCGGAAGGCGCGGAAGCGTCCATCCAATCCCTGTCGGACGCCGTCGCCGCCTATTCGGATCCGTTGACGGATCTCCTCGGCGCAGACGGCGGTCTGTCCGGTCTTCGGGGAACGACCGACCCTTTCAAAGCCTCCGTGGCCGCGTTCAAGGCGGACGGCGCGGACTGGAAGGCCGCCTACGACACCGAAGGCGCGACCAACGGGGTCTACCAGAATGCCTTGTCCGATTTCACGTCCCGGCGGGACACGCGCCTGGAAGGCGAAGGTGTCCTTTCCCTGATGTCCGGCACGGAACGTCTGGTCCGGGAAGCCGGGGCGGACGCCGATCTGCAAGCGCAGGAGCTGGACCGGATCGAGAACGACGCGACAGCTACTCGTGGCCGGCTCACGGACCTCCTGTCCGGCCGGGGGTTCTCCGTGGGAGGCACGGACGTCACCCTGTCTGCGGCCGACGCCGAGGCCCTGGTGACGGGCGGCACGGTGGACATCGGCGGCACGTCTTACACTCTGGCGGCCCTGGCCGCCGCGCCGGACGTGTCCATCAAGGTGAGCGCCGCCGAGGTGCGCACCCTGGCCCGCCGCGACATGGCCTACGACGGCCGGGACCTCCTGAACACCTTCCAGGAGGTCAACTTCACGGGTACGGAACTGGTGGTGGACGGCGCCACCCGCGCGTGGAACGCTCTCTCCGAGACCGAGAAGCGGAACATCTTCGCCGGTCTCTCCACCGCGGACTTGGCCGGCAACGGCACCCTGGCCGTCACCCGCAGCCTGGGCCAGACTTACGACATTCGGGGCCGGGCGACCGGCCAATCGGTTCGGACGGTGGAGACCCGCCGCAACGGTGCGGACACCGAGACCCATGGCTCCGTCACTCAGACCACGGGCATGCAATACGACGCCCTGGGCAACCTCATCCGTTTCGTCCGCACGGTCACGGAGGACGACAAGGCCGACGGGGCCAAGGGCAAGGTCACGGTGGAGACCGCCCTGGACAACGTCCTATACGACGACCAGGGCCGGCAGACCTATTCCCGGCTCCGGATCGACGAGCGGGTTCCCGGCCAGAACCCCGGCGACCCCGACACCTTCAACAAGACCTCCGAGATCACCACCTGGGTCTTGGCGTACAACGGACTGGACCAAGCCCTGCGCACCACCCGCCTCACCGTCTCCGGGGACCGGGCCACGGTGGAGAACACGGTGGCCGACAACCGCTACAACGCCCAGGGGCAGGTGGTCTACGCCAAGACGCGCACGCTCAAGACGGACGTCGCAAGCCTCCCCTCGCCCCTGGACGGGACGATCCTGGCGGACCAAGTGGCCGCCCTCCCGGGAGTGGAGGTCTCGACTGATGAGTCTTACGGCCACGTGTACAACGCCGCGAACCAGCTCACCCAGGTGGCGCGGCTCACCCGCAAGGGCGGGCGCACCATCCAGGAAGTGTCTCGCTTCGAGCACGGCGTGGACGGCAAGGTTTCCCGGCAGGAATCCGACGTGGTGGAGACCGGCCTCACCACGGACCTGAACGGCGATGCCGGCCTGTACTACCGGGCCGAGAACACGGTCACGGACATCGCCGCGTACGACGCGGCGGGCCGCGTCCTCCGCCAGACGCGGACCACCACCACGGGGACGAAGGTGGTGACGGAAGAATCCCTGGAGGACCGGACCTACGACGCGCAGGGCCGCCTCCTGACCACCCGCGACCGGGTCACGGAGGTCACCGGGGGCCTGTCGCATACTTTTGAGACGGCCTTGCAGGTCCTTTCCTACGACGCGCAGGACCGCATCGTCCGCCAAGTCCGCACCCGGGTGGACGACGGCAAGAAGACCGTGGAGTCCAACGCCCTGACCGAGGATTTCCAATACGACGCCGACGACCGCCTGGTCCGGCAGGTCATGGACGTGCGCGAGGTCTCCGTGGACGCCCTGGGGGCCGAGACCGGTGATTACCTCAAGGCGTATCTCCTCACCCAGACCTTCGACCAATACGACGAGGCCGGCCAGCTCCTCCGCTCCACCCGGATTACCGAGCGCACGGACCCGGGCAACGGCGTCACCTTCCTTGTCACGGACGTCAACGCCTACGCCTATACCCTGCGGGGTGCCGTGAAGGAGAACGTGGACGTCAAGACCACTCGGCAGGAGGACTCCTCCGGCGCGGTGCTCTCCGAGAAGACGGCCACGAGCGTCACGGTGGCCCCCGTGTCCGGCTTCAATGGCAACGGGCAGATGACCTCCTTCCGCGTGATCAACTTCGAGGGGGACGCCCTTTCTTGGATCCCGGTGGGCGGAACCGTTGCGGTCGACACGGCTTGGTCCGACCTGTCCGAGCCGGAGAAGCGCGGTCTCCTGACAGGGGAACTCAAGGCCCGCCTGGGCGACGTGGTCACCGGCACCTTCATGGACGGTGTGGGGTACAACGCCCGGGGGCTCATGGAGAAATGGGTCGGCGTTACCCGCGCCCTGGGACCCGTGGTCAAGGACTTGGAGCCCGCCCTGCGCACCACCTTCGAGACCGCCGACTTGGCGCCCGAGAACCGGGCCGAGAACCTGACCGCCTTCAATGAGGTCATGGGGGAGGCCTCGCTCCTCCGGGCCGACGGCTCCCTGCTCACGGCCGCCGCGGCCCTGACCGACGACGAGAAGATCCTCCTCATGAGCGCGGCCTCCACCACCGGCCTCGCCCTGCGCGGCGAGGCGCTGTCGGGACTGCAACTCCGGCTTCCCCTGGACGAGACGTCGGTCTCCTTAAGGACCTCCACGACCTATAACGACCTGGCCCAGGTGTCGGGTTTTGACGAGGTCTCCGTGGACGGGAACGTCTGGCTGGTCAACCGGCAGGCGCAGGCCCTCTCGCCCGCCGACCCGGCGTGGACGGCACGCTTCACGGCTTGGGAGGCCGCGCGGGGAACGGACACCCTGACCCTGGCCCAGGCCGCAGTCTTCCCCAACACCTTCACGACGTGGTCCCGCATGACCGGCATGGGCTACTCCACAGACGGCGAGCTCATCATCTGGTCCCAGGACAAGCAGGAACTCCAAGTCCGCTTGAAAGACGTCCGCCGGGCCCTGGACGACGGCGCCGCCACGGTCTCCCTCGCGGTCAACCGCCTGTCCACGAGCATCCGCGAGGAGACGGTCCGGGATCTCAATGGCCGCGAGATCGCGGTCAAGGAGACCACCGTCGGCGCGGACGGCGAGGCCGCCACGGGCTGGACCTTCTTCAATTACGACGACCAGGATCGCGCCGTCACCCTCATGCGCCTCACCCTGGACGCGGCCTCGGGCCGCTGGACGGCCGAGACCACCCAGGTGGACGGCTTCGTCAACCTCCAGAACCGGGACCTCTACGACCGCACCACGGTCACGAAGGAGGTGAACGTGGACGTGGGGGCCGCCCTCACGGGCATGACGCTCCAGGAGTTCGTGGGCGCCTTCCCCGGCTTCACCGCCCGGGTGTCCACGGCCTATGCCACGAGCGCTCTGACCAAGACCAGCCGCGACGTGACGGTCTTCTCCTACGACGCGGCCTCCGTCCCGCCCCGTATCTCGGAGACTCTGGTGTCCCGCGTGGACCCGGACGGCGTGGCCTCGGCCGAACGCACCACCTTCCACTACGCCGCGGACGGGGATCCCAAGCCCACGCATACCCGCATCCTCCGCGCGGTCAACGTCGCGCTGGATCCATCGGGCGTCTGGTCGCCTCAGCCGGCGGACCTCCTCACCACTGAGGACGCCGTCCTCGCCTACGACGCCCGGGGCTTGGTGGTCCGGAGCGAGACGGTCCGCACCGACACGGCGGGACTGCGCGTGGCAGAGACCACCCGGTTCGAATATTCGGGAGGCCGGGTCTCCCACACTTTTAAGGACATCTACCAGGATCTGGCCGGGGACTTGGTCGTGTCCGCCTCGCCCCTGGGTCCCTTCGCGGACTTCACCGTGTACGCGGGAGGCGGCCGGCTGACGCGGGAGGAAAGCCTCCTCTCCTATCAGGGCGGCGAGCTGCGCCAGAGCCTCGTCCACACTATCAATCCCCTGGGCGCCACCACGGCCGAGAAGAACATCTTCCAGTACGACGACCTGGACCGGGTCTCCTTCTCGGTCAGGGTCTCGGTGGAAGGGGTGCCCGCTGACGGCTTCGACTTGGCGGACTTCGACTTCGACACGGCGGACTTCCCGCGCTCGACCACGGTGCGGGACGCCTACACCTACGCCGTGTCCGGCCCCGCCGCGGGCCTGCCCAGGGGCTATCGGGAGATCACGACCGCGACCTCGGCGCCGGGCCAGTACACCGAGCGCGTGCTCTCGAACATCGCCTACGACGGCCAGCGACGGCTCCTGAGCAGCGAGAGCCTGGAGGCTGTTTACCTTTTCGCGGGCGGCGTGCCGGTCGAGGACCTGGGCGACGCCCTGGCCGCCCTGACCCCGGCCAGCACGCGGACCGTGACCTTGACCGCCGGCATTGGGGGGACCGGCGGTTACGACGCCTTTGGCCGCATGGCTGAACTAACCCGCGTCACGACGTCCGGCGGCGTGCGCACCACGGAGGAGATCCGGCACACCTACTCCGGCGTGGATGGGAAAATCCTCCAGACCCGGGTGGACAACCGCCAGCAGGACGCCGCGGGCGCGGGCGATCTGGACCGCCGCTTCACCGAAACGGTCACTTACCAGACCTTCGACGTCCTCCTGGGCCGGGTCCTCACCCAGGTGCGGGAGGTCGTGGAAGGGTCCCGCCAGACCTTGGAAACCACCTCCTTCACCTATGACGACGCGGGCCGCGCCTCCCGCACCGCGACCAGCCGCCGGGAGACGTCGCTGGATCCGGCCCTGGTCCTGGACCAGCACAGCACCACGGTCACGGTGGTCCAGCTTTTCGACGAACTAGGCCGCGCGCAGGACTTCACCCGCACCACCCTAGAGGGCGACAAGCGCACCGTCGAGACCGTGACCGGCGCGGGCTATGACGCCGAGGGCCGGCTCCTCGCGAGTTTCTCCCAGGTCTCCGAGACGGACACGACGACGAACGGGACGGTGTACAGCCGTTCCTTTACGGTGAATCTGACCAGCAGCTACAACGCCCTGGGCCAGACCACCGGCTACACCCGCGTTACGACCGAGACGGGCCTGCCCCGCCGGACCACGGAGACCGCCTCGGCCTTCTCCTACGATGCCCAAGGCCGGCTCCTGGGTCAGACGGTGGGCACCCTGGAAGAGGATCTGCTCGATCCCACCACCCCCGGCGCGGTCCTCCGCCGGGAGCAGTCCCTGACGATGCTCAACACCGCCTTCAACGCCCTGGGCCAGGCCACGGCCTGGACGCGCACGACCACGGAGGATGAGAAGGAGACCGCGGAGACGGTCACCGCCGCCACCTATGACGACCAGGGCCGCCTGTACACGACCGATGGAACGGTGACCGAGCAGAATACGGCCGGTTCCAGCTTGGTCTTGAACAAGACCTACACCCTCTCCACCTCCACGCTCTACAACGCCCTGGGCCAGGTCCGGGAATCGATGCGCCAGACCACCACCGGCGGGCGCGTGGTCACGGAAACCTCCCGCACGACCGCCTTCGACCGTCGCGGCCGGGCGACGTCCACCGCCACGACCCTCACGGAGCGGAGCGTCGCCCAGGGGCCGGTGTCTGAGGGGGCGCTCTTGGACGTTTCCCGCTCGGAGACCCTGGCCACCAGCTATGACTCCCTGGGCCGGATCAGCGGTACGGTACGCGTGACGCAAGAAGGGACCAAGACCACGACCGAGACCGCCGGATCCATGACCTACCTCGTGGACGGCCGGTTGTCCGGCCAGACCGCGACCACGGCGGAGTCATATCCCGGCGGTTTCCGCTCAACGACCGTGACGACCTCCGGCATGGCGTACAACGGTCTGGGCCAGACCACGGCCCTCACCCGGTTCACGGTGGCGGGGGATCCGGCCGGCGTCCGGCGGGAGACCGCGGAGACGGTCACGGACCTCACCTACGGCGACGATGGCCGCAGCGCGACCTCTGAAACCCTCTCCCTGGAGCGGTCGCTGGACGCGGGCGGCACGGTGGTGTCGGAACGGCTGACCCGGACGCTCTCCGAGTCCCTGGGCTACAACACCCTGGGCCAGTTGGTCCGCACCCGCACCACCACGGACCTCCTGAACCCGGCCGACGCCTCGCTCATCAAGACCACGGTCGAGGCTTCAAACGCTGACACCCTTTACGATGTGAATGACCGCGTCCTGTCCCGGGACGTGACCACGGTGGAGACCTCTCCGCTCCGGCCCCAGCCGGACTCGGACCTCCTGAATCGGACCTTCCGCACGGTGACTTCTGGCCTGCGCTATGACGAGGCGGGCCAGACCATCGGCTATGTCCGGGCCGTGACCGAGGGAGCCAAGACCGTCACCGAGACCATCCTGGGCGACCTCGTCTACGACGCCAACGGACGGATCGTGTACCAGCGTAACCAAGTGACCGAGACCGGCACCGACGGTGTCACTGTCCTGAACAAGACCCTCACCAGCACCACCCGCAACCTCGCCTTCGACGCTGCGGACCGCCCCGTGAATTTTACCGTAGCCACTCTCGAAGGCGGCCGGTTGACCACCACCGCCACCTCCGGCGCCGCGTATGACCGCGCCGGACGGATACTGACCCTCTCCCGCGTCACCACCGAGGACCTCTTTGTGGGCGGGGCGACCCTGGTCAAGACGACCACAGAGACCCTCCTCGCCCCCTACGAGTACGACGCCCTGGGCCGCCTCACGGTCTCCGCCACCCGCATCGTCGAGACGGTCTCGGGCCGCCCCGGCCTGGCTTCCGTGCGGGACATGGCCGTCACGAACACCGCCTTCGACGCCGCCGGGCGGGTCAAGACCTACGTCCGGCTCACCGAGGAGCTGGATCCGGCGGACCTGTCCCTGGTCAAGACCCTGCAGGAGACCACGCTCTCGGACATCCAGTACAACACCCTGGGCCTCATGTCCTTCACGGACATCGAGACCGTGGAGACCCGCCCCGGCACGCCGCCGCCCCTGGCGCCCATCACCCGGCGCGTCACCACGGAGACATCCTCCTTCACTGTCCAGGGCTTGGCCGCCGAGTTCACCCGGACCACTGTCCAGGGAGCCAAGACCACTGTCGAGGAGACCCTGGCGCCCCAGGCCTACGACGCGCGGGGCCGCCTCATCTCCAACGCCCTTTCCGTGCGGGAGACCGGTCCCGGCCTGGACCACTCCTTTGAGTCGGGACTCTACGGCGCCGCGTACAACGACCTGAACCAAGTCGTTTCCCAGGACCGGTTCCGCACGGACTTGGGCAAGACCGTGCGCGAGAACGCCCTGGCCTTCGTGTACGACGACCAGGGCCGGGTGATCCTGACCCGCAGCTTCGTCACCGAGACGGGCGTCGATTACACCCTGAACAAGAGCTACCAGAGCTTGTACGAGGTCCTTTCCTTCAACACCCTGGACCAAGCCACGTCCACCCGCACCTCCCTCACCAACGACACCTCCGCCCCGGCCCGGGTGATGACCATCACCCGCTCCGGCATGCTCTACGACGACCAGGGACGGTTGTCGGAATATGTGGATTTCCAGGCCTCCAACGCCTCGCCCAAACGCGCCCAACGTATCACCCGGGAAGGGATCGTCTACAACACCCTGGACCAGCAGGTCTCCTGGACCGAGACCACCGAGGTGGTCCTTCTGACGGATGACGGCGTCCCCGTGGACACCTCGGCCCTGGCCACGGTCCAAGTGCCGATCTTCACTCAGTACACGGATGGGGCGGGGAACGCGTTGGTGAACATGACGCTGGAGCAGTTCGTGCGAAACTTGGCCTCCAACCCGGCTTACACGGACGAAGCGGGCCGGGCCGCGTCCGGGCTCAAGGTCTACGACGTTTTGAGCAACCTTCTTCGCCAGTCCCTGGAACCGGCGCTGCGGGATCTCTACGGTTCGAACTACGAGGACAGTTTCCTGGACTTGGCCGTCAGCGGCACCTTGGGCCAGATTTCCGCGATGGAGGACGCCAACGGCCGTCCGGTCATCGATCTGACGGCCGCGGAGATGCTCTTCGGCCTCCTGGGCGAATCCCTGGATGCCTACCGTGACAACGGCGCCCTGGGTCCGCCCCCGGATCCCGGCGAGGAAGCGGACGCGGCGATCTCGAACTACAGCATCACCGACCTCGTCTGGGATCCGGCCATCCCGTCGGACGACGTCCGGGACGAGAACAACGCCCGTTTGGCGTCCCAAACCCTGCGGCAGGTTTTCACCACGCTCCTGGTCGAGGCTTTCACCGACTACGCCGCGCGGACCGGGACGATCCTCAGCGGGACCCCCGCCGCCCTGGCCGCCTCGCTCCTCAACCTGATCGACGCGGATCCGTTGGAGAGCGACTTCAGCGCCCTCCAAGAGCTGGAACTGGACCTGACGCTCAATGAATACATGCAGGGGGACAACACCCTGCGACAGGATCCGGCCGGCAACACCATCTCCACCACGGCGCTGAAGACCCTGCTTCATGACGCCCTGTTCGACCCGTCCAATTCCCAGGCGTTCGCCATCCTCTTCAACAGCGTGGCCGGCGGTGACCTGTCGGCGTACACCCTGTCCAACGGCGCGGCCCTTGGCGATGCCACCTTCGGGAACCTGTTGCAGCAGCTCCTGGGCGGTCCGGCCACGGGGGGCAGCCTGCAGAACACGGTCCAGAACGCCCTGGCGGCCAGCTTCCAAAACTTCTCCTCGGACAGCGGCAACATCACGGTCGTATCCCTGGCCACCTATGACACCTTGGGCCGTTTGACGGGCATTGACTCCACCAAGATCTGGACCAAGGTGGGCGGAGGAGGGATCCCCGGTCTGGACTCGGGCTGGAAGAACGGCCAGAACGCCCAGGTTGCCGAGCGGTACACCTACATTGGCGCCACGGACCGCATGACCGGTCGTTCCGTGCGGGCCTCCGGCACGGCCAGCCACCCCACATGGGGCAGCAGCTTCAACCACACGTTCCTGGAGTCCGGCATCGGTTACGACAGCCAGGGCCGTCAGGTGGACGGTTGGACTGTCGTCATCGCCCCCTTGGAATACACCTACTACCATTACACCCGCACCCGGCTGGGTAAGAACAAGGACCACTTCGTCAGCGGGGTCCGGGTCTCGCCCATCTTCACGGCCAGCCGCACGCAGGTCACGGCCTTCGATTCCATGGGCCGCCCGGCCGGCACGCGCACGGACTTCTTCCGGGACGATCGGAACTGGACCAACGGTTGGACCATCGAGTCGAACATCACCTACGACGCCAACGGCTTCAAGTCCGGCAGCACCTCCCAAGGCTCGACCACCCAGGGCGGGCGCATCGAGTCGGGCAGCGGCGGCCGTCCGGGCCCGAGGGCCCAGAGTCTCAGGTCCCTGCTGGCCGGGGCGGGCAGCAGCCTGTCGGTTCAGGCCCAGGTGCTCCTCACCCAGTCCGCCCAGAGCTGGTATAGCTCCACCGCCGGCGGATTCGAGGGCGAGCGCAACTACGTCTCCGGCAGCAGCGGCAACAATGTCAACGTCTACGACGTCTACGGCAACGTTAATGAGGACGCTACCCGGGCGGCCAGCACTATCGAGGTTACAACCGACTTCACCGGCCGCAGCGATTCCGGGTGGGTGGACGTGGTCAACGCCACGATACAAATCGTTTCGGTCGCCATCGCCATAGCATCCAGCGGAACGCTGTCATGGGTTTCCGTTCTCCTTCAAGCCGCTGCCCAGGCAGCTTTGGCTGCGGCGTCTGTGCTGGCGAATGGGGGATCGCTGCATGACGCCTTGAACTCTGCGAGTCGCGCGACAGTTGAGTCTCTGGCTCAATCTGGAGTCAACGCTGCCGCTTCAAAAGTAACGCTGGCGGGAAAATTAGGAGAAGTTACGCGGGGGGCCATAAAGGTGTCTGGCTTCGCCGCCATTCGCACTCTCTCTGCCTATGAATCAGGTATACGGGGTAACGATCTGTTGCGCACCGCCGCCAGCGCTGCCATCGCTGCTTTGGGAGCCTCGGCCCTTGGAATCAAGAGCGATCCCGTCAGGGTCCTAGTCGTGGTCGCTTTGAATGTGGCGGCAGCGCGTGTTCAGGGAGTGAAGGAAGGAAGGCAGTTGCTGTTGGTGGCCGCGATATCCGCCGTTGGTGCGATCGCCGCCGACAAGCTCGGATTAACGGGGAAATCCGGAGAAAACCCCGACCCCAAAAGTAGTTTTGACTTTTCGGCTTTTGGCAAAGCCCTTCTCGGTGCGGCTCTGGCAGAGGTCGCTGCCCGGGTCGTTGTCAATAACACGAGCAA